>Ga0099794_10000847_pt1 | contig 10354 bp, 13 predicted proteins | sample Rivendell_Oct201_10_FD_77320 | JGI IMG/M metagenome (GOLD analysis project Ga0099794, IMG submission 77320) | Vadose zone soil microbial communities from the Eel River Critical Zone Observatory, Northern California, USA -... | ecosystem: Host-associated > Plants > Roots > Rhizosphere > Soil ... | reverse complement strand
TGCCGAGCCTTCCTGGCAGATTCAAACGGCTAAGGCGCGGTTTAGCGAGGTGTTTCGGCGGGCTCGGACCGAAGGTCCCCAACTCATCACGCGACAGGGTAAGGAAGGTGTGGTGATGATTTCAGACGTGCAATACGAGCAGCTTGTCGGCAAGTCCCATCAGCCGAAGAGTATTGTGCAGTTCTTCCGAGAGTCACCGCTTGTCGGAGTCGATCTGAACTTGGAGCGCGAGAAGGATGAGGGGCGGGAAATCGAACTATGAGTGGATATTTGCTGGACACCAACTGCATCTCCGAGCTCGTGCGCCTCAAGCCCGAGCCAAGCGTGATGGCCTGGATGCAAGCGGCGGAAGAGACGTTGCTCTACCTGAGCGTTCTGACCCTTGGAGAGATCCGAAAGGGATTGGCAGGCCTGCCTCAGGGCAAGCGCCGAACGCATCTGGAAACCTGGCTGGAGATAGAACTGCGGGCTCGTTTTGCCGGCAGTATTCTGCCGATTGATGTCCCTGTCGCGGATAGGTGGGGCTTGCTCGCAGCCACCGCAAAAAGGGAAGGGAAAACGCTGTCGACTATCGATGGCCTGCTAGCGGCGACAGCGCTTCACCACAATTTGACGGTCGTTTCGCGCAACGTCAGGGACTTTGCGGACACACGAGTGCAGGTGTTGAATCCATGGAAAGCATGATGACTCGGTCTGGAGCGGCAGAAGCAGTTTACGGGAAGGCTTTAGGTGGAAGGGGGCACCGCCACGAACCCATTCTCGGCCGCTAGGAATGAACTCCTCGCGGGCCTACTTGGCAACGAGGACCAATCCTGAGGGAGTATCTTCACTGAAGCGGACCTGGCTGGCGACACCGAAGTCATCTCTTCTTCTCTGGGGCGCGTCCGAAGACGTCCCGCAGACCTCCGAGCTTTCGCAGTCTCCGCAGAGCCTGATGCCCCGTTTCTACTGCCGGGCGCTCGTTGATTACACCCCGCACCGCGTCAGTATTACTGCGTGACTGAAGACCCTTGCGAAGCCGTCGGATTTTCCTGACCTCGAGTAAGAGATTTATCCCTGTCAATGCTGGCTTTTTCACCGCGCCGCAGTGTTTGCAGGTCCAACGGCGATTATACGCAACAAGTGGTGCGCCCGAGATGGCGAACATTCACAGCGCGTCGGTGGAGGTGAGAGGGCGTAAGTGCCCTACTGAGGCTATGTCCGAAAAGTAGATTCTGGCACGCGCCTGCCAACGGTCTCGGCACTATTCCTGGAAGCAACGCCTTTCTTGCTCCCAGGCCGACATCAATTCCCTACAAGCACCACGTAATCGGCCAGAGAAATCCTGTGGGAGGACCCATGCGAATGACGATGCTGACATTGAAGAACTTTCGGTCACACCAGGCGACGATGTTGGAGCTGGATCGATTCAACTTCATACGCGGGCCAAACGGGTGCGGCAAGAGCTCCATCCAAATGGCACTGGAATACCTGTTCACGGGGCGAAGTGAACTAACGGATGCGGCTGGCCGGGGAGCTGAGGCCCTGATTCGTTCTGGAGCCAAGGAACTTCAGGTTTCGGCGACTCTCGAAAACGGCGAAACGATATCCCGGCGGAGAACAGCGAGATCGCACATCGTTGAGCTGGATGGAAAGCGCGTGCCAGTGGACGCGGCCGAGGCCTTCCTGGAGAAACGATTCGGCTCAACTGACGTTTTGTCCGCCGAGCTGAATGCGGGTCGCTTCATCGAAATGTCGGAGGCCGAGCAGAAAAGGCTGTTAGCTCAGGTGGTCGATGCGGGGAAAGTAGACATTCCTGCCGAAATCGGCGACGCGCTGCGTGCCATCGATGAAGAGCTGCCAAGAATAGCTAGCGTCGGTGACGTCGAGGCTGCCTACAGGCGGTTCTATGACTTGTGCGTGGAGGCGAGCCGCAAACTAAAGGCAATGGGGCAGATGGAGAAGCCCGATGCCCCATTGGACCTCCCGTCTGTGGAGGAGGTAAAGAAGAAGCTCGAAGATTTGCGCCAGCAGAAGGAGCGACTCATCACCCAGAAGACAGAGGCCGACGCCTCTTGGGAGAGTGCGCAGGCGCGATTGAAGCAGTTGCAAGCGGAAATCGAGGAGGTATCATCCGAAATCCTCAGCCCGAGCCAGGAGCAAGAGTTGGTCCAGCTTGAGTCTCAGCGGGGCCATGCAGAGAAGCCCCGCCAGGAGTTGGCCGACCTAATTGCCGAACAAAAGTCAATGGAGACATCTCTTGCTGCGGTGGCGGGATTGAGTAGCACGTGTCCGACGTGTCGGCAGTTCGTCGGCGAGGAAGTGAAAACCAAAGAGACGGAAGCGCTGCGTGAGCGCCTTGCCGACCTTGAGGGATTGATTCAGGGAACGAAGGAAGAACTGACCGAGTACGCCGAGACCGGAGCGGCAATGTCCCGCCTCGAAGGGCACCGCAAAGCTCTCGCCCGGCGGGCAAAGCTAGTGGAGGAGCAATCGAGGCTTCAGGCAGTGCAGAGACCTAATAGGGGGGATCTCGAAAGCCGAATGACTATCTTGGTGGAGAGGATCAACAAGGGAGAGCGCGTGCTGGAAAAAGTACAACAGATAAAGGGCGCCAAGGACAAGGGGGAAACGCATGCCAGAGAAAAGTCGGTTCTTGAAGCGAGGAGCAGCCTACTGGACAAACTGGCCGAATTCTTCGGGCCGACTGGCACGATGATGGGTCAAGCCAGCGCTCGGGTGGGATCATTTACAGAGGACCTGAATCGGCATCTCGCAGCGTTCGGTTACACGTGCAATCTTGCACTCGATCCGTTTGAGATCCGTGTCAGCGGGTCAAAGGACAACCATTTCGGCCTGCCTTTGAAGCACCTCTCTGAGTCAGAGCAGTTTCGATTTGGAGTGGCATTCCAAATCGCCCTGGCAATGGTGACGGGCTTGCGATTTGTTGTAATTGACCGGGCGGACGTACTGGACAAGGAGAGGCGGAAAATGCTGACCAGCCTGCTACTGAACAGCAAACTCGACCAAGCGATTGTGCTTGCAACCAGTGAGGAAGCACCTCCTTCGATCGTGCCACATGGGGTCAAGTTTCTAGGCCTGGGCGAAGGCCCGAAACGTAGGGAAGCCATATTATCCACAGCAGCGTGACCGCCGCGGTTTTGTCGGGTTGGAGACGTCAGGCGTGTAAGGAGTCGCATATATATAGGTCCGTTGCGAATGGAACTCTGAAAGAACATCGCCTAGGAGACGGCAAGCCTACGAAAGAGAGCAGTTCTTGCGGGTTAGATTGTTGGTTTTTAGAAATGTGACTTATTATCAATGACTTACAGTAAATCAACCCGGCTGACAGACTGTACGCCTCTTGGCCGTACATTTCCGTTGACTTGTCCGGCGATTCGCCGTACACTCTTGACAGAATTTGGAAGGAAACTATGAGACACGCTGCAGCCATTGATCGACGCTCTCGGAAAGAAGAGCGCTTGGAAGCCCGGGTTACCCCGGAGCAGAAAAGGATGATCGCGCGCGCGGCGGCTTTGCGCGGTTCTTCGGTAACGGAATTCGTGGTTGCGAGCGCCCAACAGGCGGCAGCCGATGCGATCAAGGACTTCGAGCTTCTCACTCTGCGCGAGGAGGCGCGCGACGTTTTTGTGAATGCAATTTTGCATCCTCCAGCGCCCAATGAAGCCGCGCGTAAAGCCGCACAACGGTACAAGGAACAAATGGGGCGCTAATTGGCAGACAAAGCAGAAAAGTCGCGGTTTGTGATTGAGCCGCTCGGTCCGAACCACGATCGAGCGGCTTTTTCTTGCGGCGTCGAGATCCTGGAGGCCTACCTTCACAAACAGGCAGGCCAGGATCTGAAGAAGCGCGTGGCTGTCCCGTTCGTAATCACCCCGGACGGAACGACCATCGCTGGCTACTACACACTGTCGCAATACTCGGTACAACTGGACGATATTCCAGTGGAGGTTGCGAAAAAACTGCCGAAATACCCTATGGTGCCGACAACGCTTCTCGGCCGATTGGCCGTGAGCAGTGCATTCCGCGGACAAGGGCATGGCGCCACATTGCTGATGGATGCGCTCCATCGGACTCTTCAGCACAGCCGAGAAGTGGCTTCCGCAGGTGTCATCGTCGACGCGAAAGATGCTGCGGCGCTCGCGTTTTACAAGAAGTATGGATTTCTTGAACTCCCCAGAATCGAGCGACGGCTCTTCCTGCCGATGGGTACAGTGGCGGAGCTGTTTCGATAAGCCAAGCGCACTCCGGATGGGCTGCGCCACCGTATATCGATCTTCTTATCCACACCAGCACAAACTCTCGCCGCTCTCTTCCGAGAAAGTGTACCTATCGCGCCTTAGAACCGCACCCACAGGAGGTTAGGAGAGAAATGGACCACAAGATATTTGTTTCCGTACAAGGAGGAGTGGCGGAGGTTTGCGAAGAAACCGTGCCTGCTGGAATCCTCGTAGAGATTCTTGACTTCGACAGTTTCGCAGCGAATCCCGAACGAGAACTTTTCCTTGTGGTCTCCAGAACTCCGAGAATACTGGGCAAAGAACCACGCGCAATGGGGTCGCTGTGGCAACGATTGTCCCTGTCGAGTCAAGGGAATGACCTCATAGCATTCTGGCAGGGATTCCTGCCCGAGACCTTCGGTGCTAGAGACTATCGAGGTCCCCCCATAGCCGTCCATCATCCCCCTCAGTCGTGATTCGGCTGTATTTTCACAAGCACGCCGAGATTCGCCCCCCGCGAAATTGCAATCGACCAACCCACAGCTTTCAGCGCCGGATTCGGCCCCGCGTCCACCGAAAGGAGAAACACACGATGCGTTGTCCATATTGCGGAGACAGACGAACAGAAGTGCTCAAGACGGTGTACCGTGGCCACAGTTCGTATCGACATCGGCGATGCCTCTATTGCGGGTCTCGCTTCAGTACTCAAGAAAGGCCAGTACGTTGGAGCCGCGTAGATCGGAAATGGCCAGGACACCCCCCATTGAGAAAGGGATGGGGCAATCGACGGACGCCCGCTCTGCGAGGGAAATGCGAAGTGGAGACGTGCGGAGTGGATTTCAAGGAGGCAGGAATCAGGCGCCACGTGGACCATATCGTGCCGGCGCGGCTCATCCGCCGATTGAATGCCGGCAATCCAGACCGCCGCGAAAACCTTCAATGTATCTGTGGAACCTGCCACGGATGCAAGCTTCAGGCTGACCACAAGTTGTGCATGGGGGATAAGCTGGGGTACCTGGAAATTCGCTCACAAAATGAGCTGACCGACTATGGCTTCGTCAAGGACTACGATGCCGTTGTCACGGTTCGGACGGAGATTGGAGAATATCGATTCGCGCTGGAGTATGAACGCACGCCAAAAGCGATGAAGTACTACAGCGCAATCGCATCCTGCATTGGTGAGGAAACTCACCTGAGTCGTCTGCTTTACCTCGTCACAAATTACGACTTGCTGCGCTTTATCTCAAGGTTCTTCCGGCAGAGCAAATGTGCGGTGTTCTTTGGTCTCGTCGGAGATTGGCATTCACAACTACTGGAAACACCAGTGTCGAGTGCTTCTTCCAAGCGCCCGATTCCATTTCGAGAGGCCCTGCATGGCGCGGCCACGTATCCGGCGGGAACGCCGCTTAATTATCGTTTCCCTTCCATTGAGCTTTCTATGAGTACGTATTGAGTGCGGATTGACCCTGCGCCTGCTCTGTAAGCGACTGAACAGTCAGCGCCAATTCACTTACTATAGTTGTCCTCATCGATATTCTCGGTCGGAAACGATGTTATAGAGCTAGGCGGGAGCCGATGTACCGGTCGCCAGAGCGACTGCGGCTTGTGCTACCTTCCGAGTGAGAACTAGACCTGTGAGTGTGGGATTCATGGACGCGACTGTCACGAATAGCGATTGGTTCGCACAAAGGGCGTTGGTGACTTTATGGAACTTGCCGTTGACGTCTGTCACCGATGTTTGCGGATCCGTTCCCATCCATAGTGTCCCTGCTTCATGGTACGTGGTGCGAAGGACAGGATAGCCTCGTGTATCGCATTGGCTGGAGCATCTTCTGCGGCAGTGGTGTTGAGTTGCACTTAAGTGCGACGCACGGCAAATTCAAAGGTTTCATCGTGACTGAGATTGACATAGATGCAAAGATGCATGGGAAAAGATCCTGCCACCCTACAACGAAAACCTCGTTTTCATTGCCTTTCTGGATAGGGGCATGTAAGTCTTGAAGTAAGCCGTGCTTTCCGGAGGTGCGTCGGTCATGGCAGACAACAGGGCCATTTTAGAGTACCGCCGGACGCTGCGACTTCGCGTGGCGGAATACGAGAGGGATATGTTGACTGGCTATCGTCTGGCGCGTGAGGTGGCGGAATGCGGATTGGTACAAGCCGGATTGGGCATGGAAACTGCGCTTGCGGGATTGCAGCGTCAACTCGGGCTGGTGCGCAGTCACCTGCTGGTGCTCGAAACCATCGCGGAGAACCCCCCGAAGCCGAAGGAGGGAGAAAGCGCTTGAGTCGAACCCGCTGTGAGCCAAGCTGATTGGGCTTGGCTTCCGGTAAAGCGGTCCGATTCTCATGCCTGGCGGCCCTCCTGAAATCGCCGAGCGAATCTCTCGAGTGAAATGCCAATTCATCCTAAAACCTTGAGATTGTTAGCCGCCCCAAAGCGATAGATTTTGTCAGCACAGTAGCCACCAAACATACCGGCACCGATCACGACGGCATCAAAGCGCCGGCTGCCGTTAGCCGTGGCCTCATCCCAAGTGTTGCAGACGAACCTGCTCAGTACGTCGATTCCCAATGTCGTGTGTTGTACATCCGGAAGGGGAAGACTGGGTTCGGCGCATTTTGAGTAGCTGAGGTAACAGCGTCATAGTGCTGCAAAGAGCAGCGATTGTCCCAATGAACAACTTCCAGTGTTCGAACGACATGACCTATCTCAGAATTGCGATAAGCTGAACCGATTTCGGATTGTTACTTAATCCCGATGGTGGAAGCGTTGGAAAAGGGCGGCTCAGAGATTGACGGTAATATTGCTAACGGCGATGCGGCTAATTCATCCCGGAGCTGTCCTACTGATTGGAAGCGAATCGACGTGATTCCTAGTGCTCGGGCAGCTTGCACATTTATCTCGCTATCATCCACGAACAATGTTTCTGAAGGCGTGACTCGCAGGCCCTCAAGACAGCGCTCATAAATGGCCCTATCAGGCTTGACCAGCCTAACCTCGCAGGATAGAACCTGGTATGTCAATTTATTCAGCCAGCTGAATTCCCGCCTTGCGTGGACAGCCATATCGGGAATCATGTTAGACAACAGGGCCGTTTTCAGTCCGGCTTCAGAGAGACATTCGATCCACCGAATCATTCGAGGGTTTACTCTGCTCCACATTTGAACGTCTAACCTACGGAGTTCCTCGATCTGGGTGAAATCGAGTCTCACTTTGGCATCATCTGCAAACTTCAACCAATACGTTGCCGCTGTGAGATCACCCCGGTCGTACGGCGCTCGCTCTGTGGGATATAGGGTGCGAAATAGGTCCGGACTGACACCCAATACGGTTGCCATCGAGGCGATTTCTTTCGAGCTAGGTGGGGTGGATACGACTTCCCCGTAATCGAGAATCACGGCCTTCATAGGCGAAACTTCCGGATGAGCGTGCTGGTTTTTGGTTAACAATGCCGGCCCTCCACTTCCTATTTTCAGGTATCTGTATTCTTGCGTCCAATGAATCATTTCGCAGTCAGTGATAATATTTGAGCATGTATCTGGATTTCCATGAATTGAAGTCCTTCAGCGTCTTAGCTCGCGAATTGCACTTTCGTAGAGCTGCGGAACGGCTCTCAATCTCGCAGCCCGCGCTCAGCAAACAGATTCGAAGGCTTGAAGAGAAAGTTGGTGGAAGACTTTTTGCGCGAAACCGCCGAAAGGTGGCGCTGACTGAAACCGGGAGAGTCTTGTTGCCGTTGGCCGACAGATTACTGGAGGAGTCGGAATCGGCGCTCACGACTGCAAGGGAAGCGAGCGATGGCCGTGCCGGTACTCTCCGCATAGGATACGGTCTGGCGGCGGTTTCCGACATCCTGCCGCGCACAATTTTACGTTTTAGCCAGAAATATCCTCGTATAAAACTCCAGATGTGCGACATGTCCACGCCGTCGCAACTCACTGCACTTTTGCAGGAATCATTAGATCTCGGCATTTTGCGGTTGCCGATTGCATCCGCTGAACTTGATAGTTTGCCCTTGATTCGCGAGCGGCTTCTTCTGGCAGTCCCCGAATCAGTTCGGTACGACCACAGAGATAAACTGTCAAACTTGCGCGATTCCCCATTCGTACTAATTTCCCGCTCCGCTTCAGCCACGTTTCATGACCATGCGGTTAGTGTTTGCCGCTGCGCAGGATTCGCGCCAAACGTAGTCCAGGAGGCGAGCGAAACCTTTACCATTTTGAACTTCGTTCGTGCCGGATTGGGCGTGTCGTTGGTTCAGAGCGCCGCCGCTCGGATGAAGGTACCGGGTGTGCGCTTCCACGAATTAGAAATGCGCGAATCGGAATGGGCCATTGGAATTGCCTGGAAGCGCATTTGCGAAAAACGGGACTTGATCCTCAAGTTCGTTGAGACAACCCGAACTGTTGTTCGCGCTTCCCCCCTTTTTAACAAAAACAGCAAAGGCCAAGCGTAAGGATTTTTGCCCAAAGCTGGCACCGGCACGGACTCCTCTTGCCCTCGTGTGAAATGCGAATTCATGGACCTGGATGTGATCCGGTTGGTCACTTTGGCGAATGCGTCCGAGTCACCGCGTACTCCGACATAGGCGGTTTTGGAACAGTCCGGGACGATTCATCCAGAACCTCGTCTTTCGCTTCCCACAACTCCGCTTGCACTAACGTTTCTGGACCGCGACGTATGGCTATACACCGGGGAAGTCGGTCAGTTGCCCTAACGTCGGTGCCTGAAAAACGGCCCTGAGTTTGGTCACTGCCCCTGGCGTTTGGTTTGGTGTCTTTGGTGTCTGTTTGGGGCCCAAATTGGTGCTATTTATGCGGAAGGATTGAAACAGTGGCAGGATGCGAAAATCATAGAGATCGCCAGTATTGATGCGGTTTTCATGCATGTTGCTGAAAAGGTGGTAGGATAGCGAAAGCGGCTAGGTGAGTATCCCACCCTCGCAACCGATGCTTGAACGTTCAGCGGCAACTTACCGGCGACTCTTCCCCACATTCTACGAAGTTCAGCCCCTCAAGGCCTAGCAGAGTAGCCCTGCGGTCGGAAGCTGGCCAGCGCTTGGGTCTCGTCCTCAAAGGTGGGTATAAGGTCTAGCAAGCGGATCACCCGCAGCACCGCCCGCACCCGACCACACGGACGGAGCAATTTCAGGCTTCCGCCCTGACGGCTAAGGGAAACATATGTCCCGGTGATCGCGCTGATGCCCGTACTATCCAACTGCGTCATGTCCGCTAGGTTAAGCAACAGCTTCCGCACGCCGCTGCCGACCAGTCTTTGTAGATGGCTGCACAGCAGATTGCTGTCAACGCCGATCGTCGCTCTTCCCTGAAGGTCAAGAATGGTGACATCGCCGGATTTTCGGATTGAGATTTGAAGGCCCACAATGGCTCTTTCTAGCAGTTCATCCTCGGCGGCAGGGACTCCACTTGCGCCTTGTGCCCCGGCAGGGCCCCATCGGACGCATTATAACAAAGCTCTCCGTGAGCAGTACTCTCGGCGCGAAATCAACGCTCAAAGACAGAAAATAGAAGAGAAGAAATTGGAAATTAAGAAGCTCAGGGAAGCGCTTTCCGATGTTGAGGACGAATTGAGGCACGCTGGCGGTGATCCGGGCTGGGAGCCTGAATAAAGCGCTTTGCAAATGCATATCGAAGAGTTCATTTGGCTCTACTTTTCAAGCGGGGCAAGCTTTTCGATTCTGATGGACGGGGTGTGGGTCCTGCGGGCAGCACTTGCCACTTACACCCGAATACGCTACTGACTTCGGTTGCCCGCACTAGCGGACTGGCGTACGTTACGATTGTATGGTGAACCGGCCGACCGAACCCAATGAGAGCCACTTCGACCTCCGGCGCTCACAGCGAGTGCATGCGCAGTTGCCGGTGGTCGTGCAAGGCAAGTTGACCGACGAAACTCCATTCGCAGATCCCACGCGTGCTATCGTGCTTAGCGCTCACGGTTGCCTTATTACTTTGTCCGCATCCGTGAGATTGGGCGACGGGCTCATCTTGCGAAATGTCGCCACCCGCGAGGAGCAGGATTGCCGAGTCGTCTACCTAGGTGAGAAGCAGGGCGGCAGAACCGAAGTTGGCCTTCGCTTCAAAACCGCGGCGCCACAGTTCTGGGGCCT
>Ga0099794_10000843_pt1 | contig 10368 bp, 10 predicted proteins | sample Rivendell_Oct201_10_FD_77320 | JGI IMG/M metagenome (GOLD analysis project Ga0099794, IMG submission 77320) | Vadose zone soil microbial communities from the Eel River Critical Zone Observatory, Northern California, USA -... | ecosystem: Host-associated > Plants > Roots > Rhizosphere > Soil ... | reverse complement strand
TGGGCGCTGGTGGGCGACGAGGCGGCGCTCGCCGCGGCCGAGTGGCGGCCGCCGGAGCAGCCGGAGAGCGAGTGCGCCGAGCCGCTGGAGAGGCTCGCCGCCGGGCGCGGGCAGCGCCTGGGCCCCGATGCCGTGCCGGCCAAGGCGGCGGCCGCGCGGTTCTTCGTCGAGGTGGCGCGGCGGCTGCGCGCCTCGGGGCGCGTCGCCGAGAGCGCCGCGTACTTCGCCGAGGCAGGCTCGCTCGCGCCCGACGACGCGGGGCACCTGGTCGACGAGGTCCGCATCCTGCAGCGGGCGGGCCGGCGCGAGGAGGCGGTGCGGCGCATCGCCGCCCGGCTGCACGGCGCGCCCTGCGCCTGCGCGCTGCGCGTCGAGGCGGCGCAGCTCCTCGCCGAGCTGGGTCGGGCGCCGGAAGCGATCGCCACCTGGACGTTTGCGTTCGGCTGCGGGTACCGGGACCCGGCCGCGCTCTCGCAGTACCTGCGGTTCCTCGAGCGCGAGGGCCGGCTGACGCTCGCGTTCCGCGAAGCCCAGGCCTACGCCGATCCGGCCGACCTGCCGCGCCTGCGCGGGCAGCTCGCCGCCGGGGACCGTCAGTAGCGGACGGCGCGCGACCAGGCAGCGACGTCGCTGCCGTCCTGGATCATCGCCTCGAAGCGCTCCCACCCCTTGGGGGCGCGCTCCGCGTACCAGGTGGCGGCGCTGGTGGTCAGCGGGTAGTCCGAGTCGACGGTGTTCATCGCGTACGCCTCGGGTGGAGCGCTCGCCGGGCACGGCGACTGGAGCGGCCTTCCGTTCGCGACGATCGACGCTGCCTTCAGCCACCCGCAGACCTGCTTCGCGCCGTCGCCGAACACGGGCGCGTGGGCGCTGGCGATGGTCAGCACCAGCCCTTCCGGGAGGCGCCTCACCATCGCGGCCGCGATGCCGAGCACGTGGTGGGCGCCGGTGCCCGCGATGCGAGGCTCGGGTCCGCACGTCGCGTCGTCGCGCCACGGAAGGGTCGCTGCCTTGAGCGCGTCATGCCACAGGGCGGCCGCCACCAGCCAGTCGTCGCGCAGCTTCACGCCGTAGACGCGCTGGTAGGTCTCGGCGAGTCCCCGGGCGTGGAGCAGATCCGCCCACGCGTGCACCGCAAGTCCGCCGGGGTAGGCGTGGTGGTCACCCCCGCACGCCGCCTGGAAGGAGCCCCGCTCCGCAGGGAGCTGCAGGCGTCCCTCGAGCAGCCCGGCTTCTTGCAGCATCCGCTCCGCCTCGGCCGGGTGCGCGACCGCATACGACTCGCGGGGCAGCCACGGCGCCATCGCGATCGCCTCCACCGCGGCGCGGAGCGGCTGGTCGGATATGGCGGCGGCGGCGAGGTGGACCTCGCGCATGGCGTTGCGCGCGATCGGCAGCCGCGCAGCCACGTCCTTCGCCCGCTCCGCCGGGGCGGCGGCGGCGAGCAGCAGCAGCAGTGCGAACATCTTCGTCCTCCGGTTCACTTTCTTGCCGGCCCCCGCCGCCGGCCTAGAGTGGCAGGCATGCCCCGCAGGCGCCTCATGCGCAAGGCGATCGAGAAGAATCTCCAGCGCGCGATCCAGCTCTCCGCGCGCGCCGAGCGGGCCCTGGCCCGCGCGGCGGCGCTCATCGCCGACGCCGAAGCCCGGTTTTCGCGCCTGATGCGCCCGGTGTAGGGTTCGGGCGGCTCGCAGCTCCCTGCCGAGGTGTCCCGTGGCCCTCTACGCCTTCGTGGTGCTCAGGTACCGCTATCCGCTCGAGCGCATGCAGCAGACGCTGGATCGTCACCGCGCCTACCTGCGCGTGCTGCTCACCCAGGGCAAGATGATCGCCTCCGGGCCGTTCGTCCCACGCGAAGGCGGCGCCTTGCTCCTGCGGGTCGAGGACGAGTCGGAGATCCAGCCGATCCTCGACAAGGACCCGTTCCAGATCGAACGGTTGGTCGACACCACCATCCACCGTTGGGCGCCGAACATCGGGGCCGAGGGACTCGAGTCGCTCGCCGCCAGGCGCTGATCTCCGGTGTTCGCCGGATCGACGGCAGTCCCGGAAGCGCTCCGTCCCCTGGCCGAATGAGAGCGGCGTGGCCATTGTGCGCCCGGTCGTCATTGGGAGGGGCGCAATGCGGAGGATGTGCCTGGCCTTGGTCCTTTCCTGCTGGGTGGCTGCGTGCGGCCGAGGCCAGCCGCAGCCGGAAGGCTCCGGCGGAAACCAACAGCCGGGAGGCTCCGACGGAGGCCAGCAGCCGCCGGGAGGCTCCAGCGGAGGCGCGGCGTGCGGTGCCCCGGGCGCTCCTGGCCGGACCTGCACGCGAGACGCCCGACCGGGCGTCGAGGTCTGCGTCGGAGGGGCCTGGGTCTGCGCGACCACCGTGGTGTCGCTGACCTTCGACGACGCGCTCGCACAGCAGGTCCAGGCGGCGGCCATGCTGGAGAAGCACGGGATGCGCGGGACCTTCTTCCTGAACACCTGGCGGCTGCAGACGCCTTCGGTGGACGACATGACGCCGCCCCAGGCGAGGGACTTGCAGTCTCGCGGGCACGAGATCGGTGGCCACACGCTGAATCATCCGCACCTCACGGCGCTCACGCGCGATCAGCAACATGTCGAGATCTGCAACGATCGGGCGAACCTCCTGTCGCTGGGCCTCGACGTGCAGAACTTCGCCTATCCCTTCGGCGACTGGAACGCGACCGTCCGGCAAGCCGTCGTCGACTGCGGCTACAACTCGGCTCGCGACAGCTCGGGGCTCGCCAGCGACCTCGCGGCCGAGAGCCTCGCCCCCAACGATGCGTTCGTGCTGCGGGCGCCGGGGTCGGTCCGGTCGACCGACACGGTCGGAGACATCGAGGGCCTGGTGACGCGCGCCGAAGTGCGGGGCGGCTGGCTGCTGCTCACCTTCCACCACGTCTGCGACGGCTGCGCGCCGAACGCCATCCGCCCAGGCGATTTCGAGGCGCTGCTCGGCTGGCTCGAGCAGCGCTCCGGGCAAGGGACCGCGACGGCGCGCGTCCGCGACGTGCTCGGCGGCAGCACGCAGCCGGCGATCACCTGGCCGTAGCGGCCATCCGGGCGAGCGCGTTCTTCGCGTTGCGGCGGAACCCGTCCTCGGTGGCGTAGAGCCGCAGGAACTCGTTCAGGTGCGTGCGTGCCCGGTCGCGGTTGCCGAGGGCGAAGTCGCTCATCCCCGCGTGGTAGAGGGCCTGGAAGTGGTTCGGCCAGGACTCGATGACGAGGTTCATGATGGCCGCCGCCGCCACGTCGTCGCCTGCATCGGCGACCGGGTGCGCCAGGTCGAAGACGACGCCCGCCGCGCGCCACCGCTCCGACTCGGGGACGCGCCCGAGCAGGGTTCGCGCTTCGTCGATCTTCCCCGCCAGTGCCCAGCAGCCCGCGGCGAATCCGGCTCCGTCCCAGCCCGGCGCGGCGGCGTTGCGCGCCATGAACTGGGCCACTTCGACCGGGTTGCAGTAGGGCTTGGCCCGGGCGAACCAGCGTTGCGCCGGCGTGCCGCCGGCCGGCTGGGCCGGGAGGTGCGGATGGACCGCGGCGGACGCCGGGGCTCGCGGCAACGACGAGACGACCAGCGCGCCGGCCACGAGCACTCCCGCCGCCGCGAGCGCGAACCGCGGCCGCACGGCGGGAGGACGGGGCGGGTTCTCCAGCGCCTCGAGCGCGGCCTCGGCGCTGCGCAGCCGCCGGTCCCTGCGCGGCTGGACCAGGCGACCGATCAGGTCCCGCAGCGGGACGCCGGCGGGGACGCGCAGCGAGAAGTCGCCCGCGAGCAGCTCGGAAGGCGGCTTCCCGGTCGCGGCGTGCAGCAGGGTGGCCCCGAGCGCGTACAGGTCGCTGGTCGCGTCGACGGTGCCGCCGAGCTGCTCGGTCGGCATGTACCCGAAGGTGCCCACCAGCGTCGCGCCGAAGGTGCGCGACCCCGAGAGCCTCCGCGCGCTCCCGAAGTCGACCAGCACCACCTCTCCGCCCGGGCGGACGATGAGGTTGTCGGGCTTGATGTCCCGGTGGAGCAGGCCGAGCTTGTGCAGGTACGCCAGCACCCGCAGCACCTGGGTGGCGAGGTCGCGCAGCTCGGCCTCGACGAGCAGGCTGCGCGCGATCCGCGCCGAGAGCGGCTCGCCCTCGATGAACTCGGCGGCCAGGTAGAGCCGCAGCTGGACGCCCTCGCCCTCCTGGAAGCTGGCGATGAACCGCGGGATGCGCGGGTGGTGCAGCGTCTTCAGCGTCGCGGCCTCGCGCTCGAAGGCGTCGATCTGCTGCGCGCCCGGCACGGTCGCGAATTGCAGCTCCTTGAGGGCGAGGACGGCCCCGTCCGCCGCGGTGGCGCGGTAGACGCGGCCGTTGGCGCCCTGGCCGAGGATGCGCTCCACGCGGTAGCCGCCGGCGACGCGGGCGACGCCGCAAAAGGAGCAGCGAGGCTCCGCGCCGGCACGCCCGCAACCTGGACAGGCCGCTTCCATCTCCCCCCTCACGTTCATCCGGACAAAGCGATTGCACCACGGAGACCACTGAGGTCACGGAGATCGGTTTTTCGCAAAACAACCTCCGTGGTCTCCGTGTGCTCCGTGGTGCAATGGTTTTGGACGGTCGAGCGTCAGATTCGATCTGCAATTGTACTGGAGCTCGAGGAACGCGCGAGAAGGCGGGGGTGGTGCTCGCGCCTACAGACGGTGCTGATTCGACCACCCGGCGGGGACGACGGGCTCGACCGCGGCAGCGGGGACCCAGCCGGTCAGGCCGTTCGCGAGCTTGACGCGGCGGAAGCCGTGGTCCTCGTCCTCGATGCGCAGAGCGGTGCCTTCGTGCACCTCGAAGTGGCTGGCGGCGCGGTCGCTGGGACCTTCGCGCGCGGGGGCTGCCTGCGCCACCACCACGGCGCGGCGGAGCGTCAGGCGGTGCGCGGCGGCCGAGCCGGCCGTGACCAGCGCAGCGGCTCCGGCCAGGATGAAGCAGGCGGCCGCCGACGTTCCCACCGACGCGCGCGGCCGGAGGGAATTCGCGGCCAGAAGACCCCACCCCAGCGTCCACAGCGCGACCAGCGCCACGGCGGCGGGTCGTCCGGGCAACGGCGCCAGCACGCGCGAGAGCACCTCCGTGCCAGCGTCCTCCGTCTCGCCCTCCAGCTTGTCGACGTTGCCCCGGCGGACCTCGAGGAGGTTGGCGCGCGCGTCGTCGTCCGAGGGGTCGAGGAACAGGGCCCGCTCGAGGTGCAACCCCGCCAGCCCGCGCTTGCCCTGGCGCAGGTATGCGGCGCCGAGGTTGGTCTCCAACTCGGGGCTGACCAGGCCCTCCTCGAGGAGCGCCTCGTATCCGGCCACCGCCCGGGAAGTGTCCCCGGACAGGTAAGCCGCGTTGGCCTGATCGAAGAGCGGATTTCCGCGCGCCTCCGGGGGGACGGAGACGCCGGCGCGCGCGGCCGAGGCGGCGCAGAGCGCGGCGAGCGCGAGGCGCGTCATGCGCCCCTCCGCACCTTCTCGAGCTCGCCGAGCAGCCGGCCTGCGCGCTCGAGGCGCGCCTCCTGCGAGGGTAGGTCGGCGCCGCCCGGGGCGAAGCGGGCGCGGTCGCATTCGTCGAGCACGCCGAGCACCGCGCGCACGGTCCCCGGCGGGTGACCGCGGTCGAGAAGCGCCCGGCCCAGCTCCTCGCGCGTGAGCCCCGCGGCCTCGATGCCCTGCTTGTCCGCGAGGTACCCGGTGAGCGCGCGGGCCACCTCGGCGTGGAAGTCGGAAGCGGAGCCGTTGCCGCGGCGCTGCTCCTCCAGCAGCGCCTCCGCGCCGCGCAGCCGCGCCCGCGCCGCGCTGCGCGCCTTCTTCACCCGTTCCTCCGCCGGGTCCCGCGCCAGCAGGCGGCGCAGCCGGCCGGCGCCGGCGACCAGCGCGACGGCTACGGGACCCACGGCGAGCAGCGGCCAGAACCAGCCGCGCGTCCACGGCGGCGCCTCCACCGAGGCCCGCGTCATCCGCAGCCGGATCGGGCGCAGCCCTCCCGCGGCGAGCAGGTTCTGCGCAGGCACCTGCGAGCCGACCGAAGCGTTCGCGGGAGCGGCGTGCACCTCCAGCCGGATGGGGTCGGTGCGCACGGCGCGATACCCCTTCTGCGCCGGGTCGAACACGTCCATGGACAGGGACGGGATCTCCATCGCGCCGGTTCGCTCGGGCACCAGGAGCTGCTCGACGGTGCGGGTCCCGGTCACCTGGCCCTGGTCGACCGACTCCTTGTCGTTGCTGGTCGCGTCGTACGCGCGCAGGCCGGGGATCTGGCCCAGCTTCGGGAGCGCCAGGTTGCGCACGTTGCCGCGGCCCTGCGCGACCAACTTGAAGGTCACCGGCTGCCCCACGGCCACCGCCACAGGGTCCACCGAGGCGGTGAGCGTCCAACTCCCCACGTTGCCCGCGTCGAACCCGGCAGGCTTGCGCGCCTCGGGCAGGGGCTGCACGTCCAGGGTGACCGGCTGCGAGGCGCGCCGCGTCGAGCTGCGAGAGAAGAGCATCCCGAAGCCGGTCATGACTTCGACCTCGGCGGGCTCGACCTCCACCTTGCCGGCGCGGAGTGGGAAGAGGGCGCGCTTGCGCAGCAGGAACGCGCGGTAGGGGACGCCGTCGATGATGCGCGCCTCGCCGACCAGCTGCTGGGGCGCCTCGATCTCCTCGCTCCAGAAGCCGTCGAGGCGGGGAAGCTGCAGCTTGTCGATCCCGCTGACGTTGACGCGCGCGAGCAGGTAGAGCGAGTAGGTGATCTGTTGGCCGACGAATGGCCGCTCGCGGTCGACGCTCGCCCGCAGCACGAGGTCGCGGCTCTGCGGGTGCGCGTCCTGGAAGGGATCGAGAGTGACGTCCTCGGTGAACGGGTCGGGGAGCGGCGGCGGCGGCGCGGCCTGGGCGCGGGCCTTCGGCGCGGGCGCTTGACCGGGCGGGAGGGCGCGGATGGCGATCGGCTGGGTGGTGTAGGTGCGCCCTTTGTAGGTGACCCGGGCGGACTCGATGGCGAGCTGTCCTTCGCGCCGCGGCGCGAGCTTCACGGTGGTGACGGTGGTGCGGCGGAAGGTCGGCGAGCCGTTCAGGAAGGTGAAGGCGACCTGCTCGGACTGGGACCTGCTGACCACGTCGAAGTCCTTGAGGTCGGGCAAGGTGAGGTCGGCCTGGTCTCCCTTGGACGAGACGGTCGCTTTGATCTGGAGGTTCAAAGTGCCGTCGAGCGCCACCTCGTCGGCGTCGGCGCGCGCGGACACCTGCACCTCCTCCGCGGCGGGCGCCGCGGAGGCGACCAGCAAGGCGGCCAGCGCGCTACCAATCCTTCTCGACATCCGTCCGCCGCTCCTTGGCCTTCTGCTTCCCGAACCGCCAGACCTGGAGGTTCTTCTCGCCCGCCCTCAGGGCGTCGAGGAGACGCTGCGCCTCGCTCCGATCCATCGGACGGTTTCCCGCCGCTTGCAATTCTTTCTTCTCGCCCGGCTTGTCCGGTTGGGGCTGCTCCTGCGCCTGACCCTGCTGCTGCTCCTGTCCGGCCTGCTGCTTTTGTCCACTCTGCTTGCCGTCCTGGTCTTGCCCGGCCTGCTTCTGCTGGTCTTTCTGCTGCTCCTGCGGGCCCTGCTGCTTCTGCTTGTCGTCCTTCCCGGCCTGCGGCTGCTTCTTCTCCTTTTCAGGCTGGCCGCCCGGGTGCGGCTGCTTCTGCTTGCGCTCCTCCTCGCGGAGCAGCAGCTCGAGGTTCACCTTGGAGTCGCGATCCTCCGGATCGAGCTGCAGCGCGCGCGCGTAGGCGGCGATCGCGTCGTCGGGCCGGCCGGACTGCTCCAGCGCGTAGCCGAGGTCGTACGCGGAGATGGCCTTGAGCGGCGCGTCGCCTTCCGCCAGCCCCCGGTTCGCCTCCTGCACGGCCTGCGGCGCGAGCTGGGCGTCCCCCGCGCGGAGCAGGGCGGAGGCGCGGTCGTGCGCGAGCGCGGCGGCCCGCGGCCCGTGCTCGGGCACGTCGGCCTTCTCGTACGCGTTCAGGGCACCTTCGACGTCGCCTGCCGCGGCGCGCGCGTTCCCTTTCGACACGTTCGGCTCGGGCTTCTCCAGCAGCCTGCGCAGCGCGCGGCCGGTCCGGTCGAGGAGCGACGGTCCCGCCGCGGGGCGCGCGTGGGGCTCGACCGCCGCCGCCGGTTCAGCGAGGAGCGCGGCGAGGAGGAGCGCGATCATGCGGACCTCCGGCGCAGCCGCCCTTCGCCCAGGGCGGCGGCCGCGCAGAGCAGTGCGAACGCGGGCCAGGCGACGTACGGATAGCGGTCGTCGTACTGCACGGCGAGCCGCGACTCGAGCTCGCCCTTCTGCAGCTTCTCCAGCTCGTCCACCATGGCCGCGACGCCCAGGTCGGTGCCCCCCGCGGTCAGGACCCTTCCGCCGGCGCGCGCCGTCAGCTCGCGCAATCCGGCGAGGTCGGTGCGCGTCAGCACGGTGCGCCCGTCCCGGTCCTTCTTGTAGCCCGTCACGTTGCCCTTTGCGTCGACCAACGGGATGGGCTCGCCTTCCTCGTTTCCCACCGCGACCGCGTAGACGTGGATGCCCGCATCGCCCAGCTCCTTGGCCGCCTCGAGCGCGGCCCCCTCGTTGTCCTCGCCGTCGGTGATGAGCAGCACCGCCTTGCCCGCAGCGCCGCGGGCGCCGCCGTCGAGCACGCGCCGGGCTTCCTGCAGCGCGCCGGCGATCGCCGTGCCCTGCTGGGGCATGGCGCCCGGATCGACCGCGCGCAGGAACAGCTTCGCGGCGCTGTAGTCGGTGGTGAGCGGGCACTGCACGAACGCCTCGCCGGCGAACACGACCAGCCCCACGCGATCGCCGCGGAGCCCATCGAGCAGCGCCGTGACCTCCACCTTTGCTCGCTCCAGACGCGACGGCTTCACGTCCCGCGCCAGCATGCTGGTCGAGGCATCCAGCGCCACCACCAGGTCGATACCGCTGCGCTTGACGATCTCCGTGCGCTCGCCGCACTGCGGCCCGGCCGCCGCGATGGAGAGCAGGGCCAGCCCGGTGCCGAGCAGGCTTCCGCGGAGCACGCCCTGCGCGGCCCCGCCGCCGGGCAGGACCTGCTCGCGCCGCGTCTCGGGCACCGCGGAACGCGCGCGTCCCCACCTGCGCCAGACGCAGAAGGCCGCCGCGGCGCCGGCTGCGAGCCCCAGCGGCGACAGCCACAGCCAGACCGGGTCGACGATGCGCAGACGGAAGCCCAGGAGCGTGGTTTGCAGCGCGGCGGCGAAGAGGGGCGCGCCCGTCATGGCGCCCCCGAGAAGCGCGTGGTGCGCAAAGCCAGGCCGAACAGTCCGAGCAGGGCGGCGGGCAGGAACATCCGCCCGTACCACTCCTCGTACTGAGCGGAGCCGCCCGCCTCGTAGATCTTCGACTTCTCCAGGCTGTCCAGGACCTGCGAAAGGCCGCGCTCGAGCGACTCGCGATCGGTGGCCTGGTAGGCGGTGCCGCCGGTGGACTTCGCGATTTGTTGTAAGAGATCGGGGTTCACGTCGATCTCGACCTGCTCGTACAGCGTGCGCCCGAACAGATCGGTGCCGGTCGGATAGGGGACCCGGCCTCCCCTCCCGATCAGGATGGTGAACACCTTGATGCCCATGTCCTTGGCGATCTGCGCGGCCTGCAAGGGAGAGATGTTGCCGGCGTTGTTGTCGCCGTCGGTGAGCAGGATGACCACCTTGCTCTTCGCGTCGGACTCGCGCAGGCGGTTCACCGCGGTGGCCAGCGCGTTGCCGATGGCGGTGCCGTCGACGATGACGCCGGTCTTCACCTGCTCGAGCAGCTCCTCCAGCACGCGATAGTCCAGGGTCAGCGGGCACTGGGTGTAGGCCTCGCCCGCGAACACCACCAGGCCGATGCGGTCGTTCTGGCGCGAGGAGATGAAGTTCTTCAGCACTTCCTTGGCGACGGAGATGCGGTCCTTGGGGCGGAAGTCCGCCGCCAGCATCGAGGTGGAGAGATCGAACGCGACCACGATGTCGATCCCCTGCACCGACAGATCGATGCGGCGGCTGGCCCGCAGGCGGGGGCCTGACAGCCCCACCGCGGTGAGCGCCACCGCCGCGATGAGGAGCCCGCCGGGCAGCCACCACAGCCGCGCCCATCTCGACGCGGGCAGCGCGATCGGAGCGGCGGGGACCACCAGCCTGGGCATCCGCAGCCGGCGGCGCGCGAGCAGCCAGACCGCGGGGGGTACGAGGAGCAGCGACAGCAACGCCCAGGGATGGGCGAAGGCGACGCGCTCGAAGGCGGCGGCGATCACGCCGCACCTGCGGCGGCCGCGGCGCGGATGGGCATCTCGACCAGCGCCCTGGTCCTGTCCACCAGCGAGGCGGCACGGTCGATGGCGCGC
>Ga0099794_10000842_pt1 | contig 10370 bp, 7 predicted proteins | sample Rivendell_Oct201_10_FD_77320 | JGI IMG/M metagenome (GOLD analysis project Ga0099794, IMG submission 77320) | Vadose zone soil microbial communities from the Eel River Critical Zone Observatory, Northern California, USA -... | ecosystem: Host-associated > Plants > Roots > Rhizosphere > Soil ... | reverse complement strand
GCCTGAAGATCTCTTTCTCACGCATCCAGTTCACGCCCGATCTGCTGCCCGCCGACGTGATCGGCACGATGGTCTTCGACCAGCGCTCGCAGGAGTTCTATCCTAAGAAGGGGCCGCTGTTCGCGAACCTCGTGCTCGCCGACGAAATCAACCGGGCGCCGGCCAAAGTCCAGTCCGCGCTGCTCGAAGCGATGCAGGAAAAGCAGGTGACGATCGGCGGCGAGACCTTCTTCCTCGGCGAGCCGTTCCTCGTGCTGGCCACGCAGAACCCCATCGAGCACGAAGGCACCTATCCTCTCCCCGAGGCGCAGCTCGACCGCTTCATGCTCAAGGTGCGTGTCGGCTATCCGACGCGCGATGCCGAAAAGGAAATCGTAGGGCGCATGGCATCGGGCCGGCCCATCGAAGTCCAGCGCATCGCCGAAGCGGACGACATCCTGGCCGCGCGCAGCGCGATTGCCGAGTTGTTCATGGACCAGAAGGTCGTGGATTACATCGTGGACGCGGTGCGGGCGACGCGCGAGCCACAGACGATCGGCTTGCCCGAACTCAAGCCGCTGATCGCGTTCGGCGCCTCGCCGCGCGCCTCGATCTACCTGGCGCAGGCCGCTCGCGCCCACGCCTATCTCCGGGGGCGGGCGTTTGTCGTGCCCGAGGACGTCAAGGCGATGGCGTTTGACGTGCTCCGTCATCGCATCCTGCTCACGTTCGAAGCCGAGGCGGAGGACGTGGACACCGACCACGTGATCACGAAGATCCTCGAGGCGGTCGGCGTGCCGTGACGTACGAAGGACCAGAGCGCCGCAAGGCGGCGAGGTCCCCGGTCCAAGCGCGCCGGCGGACCGTGACTCGCGACGTGCTGAAGCAAGTGAAGGGGATCGAGTTGCGGGCGCGTAACCTCGTCAACACCCTCTTCACCGGCGAGTACCGCTCTGTCTTCCGCGGCCAGGGGATCGAGTTCGCCGAAGTGCGCGCCTACCAGCAAGGCGACGATTTCCGCGCCATCGATTGGAACGTCTCTGCGCGGATGGGCCATCCGTTCGTCAAAACCTACATGGAAGAGCGCGAGCTGACGCTCCTCCTCATCGTGGATCAATCGGGATCGCTCCATTTCGGCCGGCCCTACACCAAGGCCGGCCTCGCGGTCGAGGTTGCCGCGGTGCTGGCGCTTGCCGCCGCGCGTCACAACGACCGCGTCGGTGCACTGCTGTTCGCCGACGCTCCGGAGTACGTGGTGCGACCCGCGAAAGGCCGCGCGCACGCGCTCCGGGTCATCCGCGACCTCGTGGCGTTCGCTCCCCGTGGCCGGGGCACGAACCTCGGCGGGGCGCTGAGCTATGCAGCGAAGCTGCTGCGGCACCGGGCAATCGTCGTCGTCCTCTCGGACTTCAGGGCCGAACAGTGGGAGGAACCGCTCGGCCGGCTGGCCACGCGCCACGAGGTCGTCGCGATCACCGTCGACGATCCGCGGGAATACGATCTCCCCGACGCCGGTTGGGTGGAGCTCGAAGACGCCGAAACGGGACACCGAAAGCTCGTGGACACGAGCCACGCCCCGACGCGCACGCGTATCCGCGTTGCGGCGGAACGGATGCAGCAAGAGCGCAGCCGCAAGCTCGTGCAAGCCGGCGTGGACCGCGTCTCACTCCTGACGACGGTCCCCTATGGAGTCCCGCTCCGGCGCGCCTTCGCCGAGCGCGCCAGACGGTTGAGTCGATGATCGGGCCAGCGCTGCTGGTGCTCGTGGTCCAGGCGAGCGGCTGGGTTGCCGCGCCGAGTCAGCCGACCGTCGGCGACACGATCCGGCTGGAGCGGACCCTTACCGCGCCGGCCGGCTGGCGCGTGCGGGCGGGCACGTTGGCCTCCGGTACCGTGGCCGAACCACTCGGCGACGCCGCGGTCTTTGCTTCCTCGCGATCGGGGGAATGGGTGGTGCGGTACGTGGTCGTCGCCTGGACGCCGGGCGAGATCGCATTGAGCATGCCGCCGCTGTGGCGACTGGGCCCCGACGGCACGGCCGACTCTCTGTCGGGCGGCACCGCCACGTTCCACGTCGCGAGCGTCATCCCGGACAGCGTGAAGGTGCCGGCACCACAGCCGTCGCTCGGGCCGTTGCGTCTCGATCGATCCAGTCCGCTTCCCGTGATTGCCGCGGCACTGTTGGGAGGCGGTGCCTTGCTGCTCCTCATCCTGTGGAGACGACGCGCACCGCGGAGCGTGGCCACCGGCGAGGGGGTGCGCGTCGATGCCGAGGTTCCGGATGCACGCTGGGTGGCGGCAGGAGAGCCCAAGGCGGTCGCCGCGCGCGCCGCACAGCGGCTGCGGCGCGCGGTGGCGCACGCGATCCCCGATGCCCACGAAGCACTCAGCACGGCGGAGTGTCTGGCAGCCGTCGAACGAGCGCGGCCGAACGCGCCGCTGCGCGATCTGCGTGAGCTGCTGCTTGCCCTCGAGCAGGTGGCGTTTGCGTCGGCGCACGGCGTCGAGGTCGCGCCGCTCGCCGCCCGAGCGCGCGCCCTCGCGCGAGAGTTCGGAAACGGCGGGCCGCGATGACTTTCTCGCGGCCGTTGCTGCTCCTGTTGCTCCTCGCCCTGCCGCTGTGGTGGTGGTGGCGCCGGCAGCGCCTCTCCCGGCTTGCCGGTGCGCCGATGAGCGACGTCCGTCCCGCGATGGGCCCGGTCGAGCGGCTGTGGATCGCGCGGTTGCCGGTGTCGCTCAGGTCACTGTGTCTTGCCGCCTGGATCATCGCCGCCGCCGGGCCGCGCCTCGGATCGGCGCGCGCTGAGCTGCGCAGCGAAGGCATCTCGATCGTCATCGCGCTGGATATCTCCAGCAGCATGCTGGCGGAAGACTTCTCGCCCTCCAACCGGCTTGACGTCGCGCGCCGCACTGCGATGGAATTCGTCCGTGCGCGCTCCTCCGATCGCATTGGGCTCGTCGCATTCGCGGGGCAAGCGCTGACCCAGGTGCCGATCACCACTGACTACGAAGTGCTCGAAGAGGCCATCCGCCAGACGCGCGTGGGAATCCTCGAGGATGGTACGGCGATCGGTACCGCGATCGCCACGAGTGCGAACCGACTGCGCCGGGCCCCCGGCAAAAGCAAAGTCGTCGTGCTATTGACCGACGGAGTGAACAACAAGGGGACCGTAGATCCGCGCACCGCAGCGCACGCTGCGGCGGCGTTCGGGATCAAGATTTACACCGTCGGTGTCGGGAGGCAGGGCGAGGCACCCGTGCCGACGGGACGAGGTCCGCTCGGACTTCGCTACGAGACCATGCCGGTCGAGATCGATGAGCCGCTGCTCGGCGAGATTGCACAGACGACGGGCGGCCGGTACTTCCGCGCGACGGACGCCGCCTCGCTGTCGAACATCTTCGCGGAGATCAATCGACTCGAGAAGACGCCCGTGCAGCACCTCGTCTATCATCGTTACGAAGAGGCGTATCGCGTGCCCCTCGGGATCGGGCTGCTCGCCCTGGCGCTGGAGCTGGTTCTCGCCGGCACATTCGCGGTGCGCGTGCCATGATCACGTACGACGCGCCCGTCGTCATCATCCTGGCCCCGGTCGTCGCCGGCGCGGTCTGGACGGCGGCCGCATGGGCACGACGCTCGCGGCTGCGGCGAGCGGCCGCGTGGTCGGAGAGCACCGCCCGCATTGCGCGGGGGGCGGGAAAACTGGGCGCGCCCGCGTTGGGCCTGGCCGCCGGGCTCGCGGCGGTCGCGCTGTCGGGGCCACGCTGGGGTGAGGAGCGGATCGTCACCGAAACGCGGGGACTCAACCTCGTCATCGCGATCGATATCTCGCGCTCGATGCTGGCCGAAGACGCCAAGCCGAGCCGGCTGGGGAGGGCGCTGCGCGAGGCCCGACGCCTGGTGCAGGACCTCGATGGTGATCGCCTGGGCCTTTCTGCGTTCGCCGGAACCAGCTACATCCTGTCGCCGCTGTCGGTGGATGGCTCGGCGCTTACGCTGTATCTCGATGCCCTCGATCCGGACGTGGCGTCGGAAGGCGGGACCTCACTGGCGCCGGCCGTGGCGCAGGGAATCGACCTGCTCCATGCGAGCCCCGAGATCGCCGATCGCGTGCTCGTCATGTTCACCGACGGAGAAGCCCACGATTCCCTCGGGCAGACCCTGCAAGAAGCTCGTCGTCTGGCTGGGCTCGGCATTCACCTGATCCTCGTCGCCGAGGGCGGGCGCACGCCCGTCAAGATTCCAGTGCGCGACGATCGCGGCACGTTCGTCTCCTGGCAGCAAGAGGAATCGGGGAATCCCGTCCTGACCAGCCGGCGCGAGGATGTGCTCGGTGCCGTAGCCGACGCCGCCCAGGGGACGATTGTCGCGGCGGAGCTGCCCGACCAGGCCGGCGCCGTACGTGATCTCGTGGCGTCGTACAAGCGCGCGACGGCGACGGAGAGCCGCACGCAACGGGGGCGGCCGCGCGCGTGGATTCCATTATTGCTCGCGGGGCTGGTGCTGGCGGCGCAGACATTCACTCGACGCACCGCCGCGCTCGTTAGCGTTCTGTTCTGCGTGGCGCTCCCCTCCACGCTGAGCGCCCAGCGGCCCCGCACGAACGCCGAGAAGGCGTGGGACAAAGGCGATGTGCGCTCGGCAGCAGCCGCCTATCTCGCCGAGCTCAAGGCGAATCAGGACGACGACACCGCGTGGTACAACACGGGGACGGCCGCGCTCGCGGCCGGCGATCCCGCGCTGGCACGCTCGGCGCTCTCGCATGCCTCCGCGTCGCTGGATCCCGAGCTGCGGTTTCGCGCGCTCTACAATCTTGGCCTGCTCGCGCTGCTCGAGGCGAAGGCCGACAGCGCCAGTCGCGAGGCGCACCTCGCAGATGCCGAGCGCGCCTATCGAGAGGCCCTGTTGCTGAAGCCGTATCACATCCGCGCGAAGTGGAATCTGGAGCTGGTCAACCGCCAGCGCCGCGGCGGACAGGCGAATAAGCCGACTCCTCCGCCTCCTCCATCTCCCAGCAATGGCGGAGGTGGCGGCGGGGGTGGACAGCAGCAGCAGCCGCCGCCGCAGGGCGGTGGCGGCATGAGTGAGTCGCAAGCGGATCAGGTGCTGCGCTCGATCGGCCAGGAAGAGCTGCGTACGCGTCGCGATCGCACGGGCCGCACGCGGCGCGCCGCACCACCAGGAGTGAAGGACTGGTGACCGGCATCCTCTCTGTCATCAGTGCGTTCCTGCTCGTGCAGGGCGCGGAGGTGACGGCCAGCGTGGATCGCACGCGCCTGCGCGTGGGCGAGGAGCTGATGTTGACGATCCGCGCGCACACTCGCGCGGCGGATCCTGTCGACATCATGCTGCCGTCGCTGAACGGGTTCGCGATCGTCGGCTCCCGCGATATGACGGAAGTCGCGATCAGCGGGGCGTCCGGGTCGATCCGCACGACCGTGCGCGAGCTGCAGCTGCGCGCGCAACAGCCGGGTGCCTTGCTGATCGGACCGGTCCGCGCGCGGCAGGGCGTGAGCGTCGTCTCGACAGATCCGATTCTCGTCACGGTCGATAGCGCAGCCGACCGCACGACGTTGACGTTGAGCCCGCTCGCGCGATCGCTGCTCGAAAGCACGCCTGCGCCCGTGTCGCGGCGCGCGGATCGTGTGGCCCTCACCATGCTGGTGCCGAGTGATACGGTTTTCGCCGGCCAGCAGGTGGACCTGATTGCTGCCGCCTGGATTCCGCGAGAGCTGGGCGAGCGCATGCGTCGCCCGCCCTTGCTGACGCTCGAGACGCCCGAAGGGGTCTGGGCCTATCCCACCGCGACGTCATCCGGTGTGGCGCTGCCGCGGCAGGTGAGCGGACGCTGGATGGATCTGTTCATCGCGCACCAGGTCGTGTTCCCGTTGGCCTCCGGCCGTCTGATCATTCCGCCGGCGTCGGTGGAGTACGCCCTTCCGGTCACATTCTCCTTCTTCAGTCGTGAAGAACGGTACACGCTGCGCAGCGACTCCATCGCGATCACGGCGTTGCCGCTGCCACCTGCGAATCCCACCACGAACGTGGTCGCCCACGGGCTGAGTCTCGATCTGCAGATCGACCCGACGACGACGCGCGTCGGCGAGCCGGTTGAGGCGTCAATCACGATCAGCGGCATCGGCAACGTGGCCCTGTGGCCCCCGCCAGAGCCTGCGATCAAGTGGCCGAGGGGATTCCGTGTCTATCCCGCGCAAACAGAAGTGCGCCTGGCGCCGGACGCCGGCCGTATGGCCGGGAGCAAGACATTTCATTTTCTTGCGGTGCCCGATTCATCCGGGAGCTTCGTGTTGCCCGAGGTACGCTACCCCTACTTCGATGCGACTACCGGCCGCTATGCGATGGCGGCGGCTGCGCCGCGCGCGCTCGCGGTCGCCCCCGGCGCGGAGCCCCGAGCGGCACGCGTGCTCCCCCCGTTGCTGCCCGCACGGGGAGAGCTCGCCGTTGACAGCCTGAGCCGACACTTGGGATGGCAAGGGTGGCTTGCTCTTCTCCTCGTACCGCCACTGATCGCCTGGGGCGCGAGCCGCCGCTGGCGGCGAGCGCCGGCCGCCGCAGAGGTGACCTCCGGGGGGGGGGCCGGGGGGGCCGAGCTGACGCCATTAGGCCGGCTCGAGCGCGAATTCCTCGCGGTGCTCGGGAGCCATGTCTCCGACCCGTTCGCCCGTGACGGCGACGGGCTCGCCCAGGCGTTGCGCGCCGCCGGTGTCGAGAGCGCCGTCGCGGACCACGTGAAACGGTTGCGCGACCGGTTGCGCGCCGCGCGCTACGGACCGCGAGGCCTGGGCGACGCCGCTGAGCTGGGGGCGGAAATCGAGCAGGTGCTGCGCGTCCTGGGCGCCGAGAGATCAGGCGCGATGCGGCGGCCGCACGCGACGCTGACCGTGGTCGCGATTCTCGTGGTGAGTGCGGCGAATGTAGGCGCACAGCATGCCGCGCCCGGACAATCCCAGACGCCCAGTGCCGAGGCGTTGTTCGAGGCGGGCGCGCTCCGGGTTGCGGCCGACTCATTCGCCGCGCGCGCCGCCCGTGAGCCGCGCGATCCGGCCCACTGGTACAATCTCGGCGCAACGTTGTATCGCGCCGGTGCCGATGGCAAAGCGACCGTGGCGTGGACGCGCGCGGCGCGCCTGGCGCCGCGCGATCCAGCGATCCGTCGGGCGTTGCAGCTGTTGCCTCCGCCGGATCCCGGGACTGAGCAGATGCTGCGCGTGGGTTGGGCCACGCCGGCGGAATGGGGGTTCATCGCGGCGACGGGCTGGGTGATCCTGTGGTTGACGGTGGCCGTCGGCGGCCGCCGGCGCCCCGTCATCGCACTGCTCGGCGCCGTCGCGATCGGGGCGTCGCTCCTCGGCGCGACCGAATGGCGGCGCCGCGATCGGCCCGTCGCGGTCGTGATCGCCGACGCGGCGCCGGTGCGCGCCGCCCCCTACGGCGGTGCGAGTGCGGCAGCCACGGTGCAGGCGGGCGGTGCGCTCCTCGCGGGCCGCGACTATGGCCCGTGGGTCGAAGTCCATCGCAGTGACGGAATCCACGGCTGGGTGCTCGGAGCGGAGATCTCGGGATTGTGAGTGTGATCGCGCGCGCGCGTGTCCAGCTGCTCGCGGGACATGTCGCCGATCAGATCGCCGCCGGCGAAGTCGTCGAGCGCCCCGCCTCAGTCGTCAAGGAGCTGGCCGAGAATGCCCTCGATGCCGGCGCGCACGCCATCCGGGTCGAGCTCGAGGACGGCGGCAAGACGCTGATCCGCGTCAGCGACGACGGTTCGGGGATGGATCGCGAGGATGCGCAGCTCGCTCTGCAGCGCCACGCCACGAGCAAGATTCGCACGGCGACCGACCTCATCGGCGTCGCCACGTTCGGATTTCGCGGCGAAGCGCTGCCCGCAATCGCCTCCGTGTCGCGCTTCGAGCTGGAAACGTGCGGTGACGGCGACGCGGCGACGCGGCTGCGCGTGACGGGGGGGAAACTGGATGGGGCAGAAGACTCGGTGCGCCAGCGCGGCACCACGGTGACGGTGCGTGGCCTGTTCTACAATACGCCGGCGCGGCGGAAATTCCTGCGCGCCACCGCGACCGAGACGCGGGCTGCCGTCGAGGCGCTCACCGTTCTCGCGCTCACACGCCCCGATGTGGCGTTCTCGTTGACGAGCGACGGCCGCGTGCTGCTCGATTCTCCACCCGCGGCCCGGCTCATCGACCGGGTGCACGCGTTGTGGGGCGGCGAGCTCGCCGACACGCTGCTCGCGGTCTCGCATCGCGCCGGGCCCTTGGAAGTCACGGGGCTCGTGCAGCGGCCCGCCCAGGCCCGGCCAGCGGGACGGAAGGGGTATGTCTTCGTGCGCGGCCGTCCGATTCGCGATCCGTTCATCCTCCGCGCCGCAGAGGCGGGCTATCGCTCGACCATCGCGCCCGGCGACCGGCCGTCGCTGCTCCTGTTTCTCGATCTGCCCGGCGACGCGGTGGACGTGAACGTCCATCCTGCAAAGCTCGAGGCGCGCTTTCGCGACAAGTTCTTCGTTGAGAAGGTGGTCGAGGAGGCGGTGCGCGAAGCGCTGGCACCGCTGGAATCTGCAGCGCCAATCGGAGGTGGCAATGCGTGGACGGGGCTGGGTGGCGCACTGAGCGGTGGGACTCCCCTCGAGCTCTTTCGACAGGGCTCCGAGACGTCTCACTCCCCACTCCCCACACCCCTTCTCCAGGTCTTCGACACGTACATCCTTTTCCAAACCGATTCCGGTGTAGCGATCGTGGACCAGCACTCGGCTCACGAGCGCGTGCTGTACGAGGACGTGATGCGCCAGCTCTCGGGTGATGGGGCGCCCGCGCAGCGCCTCCTGCTGCCGTTGACACTCGACTTCGCGCCTGCCGAGCTCGATGCGATCGAGGCACATCGGGAGCTGCTTGCGCGCATCGGCTACGAGATCGAACCGTTCTCCGGGCGCAGCATTGTCGTCCATACGGCGCCGAACCCGCACCCCCGCTTCGAGGCGGCGCGCTGCCTGCAGGAGCTCGTGGCGGATCTGGCGGGTGGCCGGTTTGGCGGCTGGCAGAATCGCTTGGAGCGCTTTGCCGCGACGTACGCGTGTCGTGCGGCCATCAAGGCGGGACAGACGCTGGACGCCGGGGAGATGCGCGAGCTGATCGTGCGACTTCTCACGGCGACGCTGCCGGCACACGACGTCCACGGCCGGCCCAGCATGGTGCAGCTGCCAAAGGAAGAGCTGGAACGGCGTTTTGGCCGCACCTGACACCAGAAATCCGACACCTGTCATTGTGGGCCCCACCGGCGTCGGCAAAACAGCCGTCGCCGTGAGCCTCGCGGCCCTCACACCAATCACAGTGATCTCCGCGGACGCCCGACAGGTCTATCGCGGCCTCGACATCGGTACAGCCAAGCCAGATCGCGCGATGCAGGCGCGCGTCCCGCATCGCGGCCTGGACCTAGTAGCCCCCGCGGAGCGTTACAGCGCGGGACGGTTCGCCCGCGAGGCCGCGGGGTGGATTGCGGAAACGCGCGCCGCCGGCCGCGAGCCGATCGTCCTTGGCGGCACAGGGTTGTACATCCGCGCGTTGGCCGAAGGACTGTTTCGCGAGCCGCCGTTCGATCAGGACCGGCGCGAGCAGCTGCGGAATTGGTCCGCCTCGCTCGAGGGCGCGGACCTGGCGCGGTGGGCGGGCCGGCTCGACCCGCAGTTTCTGGGTGGCGGCCGCCAGCGCGCTGCTCGGGCGATCGAGATCGCTCTCCTGACGGGACATGCGCTGTCGTGGTGGCAACGGGAGGCGCGCGAAGGCGGAACGCTCCGGCCCTGGTACATTCACCTCACGGTCCCGCGCGAGGTCTTGCACCGACGGCTGGCGGCCCGTGTGGATCAGATGCTCGCGGCAGGACTCGTGGCCGAAGTGCAGCGGCAATTGCACGCCGGCATCGCCCCGGATGCGGCGGGACTCGATGGGATCGGGTATCGGGAGGTCGTCGCGATGTTGAACGGGCTATTGTCCGAGAGTGCGCTGCGAGACGCGATTCTGGTGTCGACCCGTCGATACGCGAAGCGGCAGGAGACGTGGTTTAGAAATCAACTCCGTGGGGAAGCGGGACGAGGGAAGGGGGAAGGGGTCTGGATGTTGGACGCGACTGAGTCGCCCACCGCCCTCGCGCAACAGATCTTGGCGCGCTGGAATAGCCTTACCCTTCCCTCGTCCCCCGTCCCCCGTCCCGGTCTATGAGAATCGGGATCACCTGTTATCCCACCTACGGCGGATCGGGGGCGGTGGCCACCGAGCTCGGTCTCGAGCTCGCGCGACGCGGCCACGACATCCACTTTGTCTCCTACGCGAGTCCGTTTCGGCTGCGCGGCTTCGCCGAGCGTGTGACG
>Ga0099794_10000839_pt1 | contig 10379 bp, 6 predicted proteins | sample Rivendell_Oct201_10_FD_77320 | JGI IMG/M metagenome (GOLD analysis project Ga0099794, IMG submission 77320) | Vadose zone soil microbial communities from the Eel River Critical Zone Observatory, Northern California, USA -... | ecosystem: Host-associated > Plants > Roots > Rhizosphere > Soil ... | reverse complement strand
TCGCCGACGATGGCGTGAATCGTGGCCGGCTCGACTTTGATGCAGACCGCATCATTGGCCAAAACCGCGCCAAAGCGTTTGGTGATGTTGCGCAGCTCGATCACTGGTTCATCCTGTCGATCACAGTAATTTGCTTCGCTATGATTTTCTTTTTTGCCTCTTCGGCCGCGCGGATGGCCTCGGGCGAAACAAGGTTTTGGTTGTTGCTATCCATCACATAGCCCACCCCATCGGTGTCGAGACCAAACTCGTGAAAACCGCCCTTAAATTTGTGCGCCACCACGTCTTTGATGATGTCGTAAACCGCGTTGTCGACGCGCTTGACCATGCTCGTCAGGACAAATCCCGGCTTGACCATGTTTTGATTTGAATCGACGCCGATCACAAAATGCGTCGCGCGGCCGTTTTCTTTTCCGGATTGCTCGACTGCGTCAAAAGCGCCCAGCCCGGAATTACCGGCAGCAGTAAAAATCACATCCGCGCCTTTGTTGATTTGCGCCAGCGCAATTTCTTTGCCTTTGCCGGGATTATTCCAAGCCGCATCCGTAACGCCGACATAATTCTGAATGACTTGAATTTTCGGATTCGCGGCCTTCGCACCTTCTTCAAAGCCGCCCTCAAACCGGTGAATCAACCCGATGTCCATCCCCCCGATAAAACCGAGAGTACCGGTCTTAGAGGTCATTCCGGCGATGAGGCCCACCAGATAAGAACCCTCATGTTCCTTGAAAACCAGCGAAGCGACGTTGGCTTTCGGCGTCTTGCCGTCGGCTTCGAAAATCACGCCATCGATGATCGCAAACTGGAGATTCGGATAATCGTTCGCTACCGATTGCATGATTGGGCCCTGAGCAAAGCCTACCCCGATGATCAGATCGTAACCGCGCTCAGCAAACGCGCGCATCGCCGGCTCGATAGAAACCGGATTGCCGGGTTCGACGTCGCGGAGGATTATGTCCAACTTCGGTTTGCCACAGCTCGTTTTGCCGTCAGGAAACATGCCGGTTTCGGCGCATTTCACGCCCGTCCAGGCCGCCGCGTTGAAAGAACGATCGTCTTTGCCGCCAATATCAAAAACAATCCCAACGTGAATCTTCGATTTATCGTCGGCGCCGTACAGCGAGCGATTGCACGCCGGACCGACGAACACGAGCGAAGAGAGCAAGAGCAAGACTAGTAAAAGTTTAAGTTTCATTAGGCGAAACCAATTTGGAGTGCGCTGACTTGTCAGCGCTTTCCAAAGCGGTGACTAGTGGTCAGCGCACTCCAAATTCACCCGTCGATCACTTCCTTGATCAAGACGGGCAGTTCCGGACGTGCGTCGCCAATTTCGTAAGCCGTTCGAATTCGCGGCGCGGCTTGCTGACCTCGATTCGAGTCGGCGCAATAGACGAGGCCGATCACATCGCCGGTGCGAACTTCATCGCCGATCTTAACTTCGCTCACAAATCCCACCGCCGGATCGATCTGATCTTCCACCCGCACGCGTCCGCCGCCGGCTTCCGCGATGGCATGCCCAACCTCTTCCGTATCAATCTGGCGGACAAATCCCGAGCGCGCCGATTCTACCTTAAACACCTTGTCTGTCAACGGCAGAACACCTGCCGGATCGTCACACACGCGCGGGTCGCCTCCCTGCGCTACGACGTTCTTTCGAAAACACTCCAGCGCCGCGCCTGAAGCGTGCACTTGCTGAATTCGAGCCCGCGCCTTTTCAACTGATGATTCAAGGCGTGACAACACGATCATGCGAGCCGCCAACTCGATCGAGAGATCGAGCACCGGGCGCGCGCCTTCATCAAACTCGCCGCGCAGAAGCTCGATAGACTCCCGCACTTCGACAGCGTTTCCCACGGCGCGGCCCAGCGGTTGGCTCATGTCGGTGATCAGAGCTTGCGATCGCACTCCCGCCGAGTTCCCCGTCTTAACCAGCGCGCGCGCTAATTCTCTGGCGCGATCCTGCTCGCGCATGAACGCGCCTGAGCCGGTTTTGACGTCAATGACCATCGCATTCAAACCGGCCGCACCTTTTTTGGAAATGATCGAAGCGACGATCAGGGGAATTGCTTCGATGGTCGCGGTCGCGTCGCGCAGCGCATACAGCTTTTTGTCGGCGGGCGCGATCTCCGCCGTCTGTCCGTTCATCGCAAAGCCCGCCTGGTCAAGCACGGCGCGGAATTCTTTCAGCGATAGATCGACGCGATAGCCGGGAATGGATTCAAGTTTGTCGAGCGTGCCGCCGGTGTGACCCAGTCCGCGTCCGGAAATCATTGGCACACAGACGCCTGCCGCCGCCGCGAACGGCGCGATCAAAAGCGAGGTCTTGTCGCCAACACCACCGGTCGAATGTTTGTCGGCCTTTGGTTTCGGAATGTCTGAGAAGTCGAGAATCTCGCCTGAGTGAAGCATTGCTTCAGTCAGTGCGGCTTGTTCGGCGTCGGTCATCCCCCGGAGAAAGATCGCCATCAGCAAAGCCGTGCTCTGGTAATCAGCGATTTCTCCGCGCGTCACGCCGTTTACAAAGAACGTGATCTCTTCACGCGAAAGTTCCGCGCCGTCACGTTTTTTGCGAATGATGTCCTGGGGTCTCAACTCGATTCATCCGAAAGCAAAACCACTGCTTGCACACTCACCGCTTCGCCCCGGCCGACCGCGTCCAGGCCTTCACCTGTCTTTGCTTTCACGCTAACGCAGCCCTTGTCGACGTCGAGGGTCCGGGCCAGACTTTCGCGCATCGCTTCCATATGATCGCGCAGCTTCGGTCGCTCCAGCGTGATCGTCGCGTCGGCGTTCACCAGATGGAAGCCACGCTCGCGCACCAGCCAGCAGACCCGCGCCAGCAATTGCAAGCTGTCGGCGTCTTTCCATTGCGGATCATAATCGGGAAAGTGTTGGCCAAGATCGCCTTCGCACACCGCGCCGAGGATCGCGTCTGCGAGTGCGTGAGCTAACACATCGCCATCAGAATGTCCTTCGGAGCCGCGATCGGCAGCAATCCTCACGCCGCCAAGGATCAACGGACGCCCTGCGGCCAGCCGATGCGTATCGTTACCGATGCCAATTCGAAACATAAAACAATGTGCTTTGAGCTTTGTACTTTGTCCTGTGTCGCTGGAAACCCGAACACTCCGAATTCACGTCAAAGTACAAAGTTCAAAGCCCGAAGTTCACTTGAACCCCTGCAGCAGGGTTTCAGCTAACGCAAGGTCCTCCTCTTCGGTAATCTTGATATTCCGGGAGCTGCCTTCCACGGCGACAATCTCGGCGCCGAGACGTTCGACCAGCAAACTATCGTCGGTCACTTCGACTCCTGCACTTTCGACTTCGTCCAGCTGATCGTAAGCGCGCTTCAGCAGATCGTAACTGAAACATTGCGGCGTTAACGCGCGTCGCAAGTTATGGCGGGTCAGCGTACGTTTGACGCGTCCGTTCTCAATGTCTTTGATGGTATCGGCGACGGGCGCCACCAGGATCGCGGCGCCGGTGGCCCTCGCCGCAACCACCACAGAATCGATTTCGTCCGAACTCACGAAAGGCCGTACGCCATCGTGCACGGCAACGATCTCGGCATTGGCAATCGCGTCCAAGCCACGCCGCACGGATTGCGCGCGGGTCGCGCCGCCCGGGACCACGCGCACCAACTTCCGAACTGCAAACTTTTCCGTCAGAGATGAAAACGCCGCCGTACTTTCGGCGGGCACAACCACGATGATTTCGTTGATCTCTTCACAGCGCTCGAATTGCCTGAGCGTGTGAATGATGATCGGAACGCCGCACAGTTCGAGGAATTGCTTGGGCTGGTTGCCGCCCAGCCGAGTTCCCTTTCCGGCGGCGACAACGATCGCGACGTTCATTCGTTATGACTCGGTATCGTTAATGCGCGTCAGGGAAGGGGCCGAACGCACTTCGCGCAGGGACCGGCGCGATCGTTCGCCGTTGCCGGCGCCGTCCGTTTCATCGCAAAGTCGCCCGAAGATCATCTTGCCCGCAGTGGTTTGCAGCACGCTGGTTACTGCGATGTCGGTGTTCTTGCCAATCAAACGTCGCGCATTGTCCACCACGACCATCGTGCCGTCATCGAGGTAGGCCACGCCCTGGTTGTACTCTTTACCTTCCTTCAAAATGAAAACGTGCATCGCTTCGCCCGGCAGCACGACCGGCTTCAAAGCGTTCGCCAGTTCGTTGATGTTTAGCACGCTCACTCCGCGCAGCTGGGAGACTTTGTTGAGATTGAAGTCGTTGGTGACGATCACGGCATCGAGTTGCTTGCCCAGTTCGATCAGCTTCAGATCGACTTCGCGCACGGCAGGAAAATCCGTCTCCACGATCTGGATGTCCAGCGAGCTGTTGTTCTGCAAGCGATTCAGCATGTCCAATCCGCGACGTCCGCGCTGGCGCTTTGACGAATCGGGCGAGTCGGCGACCTGCTGCAGTTCGCGCAAGATGAATTGCGGAATAATCAGCGAGCCCGTCAGGAAGCCGGTCTCAGCCACGTCGGCAATGCGGCCATCGATGATCACCGAGGTATCGAGAATCTTCAGATCACGGCGCAGCGTCTTGTCGCTGAAGATGCCGCCGAGCGCTGACAGATCTAGATAGTCGCCTTTCGCGGCGCCGACCATCAGTCCGATGTAAGCCATGAAAACAATCAGCGCGAGCGTCAGAAACGCGCGGGTTTCAGGCGGCACAGCTGCCGATTCCTGACTGGCGATGAGGCTGCCAATCAGGTAAGCGCCGATAATCCCGAGGATCGATCCGACGGCCGCCCCGATCAGGGTTTTCAAGGAGGCCCGCCGAATGCGCATCTCAAACAACACGATTGCCACCGCGATGAGCCCAGCCGCGCCGGTTGAGACGAGCCGGTGCCCCGGAATCGGATGCAGCACGTAGCCCGCGCTTATCAGGAAGGCAGCGAATACTAATCTAAGTATGATGACATCAAAGCGCATAATGCGGCATATTACCACGCATTACGCCCTGCGTCACCGCTTTTGGTTCCTCGCCGAAAATCGCGCTAAGTGGTGCCTTCAAGCTAAGGGCTTGGCGGTTTCACGACCACCGCCGGGATATTCGCGTCGCGCACCAGTTGGTTGAACGCCGGCACGTCGGTCTTCATGACTTGCCCAAGCTTCTGGAGTTGCGCGTCGATCTGCGCGGCCAGTTCATCATAGACTGCGTATGACTGATCGGTGGGCGGCGTTTCTGCCCGCGAGACCACGCCGGCCAGCGCCGCCAGTTTGTTGTTGAGCCGGATGGGAAAGTTCAAGGGATCCTGACTGCTCTGGTTCCTGGTCTGATAGAGCGCTTCTTCGACCTCGGTCAGTTTCTTGTTCAAAGCTCTGGCGGCATCAGAGATCGCTTTAGCATTTGGTTGACCGGCGACGCGCCGACCCAAGTCTTCGACCTGCTTTTTCACGTCGCGAATCTGAATGATCGCGTTGTGAGTCTCGTTCAGCTTGTCACGAATCTTCAACGCGAGATCGAGTTGCTTAGCATAGTCCGCGGCGGTCGTCGTCAAACGCGGATCGGGTTTAACTTCAACACTTTCCGTCATCGTCTTGCCGTCGACGGTTAGCTTTACCTGATAATTGCCGGGCGCGATGTGCGGCCCGCGTGTTTCGCCCGCCCACAGAATCATTCCCGGAAAACGCGTGGCGTCCGCGTAACGCAGGTCCCAAACAAAACGATTCAAGCCAACGTCAGTCGTCACCCGCGCCGGCGCGCCAAAGAAACCCTCGTCGTCAGCGGGCGGCGCAGCTGGTTGCTCCGCACCTCCCGATGCCGCGCCCTGTCTCGGTAATCTGCCGGTGAATTTGCGAATCGACTTGCCGTTTCGATCAAGAAACTCAATCACCAAATCGGTTGTCGGTTTCGTCTTCAGCGAATAATAAACAACGGCTCCGCCCGCCGGATTGCGGCCGACAGTTGCGGTGGGCGGTAATTGAAATCCGCCGCCGCCCGGCATGCGATAAGCTTCCTTTGGTTTGAAGAGACGCGAGTCACCCGCTGCTTTGAATCCGCCTGCATCCATCAATTGATGCAGCACCGGCAGATCGTCAAAAATCCAAAACGAACGACCCTGGGTGGCCGCGACCAATTCTTTTTCGCGTTTCTGGATCACGAGATCGGTAACCGGAGTAACCGGAAGATCGAACTGCATCGATTGCCAATTCGCGCCGTCGTCGAACGAAAGGTAAATGCCGGTTTCAGTGCCGGCATAAAGCAGACCGCGTTTGTTTGGATCTTCGCGGATGACGCGGGTAAAGGCGCCATCAGGAATGCCCGTGGTGATCTTCTTCCAGGTCTTGCCGTAATCGCTCGTTTTGTAGAGATACGGTTTGTAGTCATCAAACTTGTACATCGTCGCCGCCACGTACGCCGTGCCCGCATCGAAGGCGCCGGCATCGAGTGAGTTGATCTGAATCCACTCGGGCATCAAGTCTTTCGACGGCGTGACGTTCGACCAATTCTTGCCGCCGTCGCGCGTGACGTAGACCAGGCCATCATCCGAACCGCTCCAGATCGTGCCCGCAGCCACGGGCGATTCCATCACGGTGAAGATCGTGTCGTAATACTCAATGCTGGTGTTGTCTTTCGTGATCGGGCCGCCCGACGATACCTGCTTCGATTTGTCGTTGCGCGTGAGGTCGGGACTGATTATTTCCCAACTCTGACCTTCGTTTGTCGATTTGAAGAGCACGTTGGCGCCACAGTAAAGCGTGTTCGCGTCGTGCGGAGAGAATACGATTGGGAAGTTCCACTGGAAGCGATACTTGATGTCCTCTGCGCCCGAGCCCATCGGATTGTTTGGATAAGGATTGACGTCGCGCAACTGGTCGGTGTGATGGTCGTAGCGCGTGATCAAGCCGTCGTAAGATCCGGCAAAGATGATTTCGGAATCCTTCGGCGAGGGCGCAATCCAGCCCGACTCGCCGCCGCCGACATCGAACCAATCCTCGCGGGTGATGGCGCCGCCAGTCGTGCGGCTGGCGATGCGCACCGTCGAGTTGTCCTGCTGCGCGCCGTAGATGTGATACGGAAAATCGTTGTCAACCGCGACGCGATAAAACTGCGCGGTGGGCTGATCCTGTTCGCTCCAACTCCGGCCGCCGTTGTACGAAACGTTCGCGCCGCCGTCGTTGCTCTCGATCATCCGGTTCGGGTCGTCGGGCGCGATCCACAGATCATGATTGTCGCCGTGCGGCACCCCAATGCCGGTGAACGTGCGCCCGCCATCGTTCGATCGATAAAACCCGGTGTTGAGCACGTAAACCGTTTCGGCATTTTTCGGATCGGCGTAGATCCGCGAATAGTACCAGGCGCGCTGGCGCAGATTACGTTGCTCGTTCGTCTTCGTCCAGGTCTTGCCGCCGTTGTCCGAACGAAACACGCCCCCGTCTTCGGCTTCGACAATCGCCCACAAGCGATCCGGATTTGCGGGCGACACAGTGATGCCTACAATTCCGATCGTGCCCTTCGGCAGGCCCGGGTTGCGCGTAATTTCAGTCCAGGTGTCGCCGCCGTCAGTTGATTTGAAGATGCCGCTGCCCGCGCCCCCGCTCTCGAGCGTCCACGGCTTGCGATAAACTTCCCAGAATCCCGCGTACAGAATGTTCGGGTTGGTCGGATCGATGATCAAATCGCAAGCGCCGGCTTTGTCGCTGCGAAAGAGCACTTTTTCCCAGGTCTTGCCGCCGTCTTTCGAACGAAAAACGCCGCGCTGTTGATTTGGTCCCCACACGTGCCCCTGCGCGGCGACGTAAACGATGTCCGGATTTTTCGGATGCACGCGAATGCGCGAAATCTGGCGCGTGTCTTCCAGCCCCGTGTGCTTCCAGGTCTTCCCGCCATCAGTCGATTTGTAAACGCCGTCACCGTGCGAGACGTTGCCGCGGATCGGTGATTCGCCCATCCCTGCGTAAATCACATTAGCATCGGAGTCCGATAAACCAATCGCGCCGACCGAGCCGGTGCCGAAAACTGACCCGTCGCTGATCGCTTGCCAATTGATACCGCCGTCGATCGTCTTCCAAACCCCGCCGCCCGTGCCGCCGAAATAGAAAACCATCGGCTGGGTCGCGACGCCGGTAACCGCGGTCGAGCGCCCGCCACGGAACGGTCCAACCTGGCGCCATTGAAGAGCCTTGAGCGCATCAGTCTGTCCCGTGGCGGATGTTGATTCGGTGGTCTGCTGTCGACGTTGCGCATCGACCGAGCCAGATAGCGACCCAAGAAGCAAAACAATCGGAAGAATGAAAAGACGGAGAGCGGTAGCGTTCTTGATCATTTCGATAGACTCCTTTGACTTCGGGCTCTGCAGATGGAGTTACAACCAACGAACGGGGCGCAAGATATCGCATCTCGCGCTCGGTTGCCAACTCGGCCTGACCGTGACATTCACTCTGGACCAACAAGTTGCTGGTAGCGCCGGCGGTCAGCCGCGGAGAGTTGATCGGAGACCTTTGCGGGTTCAAAGGCGCGATAGTCGGGCTTATCGGTGAAAATACCAAACATCGGCGCGGCCATCCGATCATTCAGGTTCATCGGTTCCAGACCCAGGAGAATCTCGATCGTGCGCAGCATGCTAAGTTGGTCGTATCGATCGCTGACGACGGCTCCGCGTTTCACGTAAGGCCCGGCGGCGAATGCGATCGTGCGCGTGGCATCCACATGATCGGGGCCGTTCTGCGCGTCGTCTTCGACGACCAGAATTAACGAATCGCGCCAGATCGAGCTGTGCGAGATCGTCTCAACGACGTGACCCAGCGCCGCATCGTTCTGCGCCATGAACTGGTACGGATCAAGAATCTTACTTTGGCTGCCGTCGGTGTGATCGTTTGGCAGCCAGATGTACTCCAACTGCGGCACGCGCCCACTCTGCACCTGCTTCTCAAAATCAGTCTTCCAAGCGTGCACGCGCTCCAGATCTGATTGCCCGAGGTCCCACGTCGGAAAGTTTGGCGGATAGTGATAGAGCAAGTCGGCGAATTGACGACGCAGCAACTGATTCTGATTGATTGCGGTCGCTAAAGATGAGTCGCCGACCAGAATACTCGAAAGTGGGTTGACGAAATCGGCTTGACCCAACAGAGCGAAAGCGGCCTCGCGCGTGTCTGTCTGCCCATAGAAAGCCCTTGCCAGGTTGTAAAATGCCCGACCGCGCTCGGCGAAGCTTCCGCTTCCGGAGAGCGACCTCTGGTAGGCTTTTTTCGCCAGCTCGCTGTCCGGACCGAGAAGATCAACCAGAATCCGGTAGCTCCGATTCGCGAGAAAATATTCTTCGCCATAGAAGCGATAGTCAACGTTCCTTTCATTCAGACGATCCCACAGGTAGACGGGCGCCTCGACCGCGGGCGAGGCGGCGTAGCCGTATCCTTTCCAACGCGTCGAATATTGCAGGTTTGCTATCCATTGAAAAAAAGGGCTGGCGTAACCTGCGGTCGTGTAAGCGTGACCGAGCACGCTGACTTCTCCGTTCACAAAGAAGTTGTCGAGCGTCACGAACTCGCGCGCGAGCTGATGATGAATCGGCGAGTGCGCTTCACCGAACAGGGTGAGCTTCGGATCGCCATTGCCGCGTCCGAGATCGCCGAGCACCTGATCGTAAGTGCGGTTCTCCTTGATAATGTAGAACACGTGCCGGATTGGCAGCTTGAACCCGACGTAAGGGCTGAAACTGGGCGAGCCGGAGTTGACCTGCGCCGTCCAGCGCGCGGCGTTTCGATTGATGTCGCGCTGATCGATGATCGACAGCGAGCCTTTCAAGAGCGTGAGCACGTACTCGCCTTCGCGGCCGCCACCATCGACTTGCGGGCCTTTTGGATTTGGATAGCGGGCGCGAATCCCTTTTGCGCTCAGCACGAAAACTTGATTGTCCCGCGCGAGAACTTTCGTTGGATACCAACCCGTTGGAATCAGCGCGAGCGTGCGACCCGTGGCTTTGTTGAGCACCGCATTGGCGTTGGTGCCGGCGAGTGTCACATAAAGTCGTCCACCACTGACGGCGCAGGAAGTCGGCGCGACTCCGAAGCGGCTTCCGGGTCGGGCCAAATTAATCGTGCGCGCAACCCGGTCGCTGCGCGCATCCAGGACCCAAAGGCTGTCAGAGCTGCTGTTGACGACGTAAAGCGACTTGCCGTCACTGCACATTCCCTGTGGATTGCGGCCAACGTCTATCCTCTTGATCAGTTTCAGATCGCGGCCGACGACCAGCAATTTGTGTTCGCCAACGAGCGTGACGTAAAGCTTTCCATTCAGAAATCGCAGTGCGTACGGGAAGAAGCCAACGTCTGATTGTCGTTCAATTGCGCCGCTGCTCGTGTCGACGATCGCCAGCTTGCCGCCGACGTAACTTCCCTTTTCATTTTTCGTAGCCAGAT
>Ga0099794_10000836_pt1 | contig 10388 bp, 7 predicted proteins | sample Rivendell_Oct201_10_FD_77320 | JGI IMG/M metagenome (GOLD analysis project Ga0099794, IMG submission 77320) | Vadose zone soil microbial communities from the Eel River Critical Zone Observatory, Northern California, USA -... | ecosystem: Host-associated > Plants > Roots > Rhizosphere > Soil ... | reverse complement strand
TGACAGGAGCCGGAATGCTTTCTCAGTCCAATGGAGCGATGAAGGCGATGATAATCACCGCAAAAGGCGTGGGCCGCAAGCGCGCAAATCCCGGAAGACGGCTGGCATTGATTCTGTTTGCGATTCTGGCGCTCAGTGTGAGCGGGCCCAAGATGGCGGCGCAGGGGCTTGAGGCCGCGGCTCTGCTGAAGCCGGCGACAGACACCTGGCCGACCTATAACGGCGACTACTCAGGGAAGCGCTTCAGCACGCTCAATCAAATCAACGCCGGCAACGTCAATTCGCTGACGCTTGCGTGGGCGTTTAATACGCACACCGCGGTGATCAAGTCCACGCCGCTGGAAGTGAACGGTATTCTCTATTTTTCGGCGCCGGACAACGTGTGGGCTATCGATGCGCGCTTTGGGCGCCAGATCTGGCATTACCAGCGACCGTCCGAGGGCGATCACATAGGCCATCGCGGCCTGGGAATGTACAAGAACTGGCTGTACTTCACGACGCCGGACGCGCATCTGATCTGCCTCGATGCCAAGGATGGCAAAGTGCGCTGGGATGCGGAGCTCGCGGACATGAAGCTGGGGTATTTTTCGACGATGGCGCCGCTCGTAGTCCGTGACCACGTGATCGTGGGAATCTCTGGCGACATGACCGACATTCGCGGGTTGCTGAAGTCCATCGATCCGGAAACGGGGGAGACGCAATGGACGTGGTACACCGAGCCCGATCCAGGCCAACCGGGTTCGGAGACGTGGCCGAAGGACAGCGACGCGCTTTTGCACGGCGGTGGGATGACGTGGATGACCGGGACTTATGATCCGGATTTGAATTTACTTTACTGGGGCACGGGTAATCCAAATCCGGTGATGGTTGGCGAGGGAAGGCTGGGCGATAACCTTTATACGTGCTCGATTGTGGCGCTGAACCCGGACACCGGAAAGCTCGCGTGGCATTTCCAGCCCTCCCCGCATGACGTGCACGACTGGGATGCGGTGGAGACGCCGATCTTGTTCGATGCGGATTACAAGGGCACGAAACGCAAGCTTCTGGCGCAGGCCAGTCGCAACGGGTTTTATTTCCTACTGGATCGAACGAATGGACAGTACTTGGCGGCGGCGCCGTTCATCGACCAGACGTGGGCTACCGGAGTTGACTCGCACGGACGGCCGCAGCCCAAGCCTGAAGCCGCTCCGAGCCCTGATGGCGCGCTTGTCGAGCCTGGCTCGGACGGAGCGACGAATTGGATGGCGCCAAGCTTTGATCCGCAGACGAACTTGTTCTATGTGAATGCCCGTCGGCTCTTCAGCATTTACTATCGAACCGTCAATGGGAAGGCCGAAGGGTGGGGAGGACGGGACCGCAACCTGTGGGCTAGTTCAACGATACGGGCGCTCGACTACCGCACGGGCAAAGTGGTTTGGAACCACGAAACCGGTGAAGAACAAAATGGCGCGGGAATTCTGACCACTGCGGGTCATCTACTTTTTAGCGCGGACACTTCCGGCAATCTGCTGGCGCTCGATCCGGCGACGGGCAAGACACTGTGGCACCTGAACGCGGGCGGCCGCATGGTGGCTTCCCCGATGACGTACGAGCTTGACGGACGGCAGTACTTGATTGCTGCTGTACAAGACGTTGTTTACGCGTTGGCGCTGCCGGAGAATACAACGACGAAAGAATCGGCCGGCGTTACGCGTTCCGGACACTCGACAAATTGACTAAGGTAGGGTTCCACCCGGGGTAACTGATGACGTCGGCCTGAGCGATAGGGGCTGATGGGTGACTTAGCTGGCGCCTGAAAAGCGGCAGCAAGACTGCCGCACTCCAAGAGTGCAGGCTTGCTTTCGAGGTAGACGCGCATGCCATGGTATCCGAAGGTGATTGCGGGGGTCGTGGCCGTACTTACACTCGGGCTGACGCTGGTGCGTCCTCTACGGAGGTGGGCCCTTCAAGTTCCGATGCAGCGGCTAATTGCGTTGCATTTGATCCGGTTTGTCGGGTTTTATTTTCTTTATCTTTACGAGCGCCATGAATTGCCTTACCGCTTTGCGGTGTGGGGCGGGACGGGAGATATCGTGGTGGCGGCGCTGGCGGTCCCGCTGCTGTTTTTCGCGCAATTGCGAGCCGGAGTTGCGCTGTGGAATTTGCTGGGTCTTGCTGATATTTTGGCGGTGGCGGCAACGGCAGCACGCTCAGAAATTGCAGTGCCAGGATCAATGCACCGGCTAGACCAGCTTCCGTTGATATTGTTGCCGATGCTTGTGGTGCCAGTGATCATTGTGACTCATGCGCTGATGCTGGTGCGCGTGCTCGGCGGCACATCGAGCAGCCACGATGGAGGCACGGATAATCAGACAGCCGATGTGGCGGCCTGAGGGGCCGGCTCGGATTTGGATTGGAAATAAGCGGTTACGCGGTCGATGATTTCGTTTAGCGGGGTTTGCGGGCGGAAACCAGTTAGGGCTAGGAGTTTGTCGACCGAGGGAACGCGGCGCATCATGTCCTCGAAGCCTGGCTCGTAGGCCTGATCGTAGGGAATAAACTCGATGGGTGAAGAGCTGCGCGTGCGTTCCTTAACAAGACGAGCAAGCGCCTCGATAGAAATTTCTTCGGTGTTCCCGACATTGACTACTTCTCCGACGGAGCGTGGCGTATCGATCAGGCGAGTAAGAGCCTCGACGGTATCCCGCACGTCGCAAAAACAGCGGGACTGCTGGCCGTTGCCGTACACGCTGATGGGTTTGCTGTCCAGAGCGGCTTTGACAAAGCTGGGCAGCACCATGCCATAGCGTCCAGTCTGCCGCGGGCCGACCGTGTTGAATAGACGAACGACGATGACGGGCAGCTTCTTTTCCTTCCAATAAGATAAAGCCAGGAACTCATCGAGCGCTTTCGAAGCGGCATAACTCCAGCGGCCCTTGGTAGTGGGGCCGAGGACGAGGTCCGCGTCTTCATGGAAGGGCACATTGGTGTTCTTCCCGTAGACTTCGGAAGTGGAGGCGGTGAGCACGAGCTTGCGCTTCTTGCAGGCGGCTTCCAGGATGAGTTGCGTGCCGTTGACGTTCGTTTCGATGGTGCGCACGGGGCTCTCAACAATGAGCTTCACACCCACAGCGGCAGCAAGGTGCACGATGACGTCGGCGTCGTCCACCAGCTCTGCAAGCAACTGACGGTTCTCTATATTGTCCAGGTGATAGGACATGCGCTCGGAGGACTTCAGGTGGCGAATATTGTCGATGCTGCCGGTCGATAAGTTGTCGAGCAGGACGACGGTGTCGCCACGCTGGAGCAGGCGTTCAGCCAAATGGGATCCAATGAACCCGGCACCGCCGGTGATTAAAAAGCGCAAGCGTCCTCCTCAGAGTTCCTGATTGTCATCCTGATCGTGAACGGCCACATGCTGCCGGGCCGCAAAACCTTGGTCGGAAGGCAGGGTATCCGACCCCTCTTGAGGGCCGTAGCCCTGCGAATAAGGATAATACCGATAAGAATAGTAATAGTCCGGGGCGCTGGAATCCACCGCATTCAAAACGACACCCAAGATCCGGCACTTCACGCTCAGGAGCAGATCGCGCGTGCGCGTGAAGGCTTCCTTAGGAGTTTCGCCGCTGCGCACAACAAGGAGGACGCCATCGGTTTTGACGGACAGGATAACGGCGTCCGTAGCGGCCATGATGGGCGGTGAATCGATGACGATGAACTTGAATTTGGTGCGAAGTTCCGCGATGGCATCGGTCATGTTGTGCGAGGAAAGCAAGTCGGCAGGATTGGGTGGCAGGGGCCCGGTGGGGATCGCGGAGAGATTGGGGATGGCAGGATGCTGGATGGTGACGAGATCGAGACTGGAAACTCCGGCAAGATAGGAGCTGAGGCCGGCATACTTTGCGCTGCCAAGGTTGAGGAGACGGCCGACGCCTGGCTTGCGCAAGTCGGCGTCGATCAGCAAAGTGCGGTCGCCAAGCTGGGCCAGCGTCACGGCAAGATTAGCGGCTGCGGTCGTTTTGCCTTCGCGAGGCAAGGCGCTGGTAACAAGAATGACTTGAGGCGGATGGTCGGCTTGGGAAAGAAGCAGTGCAGTACGCAGGGCGCGGAAGGCTTCAGACATTTGCGACTTGGGAAGATGCTGGGCCACTAGCTCAATGCGCTTGTCGTGACCATTGCTGGAAACGCCCTTAAGCAATTTGACGCGAGAACGGTCGCCGTTGGATTCGGTAAAGGCGGGCACGACGGCGAGGGAAGGCAGGCGGGCAAGGGTTTCGATATCGTCGGGGCTCTTGATGGTGTTGTCCATGTATTCGCGCAGCAATGCCAAACCGATGCCGCCAACCAAGCCGACCAAAAAGGACAAGAGGATGTTGCGAGATTTTGCGGGGCGCGAAGGATATGTAGGAACCATGGCAGGATCGACGACGCGAATATTGGACGAGCGCAAACCGGCGGAGATGCCGGCTTCTTTTAGTTTGGTGAGCAGGCCGTCGTAAAGCGCCTTGTTGGCTTCCGCTTCGCGCTTGAGAATGCTGTACTGCACCATGCGCTCGGACATCTGATTGACTTCCGCCTTTTGCTGTTCGAGCGCCTGAGAGAGGAGTTCTTCGCGCTGGCGGGCTTCACGATAGTCGCTCTCCATGCGGCCCATAGCACTCTTCTTTTCCTTATCAGTGGCTGCGTCGATTTCCTTCAACTGGGACTGGAGGCGCTGCACTTTGGGGAAATTGGGGCCGTACTGGTTTAAAGCGTCAGAGTACTGGGAATAGACGTCGGTGCGTTTGCGGACAAGATCCTGAACCGCGGGGTTGTCACGAATCTGCGGAACGGAGTCAGGGTCGCCGGCCTTGGCGTATTCGAACAGAGACTGCTTGCGCATGCGCTCGCTCTGCGCATCGGTGAGTTGTTTATTCAGATCGGCGAGACGTTGGGTGGCGACGTTTTGCTTGTCACCATCGAGAGACCAGATCTGATTCTGGCGCTCGTAGGCGATGCGGGCGTCCTCGGATTTTTGTACGCGGATCTTCAGCTCGTTGAGCTGGTCCGTGAGCCAGGTGGAAGCTCGGGAGGTGGCCTCATAGCGGCTCTGAAAATTCTGTTCGATAAAATTCTTGATGTGCGCATTGACGACCTGCGCAGCGAGAAGCGGGTTGTTGGATTCGAAACTGATGTCCAACAGGCGGCTGTTGGCCACGCGCTTGACACTCAAACTGCCGAGAAAGGTTCCCAGCTCTGGTGGCGGTTTCATGTTGGCGAGGCTGCCGGTTGTTAAGGCATCGGAAACAGAAGAGTCGGCGGCGAAATCAGTCTGACCGGAGAGAACGCCGCTACGGATGGTTTGTAGCGCCAGAGTTTCGCTGGTGAGAATCCTGGATTGCGTCTCGATGTAATTTTCGAGATCCATCATGGAGTCGTACGGGTCAGTGCCCTGGAATGGAAGAATATTCGAATTTTCCCGGTCGAGTTCGATACGCGCGGTGGCCACATAAACGGGTTGCATGCGGAACGTGCCGATAGTCGTGATGGTGACAACCACAAGCATGAACGAGAGGATGAGCCACTGGTGCTTGCGAAGAGTGAGAAGGTAATCGTAAAGATGCGGCTCGCGCGGAGAAAGGTTCCAGGCCGGCAGGCGCGAAGGAACCGGAAGAAGATCGATGGTTCCGGAGGAGCCGTTTTCGCGTGGGATAAGTTTGTTGTCCTCGATCATGATTTATTGAATCAGGCGGTAAATGACAGCCGCAGCAGCGATGGCCGCGCTGAACTCCGCCGTCTTGAGCAACGCCTGCTTGGCGGCGCTCTTGGGGATGTAGAGAACGTCGCTGGGCTGAAGACGAACGTCTTCGGCTTGAAAGTTCATGACCTTCTTGAGATCAACCTCCACCTCGCGCTGCTGGCCGCTGGCATCCTTGCGAACGATTACGGCGTGAGCGGACTTAGCTGCGCGATCCAGCCCGCCGGCGAGAGCGAGCAGCTTGAGAGTGGTGAGTTGATTGCGATCACTGGAAACCGCGAAACCACCGGGCCGGTTGACGGCGCCAAGGGCATACACGATCCCGGCATGGGGCACGGTGATGATATCGCCGGGCATTAAGACAATGTTGCTCGAGGTGTTCCCGGTTTCGAGAATTTGATTGAGGTTTACGGTGATGGTGTTCGAGAGAGGGGGAGGGACTGCGTCACTGGGAGCGCCGCTCGAAGCAGGCGAAGACGTCCCAACCTGCGTGGATGGAATCGGGTTAGAAGGAGGCACGGCGGATGATGGAGAAACTGGTTGTGACGCTGAAAGAGCGGGTGAAGGCTCCCCCGTTGTCAGCGCTGTGGGCGCTGCGTCCTCAGGACTAATTGCTGGTGGCGTAGACCCATCGTCGGAGGGATCGGTTTCAGCGCGCGTGACAACTACGGAATCTCCGGCGTCACTCGTGATGCCACCGGCTTCCGCGAGCACATCGAGCAAAGTAACCTGGCGGTCCGCCTGGTAAACCATTGGATGTACAACGGCACCGACGACCGTGATCGGCTTGCTCTTCCGATCTTTGACGGTAACGCTCACTTGCGGGTGGGAAACCAAGCCGTTCGTTTCCAGAACTTCGGCGATTTTCAGCTCCGTCTGCAATTCGGTGAGTCCAGAAATATGCAGACGCACGGGCACAAGAGGGATGCCAATCGTGCCGGTCTGGCTGACGCGAACCTCGCGGTTGAGTTCCGGGACATCGAATACTTGTATCGCCAAAAGATCGCCGCTGCCGATGACGTAGTCGCGAGGGGGGGTGGCCCGCGAGGCGTTTGAGAGGGAGCGTATGCGATCGTTGGTCTGTTGCGCGGTCTCTACGGTTTGCGCGGTGCTGGGTAGCGCCACCAAGGCCGATAGAAGTGCAGTGGAGACGAGACACAACTTCCACGCACCCAGTCTGGCTGGCTGCATAGTGATGAATAACCCCCGGCTGATTATACAGCGGTTACGGCCTTTTCAATGAGTAATTTCGGCTAAAGCAGCGTGGTGGCGGCGAGAAGGGACCGGCGGACCAGGGCTGGAAATATCGGCGGTGGCGAGATTAGCCATTAGGAAGAAAAGCAGGGCATTCCCGGGGATGTGTAGATTGAAATCGACGAAACTGTGTACCAGGAATCCTGTACAGGCTACCAGACCTGACAGATGGAGAGCAGCCGAGAAAGACTTGTCTTGTAAGAGCAACCTACGGAGCGAATGAAAAAACAGTGCAGCCAGAAACCAGGCACAGCACGCGGCGCCCACGATTCCCGTTTCAGCCAGCGCTTCCAGGTAATCGTTGTGAGAATGGTTGACAACTTTTGCGTCGTACAGGCTCTCGTAGGCCGGGAAGACGGTCTGCAGAGTGCCAAGTCCGGTGCCCGTCCAGGGATGTTCGCGGAAAATGTGCCAGGTGTCCGCGCGCATGGAGGCGCGCTTTCCGGAAGTCACTTCGAGCGACTGCATGGAAGAGAAGCGTTCAAGGATTTGCCGGGCGCCCAACCACGAAACGAGCATGAATGCAAAGAGCAAGACCACCGCTCCGGCAAGCACATGCTTTCCGCCTGCGCGACGCAGAATCAGCAACAGCGTAAGAAGGCCAAGCTCGGCAGCGAAACTGATGATGCCTCCGCGGGAGGCGGAGAGGAAAAGGGCCCCCAAGGGCAAGAGCGCCAGGAGGCCGACGGCGAGCCAACGGTCGCGGCGCACCTTTCCGAGAACGAGAGGAACCAGAGCGACGGGAATGACGAGTTCGGCAAACCCGGCGAAATGATTGCGGTTCACGTAAGGGCCAAAGGGAATTCCGCCGTAGCGCATCTCGCGAAGCCAGTAGAGTTTGCCGTTAAAGGTCAAATGCTGAAGGATGCCAAAGATGGAGACAAAAAAACCAAGCCACATGATGAACCACACGAAAAAGCGCCAGTCGTCCGTGGTGCGAAATGCCTGAGTGGCCAGAAAAAGAAGGAGAGTGATAGCCGTGAGGAGCTGGAGCTCCATGCGGGTGTCGTCGGCAGAAGCGGTGCCACGAAAGAGAAGCTGCCCCAACGCAAGGAAGATCAGGGCGAGCAACGGCGGCATTAGCGGCGAGATATGCACGCGCTCTTCACGGGTCACATAAGCACGCACGGCCCAAAATACGAAGAGGAGGCCCGCCGAGGTTTCGAGTACGGCGCGCGACCAGTCTTCCACCGCGCCATGTGCGGCGATGGCGAAGGCCAGCACTGCACAGAGGCAGATTTGCAGCAGCCTCATGGGTTGGCGTTTCCTACGGGCACGAGCGAAATATCATCAATCCAGGCGTTGCCTTGAATGCGCGCATCGAAATCGCGGGAGGGATTGCGCCGAACGCAAACGCGCGCGCGATGCACGTCTTTGCCGGAGGTCCAGGGCATTTCGATACGAGTCCAAGGCTGAGTGCCCCGAGAATCATGCGAATCCGTGTGACCAGACGCACGTAAATCCGAAAACCAGTATAGGCGGAAGCGGACACCCTCATCGCTTGTCAGCGCTTGTGTGCGTGCCCATGCGGAGAATTGATACGTGGTCCCTGGCCGTACTACGGCGTTGGCGCAAATGCCCTCGAAATCTGTGTCGTGTTTGCCGTCGAAGAACATACGCACGGATTGTTTGCCGGAGTGTTTTTGCCGTTGATCCAGGCTGACTTGCACGCCGGGCGGAGGATCCCCAAAAGCCCACGCAAAACCGCCGCCGCGAACCTTGGATTCGAAACCGCCGTCCCACAGGACCGAGCCGGAAGGGTCGCTTGCGACGACATCGGAAAGGGAAAGCGCGTCTTGCCAGACGCGATGCGCATCGTCAACATCGCCTTTCTGAAGAAGAAAATCGGCGAAAAACATGACGTCGGCTGGGCTCATTCGCGGATGCATGGCAACCAGGCGCTGCCAGACTGCGAGCGTTTCTGGAAGCTGATCGGCGGTGACGAGCTCAAATATGACGGCAAGATACGCTGTGCGATTGGGTGGAATTACATTGTCAAGAATGGCCCCCACGTCAGGGTCAACGCGCCAGCAACGCGAGAAAGCCTCGGCGCTGCGCTTGGGGTCGGCGTAAACGGCGCGGCGAATTTCCGCAAAGGCTGGCTTAATATCGCCCTGGCGCAACAAAAAGTTTCCATAGCGCCAGGCTACCGCGGCGGAAGCGGGATACACCTTGCGAGCCTGAAGGTAGGCCTCGCGGGCTGAGGGGAAGACGCCTTCGGATTCGTAGACAGTGCCGAGTTCAAGCCAGGCGTCGGCGGAGCGAGGATTTAGGGCAAGGGCGCGGCGAAAATTGCTGATGGCGCGGCCCGGATTGGGCTCGTCAAGCGTGTACTGCCAATAGCGACCGAGGAGATACCAATTCTCCGCATTGTCAGGCTCCAGGCGCGCGGCGGCTTCATAACCGGCGCGTGTGCCGAGTCCAGCTTGATTGGCGGCGCGGGCGTTCCGAATGCTGAAAAACGCGAGCGTCGCCGCGAGCCCAAAGGCAAAGACGACGATGGCAAGGCGCGCCGCGGGGTTAGGGAGGCGCAAGAGCATAGCAACGTACTGTGCCTACCCCGTACCGGAGATGCAAGTTGAAAAGTTACTTGCCAATGGCGGAGGCGAAGGGCTCGTCAGCGCGACCACGGCGGCGCACATCGATGCCGAGACGCTTGATTTTTTGATTGAGCGTGGAGAGCGGGATCATGAAGCGCTCGGCGGCTTCAGTCTGGTTCCAAGCAGTGCGCTCGAGCATGTCGATGATGATGCGGCGCTCGATCTCGTCCATGATTTGGAAAAGCGAGGGACTCGGGTGGTCGGCGCCGGAGCGCGAACCGGGCTCGCCGGGCAGCGGCGGAAGAAATTCAGAAAGCTGCAAACGGACGCCACGGACGATTTCTTTGCTGCGAATATTTTCCGGGAGCAGGTCGACGTCGACGCGCTCTTGAATCGACAAGACCACCGCGCGCTCAACAACATTTTCGAGTTCGCGCACATTGCCGGGCCAATCGTAATCCATCAAAAGCTTCAACGCGGCCGGGGTGAAGTTGCGCAGCGGCTTGTTGTTTTCCTGGCAATAGCGCTCGAGGAAGTGAGCGAGCAGCGCGGGCACGTCTTCGCGACGGTCGCGCAGCGGCGGCAACCGGAGGTGGATGACGTTCAGGCGATGATACAGATCTTCGCGGAAGCGCCCTTCGCGTACGAGCATCAGCAGTTCCACGTTGGAGGCTGCGACGATGCGCACATCGACCTTAATTTGTTCCGTGCCGCCCAAGCGCATGAATTCGCGCTCCTGAATAACGCGAAGGAGCTTGGCCTGCGTTTCCGGGCTAATGGTGGCGATTTCGTCGAAGAAAATCGTGCCCTGGTCGGCGACTTCGAAGAGACCTTTCTTGGAAGCCACGGCGCTGGTGAACGCGCCCTTGACGTGGCCG
>Ga0099794_10000832_pt1 | contig 10409 bp, 8 predicted proteins | sample Rivendell_Oct201_10_FD_77320 | JGI IMG/M metagenome (GOLD analysis project Ga0099794, IMG submission 77320) | Vadose zone soil microbial communities from the Eel River Critical Zone Observatory, Northern California, USA -... | ecosystem: Host-associated > Plants > Roots > Rhizosphere > Soil ... | reverse complement strand
GAGGACGCATACTTCGAGGTCCTCGACATCAAAGACTTCGCGCACTCGAAGAACCGCGTCGCGCAGATCCGGGCGCGCCTCATCGGCACCCGGGGGAAGACGCGCCGGCTGATCGAGGAGCTCACCGGCGTCGAGGTCAGCGTGTGGGGCCACACGGTCGCTTTGATCGGCGGGACGTTCGAGATGGCCATCGCCCGCGAGGCGGTGTTCATGCTGCTCCGTGGGAGCGAACACAAGACGGTGTACCGGTTCCTCGAACGAAAGCGGGCGGACCTCAAAGTGTACCAGATGGGCTTCTGAACCGTCCGGCAGCAGACCGCATCAGCTGCAAATCCATGCGGCTCCGAAGATTGTTATATCAGCTCCGGACTACCACGATGGGGATCCGGCCTGGCGAAGCATGTTTACGCGTTCGAGGAGGGGAACGCCTCCATGCGGGACCTCCTCGGCGGCAAGGGCGCCGGCCTCGCGGAAATGACCCGTCTCGGCCTCCCCGTCCCGCCCGGTTTCACGATCACGACGAAAGCCTGCAATGCCTTCACACGGACGGGCCGCTTCCCGCCGGGGATGTGGAAGCAGGTCGAGGAGGCGCTGTCCGCCGTCGAGGCGAAAGGTGGCCGAAAATTCGGGGATCCCGGGAACCCGCTGCTCGTCTCCGTCCGTTCCGGCGCGAAGCTCTCGATGCCCGGGATGAAGGACACCGTCCTGAACCTCGGCCTCAACGATACGACCGTCGAGGCCCTCGCTCAGACCGCAAATGAACGGTTCGCGTGGGACGTGTACCGACGACTCATCGCGATGTTCGGCCGAATCGTCAAGGACGTGGATGGCCGCCGCTTCGAGACCGCCTTGCAGCATCACAAGGAAAGGGCCGCTGCCAAGAAGGACACCGACCTCGGCGCCCCGGATCTCAAGGCGATTGTCGCGGAATTCAAAGCGATCTACCGGCAGGAGGTCGGGGAAGACTTTCCGCAGGACCCGATGCATCAACTGCGAGAATCCGTCGCGGCGGTCTTCCGATCGTGGAACGGCAAGCGGGCCGTGGACTATCGGACCTTCAACAAGATCCCGCACGACCTGGGCACCGCCGCGAACGTCCAGATGATGGTCTTCGGGAACATGGGATCCGATTCGGGAACCGGCGTCGCGTTCACCCGGAATCAGGTGACGGGTGCGAGAGAATTGTACGGGGAATATCTCCCGAACGCCCAGGGAGAAGATGTTGTGGCTGGCACGCGGACTCCGTTGAAAATCGCGGAGCTTCGTGAAGACGCTCCCGAGCTTTATTCGAACCTGGCGCACGTCGCGGACCGCCTCGAGAAGCACTTCCGGGAAGCGCAGGACATCGAGTTCACGGTCGAGCGGAGCACGCTGTGGATGCTCCAGACGCGGGCGGCCAAGCCTCCGGCGCGGGCGACCGTGCGCATCGCCCTGGACATGGTCCGCGAGGGGCTCATCACGAAGGACGAGGCCCTCCTGCGAGTCGAGCCGGACCACGTGATTCATCTGCTCCTTCCGCAGTTCGACGACAAGGCGAAATCGGAAGCGACACGATCCGGGCGGTTCCTCGCCAAAGGGCTGAACGCGTCTCCGGGCGCCGCGATGGGGACCGTCGTCTTCGATCCGGACGAGGCCGAGAAGCTGGGTCGGGACGAACGGAAACCCGTGATTCTGGTCCGGGTCGAGACATCGCCCGACGATGTGCACGGGGTCTTGCATTCCAAAGGGGTCCTGACGGCCCGGGGCGGTGCGACGAGCCACGCGGCGGTCGTCACACGAGGTCTCGGGATCCCGTGTGTCGCCGGCTGCGAGGACATTCAGGTCGACTACGACGCGGCCGAATTCCGCGTCGGCGACAAGGTGGTCCGGCGCGGCGACACCCTCTCCATCGACGGGGGCACGGGAGAGGTCTTCGCGGGACCGATTCGGACGATTGAGCCGGATTTCGACCGCGAGGTCGACCTCCAGAACCTATTGGCATGGGCGGACGAAGTGCGGAGCCTCCAGGTCTGGGCCAACGCCGACTACCCGCGGGACGCCGTGCGCGCCCGCAAGTTCGGCGCACAGGGAATCGGGCTTGACCGGACGGAACACATGTTCATGGAGACGGATCGGCTCCCGATCGTCCATGAGATGATCCTCGCGGCGCCCGAGTACCGAAAGGTCAAACGGCAGCGCGAGGCGGCCACCAAGCAACTCGAGGCGGCCACGAACGACCGTCGTCGAGATCTCGAAGGCCAGCTCGCCGAAATGGATTCCCGCCTCGAGGACCTCTCCCGGCGGTACATAGGATCATTGGAGCACCTCGGCCGGATGCAGCGGGAAGACTTCGTGGGGATCTTGAGGGAGATGGCGGGGCTCCCGGTCATCATCCGGCTCATCGACCCGCCGCTCCACGAGTTTCTGCCACGCTACGAGACGCTGCTCGTGGCGGTGACCAAATTGAGGATTGCGCGCGAGGATCCGGAGGCATTCATTCGAGCCGCGACCTCCGAAGATGATCGCGCGCTCATCGCCGAAGTTCACAAGGCCGGTTCCGATGTCGCGAGCGGGATCGCGGCGCTCCTGCCGCGGAAGGAACGCCTCCTCGAGGCCGTCAAAGGTTCCCGCGAGACGAACCCAATGTTGGGCCTCCGGGGCTGTCGCCTCGGGATCATGTTCCCGGAGATCACGGAGATGCAGGTCCGAGCCATCTTCGAAGCGGCGTGTCAGCTCAAGAAAGAAGGCGTCGACGTCCGCCCGGAGATCATGATTCCATTGGTGGGCCTGCCCGAGGAGTTGCGGATCGAACGACAGGCGCTCGAGAAGGAAGCGAAGAGTGTCATGGACCGGGAAGGGATCTCCGTGGACTACAAGTTCGGCACGATGATCGAGATCCCGAGGGCCGCACTCGTCGCGGACGAGATCGCTCGCCACGCCGAATTCTTCTCGTTCGGGACGAACGATCTCACCCAGACGACGATGGGGTACAGCCGGGATGACGCGGAGCCGAAGTTCCTCCTGGATTACGTCGAACAGGGGATCCTCCCGAGCAACCCGTTCCAGACAATCGACCGCGACGGGGTCGGTCAGCTTATGCGGATGTGCGTCCAAAAGGGTCGCAAGGTTCGACGGGATCTCGAGGTCGGCATTTGCGGCGAACATGGGGGCGACCCCGCGAGCATCGAGTTCTGTCACGCGATCGGGCTGAACTACGTGTCCTGCTCACCGTTCCGAGTCCCGGTCGCCCGGCTTGCGGCGGCCCACGCGAAGCTACGCCAGGGAACCACCCGGGCCAAGGATTCCTGACCGAGGACGCGCATGGCGGACCTCTCGAGTTCCCCCTATTTTCTCCTCATCCTGTTCATCGCGGCCTTCGCGTTGCCGCTGCTCTACCTCATTTGGATCCGGAACTCTCCGCGCTACGGGCGCGAGCCTTGGCCGACCGTTTTGAAGACCTTTGCATGGGGCGCCGTGTTCAGCGTGATCATCGCGATTATCCTGAGTGTCTTGTTCATCCTCGTCCTCAGCTCAAGCCAGTCCCTGAACGATTTCTTCGCGCGGCGTTTCCAGGACCCGAGCACGGCGATCGGGGCCCTCGTCGTCGCACCAATAGTGGAAGAAGCCGCGAAAGGGGTCGGAGCGACCGCGGGCCGTCGGCAGACGCAATCGAAGACCGACGGCCTCGTCTATGGCGCCGCGGCGGGCCTGGGGTTTTCCGCGACGGAGAATCTGGTCTACGCGCTCGCGGCCCTTCTCGTCCCAGGCGTCGGGCCCTCCGGCTCGCTCGTCGTGGTCGCGGTTCGGTCTTTCTCCTCGACATTTCTCCATGCGAGCTCGACCGCGGTGATGGGCTACGGACTGGCCAAGTCCTGGCTTTCCGGCCGCCCATGGGCCGTCTTCCCGTTCTACATCGTCGCGGTCGCAATGCATGCGGCGTTCAATCTCTTCTCGACCTTAGCCGATGACGCGGCCCGCGCCAATAATGCCGCTGGCTCGGCAGTCGCGTTCCTGGCTGCGGTCAGTCTGGCGATTGTCGCCATCTCCGTCGTGCGGCTGAAGCTCGTCAGCCGTCGGTCGCCCCCTTCTGGATAGCGCGGGTCTCGCCGCGCGAAATGTTATTTACGCCGGACCGCGTGCACGAGCGCACATGCGTTTTCGTTTCGACATGCCAGGGGAAACCTACTCGAAGAACAAGGAGTCCTTCAAACGAATTCTCGCAAGGCACGGCCTCCGCTGGCGCGGCAGTCTCGATCGTCCCTTCTGGGCGATTGGGGGCGAGCGGGTGACGGCGGTCTTCGATCGGGACCAAGAGAAAGATGTCCTTCGCGGCGCGACCCTCCTCTGGGAAAGCGCGAAAAAGTCGACCCTCCTGGAGGACCTCAAGGCCTGGGCCTGGGAGATCGGAGCAAAGGCGGTGGAGGATCGCTCTCCCTCCGCGGAAGAGGTCACGGACGAGGTCGAACAGGCCCTTCGGTACTGGGACATCGTTTGGAAACCGAACGTGGACTTGCTCCGGGCGCAAGGTCGACCGAACGCGTGGATCGAAGCCGACGTGAAGCGGTGGAAGCGGCAGCGACAAGAGCGACGCCGCGAGCTCATGGGACAGGCGACTGACTAGACCGCAATCTTCGAATGGATCTCGAGGGAATCGTAGCAGTCGAAACAGTAACCTTGGCGGCGGTCATCCGGGAGGACGACGACTCGCACGTGACACTTCCGACATCGCGCTTCGCGGTCGCCGCCGTCGGAAAGTCTGCGCATATCCGGATGGATCTTCCATGAAATCGTACCCGCCCCCCGAGGCGTCGGCCGCCGGGCCACGGAGCCGCCGGACTCTATAAAAACGTTGTGCGGGACCGCGATCCGGACGGGACGACGGCGGTTTAATGTGCCGCGCGTTCGTTGTCGTCGCACGTGCTCACCGGGTTCATAACTTTCGAGGGCATCGACGGTTCGGGGAAGACCACCGTAAGCCGCCTCGTCGCAAAATCCCTCCAGGCGCGAGGACATCGCGTGTATCTGACGAGCGAGCCCACAAAGACGTGGCTCGGCGACGCTGTGCGCCAGGCATTTGACGGCGATGTCGGCGCCGTTGCGGAATCCTTTCTATTCCTCGCCGATCGCGCGGCGCATCTGACGGAAATCCGAGCCCATCTTGAGCGGCGGGAGCTGGTCCTGTGCGATCGATACGCGGATTCGACGTACGCATATCAAGGGGCGCGTCTCGAACGGCTCGTGGCCGATCCGATCCGATTCCTGCAGCGGGCGAGCGAATCGTGGATGCTCCGTCCGGACCTGACAATTCTTCTGCGGGTTCCCGCCGAATTGGCGCGGAAGCGCATCGAGGGTCGGCCGAATCTCGTTCGGTTCGAAGACCTTGCCTTCCTCAAGAAAGTCGCCGCGAACTATGATCGGCTCGCGCGGTCCCGTCGATTCGTCGTCCTCGATGGCACCCGAGGTGCGGATGCGGTGAGTCTCGACGCGATTTCCGCGATCCAGAAACGTCTCAGGCGGCCGCGGAAGCGCTGAGTGCTCGTTTAGAATCCAGTTCGGTCCTCAGAAGGAATGCCCGGGCGAACACTTTGGCGGTTTCGAGATCCCCCCGTTGAAGTTGCAACAGAAATGCTCTGCCAAATACGACTTGAAGAGAAGCGTCCGGTCCGGAGCCAACCATGGGTGAGACCGATTGCCCGGAGACAGGCTTGAAAACCCCGCTCAAGAATATCATTCGCGATTTTTATCGTCTCATGATGCAGGTCTATCTTCCGTGGACAAAGATATTTAACGGCACGCCGGATTATCGCGCAGCGCATGGGATGCACGGATGGATTCCGCCGCTCATTCTAAGTCCTCTTCCCACCACGGCGACGGATTTGTTGGCGTCATCTACGGCGATGTAGGCACGACGTCTTTCCGCTGCTCGGTCGTCGAGGCGGTGGAACGGCACGAGTTCGTCCAGGTGTCCCACGAGACCTGCGGCCAGGTGCTGGGCCGGGTCGACGAGATCGAGCGGAAGACGGACCTATCGCTCGACCGCGCTCAACTCATCGGGGATGGCGATCCCGTCGACGTCGAGGAGCGGGTCTCGGCCCAGGTCAGCGTGATCGGGTATCGCGACGATCGGGGCCTCCTGCAAGTCCCCCGCACCCCGTTTCGAGCGGGCGAACCGGTGTACAAGGCCGAGACGTCGACGATTCAGGATGTCATCGGGCTTGAGGAGGACAAGAAGCACGGGGCCTATGTCGGCCTGTTGGCGGGACACAATGTGCCCGTCTACCTCGACATCAACGCGATGGTCCAGAAGCACGTGTCGATCCTGGCGAAGACCGGAGGCGGCAAGTCCTACGTCGCCGGCGTGTTGATCGAGGAGCTGATGAAGCATCACGTGACGTGCGTGATCCTCGATCCGCACGGCGAATACGCGTCCTTGAAGGAGAAGGGGAAGCACGGGGAGGGCTCGAGTCGCTTCCATGTGGAGCCCCGCGCCTACGCCGACATCATCCAGGTGTTCTCCCCGGACACGAAAATCAATCCCGGAAGCCGCCCGCTCAAGTTCACGTTGAGCAACCTCGATGCGAGGGACATCCTGTCGCTCACCGGGTCCGCGAAGGTCCGGACGCACCTCACCGCGCTCCGGAAGGCCCTCGATCTGCTCCGCCAAGCGACGAAGGATTACACGATCCGAGATATCATCCGCGTCTTGGAGCGGGAAGAAGACCCTCAGAATGCGTCGTTGATCGACGAGTTGGAATATCTGAGCGAGGTCGAGATCTTCGCGAAGGAAGGCACGCGGATCGACGAACTCGTAATCAAGAGCAAGACGACGATCATCAACCTGAAAGGTGTCCCTCCGGACATCCAGGAACTCGTCGTGAACCGCCTCGCGACGGCGATGTTCGAGCTGCGGAAGGTCGGACGGATCCCGCCGATGATGCTCGTCGTCGAGGAGTCCCACAACTTCTGTCCTCAGGTCGGCCAGGCGGCGTCGTCGAAGGTATTCCGAACGCTCGCCTCGGAAGGCCGGAAGTTCGGTCTCGGGCTCGTCGTCATCACGCAGCGGGCCGCGAAGGTCGACAAGAACGTCCTGAGCCAGTGCAATACGCAAATCATCCTGAAAGTCACGAACCCGAACGACCTGAAGGCGATCATCGCGAGCGTCGAGGGGCTGACGACCGCGATGGCCGAGGAAATCTCCCGCCTCCCGATCGGCGTGGCGATCATGACCGGTGGCGGACTCCAGATGCCGCTCATGGTCGAAGTGCGTCCGCGGGAAACCCGTCACGGTGGAGAGAGCGTCAAGGTCATTGAGGATTGACCGACGCATGGCGCGCAGGCCGGGAGCGGGAAAGGTTTTAGCGCGGCGCCCGATGGACAGGTGTGGACCTTCGCGCGTTGGTCGACAAGGATGTCACCCTAACGGAGCGGGCACTCGCGAAGATCAAGCTGGCCCCGCCTCCGCGCTCCCACCTCCGGAAGGTGGCGGAGGACTTCCTCGGAATGGCCCGCGCCTACTTCGAGGACGCGAAACACTTCCGCGAGCGAGGCGAACTCGAGAAGGCCCTGGCGAACGTGAATTACGCCCATGGGTGGCTCGATGCCGGCGCGCGAGTCGGACTCTTCGATGTCGGCGGCGACGACCAGCTCTTCACCTTGAGCGATTGATCAGAGGACGCGCGCGCCTTCGTTGTCGACGCCACACCGCTGCAGCGTCCCGAATTTCAGGTACAAGGTCGCCAGCTGCTCGCGGTTCCCCATCGCGACCACCGAATTGCCGAGCATGGCCATCGTCGCGCGCCCGAACATGCGGCTGGCTCGAATCACTTCGAGGACCCGTTTGTCCGCGAGGCCCGTTCCTTCGGCAAAGCGAGCCCCGAGTTCGAAGAGTCGCTCCAGCGTAGGACCACGGGAGAACTCGTCCACCAGGGCGCCGCCGATCCGGTTGATCGCCGCGACCTTCTTCGGATCGCGAAGCACCGCCTTCGTCGGCATTTCCGGGCCGATCACCGCGAGCAGGAGGTCCGCGTCGACGGGGAAGGTTCGCACCTCCGCATGGGCCGGCGCTCCCGGTTTGAGCCGCAGGTCCATCCCCCCCATGGACGCGGGAACCACATCGCCGAGACGGGTGCCGCACTCCACCTCTGTCTCGTGCGCGATGGCGACCAGCTCGTCTCGAGGCACCTGAGATCCGAGGGCCTCGTCGAGGGCGAGTGCCGTGCTCAATCCCGCGGCCGCGCTCACGCCGAACCCCTGAGAGACCGGCAGGTCCGTCTCGCTCAGGATCTTCACCTCGCAGGACCGACCGCCGAGGACCTTCTGCGCGACGCGCTGGGTGACCTCCGCCTTTTGGCGCCGCCCGTTCACGATGATGTCAATCGACGAACGCGCGTCGTCGCGAACCCGTGCGACCGTGTGGACCCCGAGGTTCAGGCACAGGCCGGCCCCGCGCGAGCCTTTCTTCCGCGGATCCGGATCGTCGTGGACCTCGAAGAACGCCGTGACGTGCCCGGGGCAGAACGCCTCACCCTCGGACACCATGGAGGATGGCCCGCCACACCCGCTCGGCCGCGAGGGCTTTCGACCCTTCGAACGTCTCCGAGTGACCCTTGCGATCGAAGATCGTGATGGACGTCGTGTTCCCCTTGACCTTGGAGATGTCGTTCGCCACGACGAAATCGACGTCCGCCTCCTTGACGAGGGCCATCGCGCGCGCCTTCAGGTCCGCCTCGCTGACGCCCGCCTCCGCCTTGAATCCCACGAGGGCCTTCTTCGCGCCCTTGCGGAACCGATTGAGGACCTTGGGCGTCGGCTGCAGGTCCAGACTCAGGACGCCATCCCGGCTGGGAATCTTGCCGGCTTTCTTCGTCGGCGTGAAGTCCGAGACCGCGGCGGGGACGACGCAGACGTCCGCATCCGCTTTCTCGGCCATCGAGACGAGATCGGCGGTCGTCTCGAAAGCCTTGAACGGAAGCCACGGCGGTACCGGGGTTTCGTGTCTCCCGAGCCAGAGCTCCACGTTCGCGCCGTGCTCGAAGGCGACTTTGGCGAGTTCGATTCCCGTCCCGCCGGTCGAGCGGTTCGTCACGACACGGACGTCGTCGATCGGCTCAACCGTGGATCCGGCCACGACCAACACACGCATGTCGACGAGGTCCTTCGGACCAAGTCGGCGGATGACATGGGCCACGATCGTCTCGACGTCCGCCATCTTTGCTTTCTCCTCCTCGCGTCTCGCTTCGATCAGTTCGATGCGAAGCTCCTGGAGGCGCCGGACGTTCGCGGCCACGGCCGGGTTGTCCATCATCGATTCGTGGGCCGCGGGGGCGACGATGATCGGGATGCCGGAACCAAGCGCGTTCGCCGCATACGTCGTGACGGTGGTGTCGTCGATCCCCTGCGCGATCTTGCTGATCGTGTTCGAAGTGCACGGCGCGATCAGGAGGAGATCCGCCTTTCCGTCCCGGCCGCACATCTCGAGATACTCCATCGAGCCCGTGATTTGCGTGACCACGGGGTGACCGGTTGCGTACTGCAGCGCGTTCGGATGGAGGATTTCTGTCGCCGATCGGGTGAGCACCGCGTGGACGTCGGCTCCGTGACGGATGAGCTCATGGGCCAGTTTCACACTCTCAATCGCGGCGATGCTCCCGGTGACGCCGAGGACGATGGTCTTGCCTTGGAGCTTGAGGCTCTTCAACCCCCGTAGGCGCTCGGCCGGATGCATTCCGTTGACGATTGGCATGCGCGATATATAGCTGTGGCCCCGCCTCGAAGGAATGAGATTTCCATCTCGCCGAGCAAGCTTTAATCCGCGACGCCCGTTAGCTCCGGCCGCCTCGATGGACTATCAGACGACGCTGGAACATCTCTACCGACTCGAGCGGTTCGGGATCAAACTCGGCCTGGACAACATCCGACAGCTCCTGTCCCTCCTCGGCGACCCGCAGCGCGGGCTGAAGGTCCTGCACGTGACGGGAACGAACGGGAAGGGCTCCGTCTGTGCCTATGCCGCGTCGGTCTTGCAGGCCGCGGGCTACCGCGTCGGGCTCTACACGTCCCCGCATCTCGTCCGCTTCAACGAGCGGATCCGCGTCGACGGTGTGTCGATTGCCGACGACGATGTGTTGCGCCTCTGGTCCGGCATGCAACCGGCGATTCAGGCGATGACCGCGACGCGGGCGATCGATCATCCGACGTTTTTCGAGGTCACGACCGCGATGGCCTTCGAGTACTTCCGGGAGAGCAAGGTCGACGTCGCGGTGGTCGAGGTCGGCATGGGCGGCCGGATGGACGCGACGAACGTCGTCGATGGCCTCGTGTCCGTCATCACCCGGGTGGACCTCGAGCACACGGAACACCTCGGCAAGACCGTAGAGCGCATCGCGCGGGAGAAGGCCGGGATCATCAAACCATCGTCCCGCGTGGTTACG
>Ga0099794_10000831_pt1 | contig 10415 bp, 9 predicted proteins | sample Rivendell_Oct201_10_FD_77320 | JGI IMG/M metagenome (GOLD analysis project Ga0099794, IMG submission 77320) | Vadose zone soil microbial communities from the Eel River Critical Zone Observatory, Northern California, USA -... | ecosystem: Host-associated > Plants > Roots > Rhizosphere > Soil ... | reverse complement strand
TAGCGATCTGCCATTGATCTGGGAGCCGATCGCCGCAGCCGAAGGGAAATTTGTGCTGACCAAGTTGCGCAACGATCGCGATCACTATTACCGAACGCTGCGAGTTTGGGAGAAAAATCTGCTAGCTCACTACGCTGAGGCGATCGAGTTAGTCGGAGAATCGACCGTTGCCGACTTCCGCCGTTATCTCCGCCTTTCTGCCACGGGTTTTAGAACAGGAATAGTCAGTCTATTACGAATGAGTTTTCAGAAAAAGGATTGAGGTCTCTCGCGTAGATTTTTGGCCTCCAGTCTCGCCATTGGAGCGCCGCCCATGCCTCTTCGGACTTGCGAACAATGCCGTGCCCAGTTTCCCGAAGGCGGCGCACCATCGGCTTCATGCCTGGTCTCTAAATTACGACGTTGAAAGCTAAGGTCGGGCTACCCAGGGGAGGTAATTCAATTTAGCAAAGCAATCACATTCACGAATTCTCTTATTCCCGCCGCCGCGACTGCCAATACACTGCCGAGCGCTCCTCTATCCCTGCGCGAGGAAGTTCGGCCGACAGATCCGGATACGCGTCATACCAATGGCTGCGTGACGTATTCGTCCGGGCTTGCGAATGGCGGCAAGCGCGACACGATGGATCTTTAAGAATTGGCACTGTAAGAAACGGGAGCGGATCCCTCTCCCAAGTGGGAGAGGAGCGCGCCTCGAATGTTGCAGCGTCGATGTAGTGCTACGAAGGAAATGCCATGCCCGCCAGTACCGAAGCCCAGATCACCGAATGGATCGCTTCGCAAAAGCAACCAATGATCGATCTGTTACGGGACGTCGTGAATATTGATTCCGGCTCTTACGACAAGCCGGGCGTCGATGCGGTGGGCGCACGATTCGAGCAGCATTTTGCCGCGCACGGCATCGAGGCGTGGCGCGAACCGCATGATGTGTTCGGCGATGCCGTCCACGCGTTGGTGACGAAGCCGGGCAGCAACGAAAAGCCGATTTTGCTGATGGGTCATCGCGACACGGTGTTTCCCAAGGGCGAGGTGGCGCGTCGGCCGTTCACCATCGAGGGCAGCCGGGCGTATGGGCCGGGGGTCGCCGACATGAAGGCCGGTCTGGTCATCAACGCTTTCGTCGCCGCGGCATTCCGCAAATTCGGCGGCGCCCCGTGCCCGATCAAGCTGCTGCTCACCGCCGACGAGGAGATCGCGTCGCCGTCGTCGCGCCCGGTGATCGAGCGTGAAGGCCGCGCCGCGCGTGCGGTGTACAATTCCGAGCCCGGCCGGCCGACCGGCAACGTCGTCACCGGCCGCAAGGGCGGCGTGTTCATGCGCTTCGAGATCGCTGGCAAGGCGGCGCATTCCGGCGGCAATTTTGCAGAGGGCATCAGCGCGATCGGCGAACTCGCGCACAAGATCGTGCAGATCCATGCTTTGACCGATCTTGCGAAGGGCATCACCCTCAATGTCGGGCTGGTCGCCGGGGGCCAGTCAGTCAACACTACCGCGCCGTACGCCGAGGGCCAGATCGACATGCGCTACATCGATCCCGCGGACCGCGCAAAGACGCTGGCGGGGATCGAGACCATCATCGCCACGCCGACGGTGCCGGGTACGACGGCGAAGCTGCACATCAACGGCGAATTTCTGCCGGTGGTGCAGAATGAGACGTCGAAAGTCCTGTTCGATGTCTATCGCACAGCGGCGAAGGACGCGGGCCTGCCCACCCTCGACGGCGAATTCGCCGGCGGATGTGCAGATTCCGGCTTCACCGCGGGCGTCGGCACCCCAACGATTTGCGGCGTCGGCCCGGTTGGCGGCAATGCCCATACCGCGCTGGAATATCTCGACCTCAACAGCATCGTCCCGCGCGCCCAGGCGCTCGCGCTGGCGATCCTCAGGACGGGCGTCGATTAATCTCCTTGATCGGGGCGGCGAGGCTGCGTTTGCGCGTTGCGTGTGTTGGTCCATTCTCGAGGCAACTCTCCGAGCTACCGCGCGGACGAACTTGCTTCAATGTCCGACCGCAAGAGATCGGCGGTCGCTCAAGCCACCTCCCGGCTGGCCTCAATCCGGTTGAGTGCGCCGGCGACCCGGACGCGGACGCGCAGTGAATTGCCTGGCAGGTAGGCGATCGGCATATCCTCGACCTCGATCGTCCTGAGGCTGCAGGGATCCGCGCCGGCATTGATCGCCTTGCGTTCAGCAATTTCCAACGCCGCCGCAATGGCCTCGTCGCGTGTGAGATCGCGGAAGACCTGATCGGCCTCGCCGCTGACGCGGGCAATCGCTGCACCGACGGCATTGGCGCAATCGCCGAAGGGGACCCGAATGATCTGCGAAACGCCGGCCAGCTTTTCGGGCACCAGGAAAGCGCCGCCGCCTACGGCAACCAGGGGCGCGTCGCCAGCCTCGATTTTCGTACGGTCGACATTTTCTTCAAGCTGCCGCGTGGCGTCGGCGAGCGCCGCGGCGATCATATCCTTCGAGATCGATGCGATGCGGGAGCGGTCGCCAACATCGAGCAGCCCGGCGGCGACCGCGATATCGGTTGCGGTCAGCTGTGCGCCACCGAAGACAAGCGCGTCCTGTGTCAGACGGTAGCCGACGCTGAGCGGGCCAACCTTCGCCGACGCTTGATCGATATGGCTGCCGCCACCGAGACCGATCGACAGGAGGTCTGGCATGCGGAACAACGTGCGCACTCCGCCGACCTCGACGACGGCATTGGCCTCACGCGGAAATCCATGACGCAATTGGCCGATATCGCTTGTTGTACCGCCGACGTCCACCACCATGGCGTTTTCGAGTCCGGAAAGATGCGCCGCGCCGCGCATCGAGTTGGTCGCACCGGAGGCAAAGCTCATCACGGGGAACGCGATGGCCGTTTCAGCCTGCATCACCGTGCCGTCGTTTTGGGTCAGAAACAGCGGGGCGTCGATGCCGCTTTCGGCGGTCGCCTTGCGGAAGGCGGCCACGGTTTCGACGGCGAGGTCGTGCAGCACCGCATTGAGAAGTGCCGCGTTCTCGCGCTCAAGTAGACCGATCCGTCCAAGATCATGCGACAGAGTCACGGCGACGTCCGGGCAGATCTCCCGCAGAATATCGCGTGCAGCAACCTCGCAGCTCGGATCAAGCGGTGAGAAGATTGACGAGATTGCTACCGAGCGCAACCCGAGATCGCCGATGCGTCGTGCGGCCGCGCGCATGCCGGCTGTGTCGAAAGGTACGATCGGCCGGCCGTCAAAGTCGTGACCGCCTCCGAGCATGAATATCTCGCCGCGGACGCGTTCGGCGAGATCCTGTGGCCAATCGCAGAATGGCGGCAGCGAGGCGCTGGCCGGCATGCCGATCCGGATGGCCGCGACCTTCATCAAATGCCGGCGTTGGACGACGGCGTTGATGAAGTGCGTGGTTCCGATCACCACCGCATCGACCGGCACCCGCGCCGCGGGATCGGCGCGCAATGCCTTCAGTGCGTCGAGAATGCCGGATGTCACATCCATCGTGGTGGGACGTTTGACAGCGAAAACTACTTTGTCGCCATCAAGCAGCACGGCGTCGGTATTGGTGCCGCCGACATCAATTCCAATGCGTCGCATTACGTTACACTCCAGCGCCAGCGCGCTCTTCGAAAACGGAACGGAAATCCAGGTCGTAGCCAAAGGCGCGGGGGCCGACGAATTCGAGACCACGCGGACTTGTCAGGACGGCGGGAGCCGGCAGCGCCACCACGGTGACACGCTGGCCGTAGCGGACCGTCTCGGTGCCGACCGCATGGCCCGAGACGCTGTCAAGCGCGCAGATCAGATCTGGCGACATGGCGATGGCCTTGCCTTCGCGCCAGGCGACGACCCACTCGTTCTGAAACGAGAGTTCCAGCCGGGAGCCTCGATCGTCATCGATGCCCTCGATCGCGACAGAGCCGCGCAGGAAACCTTCCGTCGTACGGCGGGCGACATCGACCACCTTACCGGCAAAGAGCCGCTTGCCGCCTTCGCTTTCGAGCAGCGCGGCGATCGGATCGGTATGCAGGCGGTTGGCTTCGCGTACCAGTCGGCCGATCCGGATCGCAGCGGTGGTTGTGAAATGAATGCCCCAATCCTTCACCTCCCGGCCGGTGCGAGGTGCCTTGCTGGTCGAGGCGATCGAGCCCATTTCGACGCAGATCTTGCGGCTTATCCGCTCCATCCACTTCCAGCTTGGCACTTTGGTGACAATCGCCTCGATGCCGCGTGGATCGTACAGCGTGCAAGGGTAGGGTTGCAGCCCGCCGATCGCCACCGAGGTCATCTGCGCCTCGGGAAAGGCCCGTCCCATGCAATCGGCATCGACGACGGGTATATTGAGATGAGCGGCTGCCATCAGCGCCTGCGTGCCGTTGCCGCCACCGATCTCGACCGACATCACGGCGCGGAATTTGAAGCCGCCGAATTCCTCCTGCATTTCAACCGCGCGGGCGATGTTGCGGCTGTCGGCCAGGCGCTCCTGACCGATCAGCGGCGCGCCCATGTTGGAGACGACCGCGACACGATCGTCATCGTCAAGATCCAGCGGCGACATCAATTGCACGCGATAGCCTTGCGCGTAGAGCTGACGCAGGTTGAGCAGACCCAGATAGGGGCTGCCGCCACCACCGGTGCCGAGAATCCAGGCGCCGACGGCGAGGGATTCGATATCCTCGAGCGTAATCTCGGTGAGAGCCGGCTCGTTCATGCCACCAGCTCCTCGACGGTGCGGGCAGCGGCGGCGATGGCGAGGATGATCGGCCCGCCATAGGTCAGGCGCACACGCGCCTTGTTGGCGCGCGTGTAGCTCATGCAATCCATCACGACGAGGTCCGGCGACAGGGCCGACATTTTCCGCGAAGCCTCATCGACGGCCTCGGCATCGGAACCCGGCCGCATCGTCACGCCGACAACTTCGACGTTTGGCCGCTCCCATTTTCGGGCGATCAGCGCGGTCTGTTCCGGCAGTGGCGAGAAGACGCCGAGACGTCCCTTTGGCAAAACCGCCTCGACCATATTGTGCAGTACGGCTGAGGGCAGGATCACTAGGCCATCCGGCGTGAGATTGGGAAATTTGCCGGTGCAGGCGAGCATGGCGACCCTGACGCCCTCGCGCGCGAATTTCTCGATCTGGATCGCCGCCCGCGCCTCGACCGCTTTCTTGCTAATGGTGACGCTGTCGCCATTCGGCAGCAGGGTGAACAGGGCGTCGTGGCCGTCGGTCGGCGGAATCGCGTCTATCTCGGCGCGCGTCATCCCGTCGAGCGCCCCGCGCAGATCGATCTCCAGCCCAGGTGATAGCACCGCGGCGATTTCGTCCACGACGGAAGGTCGTGGGCTCTGGCCGATGACGACCACACCCATGCGTTGTTGCTGCATGATATCAATCCCTCAAAATCACGATGTCGGATGGTTTCCAGCGCAGGGCCACGGCTGCGCCGGCTTGAAACAGCTCATGCGAGCCGTTGTTCGGTTGTTGCGCGAGCAGGCGTCTGCCGCCAGCCATCTCGATACGGTAAAGCACCGAGCCGCCCTGGAAATTGGCGCTCTCGACGACACCGTCGAGGCCATGCCCGGAATGCGCGGACGGGATGGCCAGACTGATCTTTTCCGGCCGAAGCGCGATCGACACCGCGCCGATTGCCTTCGGCAGAGCGGCAAGCTCGATCGACAGGCCCTGATCGACCTGCAAGACGGACTTGCCCCCTCCGTCGCGGATCACCTCGCCGCGGAACAGGTTGGTGTCACCGATGAAATCGGCTACGAAGCGCGTGCTTGGCCGGTCGTAAATATCGGACGGTGCGCCGATCTGCTCGACCTTGCCGGCATTCATCACCGCGATCCGGTCGGACATGGCAAGCGCTTCTTCCTGATCGTGGGTGACGAAGACCATGGTCAGGCCGAGTTTGCGTTGCAACTGCTTCAGCTCGAACTGCATCGCCTGCCGCAGCTTCTTGTCGAGCGCGCCGAGCGGTTCGTCGCAAAGCAGCACCCGTGGTTCGATCACGATGGCGCGGGCCAGGGCGACGCGCTGCTGCTGCCCCCCGGAGAGCTCGCCGGGGCGGCGATCCTCGTATCCGACGAGTTCTACCTGTGCCAACGCATCGGCGACCTTGCGTGCAATCGTGGTGCGGTCCATGCCGCGCATGCGCAAACCGAAGGCAACGTTTTCACCGACCGAGCGGTGCGGAAACAGCGCATAGTTCTGAAATACCATTCCCATGTCGCGCTTGTGCGCCGGTACATGGGTGACATCGGCCCCACCGACCTCGATGACGCCTTTGGTCGGCGTCTCGAAGCCGGCTATCATCCGCAGCGTCGTGGTCTTGCCGCAGCCAGAGGGCCCAAGCAGCGAGAAGAATTCTCCCTCCCGAATGCTCAGATCGATTGCATCGACGGCGCGCGTGTTGCCGTCATAGGTCTTGGTGACGGCGATAATGTCGATACGCGCGCTCATGCGCGGAAGATGCGGTTGACGCGCGAATCGATCTCGTCCTTACGCGCGTTGTACCATTTCCAGTCGGGCTGGATCAGCGTGGCGACCTTCTCAGGCGTGGTCAGAAGTTTTTCGTTGTACTTGTCGTCGAGCTTCACCTCGCTGTTGGCGGGTGAGTACCAGACCGACTCCGCCAGCGTCTTCTGCACGCTCGGGCTCAGCATGTAGTTCACATAGGCGTTGGCGAGTTCACGAACCTTGGTGCCCGGTGTGAGCGTGAGGACCTGTTCAAGCGAGAGAACGCCCTCGGACGGCGCGACAAAGGTGGTCGGCTGGTTCTGTCCGTCATAGCGCAGGATGCCGGAATCATGGATCACCGCGACACCGACTTCGCCTGAAAGGATCATCTTTTCCATCGTGCCGGTGAAGTCGACGAGTTTGATCGGCTTCAGTTTTTCCATCGCCGCATAGGCGGCGTCGAGATCGGTCATCCCCTTGCCAAACAGTGCGCCGCTCATCATCAGAAAGGCCTGGCCGAGGCTGTTCACCGGGATGACATAGCCGCCGCGCACGCCGTCATAGGCGCGGTCCCAGAGGTCCTTCCAGGACGAGACCTTGCCGTAACCTTTGTCGGTGCGCATGCCGAGGCCGATGGCGCTGGTGAAGATGCAGACGCCGACCATCTTGTCGCTGACGGCGTACGGATAAACGTCGGCGATATTCGGGACCTGCCTGGCGTCGATCTTGGCTTCGACGATCCCCATCTCCAGAGCAGCCCATTGCTCGTTGGAATTGGTGTGCAGCACGTCATAGACCGGCGCTGAACGCGAGCTTGCCTGGAGCTTGGGCAGGTATGGAAAGGCTGAGTCCGTCTCCACCTTGCACTTGAATTCCTTCTCGAAGGCGGGGATCAACTCGTTCGACATGGTTTGCCCCCATTTGCCACCCCATCCGGTGATGCGGAGCGTCGCGGCGTCGGCGTGAGCGATGTGGGGCGCGGCGATCACGCCGATGCCGGCGGCGGCGCTGGTGGCGAGGAATTGACGGCGGCTCAGGGGCGGGCGGGACTTGGTCATGGGATGATCCTCTCTTTGGGAATGATAGTCATAGCTTCGCATAGGACCTGAGCCCGACTGTGCGATCGAGCCCGAGGACGACCAGCACGGCGAGCAGGATCGAGACCGCCGAAGCGGCGCCGATCGTTCCGTCCAGATCAAATTTCAGATAGTTGAACAACGTGATCGGCAGCGTTTCGCGGCCCGGCGAGACCAGGAAGAGCGACACCGGAAACTGGTCGAAGGAGACGATGAAGGCGAACACGGCTCCCGCCATGACACCGGGCTTGGTCAATGGCAGCGTCACCTCGAAATAGGTGCGTAACGGGCCGGCGCCGAGATTGCCCGCAGCCTCCTCCAGGCGGGTATCGAAGTTCTGCAGGACCGCCAGCGTGGTGCGCACCACATAGGGAATCGACACCAGCGTATGGCCGAGCACCAGTCCCCAGAGCGGCCGGCCGACATCCAGCAAGACATAGGATTGGAATAGAGCAAGGCCAGTCAGGATCGCCGGCAGCATGAGCGGAGACAGCATGATCGCGGTGATGACGCGCGTACCGGGCAGCCCGCCGCGTGCCAAAGCGAGCGCGGCGCTGGCACCGAACAGGGTCGCCGCGATCGTCGTCATCACGGCGACCTCAAGGCTCAACCGCAGGGCGTTCATGAAATCGCGTGAGGCGAAGAATTTTTCGAACCAGCGCAACGAAACGCCAACCGGCGGAAACTGGATATAGGGGGTCGGATTGAGGGCGAACACGAAGACGATGGCGATCGGCGCCAGCAGGAAAACCACCACCGCAACATTGAGGGCCAGGTAGCAGAAGCGGCCAAGGCGAGGGGTGAACGGCGCGGCGGTCATCGGCGGCCTCATTGCAGATCGCGCTGGCCGGAGACCAGCCCGAGGATGCGGTTATAGGCGATGACCAGAACCAGCGAGATTGTCAGCAGCACCATGCCGAGCGCCGCAGCAAACCCGACATTGAAGCTCGAGGAGATCTGCTGGTAGATCAGCATGGGCAGCGTCATGATCTGGAAGCCGCCCATCAGGATCGGGGTGACGTAGGCGCTGATCGCCAGCGCGAAGACCAGAAGCGAGCCGGCCAGGATGCCAGGCAGGCTCAAGGGCAGTGTCACTTCAAGGAAAGCCCTGAGAGGCGAGGCGCCAAGATTCTGCGCCGCGTGTTCCAGCCGCTCGTCGATCCGCCCGATGACGCCGACCAGGGTCAGAACCATGTAGGGCACGTAGATATGCGTCAGCCCCAGCACGATGCTGAATTCGTTGTACATCAGCGGCAGCGGCTTCGAGATCAGGCCGAGGCCGATGAGGGCCTGGTTGATCGCGCCCTTGTCCGACAACAGCGCCATCCAGGCAAAGGTGCGGACGACAATGCCCGTCAGCATCGGCGTCAGTACGGTCATCATCAGCATGGCATAGGCTGTGCGACCACGGATGCGCGCCATCCAATGGGCCAGCGGGTAGCCAATCAGCAAAGCCGCCAGCGTGGTGAGCAGACCAATCCGGAGCGTGGTCCAGATCACCTCGAAATAATAGGGGTCGCCGAGAATCTTCCGGTAGTATTTGGTCGTGAAATCGACATTTGGCTGCACGACCGGATTGCCAGTTAGCAGGCTGATCATGGCCATCAGCCCCATCGGCAGGAAGAAGAACAGCGCGAACAGCAGCGCGCTCGGCGCGATCAGCCAGGCAATAGGCGTGATGCCCGTGCGAACCGCGTTCACCTTGCTGTGGCCTTGTGTCGTGGTGCGCCGTCATCCAGCGCGACCCATATTGGATCATCGAAAAGCCGGCCGAGGTCGACGGCCATCGCGCGCAGAGCTTGCCAAAGCTTCGCGCGCTCTTCGGTCGAGGTCAGGTGGCTCGGATAGGATACGGCGACCCCGATCGTTTCATTCGTGTCGCGACGGGTGAGCGCGAAACCCAGTGAGCCCACTCCCGGCAAGGATTCATTGCTGGCTTCGGAATAGCCGGTGCGGCGGATTTCGGCGATGCGCGCCATCAGTCCCGCGAGATTCCGCGGCGCAGACGACGAGATTGCAGGCAAAGGCTTCGGCAAGCGGCCGCGAATATCGGCATCGCTCAGGCGCGCAAGCATGGCTCGGCCGTTGGATGTCGCGAATGCCGGCGCCCGTACGCCCGGCGGTGTTACCACCTGAAGCGGATTGGATCCGGGGACGACGCGCAGCACGACCTGTTCGGCGCCGTCGAGCACCGAGATGTAGCCGGTGTGGCCGGTGCTGGCACAGACCGCGCGCAACCGCTGCTCGGTGAGGGCCATAAAATCATTTTGGGTCCGATGCAACCGGCCGAGTTCGAAGACCAGCAGGCCCGGCCGATAACGGCGGGTCAAGACGTCTTGCTCCAGTAGCCCACACTCCTTGAGCTGACGCAGCAGCCGTGACGTCGAACTCTTCGGCTTGCCGGTGAGCCGGATCACGTCAGCATTGCTGATCTCCGGCCGATGCGGGGCGAAGCAGCACAAGATTTCGATAGCGTTGTCGAGGGCGCTCACGTTCTGGCACCAGTCCCAAGGAGTTCCATAAAATGGAACTATGTTTTGAATTTTGAAACTTGAAGGTGTCATCGTCAATCGGCGATGCGCGGCATTTTTGAACAATCCGCGCTCAAAATTCGCGCAAATGACCAAAGACTGATGGTTCTTGAGACGAGACCCCGTTCGTGGAATGGGCGCTGATGGAATGGCTTTGCCAAGCGGTTGGGCGATGAGAACCATGAAGTGCCCGCGCCGCATGGGCTTCTGATCTCACGCGCTCCGGATCGCTCCGGCTGCGTGATCCAATCTAGTCAGGTCCCTCACACCTTATTGGGGTGCGGAACGAAGGGGATCGCCGCCGAGCGCGGTTTATACGTTCGGCATGCCGCGCGTTGGCGGGGAGCGATTTGAGGCAAGC
>Ga0099794_10000826_pt1 | contig 10457 bp, 9 predicted proteins | sample Rivendell_Oct201_10_FD_77320 | JGI IMG/M metagenome (GOLD analysis project Ga0099794, IMG submission 77320) | Vadose zone soil microbial communities from the Eel River Critical Zone Observatory, Northern California, USA -... | ecosystem: Host-associated > Plants > Roots > Rhizosphere > Soil ... | reverse complement strand
GATCGGCACGAAGCGCATCGTCGGCCGTGCGACAGCCTCAGCGATCGCCTCGGCATCGATGTAGTCGCTCTTGTTCGTTTTCACGTACGGCTTCACATACTGCGCCGGTATCAGCCGCACCTGGTGTCTCTGTTCCCGCAATGCCCGGCCAAGAAAATGCGCACCCCCGCAAGCTTCCATGCCAATCAACTCGACGTGTATGTTCGCGGTGAAGCGCAGCAGTTGGGTGCGCGAGAACTTCTTGCACACTACGACCTCGCCGCGCAGGTCAAGCCCGACCAGATGAAAAACTGTCTTACCAAGATCAATACCGATGGTGTGTAGTTCCATGGGACGCCTCCTCCGCAAGCCTCTCATACACAGGTCACTGGCTAGGTAGAAGCGGCGGGCCATCCCATTAGTAATCCAGTTGGGCAATTTAACCGTCACTGCTAGCGCGTTTATCGCGACTAAACCCTAGACCGCCCGCACTTGCAATGGTAATATCACCCACAATGTGGTTTAGGACAAAGGCAGCCGTGCTTGGCGATTTCGAACAGCTTGTTCTCTTGGGCGTGTTGCGCCTTGAGCTCGAGGATGCAGCGTACGGAGCCGCCATCCGACAGGAGATTCACGCCCGCTCGCGGCGGGATGTGTCGATCAACGCCGTCTACACCACCCTCGACCGGCTCGAGAGCAAGGGCCTCCTGAAATCGTGGGTCGGCGATCCCACACCGCAGCGCGGCGGCCGCCGGCGCAAGTTCTATGCGCTGCGGCCTGCCGGTATCGCCGCGCTGCGGCAGGCGTATCGGGCGTTTACCGCGATGGCCGATGGCCTTCAGGCGCGGCTGGAGACGAAGTGAAGATCAATTCCCCTCGGTTCGCGATCTGGCTGCTGAGCCTACGGCTGCGTGACGAGTGGCGCGACTTCGTCGTCGGCGATCTCGAGGAGGAGTTCGCAACAAGGAGCGGCGATTCGCGACTCGCGGCGCGTGCCTGGTTTTGGTGGCAGACGATGCGCTGCCTCGTCGCGCCGCCCGCCGTGCGGCCTCATACACGGCAGCTCGAACGCTTACGAGGAGACTCCACGATGCGTAGCTTAATTGCCGATGTTCGCTATGCCTTGCGAGTGATGTCGCGGACGCCGTCCTTCGCCGTTGCGGTGATCGGCGTCATGGCGCTTAGCATCGGGGCCAACACGGCGATCTTCAGCATCGTCAACGCGGTCCTGCTGCGTCCCCTGCCTCTCGAAGAGCCGGAACGGCTGGTGCGGCTCTTCACCAGGACGCCGGGGGGAAGGGCCTTTGAGCTATCGCCCGGCAAGTTCTATGACTGGCAGCGAGACGCACGATCGTTCGAGGGCATGGCGATGTACCGCTTCAGCCAGTTTGCCCTCAGCGGCACTGGCACCGCACGGGCGATCAAGGCGGGGGCTGTCGGCGTGGGCTTCTTCGAGATCGTCCGCGCCCGGCCGACGCTCGGACGCACATTTCACCCGGAGGAAGACACGCCAGGCGGCAAGTACGTCGTGATCCTGAGCGATCGATTCTGGAAGACCGAGCTCGGCGGCGCCCCTGACGTGATCGGTCGCACGTTGAAGCTCAATGACGAAGCATACACCATCGTCGGAGTCATGCCGGCCAGTACCTCGGTCGCGTCATGGGCCGCGATGGCGTGCGACGTCTGGGTCCCGATCGCACTCACCGACGAGCAGCGCGCCGCCCGTGGGAATCACAATCAGCAGGGTGTCGCCCGCCTGAAGGCCGGCGTCGAGCTCTCTCAAGCACAGTCCGAAATGGATGCGATTTCGACGCAGCTCGCGCGTGAGTTCCCCAAAACGGACAAAGGCTGGGGTGCGGTGATCATCCTGATGCAGGAGGAGATCGTCGGCGACAGCCGCACGATGCTGGTCATGCTGCTCGGCGCAGTCGGCCTGGTCCTGCTCATCGCCTGCGCCAACGTCGGCAACCTGCTATTCACTCGCGCCCTGAGCCGACGCAAGGAGATCGCGATTCGCTCGGCGCTTGGCGCGGGACGCGGACGCGTGTTTCAGCAGCTGTTGACCGAAGCATTGCTGCTCGCGGCCGCCGGTGGCGCGCTCGGGCTTCTGCTCGCGCACGGGACCCTCACCTCAGCCTCGACGCTGCTCGCCAGCCAGGTGCCGAGGGCAGAAGAAATCTCGATCGATGCGCGAGTGCTGCTGTTCGCGTTGGGGGTGTCGATTCTCACCGGCATGCTCGCCGGTACGCTTCCGGCGGTGCGCGCAGGCCGGTCCGACCTCAACGACGCGCTCAAGGAAGGTGGGCGCGGCGACGGTGCGATCGGTGTCGGCACGCGCCGCTTGCTGATCGTGTGCGAAGTCGCGCTGTCGCTGGTGTTGTTGATGGGCGCTGGCGTGATGGTCCAGAGCCTGCTGGCCCTAAGGCACAGCGACACCGGCTTCGATCCGAACAACGTCCTGACGTTGGAAGTGACGCTGGTGCAGACGCGGTACCCGACGCCGGCGCAGCGATCTTCATTCTTCGCCGCGGCGTTGCAGCGCATTCGGGCACTTCCCGGCGTCGAGGCCGCGGGGACGATCGACGACCTGCCCCTCATCGACGGATCCTCACAGACGCTCGGTCTCGAGGGATACCCGCTTAAGCGCGACCAGGTGGCGGTGCAGGTTCGGCAGGTCACGCCCGGCTACCTGCGTGCCATGCGGATTCCGGTGCTGCGTGGACGCGACATCGTCGAGAGTGATGCGGAGGTGCTGCTCGTCAGCCGGGACGCCGCGAAGCTGTATTGGGGAGCGGACGATCCGATCGGACGCCGCGCCACCCTGCCCTTCTCGAAGACGGTGCTTCGGCAGGTGGTCGGAATCGTGGGCGATGTCAAGCAGCGGAATCTCATTGAAGCCTCCACGCCCACGGTGTACTTCTACACGCGTGAGCGGTATGGCAGGGCAACGTTCGTAATACGGACATCGTTGCGGCCCGCCACGCTCGCCCACCCTGCCGTTGCAGCGATCCGCGCGATCGATCCAGAGCAACCGGTCGGAGATATCCGGACGATGATGCAGGTGCTCGACGCGGGACTGACGCCGCAGTCGGAATCCACAGCGTGCTCTCTTACATCGTGCGCGGACGCAGCCGCGAGATCGGAATCAGAACCGCGCTTGGCGCGCGGCCAGCCGACGTTCTTCGTCTGGTGATCGTCGAGAGTATGTCGCCCACGCTCGTCGGCATCGCGGTCGGAACGATCGCCGCGCTGGCGTCGGCGAGGGTCATGAAAACGCTCGTCTTTGGCGTGAGTGCATCAGATCCGCTGACGCTTGCAGCCGTCGCGGCCACGCTGGCCCTCGTTGCGTTGATGGCAAGCCTAGTGCCGGCGTACCGTGCGTTGCGGCTCGACCCGGTGAAAGTCTTGCGCGCGGACTAAGGATTGAGCGTGTCCTTGCGAGACCGGCGTTCCGCGATGGCGTTGCCCACAGTCCTTTGACCACGGTCCTGTTGAAGGCTAGCCTGGGCTCCGAACAGTACCAGTCGATAAATTCACGAATGGTGAAGTCGTAAGAACGTTTTGAACTCGCCGAGGTCAGGCTGTTCAGGACGGCCGATTTCGATTGTTCTAGATCGGGTAGTTTGAGGACTGTCTTCGGGGTGCGTTTACGTCTGCTTTTCGCCATGGCGCGCAGCCTCCATTTTGCCGCGGCGAAAAGCATGATCCTCCTGCTGCTTTTGTACCCAGCAGCGCTAACGTCAATCGCCGAGGTAACAAGGTGGAGCACATCTCCGGTTAGGCGGGTTCTAAAGTCGGGTCGAGGCTCATCTGTTGGACGCAATTGGCCTTGCCTCTGCGAAGGGCATTTGTCACCATCAACTCGGTTTCGTCAATCGCATGGCGAACCGACCTGAACCTTTGAAAGGAGGAGTTGATGCATGCCGCCGTGCTGCACGCGTTGGGGAAACCGCCGCTCTTCGAAGAATTTCCAGACCCGACTCCGGGCGAAGGTGAGGTGCTCATACATGTCTGCGCGGCTGCGCTGAAGCCTGTGGACAAACAGTTGGCGGGCGGGAAGCACTATGCCAGCCCGCGCGAATTTCCTGTCGTTTGCGGCGCGGATGGCGTGGGGCGGCTCGAGGACGGAACGCGGATGTTCTTTGGTGGGCCACGGCGACCGTACGGCGCGATGGCAGAGCGCACTGTGGTGCGGCGAGCGCAATGTTTTTCGGTCCCTGAGGATGTGGACGACGACACGGCCGCGGCCATTCCCAATCCTGGTGTATCTGCCTGGCTTTCGCTCAAGCACAGCGCAAAGCTGGCCTCGGGCGAAACCGTGCTGGTCCTTGGCGCGACCGGGGTCACGGGCAAGCTAGCAGTGCAAATCGCCAGAATCTTGGGCGCGGGACGCGTCGTGGCGGCGGGACGAAACGAACGCGTGTTGAGCACACTCCTCGAACTTGGCGCGGACGCGACGATTCGGCTTGACAAGCCGGATCAAGAGTTAATCGAAGCCTTCCGCCGCGAGGCAGGCGAAAAGGGTTTCGACGTGATCATCGACTACCTATGGGGCCCTCCGACGGAAGCACTGCTGACGGCCATTACACGCGCAGAATTTGCGGTTGCGGGTTCGGAGACTCGACTGGTGGAGGTGGGCGAGAGCGCGGGACCGACAATCACGCTGCCCGCAGCAGTGCTGCGGAGCACGGCGCTGACGATTCTAGGAACGGCGGGCATTCCGCCTTGGGATGTGCTCACCGAGGCGTTCCAACAGGTGATGAACCACGCAGCGAGCGGCAAACTGCGCATCGAGACCGAGCGGGTTCCGCTCGCCGAGATCAAGGATGCCTGGGAACGCAACGTACAAGCCCGCAGGCTGGTCGTGATCCCGTAGCGCGGCAAAAGTAGACCGCTGCCTTCTTTCAGGTGTCGAGCTCAACCAGTCTCTCAATTTCATGAAATGTGCTGTCCTCAACAGAAACAGACGAAGACATTCTGCGCACCGCTTAAGTCATGAAGCCAAAGGTCCGATTGTATCGTCCCCTCAGAGGAATGGCCGCCCGCCCCTATTCTTCGCGCAATGTCTTGGCCGGGTCGATCCTTGCAATTCTCAGGGTTGGCAGGATTGTGGCCAGAAGCGTCACCAATCCAAGGGTGAGAATCACTGAGGCCAGGGTTGGGGCATCGAAGACGCCAATGCCGTAGAGCACACTGTGCATGGCTCGCAATGCTCCTGCACATAAGATCAAACCCAGGATGAGCCCCAGTGCGGATGCTCGTACTCCCGGCGCTCCGATATGGATCATGGCTTGACGAATGGTAGAGCCCAGCGCGAGGCGGATGCCGATTTCGCGCGTTTTCTGCGTCACGATATTTGCTATCAGTGCGAAGATTCCGACAGCACTCAGCAACAGCGCCAACGCCGTCATCGCGCTCAGGAGTGCTACTTCTACACGCTGGGTTGCCAAGGTCTTCGCAAGCAGGTCACGCATACTATAGAAACCCGAGAAGGGGAGATTGGGATCGGCGCTCGCCAACGCGCGTTGCATCTGTGCGGTCAATCCTTCCACCGGGCCAGACGTGCGAACAATCCAGCTAGGCTGGAACCACACGTGAAGCAACGAGAGCTGCCTTACCTCCATTTGCGCGGCAGGAACGTACATTGTTTCCTCACTGGTGAGAGGCGCAACAGGATCAATGCCCGGCGCCATGGCCACATTCTCTACCACTCCGACAATCATTGTGTCTTTATCTAGGTAACGGCCAATTGCATTCGGACCATGGAAAAACTTGCGCACGAACATCTCGTTGACGATAGCCACCCGTTGCGTATCCGGACCGTCCGCTTCGGTGAAGGACCGCCCCGCCAGGACTGGAATCTGCAATGCAGCGAAATAGTCGGGGGTGGTGTATACCTCATCCGCCATAACCTTCTGCCCGGCTTCTTTACCGTCGCCGATGGCTATGCCTCCCGTAATCAGCGATCGCTCATACGGCAGGCTCACGCCAACAGCGGCCTGCTGCACTCCTGGGATCTGCCGCATGGCAGAGGTGCTCTCATTAAGCAATTTTCGGAAGGCTGCCGCGTCGTGATATCGCACATTGTCCAGCGATGCCCTCGCGGTCATCACCCCAGTTGGGTTGAATCCCGGCGGCAAAGTCTGAAGGTGGATGAGAGTTCGAACGAACAGGCCTGAGGCGGCCAGCAATACGACCGTCAGGGCAACCTCGGTCGTGATCAATGCCTGCCGCAAACGTAAACGGTCTCCGCCGGTTGAATGGCGACTGGCGATGCTGGAGCGCAGATCGAACTCTCGTGTTGTAAGCGCCGGAAGCATGCCATAAAGTGCGCTCGTTAGCAGCGAGACAAGAAGTGTAAATGCCAGCACGCGGCCGTCCAGGGATACGTCAGCCACGGGCAGAAAATGTTCGGGCAGTAGTAGGAGCAATCCACGTAACGCGGCAAGACCGACCGCGACGCCGGCTATTCCGCCCACGAGTGCCAGCAGGAGATTTTCGATCCACAGTTGTTTTTGAATCTGCCAGCGCGAGGCGCCGAGCGCTAGCCGCGTTGCAATTTCGGGTGTGCGCCGCAGCACGCGTACCAGCGTCAGACCGGCGAGATTAGCGCAGGCGATCAGCAGGATGAATCCCGCTGCCAGCATCAGCGTCAAAACCTGCGGACGCAGCCCAGCCGTTTCCCCCTTTTGGAGCGGAACGGAATAGTACGTCACGTCCGCGCCGGGGTTGTTCTCTAATTCATAGCGCTGGGTGCGGAAGGACCAGGCGCGGTTAATTTCGGCATCCGCCTCCTCCCAGGTCGCGCCATCACGCAGCCGCGTAATGTCCTCAAAGTTGGTTCCCGTTCCTTCGCCCTGGCGGCTGGGCTGAAGCGCTGTATACAGGTCAGCGTCTAACGGAATAATCGCTCCCTCAGGGAGCACCCCGATGACCGTATGTGGCTCGCCTTTCAACAGAACCGTCTGGCCCGGAATCTCGGGATTAGCGCCGAAGGCGTTGCGCCACAAGCCGTAGTTCAAAATGGCCGTCTTCGGCCCATGCGGACGGTCTTCTGCATCCGAGAAATTGCGCCCAATGATGGGATGAATAGCCAGGACATCGAGGTAATGAACTGAGATACGTCCCGCGTGAACATACCGCACTTGGGAACCCGCCTCTAAGTTGACGCCCGAAGCCCTTATGCCTGAAACAGCCGATATCAGAGCCGGGACATTGTCTCGCAGCAGCTCCCATTGCTCACCATTCACGTGATGTCTCTCATCCGACCTTACTGGCCCTGTCACCCGCGTGTAAATCGTGCCCATCCGTTCAGGATGAGAATAGGGCAGGTTCTTCAGGAGTAGCGCGTTCACCATGGAAAAAATCGCGGTGTTTGCGCCGATAGAAAGCGCAAGGGTAAGGACCACCGTAACGGTAAATCCGGGGTTCCGTGCCAGCATTCGTAAGCCGAAGCGAAGGTCCTGCCCGAGGCGATCCCACCAGAGCCAGCGGCCGGACTCGTAGAACCGCTCTTCGGCTTGCATGACGTTGCCGAATGAGCGACGTGCGGCGGCTCGGGCCTCCTCTTCACTCAGCCCCTGCTCCCGCAAGCGCTCGCTCTCATGCTGTATGTGTGCTTCAATTTCGGCGCTGAAGTCGCTTGCCTGCCGCTTGCGTCCGAACATTGCACTAGCCCTCCTTTGCGGGGTCTAGGATGCGCCCGATGGCTGCTGCCAGACGCTTCCACTTGGAGGTCTCCATCACAAGTTGTTTGCGGCCGGCCGCAGTCAGCGAGTAAAAGCGGGCCCTTCGGTTATTTGATGAGGTTCCCCACTTGGCAGAGATCCAGCCGCGTTCCTCCAGCCGCTGGAGCGCGGGATAGAGTGCGCCGTGTTCCACCAGCAATTCTCCGTCCGAAGTCTGCTGAATGGCGCGCGCGATCCCCTGACCATGCTGGGATCCAAAGATCAGTGTCCGCAGGATCAGCAGGTCCAGCGTGCCCTGGAGCAGTTCGAGCCGTTCTCTAGTTTCTTGGGTAGACATCTAACCTGAGTATGCACACGTTTGGGTAAGATATCAACCCAAAACAGAAGGAGTGACATCCGAAAGCTAGTCTTCCCGGCCGCCTCCGATAAAGCGCTAACGTGCGTTCAGGAAAAAAGTGCGCACGAGCACGGTCGCGTAGCCGCGCATAACCCCGTGATCGTAGCCAAACAACCAGGCGTAACGGCCGCAAGCGGCCATTCGCAGTAGAGATGCTTGCCGAACGGCTTTATCGAACGCTCGCAGAGCACCGTACTCACGCGCACTTTTTTCGTGAAAACGCGCCTCCGATAAAGCGCTGACGTTAATCAAGACTTAGCGTACGCAGGTTTTAGCCCGCCCCGCTGATTGCATCCTCAGCATAATTAACTGGACGGCAATCCACTTTTGCACACCTGGGCGTTGGTCACCCTGATTTTCAAGTCTCCTATAGCGACTTTGGCTGCCGCCCTCACCTCTATCGCTTTTGGGGGCCACATTCAGGTCGTTCCGGAAGTGCTTGAACCTGAGGTTTGGATCAACCTAGAACTTCCGTTCCATCTCATCCAACCTTCGTTCCATTGAGCACCACGGAAGCGTGCCCCAAAATTTTTCCAAGGGTGGAACTCGCAGCGAACGGGAGGTCCCAAATGATGCATCGAATCCTAGCCTGGTTGCTCATCGGCAATCTTGTCAGTGGTGTTGCGTACGCCGGGCCCAAGGGGGCTAAACCACACAAGCCTGCCTATCATTGCATGTGCGGGGACATCTGCGTCAAGGTCGCTCCAGGTGAGCGGTGTAAGCTGAAGAGCTGTAATGGGAAGGACGTAAGGGGAACCAAAGCAGGCAAAGAAATTCCAGACTAGCTAAACGACTTTTCTGCTCCACTCCGCAAATAGCGTTTGCTTGTTGGTTCAGCGAACCGATCAGCATATAATCCCTCCAGGAAGCAGTGAACCGGTCTCCGGCATGAGACTTTAGCTTCATTGACGGAGAACGGTTGCACCTATTCCGGCCCGCACTGCAACCAAACCACTCTCCTCGGCGCATATCTCATCTTACGGATAGAGTCGCCGATGCGAGAAAGCAGGTTGGAAGCCTGCTCATGAAAAACCAAACAGGAGGTAGACAGGATGAGAAGGACACTGAGTGCGTTTGTTTTGTTGTCTATGCTGCTTGCTACGTTGAGCCTGGTCGCCAGTGCCCAGGATCAAGCAACGACCTGGACGGGCTGGATCAGCGATAGTAGCTGCAAGGCAAAGGGGATGAACGCAAAGCACAAGGACTGCGGCCTGAAGTGCGTCAAAGAAAAGGGCGCGAGCTGGGTCTTCGTTAATTCTGAGACCAAGGCCGTCCTAAACATAACCAACCAGGATGCCGTGAAACCGGACACGGCACTCGGACAAGAGGTCAAAGTTACGGGCCACGCAGCGCAAGACGGATCGATCCACATCGACAGCATCGAGCCAACTGCTCCTGTAAAGTAGTGCTACTACCCCTAGAGGGGCCCGGCATGTTTGGCGCTCCGGGCTCCTCCTTTCAACTAAGCGCCTTCGGAAATTTTCCGGCCTGAACTTCTGCGCGGCAAAAAAAGACGAATGGCCCCCGCCTAGATTTTCCGGAATGCGATAGTACGAAATTTCCATCGTGATCGCTAAAGCAGGCAGCGCTCATGGGAAACCATCCGTTGTCTTATTGGGAATCGAAAATTGCTCGGCGAGAACGCGGATTTTGCAGGATGTCAGAGACGCGGAAAGTGCAGCATTGGCACGCTAAGATTGCCTGGGGAAGGCGGAATCTTGTGAGAGGAGTCATACCGCAACGGGTCGAGAAGCCGATTGACGCCAGGTGCGCGTGCGACTAGGATTTTCTTTAAGATGGGTTTTCGGCGGGGAGGAAGTCATGCCCCAGTACGCCTTTCTGTGTCGGGCCTGCAACAAAGAATTCTCGAAAATCCTTACAATTTCTGAGCATGAGAAGGGCGGGATCGTCTGCCCGCACTGCAAGAGCAAGGACGTAGAGCAGAGCTGGGCAGCCTTCTATGCGGTGACCTCGAAGAAGAGTTAGTAAGTTGAGCCTCCGGGATCACATCAGCGCTCGAGAAACTCCAGGCCAAGAAAAAAGTAAGCCGGGCGGGGTATTCTGTCAGGGCGTTTCCCCCTGGGATGAGCCGTGCATGATTGTCGCCACCAAGTATTGCGAACGGTGTAATCGCTGGTTCTGCCAGACACACTTCAGCGATCCAGACTGGCATTCCTGCACAGCGGAAGAGCAATGACGCGTGCAAAGCAAAGGCAGCAGAGGACGCGCTAGCGCGCCTTTGAGCTGTTTTCCCTCAGAGAAAGCAACTCAACCTACGAGGCGCTTGCTGCGCTTGCCCGTGCCTGCTTTAGCCGAATGCGGAACGAGCGCTTCTCGGGCGTGATCGCAATCTGGTTTTCGCGCGCCAGCCACCCAATTGCCCAGTCGAAGGT
>Ga0099794_10000824_pt1 | contig 10487 bp, 5 predicted proteins | sample Rivendell_Oct201_10_FD_77320 | JGI IMG/M metagenome (GOLD analysis project Ga0099794, IMG submission 77320) | Vadose zone soil microbial communities from the Eel River Critical Zone Observatory, Northern California, USA -... | ecosystem: Host-associated > Plants > Roots > Rhizosphere > Soil ... | reverse complement strand
GCAAGGAGCTCGTCGCGCGCGCGATCCACGATCTCTCGCCGCGGCGCGGCAAGGCGTTCATCGCCGTCAACTGCGCCGCGCTGCCGGAGACGCTGCTCGAGAGCGAGCTGTTCGGTCACGAGAAGGGCGCCTTCACCGGCGCGGCCGAGCGGCGGTTGGGACGATTCGAGCTGGCGGACGGCGGCACGATCCTGCTCGACGAAATCGGCGAGATGCCGGCGTCGACGCAGGTGAAGCTGCTGCGCGTGCTCGAGGACAAGAGCTTCTTCCGCGTCGGCGGAACGCAGCCGATTCAGGTCGACGTGCGCGTCACCGCCGCCACGAATAAGTCGGTGAAAGAAGCCGTCGCCCTCGGCCGTTTCCGCGACGACCTCTACTACCGGCTCAATGTGCTGTCCGTCTATCTCCCGCCGCTCCGCGAGCGACGCAGCGACATTCCCCTGCTCGTGCGCACCTTCGTCGCCGAATTCGCCAAGACGCACGCACGCACGTTCCGCGGCATCACGCCGGAAGCGGTGCAGATCCTCGTCGCGGCGGATTGGCCCGGCAACGTGCGCCAGCTCAAGAACCTCATCGAGTCGATGGTGGTGCTCGCGCCCGAAGGCGAGATCCGCGCGACCGACATCCCGCGCGACATCCGCGAGCGCACGCGCACGATGCCGGTGCGCATCGCGGAAACGCCGGGTGCGCCGCGCGAAATCACCGGGCAGGAGCTCGAGTTCATTTTCCGAACGCTCGTCGAGATGAAGGTGCAGCTCGAGGAGCTGCGGCGGCGCATCGAGGAGCGCGCGCCGGAGCGCGTGGAAGTGATCGAGGTCGGAGGGAGCAAGCGGCTCGAACCGGCAACGGTCGATCCGCTCGACTCGACTCCGGAACCAGACGGTCCCGTCGTCTACAAAGCCGGCATGACGATGTCCGACGTCGAGCGCGCGGCGATCGACGCCGCGTTGCGCGAGACGCGCGGCAATCGTCGCAAGGCGGCGGAAGTGTTGGGCATCGGCGAGCGGACCCTCTATCGCAAACTCAAGGAATACGCGATATCTTAGCCCGGCCCCCACGACCCCAACAGAAGAGCCTCTAGCGCCCTGCCGGAGCTTGCGTGGATTTTAGAATCGACCCGGAGTTGTGTGTCGCATGCCTTGCCTGCGTACGGGTGTGCCCCTCCGATGCGGTCGCGGTCGAAGATCAAAAAGTCTGGATTGTGGATGAAGCCTGTACCCGCGTCGGCCTCTGCCTGCCGGCCTGCCCCCACGAAGCCATCATCGCCGTCGGCGATGCGACCCGCGCCCTCGAGTTCGCGCTGGCGCGCAACGCCATACTCATACTGGCCGTCGAATCGGCCGCCTATTTCTATCCCGCCACCCCCGAGCAGGTCGTAAACGCCTGCTACGCCGCGGGTTTCGCCACGGTGCATCGCGGCGTCCTGGGGGACGAGCTGGTGGCGAAGGAGTACCTGGACCTCTGGGCCGAGGAAGAGTGGGGGAGCGGCGGCACCGTCATCCGCAGCACCTGTCCCGTCATCGTCGAGACGATCCGCAACCAGTACCCCGAGCTGATTCCCTATCTCGCGCCGGTCGCCACGCCGATCGAGGCCGAGGCCCGCTATCTCAAGGCGATGTATGGGGAAGACACGCCGGTCGCCTATGCGGGCGTGTGCCTGACCGAGGGTGGGGGAGACGTCGACGCCGCGATCACGCTGGCCGAGCTGGAGGGAATCTTCCGCAAGCGGGGGATCCGGGCTCAGGACCAGCCGCTCTATTTCAGCCGGATTCCGGAGGAGCGGCGCCGGTTCTGGAGCACCGCGGGCGGGCTGCCGCTCGACTTACTAAAGGAAGAGCGGCAGTCGAGCCGCCGTTTCCGGAAATTCCGTGGTTTATCCCAGCTCGAGGGCATCGCGCGCGCCGTCGCCGTCGATCGGATCGAACTGGGCTTCGTGGATATCCTGCCGTGCGAAGGCTGCCTCGACCATCCGCTGCTCGGACCCAAAGAGGAGCTGTTCCGGCGCCGCGAGATCGTGGGCGCGACGGAGCCGCCGCGCGCCACCGCGCCGGTGCTGCGGGAAGGGGTTCGCATCCAGGTCGGGGCGGCGTTCACCGTCGAAGTGAACGACACCGGTCCGTCGGTCGAAGCGGTGGAAGAGGTGCTCGACCAGATCGGCCTCGCGCCGAACGGGCGGCCCTGGGATTCGGGGTCGTGCGGCTACGCGACCTGCCGCGAGTTCGCGGTGGCGGCGGCACTGGGCCGGACCTCCCTGAAGTCCTGTCCGCGCTATCTCGAGCGCCAGGCGACGCTCGCGCAGCAGCAGGCCGCGATCGATGCGCTGACCGGGCTCGCGTCGTTCCGCGTGCTGCGCGATCGACTGGCGAACGAGGTCGCGCGGTGCCACCGTACGGGCGACCGGTTCGCGGTGCTGTTCCTGGACCTCGACAACTTCAAGCAGGTGAACGACCGGTTCGGGCATGAGGCGGGCAACGCGGTGCTCAAGGAAACGGCGCGGCAGTGCGGCGCCCACATCCGCCTGACTGACCTGGCGGGGCGGTACGGCGGCGACGAGTTTGTGGTCGTTCTGGTCGGCACCGGGGAAGAGGGCGCGCGCGTCGTGGGCGAGAAGGTCCGGTCCGCGGTCCAGGAGACCGGCAAACAGATGGGCTATCCGGAAGGGCTCGTAACAGCGAGCATTGGTATCGCCGAATACCACGGGGGGTCTGAAAAGCCGGATGAGGACGTGCTGGTGGCGGCCGATCGGGCGCTGTATCGTGCAAAGGCCGCCGGTCGGAATCAGGTGGCAACCGGAGGGGAATCGTGACGTCGAATCCTTCACCAGCTTCAGAGCAAGAGCCGTTGCCCCTCGCCACCGGGGGGACGCCCGATCCGTGGGGCATGAAGCGGGTGGAAAACCTGATCACCACACTGACCGGCATCCTGTCGGCCCGCGTGGTGACGACGCCGCTCGGCGAAGTCAGCGAAGTCCACGTCCTCACGCGCAGCGACATACAACCGAAGCAGGTGGTGCGCAACATCGAGTCGGCGCTCATGGCGCAGCTCGGCTTCAAGATCGATCACCGCAAGATCAGCGTTGCGCAGACGGCGGACGTGCGGCCGATCGAAGCGTTGCACGAGGAGACGATCAGCGAGCGCGCCAAGCGGCGCGTGGTGGTGTTCAAGAGTTTGGAAGTGCGGCCGTCCGAGCGGCCGCAACGCGTGCAGGTGCGCGTGAAGCTCGCGTTCGGGGAGAAGGAAGCACAGGCCGACGAAGTCGGGACCGACACGACGCGCAATCGCGTGGAGGCGGCGGCCCGGGCGGCGGCGGCGTGTCTTGATACCCTGTTGCCCGACAACTCGATCGCGCTCGAGGGAGCGCAGATCATCGAGGCTTTCGATCGCAAATTCGTGCTCGTCGCCGTCCACGGGCTCGGAGGCCGCGAGGCGCAATTGCTGACCGGAACCTGCGAAATTCGCGAGTCGGCCGAGCGCAGCGCCGTGTTGGCCGTGCTGGATGCCACGAATCGCTGGGTGGACGCGAGGCGGTAAGCTCACTTATCACAGTCAGTTAGCTTTCCGGGCTCTCGGTGTTGCTTTTTCTCCTGATCCCCTACCCGTTCTAGCATTAGTCCCATCTAGCGGACTTTCCGTTTTAGCGGTATTTGGGGTTCTGTGGCTCCTACTAGAACCAAGCGCTATTGGGGGACGCAGCGCGTAGCGCGCGTCCTCCAGGTGACGCCGGCGACGGTTGCGAGTTGGATCGATCAGGGACATCTCAAGGGTCATCGGACGCCGACGGGCCGGCGGCGAGTGGCGTCGGCGGATCTCGCCGAGTTTCTGCAGGCGCATGGCATGTCGGTGCCGCACGAGTTGCAGGCGGCGCGCGAGCGGCCGGTGGTGGTGCTGGTGGAGGACGATCCCGGCTACTTGAAGGCGTTGGTGCGGATGCTCGAGCGGGACGCGCCGGAGGTCGACGTGGTCGAGACGTCGACGGGTGTCGACGGGTTGCTCGAGATCGGGCGTGTCAGTCCCGATCTGGTGGTGCTCGATTACGCGTTGCCCGATTTGAACGCGGTGCAGGTGGTGGAGCGGTTGCAGGACACCTCGAAGCGGCTGACGGCTGCTGTGATGATCGTCACGGGCGGCATGCCGGCGGCGGCCGAGAGTGATCTGCGGCGGTTGGGGGTGCAGGCGATCGTCAACAAGGTGGATGGGATGGGGGTGGTTATCGAGGCGATGCGGCGTGCGTTGCAGTCGCGGATGGTTGCGTAGTTCTCACAAATGGAAATCTCGAACAGGGGGCCCCTGGTCACCGCTAGCTAGAGCGGAGCAGAGCGAACAGTAGACGAGCGAAGCGTCGGGCGCGCTATAGAGAGGCGTGCCACTCCTAAGGCGAGGCTGTAACACTCGCTGGACCCATTAAGGGGGTGACGCTCGATGTTGCAACTGCTCGCTTTTCTGTTCACAGCAGTCGCGAAGTTGTTTTTCGCAGATGGGACGGTTTCGATCTAGCGATGATTTAGGGTCCCCCTCGGTTTTCTTGGCGGCCTGTTTTGAAACGAAGGGGTTTGAATGGGCGAGAATCAGCCCCGATTCGACCGATGGCGCTTTCGACTCTTACTCGCCGCCATCGGCGTGGCAGCGATCACGCTGCTATTCGCAACCGAATGGTATGTCCCTCCGATTGCAAACACGTCGTTCTGGAATGCTTTAGTCGCTTTCGCGTTGTTAGGGATTGCTAGCGACTCAGCGTTCCTTCCCGTACCTCGCATTTCACAAGCTCGTGTAGGCTCATCGGTTGTGTTCATTCCGTTTCTCGCGTCTGTCCTTTTGTTTGCTCCGCCTTGGCCGATGGTAATCGCGGGCACGACTGGGTTGTTTGCGCATTACATAATCAGACGCAAGACACTCGTGAGAGCACTGTTTAACACTGCTCAATACACGCTCTTCGTTGGCTTGGGGGGGACAGCATACGCCGCTTTGGGGGGTCACGTCGGGTTCGATGCTGTTCACGTGAACTTCACTGCTTTTGCAGCAATGGTTCTTGTGTTTTTTATAGTGAACCAGGGAACTGTGGCTCTGGCAGTGTCCTGGACGACCGACATATCCATTCGCGAAGCATGGACGAGAATCGCGGGCGATTCGATCCTGTATGATCTTGTTTCGAGCTCGCTCGCAATCGTGCTCGCCTTCCTTTTCACTCGGTTGCAGATCGTAGGGCTCGCGGTACTTGTCTTACCGTTGTTCTTTGTTCGGCATATGTACCAGATGAACCTTCAGGTCGAACGAGTCAACAGGGAACTTCTCGAACTGATGGTGAAGGCCATCGAAGCGCGAGATCCGTACACGTCCGGCCATTCTGTGCGCGTTTCGGAGTACGCTCGTCAGATCGCTCGCGAACTCGGACTGAATCCCAAGCAAGTCGATCAGATCGGGACAGCTGCACTCCTGCATGACGTCGGCAAGATTCATGAGGATTTTGCGCCCCTTTTAAGGAAAGCCGGTCGTCTTACACCCGAAGAGCGGATGTTGATGCAGGCCCATCCAGTTCGCAGTGCTGACCTCGCAAGCACAATTGCGGAGTTTCGAGGAAAAGTGCAAGGAGACATTAGAAACCATCATGAGAATTACGATGGCACTGGTTATCCCGATGGCCTCATGGGCGAGGCCATACCGGTTGGCGCGCGTATAATCATGATTGCGGATACGATCGACGCGATGACTACAGACCGGCCCTACAGAAAAGCTCTTAGTCTTTCGAAGGCTCTGGAGGAATTGGCCAAGTATGCCGGGCGACAGTTCGACCCAAAACTCGTAGAACTCGTATCAGAATCACCAGGCATAAGGCGTCTCCTTGGGCCGCAACTCGTGCCTGAAACGGCGAAGATAGCGAGCATGCAGATGCCATCACGTGCTGGTCGGCCCCGCGGCGAGGGCAGCACCGTAGCCTGACAGGGCTTTCTCAGCTGGATAGAACGACATTCGCTCGCATGCACTTTGGCGATTCTCAGTTCGACCGCACCTTCTGGCCTAGGTGCAGCTTACCTGCTGGCGATATAGGGACGTCGCGTATCGGCGTAAGAAATCCCTGTGCGGTAAGAATTGCCTTTTTCCCTGCGGCACACACCACCTCGAAGATGCCCAGTTCCTTTTCAGTCTCCGCAGTAATCTCACCCAGCGTACGGCGTTGTAACCAGGCCTTTGCTGCGAGTATGTCCAGGAAGTAAAGCGGACAGCTACGCTGGAAGGCGACCTGTTTTTGGCTTACAAGTCGCTCCGCTTCCTCCAATCTTCCTAGGCTTGCTTCTCGGAAGATTCGAAGTTTCCAGTAGGGGCCGTGCATTGGGACGGCTTCCTCCCTGTCTCGTGCAACATTCTCCAACTGTCCTATGAGATCCAAGGCAAGCGCCGTGTTACCTCGGATTAGTTCGAATGCCGCGCATTCCATGAGGAACGCACAATGGAATTTCCATCGCCGCCTGGGGATGAGCCACCGTCTTGCCAACTCCATGCATGTAATTGCTTTTGGTTCTTGGCCAGCCAACACGTACGCGTCTATCAAGTTCGTGTAGCTCATTTGAAGGGCACTACTCGAGGAAGCTTCCCCGAGCGCTATGGCTTTGTTTCCAAAAGCGATCGCGTCTGTGTAAAGACCTCGGAGTGTCTGAACAAGGCAAAGATTTGCGGCCAACAATGAAGTACGTGAATCGTCTCCTACCTTGTTCGATTGTTCGAAGGCCAAGTAAAAGGCTTGGAACGCGTCCCCTAGGTGACACAGTGTCAAGGAAGCGTTGCCGATAATTGAATGAATGAAGGACATCTGTGCAGCATTGGCATTCTTGCTGCTTACGTCGGCAATGCGTCGAAGATCAAGCAGAGCCTCATCCGGATGAAGAAAGAAAATCCGGCCAAAAGCGCGAGTAAGAATTGCCATGGGCAATTGACGAACGTCTGCTCGGGCCGCAAGATCACTCACGCCTTGCTCGGCGAAGCGAATCAAATCCGTCAGGCCCTGCTCGGTACCCGCGCGGGCACACTCAAAAAGGGCTCGCGAAATCAATATGGGGTCTCCGGCCTCATTTGCCTTCGCGAAAGCGGCTTTCGCGGCGTCGCAATACTTCTCTCCAGGTTCGGTGTTTAGCAGGAACTCTGCAGACGCCTTCAGCATGGCGATTTCCGCCTGCTCATGGAGTGTCAAGTCATGATCTGCTGACAGCTTGTCCATGATGGGGAGTGCTGAATCGGCTTTCGATTGATCTACTAGTGCCTTAGCCAGCAACAGTCGTGTTATCTTGAGCAAGGATAGCGGTTGGTTTACCGCTCCAATTGCTCGCAGAATCTCTTCAGCTTCGCGAGGCGCTCCAATAGCGAGAAATGCTTCGGCTCCGCGATGTGCGAACGGAAGGGCGAGGGAACCTTGACCTCCTCTTAGGTAATGCCATGCAATCTCGAGACTCAGGGCCATATCATCTGACGGTGCGCGAGTCGCGAGGAGGTCAGCCACTCTCGCATGTAGGCTCTGTCTTACTCGCGCCGCAATTGAGTAGTATGCTTGAGCTCGAATCAGTTCATTCCTAAACTCTAAATCTCCACCAACTTCACGTAGTAACCCTTCGCTCCTAAGTCTTGATAGAGCCTCGGCAGCGGGACCCGGCGCAAGGTCAACCGCCGCATAGAGAGAAAGGTCGCTAAGCCTGCGTCCAAGAATTGCCGCCAGGTCCAACGCCGCCCTCGTGATGAGGTCAAGACGGCGACTCTGTCTCTCGAACACTGCACCGATTGCACGTGGTATGCCCAGCGCGGCAACGGGCTGCGTGTTCAACGCTTCAAGGTCTCGGAGTAGTGATGCAGCTCCGTGATCGGTCCATTCCTTTGTCAGCAGCTCAATTGCAAGTGGGTTACCCCCGCTCGCTCTTAGGATGCGCTCTATTGGAGCATGCATGTCGTCTACCGAGCCAGCAATCTGCTCGACCAAGCGGCTCGCCGGTTCCTCTGCCAGCACATCGAGCGCAAGAGTTTCTAACCCCTTTATTGAAACGTCGAAGGCGAGTGCGGCCGGAGCATCTGACACTCGTAGCTCGCTACAGCGCCCCGTTAGCACAAGTAGAACACAGGCGCCCACAAGCTTTCGTGTTACCAAATGGATAATTGCTGTGCTGGCATTATCGGCTGCGTGAATGTCATCTACTACAAGCAGAACCGGACTGTCCTCTGCCGCAGCAATGATTGTCTTCAAGAATGCATTGGCAATTCTCAACGGGGTGAGTTCCGGCGCCCACTCCACCGGCTTCGGAACGCCCGGAAAAACGCGAAGTATCTCAGAGCTGATCCTTGTTAGCTCACTAAGAGCCTCGGGATCGGCACTACCAATCGCCCGTTGCGTCGCCAATTGCTTGACCAGCTCACCCAGCACCGCGAAGGGCAGCTCCCGCTCCGCATCATACGCCTGTGCTCTGGCCACGACCGCACCGTCCATCTGACAGCTCGACGCGAACGCGTTCACGAGCGTGGTCTTGCCGACGCCCGGATCGCTCGTGACCACCACGATCCGCGGCGACTTGCGCCGCGCCTCGAGCCACGCGTCGTATAACACACTGAACTCACGCTCACGACCGATGAGCGTCTCGGGCTCGAATCGCCGATCCGCGCGCTCGGGCGGGTAACCCGGCACGGTCGCCCGGCCCGACGGGCGACGGCCATCGCGCAACAGGTCGGCCATGCGAACCAACTCGGGCCCGGGCTTCGCACCCAGCTCCTCGGTCAGCCGAGTCTCATAACGGGCGAACGCCTTGAGCGCGCTACTGCGGTCGCTGGCCCACGCTCGTGCCTCCATGATCCCGCGAATCCCCTCCTCGGCGAGCGGGTCGAGCTCTTGCAACCGGGTCGCATGCCGCTCCACCGTCGCGAAATCGCCAATGCGGCGGGCGGCATCCATTTGGCGCACGAGGCAATCGCGGACCTGTGGACCGAGGCGCGCGCGATACTCGTCCTTCCACTCCTCGAACGGGCGAGCTGCAGGGATCTCGAACCCATCGAGGAAGGGACCGCCAATCTTTGCATTGCCGGCGCTCAGGTGACTGATGTCGGCGTCAATCCAGCCGGGTGCCAAACCCACCGTCGCGCGCTGGATCACGACCGCCTCGCGCGCAATCTTGGCTTTGATGACGGAGAGCCCCTGAGCAAGGGAATGATTCGCATGTTTTGGAGGCGAGTCCGGCCACAGCAGATCGGCGAGATAGTCTCGGGTGAAGCGCTTTCCGGGCTCCAACGCGAGCCGGATGAGGAGCGCGAGATGCTTGCGCGTGCGGAAACGCACCTGCTCGCCAGCGACGGTGAGCAAGGCAGGACAACCTAGGCAGTGCAGCACGAAATGATGCATCACATGTGGCGCGTTTTATTGACTCGCTGTACAGATTAGGAACGCGAATCAACGATGTGTCAACACGTTGTCCGGTATGGTATTGAGTGGCTTCGAGGGGTCGCTTCTAACCGCTGATCAACAGCCTAGTTGCGTCTCGGAACCCGGCAAATAGGACACGGCCCCATCAGTGGCTCCTTGCCATAAACGAGCTGCACAGGACCGAGCGTCACTGCCGTATCCGTAAGCGTCACCACCAGCGTCATCTACCCATCGGCCACTCGGCCACGAAACCGCGCGGGCTGCAGAACGCCGCGATCCACCGGATGCGCCCCCGGGCCGAGTCACTGAAGGGAATAGACCCGGACGTAGTCGATGAGCATCGTTGCGGGAAATATTGCGTTCGACTGCGGATCGCCGTCGAAGTTCCCACCCACGGCGAGATTCAAGATCGTGAAAAACGCCTGATCGAAAACCCAGTTGCCCCGTTGGGTCACGGAAGTCCGCAACACCTCGTAGTGCATGGTGCTATCGACGAAGTAGCGAATCGACTGGTAGTCCCATTCGACGGCATAGATGTGAAAATCGGTCGTGGTGACCGGCGCATCGACATGCACGAACGGCGTGTTGCCCGAGTACCCCGGCCCATGAACCGCCGAGCTCATCCGGTCGGTCTGGCTGCCGCGGTTCTCCATGATGTCCATCTCGCCGCAGGTCGGCCATCCCACGGTGGTGATGTTCTCGCCGAGCATCCAGAACGCCGGCCACAGGCCCTGTCCCGCCGCCAATTTGATCCGCGCCTCGATCCGGCCGTACGCGGGAAGGACCTTACCGCTCGTGGTGATCTTCGCAGACGTGTAGCGACAGGTGCCGTAGTAACAATGCACAGTGGTGTCCTGCGAGACGCGCGCGACGATCTGAAGCTGGCCCTGACCGTTCTGCTGAATGTTCGCGGTGTCGGAGGTGTAGTACTCCCGCTCGTTGTTCCCCCAACCGCACACACCCGGGCACCCGTCGCCGCGATCGTAGTTCCAGTGCGTCGTGTCGACTTTCGAGCCGGCCGGTCCGTTGAACTCGTCGCTCCACACGAGCTTCCACGAAGGCGGGGGCGGCGGCGGCCCTGGCGGCGGTGGAGGAGGCGGCGGCG
>Ga0099794_10000823_pt1 | contig 10496 bp, 3 predicted proteins | sample Rivendell_Oct201_10_FD_77320 | JGI IMG/M metagenome (GOLD analysis project Ga0099794, IMG submission 77320) | Vadose zone soil microbial communities from the Eel River Critical Zone Observatory, Northern California, USA -... | ecosystem: Host-associated > Plants > Roots > Rhizosphere > Soil ... | reverse complement strand
GGCTCCACGACAAAGCACAGGAGCACCTGCGCAGGATCCTCGCGGCGGATCCGAACAACCTCGAAGCGCACGAGAAGGCCAAGGCCGTCGCGGTGGCCACCGGCCGCACCGACGAGGCGGTGGCCGCGCTGGCCGCGCTGGTGCGGCTGTACACGCAGCGCCGGGATCCGCGCGCGCAGCAGGCGCGCTCCGAGCTGCGCGAGCTGGACCCGCGCAACGCCGCTCTGGGCGGGGCCCCGGCCCGGCCCCCGGCCGCGCCGGAGCTGGAGATCGAGCTGGAGCCCGCCGAGGCCGAGATCGAGCTGGAGGCGGCGGAGCCGCTCGACGAGCCGCTGGTCGAGGCCGAGCTCGAGGCCGAGAGCCTGCCGGCGCCGGACGAGGACGAGCCGCTGCTCGAGGTGGAGCCGCTCGCCGGCGGGTCTTCGGGCAAGGGGGACGACGCTTTCGCGTCCGACGTGGCGGAGGCGGACTTCTACATCGAATCTGGTCTCGCCGACGAGGCGCGCGCCATCCTCGAGGCGATCCTCATGGGCGAGCCGGATCACGAAGGCGCGCGCGCCCGGCTGCGCCGCATCGGAGGCGCGGGACGCCCCTCGCCCGCCTCCCGCCCCGTGCCGGCGGCCCCGCAGCCGCGGCCGGCGGCGCCCGAGCACGACGACCTCGCCGCGGAGCTCGCGGCCGAGCTGGCCGCGGAGGTCAACGCCGCCCAGCTGGTCGAGGACGCGCCGCTGGACGGCGACGTGCTGGACAGCTTCCAGGTGCCGGCCCACGAGGTGCTGGGCGAGTTCCGCAGCAAGGTCGCCCAGACGGTGCGACGCGAGGACGCGCAGACGCACTACGACCTCGGCATCGCCTTCAAGGAGATGGGGCTGCTCGAGGAAGCCATTTCCGAGTTCGAGATCGTCCTGCACCACGGCGGCGGGGCCCGGCGGGCGGACTGCCTGACGATGCTCGGCACCTGCGAGGCGGAGCGGGGGAACGCGGAAGCGGCGGTGAAGTACCTGCGGGACGGCCTCGACCTGGACGAGCTGAACCCGGAGGCGCGCCGCGCGCTCGCCTTCGAGCTGGGCACCGTGCTCGAGATGCTGGGGCGGAACCGCGAGGCGCTCCAGCAGTACCAGGTGGTGGCGGCGGAGGAGCGCGGGTTCCGCGACGTGGCGGCGCGCATCCAGCGGCTGGGCAACGGCGGCGCCCGGCCCCGCGCGCCCGTCAACCCGGCGGCGAAGCCCGCCGCGCGGCCCGCGCCGGCGACGGCCGCCGCGGAGAAGAAGCCGGCCGACGCGGCCGCGTCGCGCAACCGGAAGATCGGATTCGTCTAGGGTGGGGCCGTCCAAGTGAACTACCTCGACTACTACGAGCTGGCCCAGGAGCCGTTCTCCAACGCTCCCGTGTCCCGCTTCTACTTCAACTCGCCCCAGCACGCGCAGGCGCTGGTCCGGCTGACGCACGTCTGCTCGCAGATGAAGGGCCTGGCCCTGCTGGTGGGCGACATCGGGGCGGGCAAGACCACCCTGGCGCGCCGGCTGCTCGACTCGCTGCCGGAGACCGAGTACGAGGCGGCGCTCCTGGTGATCATCCACAGCGGCGTGACCGCCTCCTGGCTGCTCAAGCGCATCGCGCTGCAGCTCGGGGTCGACGCTCCCAGCGAGGACAAGCTGACCCTGCTCGGCCAGCTCTACCAGCGGCTGGTGCGCATCTACGAGCAAGGCAAGCGGGCGGTGGTGCTGATCGACGAGGCGCAGATGCTCGCCACCCGCGAGCTGATGGAGGAGTTCCGCGGCCTCTTGAACCTCGAAGTGCCGGAGCGCAAGCTGCTCTCCCTGATCTTCTTCGGCCTCCCCGACATCGAGGAGAACCTGCTCCTCGACCCGCCGCTCGCGCAGCGCGTGGCGATCAAGTTCCGCCTGGCCCACCTCACGCCGGAAAGCACCGAGGCCTACATCAAGCACCGCCTGCGGCTGGCCGGGGCGTCGCGGATGCCCTTCACTCCGGAGGCGGTGAACGCCGTCCACCACTTCTCCAGCGGCACGCCGCGCGTGATCAACACGCTCTGCGACAACGCCCTCTTCGAAGGCTACGTCGCGCGGGTGCCGATGATCGAGGAGGCGATGATCGGCCGGGTGGCCGGCGATCTGGGCTTGAACGGCGCCGCGGCCGCGAACGGCGCGCCGACGCCGTTAGGGGCAGGTGGGGGACACCATGAAATGGTGTCCCCTCCGCGGTATCCCGCGCCCAAGGAGCAGAAGCCGCTCGATCTGGGGGAGATCGATCGCTATCTGGCGGGACTCGCCAAGCCCTCGTGACCGCGGCCGGCTACAGGCCGGTCGGGAGCTGAAGAGAGAAGCATGCGGCGCGCGCGGTCAGCTCCGGGCAACGGACCCTCGAGCGAGGCGGGGAACCGCCGGTGCTGAGGCGCGTCCTCGTCGCAGGCGCCCTCGCCGCGGCCGTCGTGGCCGGAGGCGCGATCGCCTTCCTGCGCACCGATTTCGTCGCCAACAACCTGTGCGCGTATGCGGTCGCCACCATCGAAGAGACCACCGCCGCCCAGGTCCGCGTGGCCCGCTGCTCGGTGGACCCTGCCCGCGGGCAGCTCACCATCGACGGCCTGCAGGTCGGCGACCCGGGGGGGCGCATCGACCTGAAGGTCGCCCGGGTGTTCGTCCACGTCCTGATCCGGCCCGTGCTGCAGCGCATCCGGCTCGAGCAGCTGGAGATCGACCACGCCGAGATGCACCTGTCCCTCGATCGGCAATCCGCGCCCACCGCGCGTGCCCGGCGGCAGGAGTGCCTGCCCGACGTGCTCGACCGCTTCGAGCTCGGGCGCGTGAAGATCCGCAAGGCGTCGATCGAGGTGCGCGGCGGAGGCGTGAGCGTCGTGCTGTCGCGCGCGAGCGCCGTCATCCACGGCGAGGGCGAAGCGATGCAGGTCGCGGTGAGCACGCGGGGCGGCGCCGTCGAGCTGCCCGGACGCCGGGTGGGTCTCGTCTCGGTGCGCGGCGCCGCCAAGGTCGATCTGCGAGGCACGGGCCAGCTCGACGTCGCGCGCCTGGACCTCATCGGCACCGAGGCGGCGGCGTTCCTCTCCGGGCGGATGTCGGACCTCTGCGATCCGCACATCGAGGCCAGCGCCAACCTGCGCGCGGACGATCTCGCGGCGGCGCTCGCGGCGTACATGCCCGGCATGCTGCACGGCGTGCGCGGGTCGCTCGGCGCCGATGCGACCGTCACCTTCGCCCCCAAGGATCCGCACCTCCGCGGGGAGGTCCGCCTGCGAGGGCTGCAGCTGGAAGGGTTCGACCCGGGCGATCTGAACGCCCGATTCGACCTCAACCCCCGCCGGGTCAAGGTCGAGCACTTCGACGTCGCCGTGGGCCGCGGGCAAGTGGCGGGGACCGCCGAGGTGGGCTTCGGCCCGGGGATCCCGCTCTCGACCGACCTCTCCCTGCGGGACGTGGAGCTGGCCGAGGTGCTGCGCAAGCTGACCCTGCCCCATGCCTGGGTCGTCCTGCGCACGGGGGGCAAGGTGCAGATGAAGGGGACGCTGCTCCCGCTCTCGCTGAGCGGCGACGCCTCGCTCGACCTGTCCGACTTCGCCGTCCTGGACGGCGCCTACGACGCGCGCCGCAAGGGCGGCCTCCAGCGCATGCTCGAGATGCCCCGGGGCCACCTCACCAGCGCGGTGGCCGTCGACTCCCAGAAAGTCTCGCTGCGCGGCGCCCGGATCGAGACCGGCTCCTCCCAGCTCAACGTGGAGGGCGCGCTGTACACCGATTCCGCGCGCGGGCTCGACCTCTTCGCGCAGACCGACGAGCTGTCCCTCGACGATCTGCGAGGCCATGTCGCGCAGCTGCCCTGGCACGGGCGCGCGGCGCTCGCGGCGCGCGTGCACGGCCCGTACGCGGACGTGCGGGTCGAGTCCAGCGCTGCGATGCGCGGCTTCCACTTCATCGATCTCTCGCTGGGCGACTTCTCCACGCAGGTCGATTTCAGCGGCATGGTGCTCTCGCTCGACCAGGTGCGCGGGCGCAAGGACCGGTCCACCTACGCCGGGCGGGTGAAGCTCGATTTCCGTCCGCACGAGCCGGCGATCGACGCGCATCTCGAGTTGCCCGACGCTTACGTGCACGACCTCATCGACCTGGGCGCTGGCCTCGTGCCGGCGCTCTCGCCGGTGAACCACCCCGACGACCTGGACGGCCGCCTGTCCGGCGTGATCGACGTCAAGGGCCCGGTGGCGGGGCCCGACGGGGAAGCGCGCTTGTCCTTCTCTTCGGCCTCGCTCTGGGGGCAGGGCTTCGACGGGGGAGAGGCGCGGTTCACGCTGCACGGGAAGGAGCCGCGGCTGCAGGTCGATCGGCTGGTGCTTCGCCACGGCCAGGCCGAGTTGGAGCTGGCCGGCCGGTTCGGCCCCGCCTGGCAGTTGGAGATGGATGCCACCACGCGCGACTTCACCCTCGGCGACCTGGATTTCGCCAAGGGCGCCCGGCTGGCGGGACAGCTCGCGGTCGAGGCGCGCCTGCGGGGCGTGGCGCAGCGTCCGGTCGTGGAAGTGCGATCCAGCTTCTCGAACGGGCGAGCCGGAAGCGCCGAGGTGGGCGACGGCAAACTGACGCTGCGCCTCGACGGGACGCAACTGCGCTGGCAGGGCGAGGTGGGCACCCACAGGCTGGAAGGGCGGGCGGCGCTCGAGGGCGACCTGCCGTACTCCACCACCCTGGCCGTTCGCTTCCCGGATCTGTCCGGCTACTTCGAAAGCTTCATCCCGCAGGCTGAGGTGCAGGGGGGATCCCTTTCCGCCGATCTGTCCCTCTCGGGCTCGCTCTCGGGCTGGCGCGAGTCGCAGGGCCGGGGCGAGCTGACCGCGCTGCAGCTCGTGCGCAACGGGATGACCTTCGAGAACGACGGGCCCGGGCAGCTCGTCTTCGGCCCGGCGGGCGTCGAGGTGAGGAAGCTCGCCCTGCGCGCGCCCTACACGACGGTCACGGTGGGTGGGAGCCGGCTGCGGAGCGGGAAGCTCGACCTGCGGCTGGCCGCGTCAGTCGACGGCCGCATCCTGCAGAACCTGTTCGCCGACCTGGAGCACGCGGCCGGGACGTACCTGGTCCAGGCGACCGTCGGCGGCACGCTGCAAGCCCCGACCGTGCTGGGGAACCTGCGCATCGAGGACGGCGAAGCGCGCCTGCGCGGGCTGCCGCTCGCCGCGCGCGAGCTGAACGGCAGCGTCTCCTTCAGCCAGGACGCCCTGGTCATCGACGAGCTGCGGGGCAAGCTCAACAACGGCGAGGCGAAGCTCTCCGGCGGGGTGGAGATGAAGGCGCTGCACCCGCAGAAGATCGACATCGCGGCCCACCTCAGCGACGTGAACGTCCGGTTCCAGGACAACCTCCCCGCCACGCTGGACGGGGACGTGACGCTCTACGGCCCGCCGCTGGAGCCGGTGCTGGGCGGATCGCTGATCGTGAGCCGTCTCCGCTACACCGAGGACCTGGACCTGGAGCGCAGCCTCCTCGATTTCAGCCGGCGCCCGCCCGCGCCCCGCGTGCTGGCGAAGAGCGCGCTGGTGGTGCACTTCGACCTCGACGTCCACCTCTCGCGCGGGGTGCGGATCGAGAACAACCTGGCCCGCGCCGATCTGAAGGGCGACCTCAAGGTCACGGGCACCTCGCGCGCCGTGGGCCTCCTCGGTTCGGTCAACACGGTGCACGGGACCGCGCAGTTCCGCGGGAACGAGTTCCAGATCGAGCAGGGCGTCGTCACCTTCACCGACCGCACCCGCGTGCGCCCCTCCTTCGACTTCCAGGCCCTGGCGCAGGTGCAGGTGTACAAGGTGCGGCTGCACGCCTTCGGAACGCCGGGGGAGCCGCACGTCACGCTCACCTCGGAGCCGGCGCTGACCGAGGCCGACCTCGGCTTCCTCCTGACTTTCGGATTCGTGTCGACGCATTTGCAGCAGGCGGGCTTCAGCGCGACGGATTCCGGCTTGGCCATCGGCGTCGAGGCGCTCAACAAGGTGACCGGCTTCTCCGAGGAAGTGCGCCGCTTCATCCCCAAGAACACCATCCTGCGGGATCCGACCCTCGACTTCGCCTCCGACTTCTCGGCGGCGACCAACAGGCTGGAGCCGATGGCGCGCTTCCGCTCGCGCCTGCTGACCGACAAGCTCGATCTGCGCGTGCTGGAAGGGCTGTCCACCCGCCGCTACCGCGGCCTCGTCTCCTACCAGCTCTCCGACGCGCTCTCCGGCCAGATCCAGCTCGACAACGAGCACATCACCACGGGCACCGACTTCGGCGTCGACCTGAAGCTGAGATGGGAAGGCGAGTGAAGCTGCTCTCGCTGATGCTCGCCTTGCTGGCGGCGCCCGCCCAGGCCCGCGTCGGCGACGAGCCCCTGCCGCCCTGGGCCCGGCCGGAGGCGGGCGCGCCCGTCCGCGTGGGCGAGGTCGTCTTCGAAGGCACCGACGCCAAGGGTTTGCGCGCGCTCGTCGCCCTGGAGGACGGAGCGGCGCTCGACCCGCGCGACGTGCGCGACGCGGTGCGGGCGCTCCACGGCAGCGCGCGGTTCGCGCGGGTGGCCGCGTACATCGAGCCCCTCCCGAAGGAGCTGTACCGTCCGGGCTGGACACGCGCCGTGCGGCTGGTCTTCGTGCTCTCGCCGGTCCAGAAGCTCGTCTCGGTGAGGTTTCGCGGCCAGAGGGCCCTGGCAGAGAGCCTGCTGCACCAGATCGCGAACCTGCAAGTCAACGCCGAGTTCCAGGACGACCTGGTCCCCCGCGCGGCCGAGGCGATCCGCGCCGCCTACCACCGCATCGGTTACCGCCGGGCCGCGGTGGCCCCGGTCCGCACGCCCGTGAAGGAGGGCGTCGCCCTCGAGCTGGCCATCGACGAAGGGCCGCTCACCCGCATCGCCGAGGTGCGGTTCACCGGGGAGCTCGCGCTGCACCGCGACGAGCTGCTCGCCGCGTTCAAGTTGCAGCCGGGCGACGTGCTCAACCTGTCCGCGCTGGACGAGGGGGTCCGCGGGGTGCGCAACCGCTACCGCCGCGCCGGCCGGTTGCGGGCAGTGGTCGATTCGCCGCTCCTGGAAGACGTCCCGCCCGCCGGCGCCCGGGTGATCGTGCCGGTGCGCGCGGGGCCGGTGGTGCGCTTCCACATGCGCGGCAACCGCGCTTTCCCCGATGCGGTGCTCGTGGCCCAGCTGGGGCTCTCGGCCCCCTCCGCCGGCGAGGACGAGCCGGTCGACGCCCAGATGGCCCAGGAGATGGCGGCGCGGCTGCGCCGGTTCTACGTGGGCCAGGGTTTCCTCCGCGCGCGCGTCTCCGAGCGGGAGATCGTCGCGCGCGACGGCGCGGTGGAGCTGGTCTTCAGCATCGACGAGGACCGGCAAGTGCTCGTCGAGCAGCTGGTCTTCACCGGGAACCAGCAGTTCGGAAGCCGGCAGTTGGGCGAGCGGGTCCTGAAGCAGCTGCGCGACGGCATCATCCCCGATCCCGGCTCCGGCGCCGATCCGTGGTCGGTGGATGCGACCCACGTCGCCGGGCGGCTGCCCGAGCCGCGCAGCCCGCGCACGCGGACCGAGCCCGAGACGGTGTTCGATCCGGTGCTGTATGCCCGCGCGCTCAAGCAGATCGAGGACCTCTACAAGAGCTACGGCTACCTCTCCGCCCGCGCGGGGCCGCCCCGTCCGGAAGCGATCCGAGGCGACGCGCACCGGCTCCGGGTCACCATCCCCATCGCGGAGGGCGAGCAGACCCGGGTGTCGCGCATCCTGGTCGAGGGCGGCGGGGACGTGCCCGCGCGCGAGCTGGACGCGGCCATCGCGCTGCGCCAGGGGGAGCCGTTCAGCTACCTCCTCGCGGAGGAAGGCCGCGCGGCGCTCAGCCAGATCTTCACCCGCCGCGGCCACCTCTACGCGCGTGTCGAGGACGAGGAGAGCTTCGACGAGAACGCCGAGCGCGGCCAGGAGTTCGCGCGCGTCGAGGTGCGCTACCGCATCCAGCCGGGTCCGGTGGTGCGCGTCGGCTTCGTCGAGGTGGTCGGGCAGCGCAAGACGCAGGAGTCGCTGGTCCTCGACCTGATCGGGCTCAAGCAGGGCGACGTGCTCACTCCCGAGGTGCTCGACCGCGGCCAGCAGGCGCTCCTGCGCACCGGCATCTTCTTCAGCGCGACGCTCACGCCGCGCAACCCGGAGGTGGCCGAGGCGGAGAAGACGGTCCAGGTGCAGCTTCGGGAACGCCCGACCAAGGACTTCCAGGCAACGCTGGGGTTCTCGCTGGCGGACGGCCCGCGGACGACGGCGCAGTGGACGCAAGGGAACCTGTTCGGGCGCGGGCTCACCTTCAGCGTGGTGGCGAAGGCCGACTACCCCTTCCTCCGCTACGAGTCGGTCAAGGAATGCCCCCGGATCATCACGCCCACCTCGCAATGCCAGACCAACTACCCTAGCGACCCGCTGGAACGCGTCGTCGACGTGGGCATCACCGCGCCGCGCCTGTGGCCGCTCACCGACAAGCTGCGCGCCGGCATCGATCTGATCCACGAGCGCGCCGTGCGGCCGAGCTATGCGCTCACCAAGTATTCCGCCCAGGCGTCGGTCGATCTGGCCAAGAACCGGCCCTTCGCCGCCGGGATGCAGTACGAGGTCGGCTATCAGAGCTTCGAAGCCTTCGCCACGCCGTCCGACGTGCTCGCCGACGTCGACCCGCGCATCCTCCGGCTGCCCAACGGACGGATGCTGTTCGGCTCGCTGCGGCCGGCGGTGACGCTCGACCTGCGCGACGATCCGGCCCGGCCGCGCGCGGGGATCTTCGCGCAGGTCTCGGGCGACTACCTGCGCTCGTTCGAGGCGAGCGAGCTGATCGTCCGGCTGATCAAGGTGCAGGCCCAGGTCGCCGGGTACATCCCACTGCCGTTGCTCTCCAGCCTGGTGCTGTCGGCGCGCGCAGGCCGCATCTACCAGCTCGACCCCAATTCGCACACGCCCGGCGACCGCAGCTTCTACCTGGGCGGAGCGACCTCGTTGCGTGGCTTTCACGAGGACGCGGTGCAGCCGCAGGACGTGAGCGAGGAGCTGCGCACCGCGGTCCGCAAGTGCCAGGGCGTTCTCGGTTCGCAGAACCCGGCGTGCACGCCCCAGGTACTCGCCGCGCAGGCGGGCGGAGCGTCGAGCGGCGGCGACCAGTTCATCTCCTTCACCGCGGAGCTGCGCGTCCCGGTGGCGCAATCGGTGGAGATGGCCTTCTTCTATGACGCGGGCAACCTGTGGGCGACGCCGCCCTACCGCTTCTTCAAGACGCTGGTGCTGCGCGACGCAGTGGGGCTCGGGCTGCGCTGGCTGACTCCCATCGGGCGCCTCGCCATCGACCTCGGCATCAACCTGGCTCCCGATTCGCTCTTCGGCGAGCCCCGCCTGGGTCCCTACTTCGCCATCGATCCGCTCTGAGCACGTGCATCCGCGCTCCAAAAGCACAGCGCCGCCCTATCGGCGGCGGCTGATCATTTGCGGGGGAGCGGGCCCCAGGCGGCGTCGGAGGCGCCGCGGGGATCGTTCGTGACCTGGCGAGCGTTCGAGCCGTCCGGCAAGACGGTCCACAGCTGCTTCTTTCCGCTCCGGGTCGAGCTGAAGAGAATCTGCCGGCCGTTCGGCGCCCACGACGGCTTCTCGTTGGTGCCCTCGCTCTGGGTGAGCCGGACGATCTTCCCCGTCTGCACGTCGACCGAGTACAGATCGAAGACGCGGTGCTCGTCGCGCCCGGAGAACGCGATCAGATCGCCCTTCGGCGACCAGGCCGGTTCCTGGTTGTAGTTGCCCTGGAAGGTGATGCGCCGGACGTCGCTGCCGTCGCTGGCCATCGTGTAGATCTGCGGCGAGCCCGCCCTGTCCGAGACGAAGGCGAGCCGCTTGCCGTCCGGGCTCCACGAGGCGGAGATGTCGATGCCCCGCGAGTCGGTGAGCCGGCGCACGATGCCGCCCTCGATCGGCGAGAGCCAGATGTCGGTGTTCTCCGCCTGGCTGGCGGAGAACGCGAACCGGATGCCGTCCGGGCTGAACACCGCCCCCGTGGCGAAGTCGCCCATCTTCACCAGGGGCTGCACCGCGCGGGTGCCGAGGTCGACCTGGAAGAGGTGGGCGCCGGCCCCGTCGCGGAAGCTGGTGAACGCCAGCGCCCGTCCCTGCGGCATCCACGCCGGCAGCAGGTTGATCGATGCCGAGGTGATCTGTTGGGGCCCGTAGCCGTCCCAGTCCGCCACCACGATCTGCTTGCCGTTCTCGGTCTCCCGCACGTAGGCGATGCGCGTCTGGAACACGCCAGGCTCCTGGGTGAAGGAGCGGACCACGTCGTCGCCGAACCGGTGCGCGATCTGCCGCAGGGCCGCGCGCGGCCCGCTGTACTCGCCGCGCAAGAGCTCCGAGGCGTGGGGCACGTCGAAGAGGCGGAACTCCACCTTCACCGTGTCGCCGTCCACCTTGGCGGCGGCCTTGACCAGCGCCTGCGC
>Ga0099794_10000820_pt1 | contig 10509 bp, 13 predicted proteins | sample Rivendell_Oct201_10_FD_77320 | JGI IMG/M metagenome (GOLD analysis project Ga0099794, IMG submission 77320) | Vadose zone soil microbial communities from the Eel River Critical Zone Observatory, Northern California, USA -... | ecosystem: Host-associated > Plants > Roots > Rhizosphere > Soil ... | reverse complement strand
TTCTTGAGCGCGAGGCGCGGGCGTGCTATTTTGAATTGTTGGCCCGGAGTGGCGGAACTGGCAGACGCGCTGGACTCAAAATCCAGTGGTACTTAGTACCGTGTGGGTTCGACCCCCTCCTCCTAAGTTTCCAATAGTGCAGTACCAGCCAAAATCTGAGATTTTTGCGATTTGTGCGACTTTTCAGTGATTGTCGTACTGCCCAGATGTGTCACCGTATGTCATCGTGTAGCAGGTTTTGGGCGTTATTGGCAACAACTGGTAACAATAATTTCTGGCAACAGCGAATCGGGACCACAGCACATCGGACGCAGAAACGCTGATATTTGATGCACTTTTTTGATGTAGGTGGGTTCGGAGGAAAGGTCGAAGGTTTACCTACAATTCGGATTCGGAATCAGGGATTTTGGTGCCCGAAGAGGGGGTCGAACCCACACGGCCTTGCGGCCACCGGATTTTGAGTCCGGCGCGTCTGCCAGTTCCGCCACTCGGGCACGGCAACAGGATAGCATTTACATGAGCAGTGGTTCAATGTCTCCGCTGTACTGCAAAGCCGCATCCTATTTCAGGAGGGCGGCGAACCAGGGAGATTTGGTAGGCTCGTTTTGCCACACAGGGGGTAGGGTTTATGACGGAACAAAAAGCCTACGAAGTGCGCCCCTCAAGCGTGGTCTGGTTTTCAGCAGAGTAAGGACGATACGGGGTAGGTTAATGGCGAACGCTTTGCGCAACAGTTCAAGTGAACCAACCAGCGTGGACACAGCCGCCTCTGCCGCATGTACACGGTCAGGGGCGTTTGCCTTATTACTGACGGTCACGCTCTCCTTGCTAATTCCATATTGGACGGCGCGGCGAAATGAAGTGGCTCTCGGTAATTACATTGCTTATCGAGCCAACCTAGCCAATCGAATCGAAACTCTCGATGAGAATCCACTATGGAAGGAATACAAAGCATTAAACAAAACCGCAGAATTGATATCGATTGCAGAATTAATGAACGTATCTGTGGAAGACGGAAAGGTCGTGCCCGAGGCGAAAGCAAAAACGAAGGCTAATACTGCTAGCAAGCCCAAGGTTCAAAGATTTGACCCCACTCGACCGACGCCGCCATCGCCGCCCACAGGGTTGACGGCCAGCATTCCCCCGGCGAAGCTTGAGGCCGTGATTCCTATCGCTGATTCGCTAGGGCTGCTAAATGATTCGGATTTACTGAATCGGAGTCGGGAGGTATCCAATTATTTCGAGTTTTCAATAGTTCGGTGGGTCAATAAGAGGTCCAATCTCATGTACGAAAATATGTTGTCCACTGACTGTTTCACAAAACAGTATTGGGAGATAGGAGGCAACGACCAGAAATCGGGGCATTTCGTTCCCACACTCGATAAAGACGCTTTGTTGAACTGTTTAACGCTCCGTGACGTTCGGGAATTGGCTCAATTGGAGCTACCAACATTTTCGAATCCCATGCAGTCCGAAAGCAGAATTCAAAGAGAAGTTAACATTAACCCAAGCTCATTGATGCCCCGAGACCTTTACACGGCGAGTGTTCTCACACAACTGCTCCTGTTTTTCGTTATCGTGCATTTTGGGGCGTTTGCTCGTGAAGCTGTTTCGTCTACAGGGTTTCCTGTGCAAGGAACGCTATTCAGCGCCTTCGCTGGGTCTCGTGGCACTCTGTTGGTTTTCCTCCTTACCCTTTGGAGCCCATTGTTTGCATCTGTGGCTGTGGCGGTCACGGCTCGCAAATGGTCTTTAGTCCCTTATAGCGTGCTAATTGGCTGTGCCATTTTATTTGCGCATCTACGTCTTCAGCGCAAGTCGTATTTTAGGGCGTTGAACCCACGTCTCATAAATGCTCTCTCCAGCAAAACCGAAGATCACCGAAATAGCAGCAAGGCCACGCTGGAACCGTAGCCCACCAAACGAAAAAGACTTCCACATGCTTCACCCTCAGTCCGTGGTCCCGAGTGTGTTGTTTACAACCGTATACATCGCTTTGAACCTCGCCGCCCTTCGAATGAAAAATCTGTTGCTGCCACTGCGTCGGGCATCGTGGTCCGGGTTCAGATCACGCGGAAATGGCTTTCGCAGTTCGGGCAGCGGCATTCCGAGGCTCCAGGTATAATCATCTGCAACAGTATGGTTAATTCGACACCACCCTATGAGTGGATTTTCTCGGGTATCGGTGTTGCAGTTGTCTCGTGGTTCTGTGCATGGGCATACCGTCGTTATAACAAAGTACACGCCGTAGGAAAACAGCCAGAGCATTCGTCGCAGGTAAAAATTTCTGATTCGACTGTGGTTGGCCCGATAGCAGGGCGGGATATTAGTATTGGCACCTATGTCCAGGGTGAAGCAACACTAGCTGAAACATCAAACGAAGAATACCGCGAAACGCCAACCACGGTTCAGATCGCTGAGTCCCTTCAGCCTGTATCTCTATATCTCAAGGAATCCGTAGCCAAAAGTTATGCTGGCCTCAAAGTTCGCTGGCGGATGCAACTTTACGGCATTCGTCGTTTATCTGATGGTCGAATTGACGTGACTGTGACAAATGACAAGGGTCCGATTGTAGTCTTCAACGTCAATTTGGATGATTATCTGATTCTTAAAACTGTCCACGGAGGCGAGGCCGTTGAGGTAATGGGAACAATTGATTACGTTCAAACGAACACTCCGATTCATTTGAAAGATGTAAAGCTAAAGTTCCTCGATCATCAGCTTCTCAGTGACGCTGGCATTGAGACTCACCAGAAAGACAGGCAAGCATCGGCCAAGATTCCGACTACGGACGAAGATGAGTCAGGCTGGCCTGACGTTATTCTGGAATGCCAATGGCCTTCGCTTGTTCATGAGCCTAAGATTCCCGGCTCCCACACCGTTAGAAGAAGGCCCTGGATACTCCGGTATAGAGGTCCTGGTGCAGTCTATAATGTCCGCGTCCACGATATAGATTTCGGCGCGTATAAAGCCAAATTTCTCCCCTTTTCAGTTTCAACACTAATCGACACCGCGTCCGTACACTCAATTATTTGTCAAAAAGAAGATGGGTTGGTCATTGCTACCCATGATCTAGAATCTCTCATACAGAACCCACCTTCGGGATGCGATGTCCAGCAATACGCTGTTAAAACCGATGGAAACGAAGGCGAGGAAATTCCTATTGGGGATTTCATACTCGAAGTAGAGATTCCGGTCAAGATTAGCTACGACGATAAGAATGGAAATCGATTTAAGATCGAATACCTTCTCCACTACGACACCTACATGGAAAAGGGCGAGATGATTCGGATAGGTAGAATTGAAAAGGTTGCGCCTAAATAGTTCACGACTTAACTGCTTTTCTTAATTCGCAGCCATCAGTAGAGTGTCCAGCATGCCCGTCTGTAAGAAATGCGGTAGGTTCTCGAACGTTCTGACAATCGATGTGTGCGAGCACTGCGGTGCGAAGGATTGGGTGGAAGAATCGCGCCACGATAAAACACTCAGGGAACACGGCGAGCGTTACGCGAAAATGACCCCCGCTCAACGGGCGCAATCTTCCCGGAGTCCGGTAAGTCACAACTCAAACCTTGCGTGTTTCGGAAGCCTGGTCGGAGGACTATTCGTGATCGCGCTGTGCCTTGGTGGGTTATGGCTGCTGATCTTCCTAGTCAAATGGATGTGGGAACACTCGTAACCAGCCCCAGGTTAGCAGCGAATTCAGGGACGGAGACACAGCAGCTACAGAGTGGCAGCACTTCAATGCACTCCTGGATGTATTGGACCCGACAGATCGATTAAACGTTCTTCAAGGCTGTACGCCTTCAGACGATCTACGACGAACCTACGCTGGCCGAGTGTATGAAATTCCGGACGACATCCAGGACAGTAACGGTGCTCCCGCTCCGGCGTTCCTTCGGCAGTGTGTTTCTTTACCGGGCTACCGAGCGTTATCCAATTGGCTGCTCAACCATTGTCGAACGTAGCTAGCCATGTAAGCATTAAGCAAGATAGGCAACCCATGAAAAGATTCCGATTAGCCTGGACAACTTTGGCATTGGCCGTAGGTTCTTTCCCGTGGCCATGTGCTGCGCAGGGCTGCAAGCACTGGACAGAAGCCCTTGCCAAGAGCTTCTTTCCACGCCAAGTGGATGAGCAGGCGTTGCACGGGTATGCAAATCTTTCCCCGCAGGAATACCTCCGCGAGGCCTCGCAGAGCGAGGAGCAGGGTTTTGCTGATCTTATTCAGAACCTTCACGTCCAGGGAGATGCGTTCGCTTCCCACAATACTCAGGTTCGCCTTAACTCCGCTCTTAAAAGATTCTATGTGGTTGGCTCGCAGCTTTACGGAGTGCGGCTGAATCCTGACAACGTTGGCGTCGTGCCCAACGCGGACGTAAATGCCTTCGCCACTGGCTCTCATATTTTCATGCACGCGGGTCTAATGCAGTACTTTTTAAAGCCTGTTGACTATGTGACCGCACAGATCGGAGAGCTTACCTCCGAGCAATACACAGAGCTTCAGAATAGTTTGCCGTGGCGCAACGATTGGGACAGCATCTACTTCATCCTTGCTCACGAAGCCTCGCATAACCTGATGCGGCATCGAGATCAGGCTGTGTTGGGGCTTGTGGAGGCGATGTTTGAGGACTACCAGCAGGACATAGCCAACTATCGCAAGGACGTGGCCAACGGGCGAAAGAGCGGCGGGGCCAAGCGGCACATCTGGCGGTCAATGAAGAACTTCGCGGAAGAACTACAGAGCGCCGAACAGCAGAGAGACAAAGAAGCCGAGGCAGACGCCGTGGCCCTGCTCCTTTTGCAGCGTTCCGGCTTCAACCCAGGAATAGCTCTGGCGGCGGAAGAGAAGATGGACCTGCTTCTGGGCGGCGGGGGCGCAAACGGATGGCAAGCAGGCATGACTGAAATACTTTGCTCGACTCATCCCGACTGGATGGAGCGAATACAGAAAACGCAGATGAACCTGAACTGCTTGCAGTCCAGTGGAAATCTTTGCGAGAACCACACCACGTTTCCTGTTGATGGTTTCCTATCAGAACTGCGCGAAGGCGTGATACGAGTCGATAATTACCAAGAGGAGACGCAGAAGATAGCGGAAGGAAAATCATCACCTGCGGCTCAGTCATTCGAAACCGAAGTTAACGTGGAACCCAAAGACGCGGAGCTTCGAGTAGATGGTCAGCCCAAATCTCCCGGTAAGATTCAATTAACCTTGGGGCCGCACACTCTCTACGTTACGAAAGACGGATACAGCCCTCAAGAACTACAGATCATTGCTTTTCCTGATGTGCTGCCGAAGGTAAAGATCAAACTCAAGAAGCTATCAAGGTGAACCGCAGATCGGTTAACTCTATCTAGCCTCCGGTGCCTACGTCCACGACGCGGACCTGTGAAAATCTGGGGACGGCTGTGCAAAATTAGTAGCCCTAGCGTTTCCCCTTCGCCTTTGTTGCTCTAAACTTTGCCCATCGCGCTTTTGTGGCCTTCGAAATCTTTGCTCTCGCAGCCGCAGACATTACCCATTTCTTCCTCCCAATCGGCTTTCCGCCGCTAGCTACTTCACGGCCTAAAATCTTCATTGCTGCACGCACCGCGTCCAACTGATGCCGCACCTTTCTTGAGGGCCGCCCACAGCCAACAGTCGTTTGCAATGCCGTCCCTTTTAGGATCGATCTGCATGGATGTTTTCTCCTCCGCGAATGAAAAGATGGGGCCAATTTGGGTCCAAAACTCGGTCCAATTGGCCCCAATTTTATGACCTTATATTAGCAGCGGGAACATCAAAAGCTAGAGGTTCCAAGAGCTATTCCCGCTCTGATCCGCTATCTTCTCCGCGGCTTTTTCGGTGGGAAAAACCGGCCTGGCGGTCCTCAGCAAATTTCAAAGAGGTTCGGATTCGCACAATGGCAATTTGCGCTCCCTGTTGTCTGAGGGTTTGCCTGATGTTTTCAAAAAACGTCTCCACGTCTGCGGGTTCAACGGTTTCATTTAGCTCCTGAGTGAAAGCCGCTTCACCAAAGCTAGTGTAGATTCTATCTAGAGAGCGGAGATGCTTCAGAGTCATGCGACGCATTCTCTGGATATCTTCGCCGAAGGCTTCGTGACCGAAAATCGAGCCATCGAGGAACTGCACGTACACGACCGTGACAACTGCACTGGGGGAACGAGGAGCGGCAGATGGGTCATATGGTTCACCTGTTTCTGGCACATTTGCCTGAGAAAGAGGGTGTTCGGTGCCAGAGCTTATGACATCAGCAGCAAAAAAGCACTCGTACTGCCGCGTAAAATGTCGCGGTGAAGAATATGATGGTTTTACGTCAACCCAAACCACCAACGTAAGGATCGTTTTACCAGAAATGTTACGGCTCAATATGTCTTCACTAATGGCGGTTCGCACGATTCCGTTTGATATTGTCTCGCGGAGCGTAACAGTGCCGTTGATCGCCAGCGGGCTGCCGAGCGCCGAGTTGTCCTGGACAGTGACTCTAGTCACACGTGTCTGTGCTTCCGTCACTCCTGTGGACGCGAAGAAATGTACAGGCAAGAGAAGCGAGGCGAGAAAAATCCTTCTCATGATCGCCTCCTTTAGCGACAAACCAAAGGCGTACACTTGTCAGGGGGAGGCTTGATACAGGTTGTGGTCTCCACCTGTATCGGTCCTGTAAATGCAGTGCAGGCGTCATTTACTGTTGTATTGGTAAGACAGCAATTTTGATAGGTGCAACCGGAGTTGTCGCTGTAACTTGCGCACCTGGTTGAGCTACAGGACCACGGGGAGGCGAAATACGACGTGGCGCCCAACCTGCATCCCGTCGCATTACCCCACGTGCAAGTGCGCGCGGCTCCTCCGCCAGCCTGGTTTTGACAGCTAGAAGAGAGCAGGGCTACGTTTTGGTCAGCGACGAGGTTTGCTACTAGGACTAGATTGACGATGGCTAGAGTGACGAACAAGCTAAAGTGATACCGAGTTCGAATCAGGGGATGAGAATACATGGTTAACCTCCTCAGATGAGAGAATGCGCGTCCGGCGAGTGTTGGCCGTGGACGAGGGGAGAGTGGACGCAACAATAACAAGGGGTACTTTCGGAGTCAAATGAAACTTAAAAACTTATCGACGGCCACGCTCAAAAACAGCCTATCCCGCTACCTTCTTCGCCTGCGCCCGAAACTTCGCCCACCGCTTCTTGGTAGCTCTTGAAATCTTTGCTCTGGGTGAAGTCCTGGCTTGCTGAATCGCCCAAAGCTTTTGCAGCCGCTCGTACTCCGTTCAATTGGTGCTGTAGCTTACCTAACTGCTTTTCGAGCCTTTTCTCTTCGCGCTTGATTGCTGCCACAATGTCCATGAACCCTCCGGGCGACTAATCTACCATAAAGCCTGCTATCCTCCGCCAAAGGAAGGTCTGTGAATTGGAACGCATCGCTTGAATCGTGCCGCCCTCCGAATAAAAATTTGTTGCTGCCACTTTCTCCGGGCATCGGGGTCCGGGCAAAGCTCGCGGAGAGATAGAAAGGAAATGACGTTATGAAACTCATGATTTGTCTGCTCGCAATGCTGTGCATAGCTTCTGCTCATCCCCGGCAACAAGCGCCGCAGTTCAACGAAAAGCTCGCCTATGCCCGGCTGATTGCCGCTCACAAGCTCCCGACTGTCACTCGCGGCCAATGTTTCAACGCGCAAGGCGATTGGCTGGAAAGGGACAAATCCGACAAGGAGGATGGCCCGTACTGGTATCAAAAAGTCTCAACGGAAGAGCTTGTCCGAATGGCGAGTCTTTCAACGGCTTGCGGGACGGAAGCAATACAGGGACAGAACCCCAACGCTACCTCTGTAGCCGCCTTTGTTGCACGCTCTAGGCAGTTCGATTACGTGCTGCTCAACCGCGCAGAAAGCGTCCTGCACAATCATTCGCTTATCGAAGAATACCTTTTGCAGCCGTGATTCACGCCAGGGGGATGCATCCCCAAGAGAAAGCTGGTTCTCCCGCGTCTCCTACCCTATCCCAACTTCCGAGTTCATCATGCCGATCAGCAGGTGCATCGTCCGTTTGAAAGACTGCCACGACACCGAACACAGTGTCGTTGTTTATGCAGAATCCTTGTACGAGGCTGTCCTTCGCGGACTCAGTCGCTTGGAAGTTGTTGGGTGGGAATCCAACGCAAATGAAACGATACAGCGAGTCGAAGTAGAAATTCACCAAGAGCCGACCAAGCATATTGTCGATGTCCCAAAGCTATTGAAGTGGGTTGAACAGAATTCCATGTATCCAGGACAGGAAACTCGCAAAGAAAAACTGCGGAAGTTACTCGGCAAACGATAGAGCGAGCCGTCTCCGGTTAACCCCGGTTTCTCCTCGGGTACAGTGATAGAATCTGCTACACGGAGGGCCAGCCCATGCGTGCAATTTGCTCGTTTGTTCTCTCGGCATCATTGCTCTATTCGAATGGTTGGCAATCTTCTACACCAACAAAACAGGAGCCTAAGGAGCAGCAGCCTGCTCAAAAGCCTGTGGCAGCACCGCTCAAGCAGCCGCTCCCATTCGGTTTGGAAGATGGCACTCCGATTAAACTTCGACTGACGAGGAATTTATCCTCGGCGGATGCTACCACGAATGACCGAGTGGATTTCGAGGTGCTCGAAGACATCAAAGTGAAGGACGTGATCGTGATTCCGCGTGGAGGGCTCGCGTTGGCGACGATTACCGAAGCTCAGCACAAACGCCGAATGGCTCGCGGCGGCAAGCTCAATGTAAACATAGACGATGTGCGTCTTGCAGACGGAGAGAAAGCCCCTTTGCGAGCCGTCAAAGAAGCAAAGGGTGGCGGTCATACCGGAGCAATGACAGGTGCGATGATAGGAACGGCCATCGTGTTTTTCCCTGCCGCTCCGCTCTTTCTCTTCATGCACGGGAAGGACATCACGATTCCAAAGGGAACCGAGGTAACTGCTTATATCAACGGGGATATTCCGCTCGACTCGAAGAGGTTTGCCGGGCAAACGACAGGCAATCCTGAAACAGGTGCCGCACCCGTTCAGCCGACCGCTGACGCAACAGCCGCGCAAAATGGGAGTGGAGCAGACGCAGCACTCTCAATAGTAGACATCAAGTCCACGCCCGACGGCGCAGAGATCACAGTGGACGAGAAGTTCATGGGAAGCACGCCATCGTCGCTGCGATTGGCGGTAGGCGACCACAAAATTAAGCTAGAAAAGTCAGGCTTCAAGACTTGGGAAAGAACTCTGACAGTGGCTGCGGGAGCGACAGCAACGGTAGCCACCACGCTTGAAAAACAGGAATAGGGCCTGTGCTTAAGCCAGGGCTGGACGGAATTTCCCGCGACGAACTCTTTACGGAGAATCCTAATTCGCCCTCTAGCAAATGCCTGCATTATTTGCAATCTGATCCACAGGGACGGTAATAGGCCGCTCTGTACCCGGCCTTCAACGCTTCACACTCGCTCATATACTTACCTTGCTTCGTAGCTCCGTACCAGCGACTTCCTGGACAATGGTAAATGCCACTGTTGGTATTCACCCAGACTTTGATTTCTTTCTTCTGTGTACTGTCTTGAGTTGCGGAAGCAGCTCGCGGCGAAGGACCCGAGACAGGCCCGCTGATGACGAAAAGTGCGAGCAGTGTAACTGCGATGAGCCTTACGTATCTCACCGGGTCGCCTCCTGCGGCTTCGTTTCAGGAGAATTACCGCAACATATATACTCTTACTGAGTAACGGAGTCAAGCAGCGAGACACTTGCGTTACGCATGCCTGGATGGAATAATCCCGCCATGATTATTGGCGACCGCCTCCGCGAAATACGCGAGGAAAAGAAACTCTCACAGGGCGACATCGAAAAGCGAACGGGGCTCGTACGCCCTTACATTTCTCGCGTCGAAAATAATCATACTGTTCCGACCATCGCAACGCTGGAAAAGATGGCCAGGGCTCTGGAAATTCCGATGTACCAGCTTTTCTACGATGGCGACGAGCCGCCCAAGCTGCTGAATCTTCCCAAGCGCAAGACTGACGAAGACCTTTGGGGTAGCTCTGGAAAAGATGCGCGATTTCTGAATAAGCTCCGTCGTCTATTGGGCAAGTCAGACGCCAATGACCGCAAGCTCGTGATGCACATGGCTCGGAAAATGGCTCGTCGCTGAGGCATTTTCCCTAACCTCTTAACGAGGTTGAGTTTCTACGGAAGCGAAATGCCTATATCAGCTGGGGCCTCTTAACAGTCATTCCCGAACTTGCTTCCGCTTCCCCGCCTAAAAAAAGCAAAAGCCCCGCCGAAGCGGGCTTCCTTGGCGCAAATCTGCGCAAACTATTTGTCTTCGCCTTCTTCATCGCCGCGATGCACGGCGACCTGGCCACGGATTTCCCCCGCAGGAAATTGCACGGTGTGAATGTTGGCATAGCCCAAGTGGGCGCGGAGGATCTTCACGAAGCCAGCGAAGTCGCCAGCGGACACGTTTTGCGAGGGCACGGCGACCACGTCAGCCGCAGTGAAGG
>Ga0099794_10000818_pt1 | contig 10519 bp, 9 predicted proteins | sample Rivendell_Oct201_10_FD_77320 | JGI IMG/M metagenome (GOLD analysis project Ga0099794, IMG submission 77320) | Vadose zone soil microbial communities from the Eel River Critical Zone Observatory, Northern California, USA -... | ecosystem: Host-associated > Plants > Roots > Rhizosphere > Soil ... | reverse complement strand
TGGGAACTCCGCCTAGTGCCCGCCCGCGCCGAGAAGAGTAATAACGGCCTTGGCTACAAACGGCCACGCCCCTGATTCTGGGTCGATTGGTTCATAGTGGCCCACGCCTTCGAGTTTGACGAGAGTGGCCCGATCGTCTAACTTCTCCGCCTTCTCGACGAAGGCTTCGGACTGGGAAACTGGGACGGTCCCGTCGGCAGTTCCGTGAACCAGAATCTGTGTCGCGCCCGTTGGAATGAGTTCGATTGGTGAACCCGCATTGTAGCGGTCTGGCTGTTCGTCGGGTGTTCCACCCATGAGCCGTGTCACGGTGCCGTGTCCCAGTCTCGTCTTCCATGCCAGACGGAGGTCTGATACTCCGGCGAGCGAGATCGCCCTAGTGATGGTTTGCTTCTGGTTGCTGTGGAGAGGTGAGTCTTTGCTGATTCGTTGACTGCCCACTAGCCAGAGGGCTAAATGGCCGCCGGCGGAATGGCCTATAATGGCTGTCCTGGTCTGGTCGAAGCGTGAATCCGTTGACATTTCTTGGAGAATGCTGCGAGTTGCGAGACTGATGTCCTGAAAAGTTCCTGGCCAACCACCACCCGTGTTCCCGATCCTCCGGTATTCTATGTTGCAGGTGATTATTCCCGTGTGGGTGAAGGCGGCACATAGATGTCCGATGTGTGACAGATCATAATCGGACTGCCAGAAACCACCATGGACAACGAAGAGCAGGGGAAACGGTCCTCTGCCCTTGGGAAATCTAATCTCAGCGAATTGACTAGGATCAGTACCATAACGGCTCCGTAGGTCAAAAGAAGGTGGGGTCTTCTCCAGTATTTTGCTCGAGGTTTCTCCCAGGTCATCTTACTTCGTCCTTCATACAAGTGTGTTGGGGGCAAAGCTGAGTAGCCATGTAGATGATGTTTAAGACTGGAAAGTGTTATTAACATCCGACCGTAATCGTATGTTCTAATGGCAAGTAACCGATTCTGGGTCTTGTTGCTCGCGATCTTGTCCTTAACGTCCCTAGTTGCGACATCGGTCAACATTCCTTCAAAGGTAAGTGCTGCCTCGACTCATAGTATCAGCCTGATTGGATTCTTTAACGCTTGGAACATCACTGGGTACCCAACCCCACGATTACTGTGACACAGGAGAACACGATAACTATTCAGCTATCGAGTGGAGACGGGGTCGCGCACAGATTCTTTGTTGACGTTGATGCGAACGGTGTGACTCCGGACTGTCCTGGCGCTGATGTGTGTTCGAACATCTTTCCTCCGTCGACCACCCTGACTTTCATGGTAAACTTTGCGCCTGGCATATACACTTACTATTGCTCGATTCATCCGACGACCATGCTAGGCCGGTTCGTCGTTCTACAGCCACCCGTAAGCGGCGGAGGTGGTCGTCATCCACTCGAAATGTGAAAAGCTACTACACGCATAAAAGCTTTTAAGGGGCAGCTCTTAACCCCTTAGACCATGGTTGCGTGGAGTCCTCGAAACACCGTAATAGCTGCCGTACTATTTTCAGCGCTGGTTGGGAGCGTTACCGGGCTCGGCGCGTGGTATCTCGCCCACCCAAGTCCCGCGAGTCAGACACGGAATTTCTATCTCTTCGCGGTCGATCAATCATTCAACGCCACACTCGCCACAGGGCTCAAGGCTGATTACGACTTCTCTGCAAATGTGATCACTGTTAACAAGGGTGACGCTCTTGTGATCCACTTCTATAATCCCACAGACAAACCCCACACCTTCACTATGAGCTCGCCCTACGCGAACGACATCGTATTGCCCGCCACGACTAGCAGCCTGATAAGCAGCGCAAACATCACAATCAGCGCAACCCAAGCTGGAATATTCTCATTCTACTGCAGATTCCACACACCATCCATGTCGGGAAGCCTTGTAGTCCAAGGATAAACCTCATCGATTTTCTCCTTTTTGCTTAGTGCATGGATAATGTAACTTTGAGTGAGGCCAAGAAATTCCGGTTCTAGAATTATCTACCCATGTACATTTGTGTGCATCAGCTTCTAGCTCACAAGCCCGGATTCTTCGAGACGCCGGCCCGCAAGCCTAAATAGACACATTGGAAAAAAGTGGTCACATAACTGGAGTGAGGGCGATGGGTGGTCATCTTTACTGGCATGAGTGCCGCGTCGAGACCATCCTCGACGACTAGGCACAAACACCAGATCTCAGTTCTGCCAAACTCGCGTTCTACTCTCCGTTTCTCCCGCACGAGTTCCTTCCGTCAACGCTGTGGCTGGCTGATTGTCAACTTCGACGGACCCAGTCTATTCAATCATAGAATCATATCTGCCGTAGAGCTCGTTGGAGAAGAGCCTACTGACAACTACGCTGGGGGATCATGATGGAATCTGGAAAAGCACGCAGACTCGGCCGAATATTCCGTGGAGATGGGAAAACTGTCATTGTTCCGATGGACCATGGAGTATCGGTTGGTCCCATAGAAGGACTCGGCGACGTGAGGAAGACTGTGAACCATGTAGCGAAGGGAGGAGCGGACGCAGTCCTAGTGCATGCCGGGCTCGCGAAGACGGTCGACACCCCCGGTCTGGGTCTCATCCTCCACTTGTCAGGAGCCACTCGTTTGACGAATGATCCCAACTGGAAAACGCAGGTTTGCACCGTCAAGGAAGCTGTCCGTCTGGGTGCGGACGCAGCGTCGGTTCACGTCAACGTGGGATCAGAACATGAGCAAAACATGCTGTACAACTTCTCACGAATACTGGACGAATGCGACGACTATTCGCTACCACTCCTCGCTATGATGTATCCGAGGGGGCCGAAAATCCGGGACGAACACTCGTACGAAGTCGTCAGCCACGCGGCTAGACTAGGGTATGAGCTAGGAGCAGACATCGTGCAGACGAACTACACCGGCGATGTTGAGAGCTTCAGAAACGTTGTCAACAGTGTAAGAGTACCTATTGTGGTCGCGGGTGGACCCAAGGCAGGCAGTGTGAGCGAATGTCTTCGGACGGTCTACGAATCTGTCAAAGCAGGAGCCGCGGGCGTATCGATCGGCAGGAATGTCTTCCAGCGCCAAGACCCAAGCATCATGACTCGAGCCCTGGCAGAGATCGTGCATAACGAAGTCAGCCCTGCCGACGTACATTCGACTCTCGGCGAGAAAATTGAAGATTTCTTGAGGACCTGAGCAGGGATGATCAGAGAGTATATTCCGATTCTTCTAGAAAACCACGACCTAACCCGCGAACAGGCAGAGGCTGCAATGCTCGACATTATGACGGGCCAGGCTACGCCATCGCAAATCTCCGCCTTCCTTATCGGGCTGAAGAAGAAAGGCGAGACGGTTGACGAAATCACCGCTATAGCTCGAGTGATGAGAACTTTCGGCAGAACAGTAACCCCGAAGGTTGATGGTTACTTGCTGGATACATGTGGTACTGGCGGAGGTAGGATAAAGACTTTCAACGTTAGCACGACCGCTGCCTTTGTAATAGCCACCGCCGGAGTCAGGGTCGCAAAACATGGCAATCGATCCTTCACAAGCCGTTGCGGAAGCGCGGACGTCTTGGAACAGCTGGGGGTTAAGCTGGAGATCGAGCCTGCGGTTGTTGAGAAGGCGATTGAAGAAATCGGCATCGGGTTCATGTTCACACCCAACTTCCATCCCGCCATAAAGAATGTAGCCTCGATAAGACGGGAAATAGGAGTACGCACTGTCTTCAACATTCTAGGCCCGCTCAGCAACCCGGCGGGAGCAAATGCTCAGCTCATCGGAGTCTACGAGAGTGAACTCTTGGAACCGATGTGTGTCGCCGCCTACAACCTCGGAGCAAAATCTGTTATGACGGTTTATGGGCTTGATGGGGTTGATGAGATTTCCCTAACGGGAAAGACCGTCATCGTCAAGCAGCAGAACGGGAAAACAGTCAGAGAAGAAATCATGCCTCAAGACCTCGGCCTAAACGAGACCACTCCAGAAACGCTGGCAGGTGGTGACCCTGAGCAGAATGCTCGGATTACAGCCAGAATCCTTTCTGGTCAATTGGGAAGAGATGACCCCAGGGTCCAAATTGTTGCGGCAAACGCCGCAGCCGGGCTGGTCATCTGCGAAGCAGCTGAAGATATGAGGACGGGGGTCGAACTGGCCCTCAATGCTGTAGAGAGCGGAAAAGGACTTCGGATCCTACGTCAGCTAATTGAGCTGTCCGGTGGGAATCCTGAGCGACTAGAAACCATGGCATGAAAGTCGATGGTCGACTACATTGCGGGTCTGGCTCTAAAAGCGGGGGTTAGGGTCGGAAGCGGCTACTACAACGATGTCCGGAGAGGAGAGCATTCTAGCAAAGGTCTCGCGGAAACGATCCAGAAAGTTGAAGGTACGCCAGTAATCACGGAAGTAAAGTTCGCCTCTCCATCAGCTGGAAAAATAAGGGTACACGGAGACCCAATACGGATTGCGAGGGCGATGATGAAAGGCGGAGCTTGTGCCATCTCGGTCCTCACCGACCCTGAAGACTTTCAAGGAAATATGGACACGCTGGCAATCCTAAGCCGAGAAGTCGACCTCCCACTAGTAATGAAAGATATCATTGTGTCACCCGTACAAATCCAGGCCGCAGCTAGAGCTGGCGCCAGTGCGGTCGTGTTGATCAGTGAACTATTCAGTAGAGGATTAACTGCAGAACCACTCGACAAACTGTTACGAGAAGCGAGCAGACTCAGACTTGAGATTCTTCTAGAGGCAAATAGCCCGGAGGAGTTTAGGAAGCTTCCCAAACACAAGCCAGATTTGTACGGAATTAACAACCGAAATCTTTCCACGTTCCAACTGGATCTGTCGACGACGGAAAGGGTCCTTGCGATGAATGGTCATGTTGGTCGCCCGGTCGTGTCCGAGAGCGGCATAGAAAATCCAAGAGACATTGTGCGATTGAAAAATGCAGGGGCTGAAGCGTTCCTCGTCGGAACATCGATCATGAAGTCGCCTGACGTGGAGTCGAAAGTGCGGGAACTGGTCAACGCTTGAAAAGTCTGGCAAAATTGGGTTCAGCAGACGCGGCTGGCAAGTTTGGAAAGTATGGCGGACAGTACGTACCTGAAACGCTAATGGAACCTCTGAAAACACTGGCAGATGCCTATAGGCACTTTTCCCAGGATCCATTATTCAAGAGGGAGTTGGTGAACTGGCTAGAACAGTACGCAGGAAGACCAACGCCACTATATTTCGCTAGCCGGCTGACCGATGATGCTCGAGGAGCCAAGATCTATCTCAAGAGAGAAGATCTCCTGCATGGTGGCGCTCACAAGATCAACAATACTCTCGGACAAGCCCTACTCGCAAAGAAGATGGGAAAGCGTAGGATCATAGCCGAGACAGGAGCGGGACAGCATGGAGTCGCCACTGCGATGGCCTGCGCGGCTCTCGGTTTAGCGGCCGAGATCTACATGGGCAGCGAGGACATGGAGCGACAGAGGCTCAACGTCTACAGGATGAAAACGCTCGGAGCCAAAGTGCATCCCGTCGACTCAGGCTCCAAGACACTCAAGGACGCCATCAACGAAGCGTTGAGGGACTGGGTCACCAACGTCGAAGAAACCTACTACCTCCTCGGATCTGTAGTAGGCCCACATCCGTACCCGACAATGGTCCGCGACTTCCAGAGCGTCATTGGTAGAGAGGCCCGACGACAAATCCTGAAGCAAGAAGGCAAACTCCCGAACGCTGTAGTTGCCTGTGTCGGCGGGGGTAGCAACTCGATCGGCATATTCCACTCTTTCCTCAGTGACCCGGAAGTGAATCTGTATGGTGTCGAAGCTGGAGGACGTAATATGTCCCCAGGGAATCACGCAGCGCCGCTCGTCGCGGGCAGAGAAGGAGTCTTGCACGGAATGATGACGTACGTGTTACAGAATGCTGAGGGTCAGATAGAAACCACATCGAGCATTTCGGCGGGACTTGACTATCCTGCGGTCGGTCCCGAACACTCGTACCTGATGAGCGTGGGACGGACAAAATACGTTACACAGACGGACTCGGACGCCGTGGAGGCATTCAAACAACTCTCGCAACTTGAGGGAATAATGCCAGCGCTGGAACCCGCTCATGCAATTAGCTATGCTACAAGGTTGGCGAAGACGCTTGGAAGAGAAGACTCGATCATCGTAAACCTTTCCGGTCGAGGAGAGAAGGACGTTGACACGATTGCAAAACAATTCCCACAATGAGGACCCTATTGGACAGAAATTCCGGGAACTAGGCAATCGCACTGAAGGAGTAATAGTCGCGTATCTGATGGGTCACGATCCGGATCCGAAAGCGTTCTTCGCAAATGCCGTGTCCTTGATCGAAGGTGGAGCTGACATTCTCGAGGTAGGCATTCCATTCTCCGACCCTGTAGCAGACGGACCAGTTATTCAAGCAGCAGGCACGCGAGCGCTGTCGGCGGGAGCTACACCTCGGAAGATCCTCGAAACAGTAGCGGAACTCTCTTCACAGTTTGCAATACCCATCGTGATCCTGACTTATTACAATCCCATACTTGCAATGGGGATCGAGCATTTCATGAGGAATGCTAGCGACAATGGTGTCAACGGCATAGTTGTTCCCGACCTGCCGATGGAGGAAGGCGACAATTTCCGCGACATGGCTCTCAAACACAATATTGACAGCATCTACCTGGCCGCCCCTAACACATCAACAAAGAGACTGGAGAGCATCGTTGAAAAGTCGACAGGATTCGTCTATCTTGTCTCACTGTATGGAGTCACCGGCCCACGTGACACACTCAGCCCCCAAGCATTGGAAACGGTCAAGAAAGTCAAGTCTATCGCAAAGGGAAAGATTCCGGTTTCAGCAGGGTTCGGAATCAGCCAGCCCCAACAAGTAACATCATTGTTGCGCGCGGGGGCAGACGGAGCCATTATCGGCAGCGCTCTGGTAAGAACAGTCGCTGAGCACCTCGACGATCCTGGAGAGGCTCAGTATTATCTGAAGAAAACTATCTCCGCTCTAAAGCAAGCGTCGAAGCAGCCTTGCTGCTGAGGTCCGAGAACCCAAGAACAGCCGGCGAAGAAGCCTAGGTTAATTCATCTCTTCGTAGCGGAGACACTTTTCACTCCGCAATAGGGTTGATGGTTGGGTCGCATCTTAGATGATGATGAGATGGATGAATCTCCTGTCTTTTGGCCGGTCTCTCCCGCGCGATCTTCGTCTTCTCTTCTTCTCGCTCTTCCTCTGGACCTTCGGTCTAGGCATCTACAACTATGTCTGGTCTCTCTATCTGACTCAGCTCAATGCGAACCCAGAACAGGTCGGCCTCGTCTCCTCGATAGGTTACTTCGCAGCAGCCATCTCAATGATCCCCGGCGGAATTCTAGCAAACAAGTACGACAATCGGACCCTGCTCATCATCGGTTGGACGATGAGCATCCCGGTCCCCATAATCTTCTATTTTGCAAGAACATGGTCCGACGTTATTCCTGGACTGATCATTTTCCAATTGTCAGCGTTCAACCTGCCTGCGATGAACGCCTTCATCGGCGCACTAGGTGATCAGAAACGTATGTCGAAGGCCTTCGGAGCCGTCTACTCCTCAGTCCCACTGGGTCTAGTTCTCTCTCCAGCCGTCGGAAGCCTACTGCTCACATGGCTGAGTATTCGGGACTTATTCTGGTTCACACTGGTTCTCTGGACAGTTTCAACCCTCATCCTCTTCCCGATCAAACGCCAGCCGCCAACGGAAGTGGACTCGAAAGCTCCGTTGTTAGAGTTTCCAAGATCTCGTCAAGAGCTAACAATTCTCCTATTCCTTTTCGGAGTACCAGCAGCCATCAGCATTACCTCACCATCATTCCTTCCGCTGTTCTTTCATGATCAACTGCATCTAACCGATCCTCAAATCCAGCTATTGGGGACCATTCAGTCTCTTGGTAGCGCTGTCTTCGCAATTCTTCTAGGCCGATGGGTTGCGACCCGGAATCCAGGATCAACCCTAGCAAAGGAACTCCTGCTAGTTGCGGGAGGAACTCTCGGAATACTCCTAGTAGGCTCCCCTCTGCTGATCGTCCCAATGGTGTTCCTGCTTGGAGGATCTAGGGCCTCGAGTTATGTTGCATACTCACTTCTCTCGAACATGAGGCATGGAAAATCTAGAGCGGGCCAGTTTGGATTTTACTTGACCTTCGAACAGCTCGGCTTCCTAGTTGGCTCATTTATCGGTGGCTTTCTCTACACCAGCAACCATACCAGCGTCCTAATCACCACGTCCTTCCTGTTTGTTCTTCTGGCGGGGCTCGCCGGCTCCCGCATTCGAAGGGTCCCAGCCGGAAGTCAGGCAACCAAGTGAACGAGATGAAGAGGCGATCTTCGTCTTCTCAGGTTCTGTAAACAGACTAGGGTGTGGGTGGTGTTGGACCAGTTCCCGGGCTTGCTGTGGATGTCGGTCCGGATGTCATTGGGCGTCGCGTTTTCGTCGCGCGTCTCTTTGCCATGTAGAGAACTACCGCCGCAACGATGGCGATCGCGACAATAGCTTCGATGGCTATCCCTGCCGGCGATACTAGGAAGGCCAAGAAGCTGTTCTGTACGGGCTGGAGTTGAAATTCTACGGCTGAGAGGGTTGAGGCGTCTTGGAGGTTCGTCCATGTCGCTGAGTTCGAAGTTGTACTGCTCGGTTGAGGAATGTCCGTTGGGACGACGATCTTTACCTGGTTGGTGCTGTCCGAACCACCGATCAGCGTGAAATTGACACCCGGCGTTGGAGTCTTGCCTAGTGTCTGAAAGAGTCCAGGTATCGTAAAGTTCGTGTTGCTTCCCACGGTCGGGGGTTTGAGCAACAGCCCCTTGAGACTGGTTGACGAGGTCCCAGCGCTCACGTCGAGGTCGCTTGTCGTTGACATCTGGCTGATAGTGATTGAGGTCGCGTTGAGGAAGACTAGCGAGGCAGGGGCTGTTCCGGCGGGAAATGCGGCGAGTAATGGCTGGAGGTATTGTGTCTTCAGCTTGTTCACTTGAGCGTCTAAGTCGCTGACGTAAGTTGTGGTGGATTGAAGTGTCAGGAGGTAGGTCGAGCCGTTATAGTTCAGGTTCACCGTCTCACCGGTCTGAAGGTTAAGTGCGGACCGGAATATCGGGTCTAATCCAGTCCTCCCGAAGGGTGTTAGAATGTTGTCGAGCACCGTGACAAAGTCTGTCCCGGGCTGAGATGGTACCGCAACGAATCCAATCGACACAGTTGCTTGGGTTGAGTCTATGGAACTTAGGGTGCCGTTGAAGGCCTTAACTGTCACGTAGTGTTTCGTTGCATTCTGGATTTGGTTAGCGATCTTGTCAGTCCATGCCGTGTTTCCGAAAGTTGAGGTCCAATTCTTCTGGAAGATCGTCTGATTAGCAAGGAATGTTCCGCCGAAGAATGACTGGGAGAAGTAGAGCTGAGACGTGACGTTGGCCTTCACCTGTGTGGGGCTGGTCGAGAAGGTGGCCGTTATGGTGCTCGTTGGAACATTTGTTGTGATAGTCAGCGAACCAGAACCGGTGAGACCCATCTGGGTGTCACTGAGACTGATCGACTTGAAGATGCCTACCGAAGGCGGAGGCAATTGATATTGGATTGTAGTAGTCTGAACTACCGCGCTTGACTGTTTGGTGAAGTTGGACGAGGAATGAATCGCATAGCCGGGAGTGAATAGGCTGCTGACATTCTGAGTAAGCGTACCCAAGGATGATGTTGTGGTCCAGGAAACCCCGACGCTCTTATCAGGATTGACTGTCAAAGCTAGCGCATCTGCTTTACGGGGACGGAAACGGCACCATGTCCAGATGGGCCGAGTGAGGAGAATAGGGCCAAGAGCATTACGCCCGAAGCGAGAAACCGGGCTGTATCGCGTCGTGAGAGATTCAATGTCGTAACTTAGCGAGGGCGAGAAGTTTCAACTGTTAAGGGTTATGCAGCCCTTCGCCCTTTTTCCGGATGAAGCCTGCGAGGACGGCCCCCGGAATTGGTTGTGCTAGTCGGCCAGTTTCAGGTCTTAGCTGTAAGCGAGTTGACCAAGGCGTCGGACTCGGCAGGGCCGTCATGCCTCACACCGTTGACGTAGAATGTTGGGGTCCCGTTGACGCCACTCCGTACTCCTGCCATGAAATCATCCTTGATTCTCTTCTGGTAGACGTGCTGTGATATTTCGCGCTCAAACTTCTGAGTGTCGAGTCCCAGCTTCTTCGCATACCCGAGTGCTACACTAGCGTCTCCAAGGGTTCGTTGGTGCTCGTAGAGGAAGTCGTGCATTTCCCAGAATTTTCCTTGGGTAGCTGCAGCTTCGGCGGTCTCGGCGGCGTTCATCGCAAACTCGTGAACGTTGGTCAAGGGAAAGTTGCGGAATACGAAGCGAAGCTTTGCTCCCAGCTCCTTCTGGGCCTTCTTCACTTCAGGATATGCCGCGCCACAGAATGGGCATTGATAGTCCCCGTATTCTACTAAGGTGAGGAGGGCTTTCGGGTCTCCCTGAATATGGTCCCGACTCGGATCGACTGG
>Ga0099794_10000817_pt1 | contig 10521 bp, 9 predicted proteins | sample Rivendell_Oct201_10_FD_77320 | JGI IMG/M metagenome (GOLD analysis project Ga0099794, IMG submission 77320) | Vadose zone soil microbial communities from the Eel River Critical Zone Observatory, Northern California, USA -... | ecosystem: Host-associated > Plants > Roots > Rhizosphere > Soil ... | reverse complement strand
TTGCCGATCTCGCCGAACGCGCGATAAACCTTCATCGGCGACTTCAGCATCAGGCCGTTGAGCCGCTTCTTCTCCGTGTTGCGCTCGTGGACATGCATTGACAGTCCTCCGGTTAAGACGCCTTCGTCAGCTCGGCGCCGCGCGCGTCGGCCATCGCTCGCAGCGCGAAGAGCAGCCGCACGACGCACTGCTGGACGAGCAGCGCGTCCTGTGTGAACGGGTCGGCCAGCCACTCGCGCGCCCACTCGCGGTTCTCGGACGCGAAGCCGAGCGTGGGCGAGAGCTTCTGCAGGCGCAGCAGCAGATCGTCCTGGGGCAGCCCGGCCGCGCGCAGCCGGTCCACGACCGCCGCGCGCACGGCGGCGTTCCAGATGCCGGTCAACCCCTCCAGCAACGCCGCGTAGCACGTCAGCCCTTCCTTCTGCGCGAGCGCCTGCAAGACGGCGGGCACGAGCGGGTTGACTACCGTGTCGCCCTCCTCGTCGGTGCCGAACAGCGGGCCGATGACGGGATCGGCGTTCGGCTCGTCGAGGCGCTCGACGAGCGACGCCGCCTCGGCCGCGGGCACCGGCGTCAGCTGGGCGAGCCGATCGAGTAACGGAACGTCGCCAGGCATGTCGCTCTCCTATCCTCCGGCCCGCGTCGGCTCCTCGCGCATGTCCGGGCGCGCCAGCTCTTTCGCGCGTCCCGCCGGCACGAGGAACGCGGAGGCGAGGGCGAGCGCGCTCACGCCGAAGCCCACCACGAACACCCCGTGCAGCGCCTCGGCCATCGGCAGCCCGCTCGCGAGCCGGCGCACCATCACCGCCCCCATCACCGAGAGTCCCACGGCTCCCCCGATCGTGCGCAAGAACTGCGTCAGGGACGTGGCGGCCCCCAGGTCGCTCCGCGCCACCGCGCTCTGCACCGACAGGAGCATCGGCACGAAGGTCAGCCCCATGCCGATGCCGCCGAGCAGGGCGTCGCGCATGGCCACGGCCTGGGTGAGGCCGGGCGCCCAGCGCATTAGCAGCAGGAACGCGGCGGCCAGACACGCCATGCCGGCGACCACCGGCGCGCGGTAGCCGATGCGCAGCACGAGGCGCGCGCTCACGATCGACATGGCCACCCAGCCCAGCACGAACGGCATGAGCACGAAGCCGGCCGCCGTCGCCGACATCCCGCTCACGTGCTGCAGGAACAGCGGCACGAACGAGATCGCACCGAACATCGCCATGCCGGACAGGAATCCGTTCACGCCGGCCGCGAGCACCATGCGGTGGCGGAAGAGCCGGAACGGGATGATGGGCTCGCGCGCGCGCCGCTCGACCGGCACGAAGGCGGCGAGCGCGACGACGGCGATCGTGAGCGGAACGAGGACGTCGGGGCCGGTCCACACGCCCACCCGGCCGGCTTCGAGGATTCCCAGCAGCAGCGCGGCGATTCCCACCGTGAAGAGGACGACGCCGGTCCAGTCGAAGGCGTGCCGCCGGCGCACGGCTACGTCGGGCAGCGTGCCGGCCAGCAGCGCGATGGCGACCGCGCCGAACGGCAGGTTGACGTAAAAGACCCAGCGCCACGAGCCGAAATCGGTCAGCAGGCCGCCCAGCAGCGGCCCCAGTAGCGAGGCGACTCCCCACATGGCAGACACGTAGCCCTGCATGCGCGCGCGCTGCTCGAGCCCGAACAGCTCGCCGATGGTGGTCATGCCGAGCGTCATGAGCGAGCCGGCGCCGAGCCCCTGCAGCATCCGGAAGCCGATGAGCTGCCGCATGTCTTGCGAGGCGCCCGACAGCGCCGAGCCGAGCAGGAACAGTCCGAGCCCGCCGAGATAGACGGGACGTCGGCCGAAGAGATCCGAAAGACGGCCCCAGAGCGGCATCGTCACCGTCGAGGTGAGCAGGAATCCCGAGAACACCCAGGAGTAGATGTGGACGCCACCCAGGCTCTCGACGACCCGGGGCATCGCGGTGGCGACGACGGTGGATTCCATCGCCGCCAGGAACACCGAGAGCATGACGCCGTAGAGGACCCGGCGCTTGCGCGCGTCGTCGCTAGGGATCACAGGCTCGCCTCACCGGTCGAACCGCTTCGGCTGGCACTGCCACTCACTTAATGCCCGCCCGTGCAGGCGGCGCAGCGGCAGAGCGCGCGCAGATCCGGGTACGCGTAGACGCTGGCGTGCGCGTCGGACCACGTCACGGCCAGACCCGCGTCGGTGCGGCGGATGTCCTGGGGCCACGTCATGGCCGGCGCCACGGCCTCGAGCGCGACGCAGGCGCCGCACGCACAGGCGCGCCGCAGATTCTCGAACGGATAGATGGAGCCGTGGTCGTCGGCCCACGTGACGCCCAGCGCGTACCGGCCCACCAGGTGCACGTCGCGCGGGACGTCCGGACTGGGCTGGCCGAGGATCGGCAGGCGCCCCTTCATGCCTCGCCTCCGCGCGCGGCCGCGGACAGGCGCATGCCGGCCAGCAGGTAGTGGATGGCGAGGTTCTGGTGCTCGCCCCAGGCGCGCGAGCGTCGCCGGATGGCCTCTTCGCTGAGCGTTCGCCCGCGACGCGCGTAGTGATGCTCGAACGCCTTGCGGACGGCAAGGTCGCCGGCCGGGCAGATGTCCCCGCGGCCGCAGCAGCGCGCGAGGAACCAGTCCGCCGTCCAGCGCCCGAGGCCGCGCAGCGCCGTCAGCGTGGCGATCACGTCCGCGCTCGACGCGGTGACCAGCGCCTCGAGGTCGAGGGTGCCGCGCACAATTCCACGAGCGAGGTCGCGGATGTACTCGCCCTTGCGCGTCGAGTACTTCAGCGTGCGGTACTCGCGCAGCCGCGCGGCGGCGAGCGCGCCGGCGGCGGGAAACGCGTACACGACCCCGCCGGGCGTGTCGACCGGCGTGCCCCAGCGCCGGACGAGGCGGGCACGGCACGCGAAGGCAAAGGAGAGGTTCACCTGCTGGGCGGAGATCGAGCCGACCAGCGTCTCGAGCGGAGTGGGCGACAGCGTCGGCCGCAGCCCGTAGAGCGGCTCCACGAGCGGCGCCAGCGCGGCATCGGCCTTCGCGAGCCGGTAGAAGCCGGCGAGGTCGAAGTCGAGGCCGCACAGACGGCGGACCTCCGCCGTCACCGCGCGCTCGACGTCGGCGCCGCCGCCGTCGGGGACCGTGACGGTCAGCCGCGCGTCGTCGACCGTCCCCGACGTGCGCACCTCGTAGGGCAGCAGACGCTCGCCGAGACGCAGCACGCGGCGGAGCACGTCGCCGTCGAGGCGGGTGGCCGGATCCTCTCCCCAGCGGTGGTAGCGCGCGAGCGTGGCCGCGGCGTCGAACGGGCCGTCGACGGCGAGAGTGAGCTTCATCGGCCTGATCACGCGATCGTTGAGTGTACCAGAGCTCAGTGCCGCAGGTGGTAGGGCACGTCGGTGACGATCACGTTCTTGCGGAAGAGGAACGTGCCCTTGATGAGGAGCGCCGTCTGGTTGTGGAGGATCTGCTGCCACCAGCGGGCCGGGATGAACTCCGGCAGCACGATGGTCACCACGTGGTTGGCGCCGTGGCGCTGCAGCTGGTCGATGTACCCCAGCAGCGGACCGAGAAGCGAGCGGTAGGGCGAGGTCAGCACGATGAGCGGCAGCCCCTGCCCCCACTTGCCCCAGCGCTCCTCCAGCCGGCGCGTCCGCTCGGGATCCGTCTCGACGTAGAGCGCCTTGGCCGACGGTGAGAGCGTCTGCGCGTACTGCAGCGCGTGGACAACGCCGCGGTGGAGATCCCCCACGAGGACGAGGACGGTGTTGGTCATCGGCAGCGGCGGCGAATAGTCGTCGAGCGACAGCTGCCGCGCGACCTCGTCGTAGTGGCGATGCACGATGACGAAGACGACGACGAGGGCCGGGATCAGCAGCACCACGATCCAGGCGCCGTGCGAGAACTTCGTCATTGCGATCGTCAGCATGACCCCCCCGGTGACCAGCGCGCCCACGCCGTTGAGTGCAATGCGCCACCACCAGCCCGGACCCCGCACGCGCATCCAGCGGCGCACCATGCTGCCCTGCGAGAGTGTGAACGAGACGAACACGCCGACGGCATAGAGCGGGATGAGGGCGTGGGTGTCGCCCTTGAAGATGAGCAGCAGGGCGATGGCGAGGCTGCCCAGGATCACGATGCCGTTGGAGAACACCAGGCGGTCGCCCTGGGTGGCGAACTGACGCGGGATGAACCGGTCGCGGGCGAGGAAGAACGCGAGGCGCGGGAAGTCGGCGAACGAGGTGTTGGCCGCCAATAACAAGATCAGCATCGTCACGAACTGGATCTCGTAATAGAGGAGGCCGCCGCCGAAGACATGGCGCGCCAGCTGCGAGACGACCGTCTCGTGGGCGGTGGGGACGATGCCGAAGTCGTAGGCGAGGTAGGTGATGCCGAGAAAGAGCGTGACGAGGATGACGCCGAGCCAGCCGAGCACGACACGCGCGTTGTGCGCTTCCGGCGGCTTGAAGGCGGGCACGCCGTCCGAGACGGCCTCGACGCCGGTCAGCGCGGCGCAGCCCGAGGCGAAGGCGCGCAGGAGCAGGAAGAGCCCGATGCCCTCGAAGCCGGGGGGATGCGGCTGGTAGGGCGCCTCGCCGAGGAAGTCGAAGATGGCACCCGCGGCGCCGTAGGCGATGAGCGCGAACATACTGAGGATGAAGAGGTACGTCGGCGCCGCGAAGAGCTGCCCGGACTCCCGGATGCCGCGCAGGTTCACGATGGCCACGACCATCACGGCCGCCACGCAGAGCACGACGCGGTAGCGGAACAGCCACGGCACCGCCGAGGTGACGGCGGCGATGCCGGCCGCGACGCTCACCGCGACCGTGAGCACGTAGTCGATCAGGAGGGCGGCGCCGGCGACCAGCGCGGGGTACGTCCCCAGGTTGTCCTTGGAGACGATGTACGCTCCGCCGCCTTTAGGGTAGGCGCGGATCGTCTCACGGTACGAGGACACGACGATCGCGATGAGGGCGGCGATGGCGATGCCGATCGGCAGCGAGTAAGACAGCGCCGCCGTGCCGGCGAGGACCAGCACGAGCAGGATTTCCTCGGTGGCGTACGCGGTGGAGGAGAGCGCGTCGGAGGCGAAGACGGCGAGGGCGGTGGGCTTGGAAAGGCGTTCGTGCCGGGACTGCGCCGTCGGTAGAGGCGTCCCGACGAACAGCCGCTTCAGCTCGTGCAGACGCACCCGGCCATGATACGCCTGTTGACATGGGGGCCCCGAAATGGCCCCCAAACCCCCAACGCTCGTCGCGCCCCGGGGAACCCGGGGCGCGCCTCGGTCATCGTCGCCGGTCATGGGGGCCCCGAAATGGGCGGTTGTTTGAGGCGTGGTCGAGGAGCGGCCCGGCTTTGCAGGGCCGCGACGAGCGTTGGGGGTCTGGGGCCATTTCGGGGCCCCCAGTCATGATGTCGCTAGTTCACGTCGAACGGCTCGATCGATTGCACGTCGGGGGCGTCCAGTAGCGTGGCCGCGCAGGACCGGCAATAGGTCGCGGACTCCCTGGGGATCGCGCAGCGAGGGTAGACTGCGGCTCCGCACTGCAGACAGCCGAGCCGATGTGACGGGGTGCCGCACGCGCAGTCGTTGCTCATGCCTACACGGCGCTTCAAGGATCGTTCCAGCGAGCGCGGCGGCAGGCCCGGGCAGGCACCGGCTCAGAACGGCGAGGGCTGGCGATGGTGGTCCGCGGCGTTCTCGAACCGCGCGTACTGCGGCAGGAACACGACCTTGACGGTGCCGGTGGGGCCGTTGCGCTGCTTGCCGATGATGACTTCGGCGATGTTCTCCTCCTCCGGCGGCACGTCCTCGCGGTAGACGCGCGCGCGATAGAGGAAGAGGATGACGTCGGAGTCCTGCTCGAGGGCGCCCGAGTTGTGACTCACGATGCCGTCGGCGAGCCACGATTCGGGGCCCGGCACCGTCAGATCGAACACGTGCTCGTGGCCCGCGGGCCGGACATCGACGATTCGGTCCCAGGCGATGTCGACCCCCTTCCCATCGCCGTGTATGTCGTCAACCGTGTCCGCGTAGTCACGGACCCCCGCGGGAATGTGGTCCACGACGGCGAGCGCGTCGCGCGTCGTCAGCTCGCTCACCCTGACCCAACCCCGCTGCGAGAACAGGCGATGCTCCTGGGTCGCTCGAATCGAGCGACCGCACGCGAGACGGATCATCACGAGACGGCGGCGCCCCACCCGCCAGATCCGCTCGGTCTTGGCGGACACGATCGTGCCGCGTGGTGACATCGCGAGGACTTCCGGCGCGGTGCCGACGAGCCCCTCGATCGGCACGCGGCGGCCATCCGCGAGCAGCACGGGGGTGTCGCCCGTCACGCATTCGCGAAGATCCGAGAGCTGCGGCCGGAAGTCGCGCTGCGCGCGCGCCTCCACCGCGCGCGAGAGCTGCGAGAGCGCCACGACCGGGATGTTGAGCTCCTTCGCGAGGGCCTTGAGCGAGCGCGAGATCTCCGAGATCTCCTGCTGGCGGTTGTCGAGCGCGGCGCGCCCGCGCATCAGCTGCAGGTAATCGATCACCAACAAGTCCAGGCCGTGCTCGGCCTTCATTCGCCGCGCCTTCGCGCGCGCCTCGAGGACGGTGAGCCCGGGACTGTCGTCGATGAAGATCTTGGCCTCGGAGAGCCGGCCGGCGGCGGCGGTGAGCCGGTGCCAGTCCGACGAGGACAGGAACCCCGTGCGCACCGCCTGCGAGTCCACCTTCGCCTCCGAGCACAGCATGCGCTGCACGAGCTGCTGGGCCGACATCTCGAGACTGAGCACCAGCGCGGTGCCGCGCAGGGTGACGCCGACGTGCTGGACGATGTTCAGGGCGAAGGCCGTGTTGTGGGTGACCACGTGGTCGTCGGTGACATACAGCTGCGAGGGATGCGTGACGGCGATGCACCGGGTCTCGGTCACGCGCGTCGGCTCGACGGCCACGAACGTCGGGCGACGCGGCCGGCGCGGCGTCAATGTGCGGATCAGCTTCGACGAGAGGGTGACCAGCTCCTTCGGCTCGGCGTAGTCGATCGTGCACACGTACGGGGCGCGCGGCGAGCGCCGCCGCACCGAGCACCACCCGCCCAGCGAGCGGACCAGCGCGGCCACCGCGCGCGCGAGCCGGCCGCTGGTGGCGCGCAGGCGCAGTGTGCCGTGCTGCTCCACGACGCCCGCGGTGTCGAGCAGGCCGCGCAGCAGGTCTACCCGCGCGCCGCGCCGCGCGTCCATATACGTCTCGGGGACGAACCGCTCGGCGGACGCAATGTCCCACAGCCGCAGCCGCCGCAGCGCGTCGATGACCGTGCTCGCCGCCTGGCCGTCGGCGCGCTCGGCGACGCGCGCGAGGATCTCCGGGTCGGAGGTCCAGAAGCGGAGCGCGCCGCCGGAGAGCTCGCCCGCTCCGAGCAGTGCGCCCAGCAGCCACGGATCGACCGGCAGGGGGTCGGAATGGCCGCCGTCGCCCGAGGGCGTGTCGATCCAGAGGCTGTGCAGATTGTGCCGCTTCGTCAAGAGCGTCGCGATCTGCGCCGTGGTGAGGACCCGCGGCTCGGGCCACGCGCGATGATGGACACGCCAGAGGTGCTCCGCGCAGCACTCGGTCGCGCGCCCGTCGGAGAAGCTGACGCGATAGACCTGCCGCGCGCCCTGCGGGAACACGCCGCACACGAGCGACTCGCGGCCGTCGATGGACGCCAGCGCGTCGCCGAGCCGCAGCTCGCCTATCCGCGTCCAGCCCGTCTGCGTCTTCACGCGCGCGTCGAGCGGCTGCGCCTTCCCCATGCTCGGGCGGCCGGCGATGATGATGAAGTCCGACGGCTGGAAGCCCGAGGTCTCGAGGTCGAGCTTTTCGAAGCCGGTGGCGACGCCGGTAACGTGTTCCTTGCGCTCGTAGAGGCGCTCGATGTACTCGAAGGTGTTCTTGAGGATCTTGCCCACGGGCAGCGCGCTGCCCTCCAGCCGCCGCTCGGCGAGGCTGAAGATGCGCTTCTCGGCGTCGTCGACCAGCGTCTGGACGTCCTCTTTGGCGTCGAAGGCCTGCCCGATGATGTGCGCGGAGGTCTGGATCAGCTCGCGCAGCACCGCCATGTCGCGCACGATCGCCGTGTAGGAGCCCAGGTGCGGGGCGATCGAGGCTTCTTCCATGAGCAGCGCGATGGCCGCCGGACCGCCGATGAACTGAAGCTGGTCGGTCCGCCGCAGCTCCTCGCTGAGGGTCAGCGAGTCGACGGGCGCACCGCGATCGAAGAGGGTGAGCATCGCCTTGTACATCGCGCGATGCGCCTCCGTGTAGAAGTCCGAGGGCCGCAGAACCTCGACCACGCGTGGCAGCGCTTCGCGGCCTTCGAGCAGAACGGCGCCGAGCACGGCGCGCTCGGCGTCGAGATTGTGCGGCGGGATGCGCGTGGGGACTTCGAGCGGCATGCGGCATATTCCGCGCGTCGCCGCGCTGGGGTCAAATAAATTCGACTACGCACAAACGATCCACCGTTCCTCTACGGATACGGTGGGTAAGCTGTGTGTAACCTCCGCGGCGATGTTGATGGAGCGTGGATAAAAAAGTCGACCCCTGGGAGATTGCTCGCCCAGGGGTCGCGGTCGCGCATCGCGCGACCAGAAATCGCGGCGCGCTTACTCGCGGGCGACGCTGATTTTCAGCTGCGCGATGACGTCGGTATGCAGGCGGATCGGGACGGCGCTCTCGCCGAGCGTCTTGATGGGCTCGTCGAGCTGCACGCGCCGGCGCTCGACCTTCACGCCGTGCTTGTCGAGGAAGTCGACGAGATCTTGCGAGGTGACCGAGCCAAAGAGCTTGCCTTCCTCGGAGGCTTGCCGCCGCTCCTCGTAGGTGAGCGCTTCGATCCGGTCGCGCAGAGCCTCGGCGTCGCCCTTGATGCGATCGGCCTTGGCGTTCGCCTGCTTCTTGATGTGATCGAGGTTCTTGAGATTGCCCGCGGTGGCGCTGAGAGCCAGCTTCTTCGGGATCAGGAAGTTGCGGGCGTAGCCGTCGGAGACGTCTCGGACCTCGCCGCGGCGGCCAAGCTTCTGCACGTCGTCGAGCAGGATGACTTTCATCGTCCCCTCGCCCTTCCTAGTCGGTCGAGACGTACGGCAGCAGGGCTACCGTGCGCGCGCGCTTGATGGCGTGAGTGAGCGCGCGCTGGTGCCGCGCGCAGCTGCCGGAGATACGGCGCGGGATGATCTTGCCGCGCTCGGTCACGAAGCTGCGCAGACGGCGCACGTCCTTGTAGTCGACGACGTCGACCTTGTCCGCGCAGAACTTGCAGATTTTCCGCCGGCCGAACCGGCGACGCTTGACGGGTTTCGCTGCGGGCGGAATGGCGCTCCTCCTTTAGACGTTAGACCAACAGCACGTTAGAACGGGACGTCGTCTTCGCCGCCGCCGCCCGCGTTCGCCGTTTCCTCGGCGAAGGTTGGGGCCGTGGCGGGGGCGCCCCCCGCGACCGCGCCCTTGGCGCGGCTCATGAACTGCACGCGTTCGGCGACGACCTCGGTGGCCGTACGCTTCTGGCCGTCCTTGCCCTCCCAGTCGCGCGTCTGCAGCCGGCCCTCCACAAAGACCTGGCTGCCTTTGTCGAGGTATTCGCCGCACGACTCGGCCTGCTTGCCCCAGACGACGACGGTGAGGAAGCACGCTTCCTCACGCTTCTCGCCGGACTGGGTCGTGTAATTCCGGTTGACGGCCATCCGGAGGTCCGCGACGGCAGTGCCGCTGGGCGTGTAGCGCAGCTCCGGGGGGCGGGTCAGGTTGCCGATGAGCAGCACCTTGTTGAGGTTCGCCATCAGACGACCTCCTCGAGGACCTTGGTGTCCCCGTCAGGGGGTTCTTGCGCCTTCCTCGAGCGAGCCTTCTTGCTGCGGACCGGCACCCGCGTCGACAGGAAGCGCAGGACATTTTCGTTCAGCCGGAGCTGCCGCTCGAGCTCCTTCACCATGGACGGCTCGGCCTTCGCCTCGAACACCGCGTACGTCCCTTCCCGCTGCTTGCGGATGTCGTACGCGAGCCGGCGCTTTCCCCAGTTGTCGACCTTGTCGACCTCGATGCCCAGCGACTTGGCCTGCTCGCCCAGTTGCGTGAGCAGGGCGGTGACTTCTTCGTCGGTCGGCTTCGGGTCGACGATCACGAGTATTTCGTAGGGTCGCAGTGCACTCACCTCCCGAGAAATCTTGGGTCGAAGCGCTTAACCATAACAAACATCATCTGGGCTCACAAGGTCAATGCCGGGAAATAGATACGGCCCGGGCCGATTTCCGACCCGAGCCGGCGCCCACGCATCGCGTGAGCTTCAAGCGTGTTGCGGTACCGTCACCTTCGCTGCCGAACGCGGGAGTTCGAGGGGGGCGCCGAGCCCCCCTCGACTCAGTGGAGCGATGAAGTACAGGTCTCGCCTGCCCAACTCCCACGTATACGTCTAGTACATATCTCCGTGAGGCATCGACGGCGCGGCCGCCGGCTTGTCCTCCGGGATGTCCGTGACCAGCGCTTCCGTGGTCAGCAGCAGC
>Ga0099794_10000816_pt1 | contig 10528 bp, 8 predicted proteins | sample Rivendell_Oct201_10_FD_77320 | JGI IMG/M metagenome (GOLD analysis project Ga0099794, IMG submission 77320) | Vadose zone soil microbial communities from the Eel River Critical Zone Observatory, Northern California, USA -... | ecosystem: Host-associated > Plants > Roots > Rhizosphere > Soil ... | reverse complement strand
CCGCATGCTGAAGCGGCAGCCAGGCCGGGACCTCTTGCTCTCCGGCAGCGCCCAGCTATTCAACGCAATGATGGGAAGAGCCTAATCGACCTGTACCGCTTGATGGTGCACCCGATCGTCGCCGGCAAGGGAAAGTGCCTCTTCGCGGAGGGCGTCTCACAAAGCAACCTCGACCTGACCGAGGCCAAGCGATTCAAGACCGGCATCGCGGTGCTCGAGCTCGTCCCGGCCAAGGCTGCATGAGCGCCACGAATCGAGGACTTTCAATCTCAAGGTCACGGGAGTCCCGCGCGTAAGAAAACGAAGCCCCTTTACCTTAAGCGGGTGGTAGGCCGTCTTCCCAAAGATTGGCTGACCGAGGGGAAGTGTGAATCGCCTTGATAGACCTGAGGATTGGTGGAGCGGGCGACGGGATTTGAACCGCGACCCTCGGCTTGGGAAGCCGCTTCGATGTCGTTTCACTACCATTCGCTATCGTTCGCCCCCGTGTGAACTTCGCGCCAATTTGAATCTTGTGACATTCCGAGATTTCGCCGTCGTTCGTCGTAGCGCGTTACTGTTCGCCCGTTAAGCGGTGGTTGCAACGGTGGGGAGTTCAACGAATCTTGCGGTCGAGGGCGCTGTTTGATGGCAGACTGGTTGCATGCTTGTAACTAGTGCCGGGAGGGCATCTTCAACGGAATTCGTGTCCTCGCTACTACGGGTAAGTTGCTAGGCTCGCTCTACGGCAATCTCCGTAGCAAAGGTTTGTAGATCCTAGGGGGAGCCTACCCTGTCCGGTCTTTTCCGCCTTCTGATGACCCCGAGATCGCATCTGTCGTAGGAGATCTTCTCCCTTTGATCCCCTACGGCAGTCACTCGAAACACCCCAGAATCTGCTAAGAGTTGACGACTATGCGATAGCCCTTGTCCTGGAGCCTCACCAATTCCCCCACTGCCGCAGGAATAAGTAAAGCACCGGGGATCAGGTGACTTTGAATTTCTGCCACGATCTGCTCTGCCGTTTGGTTATCAGGGTTCCGATCTTTGCTTGCGGCCGCCGCACCGGCGTGCCCGTGAACGGTCTGGTGTCAGGTCAGGAACAAAACACCACGGCGCTGGAGGCCCTCCATGCTCGTATCGGCGTAGTATGGGTGGCTCCGATCTTTGGGGGGTGGGGATACGTCTTGGGCTGAGATCTTACTCTTTAGCCAGATATTGCGTGTCGCGGAGGCACCCGTAGCGGGATCCTTCACATTGAACGCGTCGCCCAGGCGATACCTCTCCCAAATGTGGTCGTCGTACGTGGCGGCGTTTGCTGAAAAATAGGTCTGGACCACGACCTGGATATCGTCCGGAGCAACATTGTAGGAAAACTGAAATCCATTCAAGCCGTTTGAGATGTTCGGGTAGATGATGGGGTTGTTAATGTTAGGCCACTGGTAAAGCTGTCGGACCCGCACCGGCCGATTTACGATCGCCTCATACTTCTCGAACCGATACGCGGGGTCCGTAGGCGTGAGATCGTGAGCCTCTGCATCGCCTGGGAGACTCGATAGTGCCGCGACCCCCGCTGCGGCTACAGCCGTTCGGAAGAATTCGCGTCTGCTGAGGCTCTTGTCCATCCTACTCATTAGACCCACCCCCCTCGAGAACCATGCGGGTTCTTAGCGCACGTATTCCGCTCCTCCTTGCAAATGCCCTGCGCGCAACAGAGGAAGATATAGCCCCAGCAGAACCCGAGCAGAGGTGCGGCACCGTGTGGCCGCCTTGGCGCGGAAACATGGCCGCGCCTATGATCATCAGACCACTGCCAGCAGAACTGTGCTTCTCCGCGTACTACCGCGATCAGTGGTACGGAAAATCTGGGGCGCGGGAGTTTAACTCCTCGTACGGTAAGACCCACACAATAAGTGATGATAGTCTTCCATCTTCCTAGAGCGAGTTTTGGGATTGGAGGCGGCTCCAGAAGTGGTGGTAGGGCGATTTTCTCAGGGAGTGACTGGCTACGGGAATGTGCGAATCGTCTTGATAGACCTGGGGATTTATGGAGCGGGCGACGGGATTTGAACCCGCGACCCTCGGCTTGGAAGCCGCCTCGACGAAGTTTCGCTACCGTTCGCCGACATTTGGAATCCGCGCCACCATTGGGTTTTTTCATCCTTTGGAGATTTCGTCGGCGTTCGTCGCAGTGGGCTGCAGTTCGCCAGGTAAGGCAAGCTGATCACTCGAGTGGAAGACGCGGTTGGCCGCCTCGGGTAGCCTTCGGGGCAGACCGCTTCCGTCCACCAGTTGTGTTCACATCCTGTCGCGGTGGTTACGCAGTGGTGGGCGGGTTTTCGAAGGATTGGCTAACAGTCGTTAGGGACGATTCCCCACGATAGACGTGAGAATTCGCGGAATGGGCGACGGCAGTTGAACATTCTGCTCGTGTTCTTGCAGTCTATGGCCGGTGTGACGAGGCTTACTGCGTCGCCCCGGGCTGGGCACACGATTCCGCCGGGAGCTTAAATCGGACGTCCTGCTTGACCACCGAGCGGTAGGCATTCGCCGCTTGGAGAACTCTGGCAAGCTGTATCGCATCGAGGACGACACGCCACCCATCTGGGTCCTTCGTCGTTTGATAGAGCTCGAAACGCTCATACCTAGCATCTTTCGCAAGGGAGATGGTGAGTGTTGTCGACATGGTGTAGGTGTCAACTGAATACCTTATGTTCACCCTGGCGGAGTTATCCTTAACCCGCGCGTAGAGCATCTCGACTTGCTCAAATGAGGTCAGGGTCATCCTAGCGTAAGACAGAAAGTCTTGAGGCGTCACCTTGGCACGGGACTCCTGAGACAAGAGCACATACGCAGAGCAATAGCTCTGGTCCGGATACGTCGCCGCACTGAACAGTTCCGTGGCGGGCAGAATGTACAATGCGCGCAAGTACTTTAAGACGATTATTTCTGGAGCCTCATCTGCCGCAGAGACCACCGGTGCGCGCGGGAAGATCATTGCCAGGAACACCAAGCCGATCGCGCTCGCCTTCATAAGTCGCACTAGGATCACCCCGGAGGCTCAGGTTGGTCCGCCAACAGATTATTCAGGGAATGCCCCCAAGGCGTCCCGGGTAGTCCGGTGACGCAGGCGGGATGAACAACCCGGGCGGATCTAGCAAGATGGGCGTAATGGAACACGGAGCCCTCTTCCCCGCCCTCCTCGGTGCTTCGTCATCCAGGGGAGTAGAATCAGACTAATGGTAGAGCTGCGAGGAGGGACCTGATGGTTGACTTCACGTCACGACTGGGGCGTCGGATCAACCGGCGCATTCGGCACGAGAAGGTCATCTGGCTCACGACAGTCGACTTGCGTCATCGACCACAACCAAGGCCAGTCTGGTTTCCTCACCCTCACGGACTTCGGTATGGAAGCGATTCTAGAAGCGGTGGTTAAGCGGTGGTAGGCTGGTCTGTTTCTGAGGGACTAGCTAACCGGGGGGATATCCAGATCGCCTTGATAGACCTGGGGATTCGTGGAGCGGGCGACGGGATTAGACCTGCGACTCTCGGTGCTTGGGAAACCGGCTCGATGCTTCTTCGCTATTGTCGGGCATCGTTTGCCGACGTTTGGAATGCGTGCGGAACTTCAGACCGTGGGTAAGACCTCGCAGATCCGAGCCGACGGCATCTTCAATTTTGCAGAGACGATGGGTATCTAGGGGATCCGCTCTAGGACGACGACCGGGATGACTCGTTTCGTCTTCTTCGGGTAGTCGTGGAATCCCGCATACACATTGCCGTGCGCTTCGTAGAGGCGATCGCGCTCGGGTCCTTTCGGGATCGGCGTCGCGCGCACCTTGAACTTCTCCGTGCCCACCTCGATCTCGGCCTCTCGATGCTTCACGAGGTTGTGGTACCAGCCGGGATGTGTTGGCGCGCCGCCCTTCGACGCCGCGATTACGTAGCGCTCACCATCACGGTGGTAGACGAGCGGCGTCGTGCGCACCTGTCCAGTCTTCGCCCCGCGGGTCGTAAGGAGCAGAAGGTTGTCGCCCCAGGTCCCGACGCCTCTTCCCCGGTTCGCGCGGAACTCGTCTTTGACGCGCGTGTTCCAGTCCGCCACGCCCAACTGAACGTGTCGATGTCCGCCGCTATTCCCTCCGTCTGCGCAGATCGTCGAGAGGGCCGGACCTGAATACTCTCATGCATGCCGGGGAACCATGTGCCGCAGGCTTGGTACCCCTCAAGCGCTCAAAGGCGAGCGGACTAACCCGGACGCCCAGAGGGGAAGCCTTCAGCAGACCAGTCGCCGACGAGAGAGAGTTCTGGTCTGTGACCGGGAACCGACTCTAGAAGCGGTAGTTAAGCGATAGTAAGGCGTTTTCTGGGACCTGACCGACTGAGGGGAGTGCGAATCGCCTTGATAGACCTGAGGATTCGTGGAGCGGGCGACGGGATTTGAACCCGCGACCAACGGCTTGGGAAGCCGCCTCGACGTTGTTTCACTACCGTGTGCCAGCTCCAAGTCACCGGTCTGCTTCATTAGTAGAGGGGGTGTCTCGTGCCCCGTGCAGCCCCCAGCCACTATCGCCAATCGGTTTCAGACGGCAACGTCACGGCGATCGAAGACCACAATTCCCAGGAGGACCGTCAGCGCCGCAACACCCAGCAGGACGGCCACATCCGACCATACCACCCCGCCGCGCGCCACCACGCCCTGCGGGTCCCAGTACGCAAACAGCGAGTACCGCTTGAGCCACCTCCAGTCCGGGGAGAGCTTGGCGACATAGTCGGCGACGTACGACGCCAGTGTAAATGCCGCACTGACTCCGCCCGCCCGGCCGGCTTCACTGGCGGCGGCCGAACTGAGCAGTGCCACGCCGCCGACCGCCCAAAACGCAGCTGCTCCGGATGCTGCGGCCCAACCGAAGGCGACTAGATTGATAGGTCCGAAACCGCGGATCCTCGTGACCATGGCCAGCCCGCCCCACAGCGCGGCGCACATTGTGGCGACCCCGATCGTCATGGTCAGCGCAACGCTGCCCGCCACCTGGCGACGGCTGATGGGGCGTGTCAGGATGAGGGCGATCGTGCGGCGTTCCACTTCGCCAGCGAGGGCCCCCGATGCGAAAGCGATGGGGAATGCACTCATCAGCACCAGAACAAACGGGTGCATAAACAGGAAGGCAAGGAATCCCCCCGGCGTCAGCAGTCGGGCGTTTTCGTTCCCAAGCAGGGCCTGAATCCCTGGAGGCAGCATCTGGAGCACCGGCCCCAGGGTCTGGGTCCCCAGCGTCTCGTACACAACGACGAGCAGATACTCGAACAGGACGATGGCAGCACAGTAGATTCCCAACGCCCGCAGGGTGAACCACAGTCTCCGCCGGAGTTCAGCGCGCATCGGGATCCCTGCGGTAATATGCGAGAAAGATTTCTTCCAACGACGGTAGCTCCCACACGAGGTCGGCGACCTGTCGGCCCGCTAGGGCGTCCAGCACAGCAGCCGTTCGCTCGGCAGGCACTCGCAGGGTGAGTCGTACCCCTTCCACACGCTCCACCGTGACACCCTCTGGCGGTCGGAAAGCAGTCGCATCGTTAGCCTGTGCAAACTGCACGTCTACACGGCGAGCGCTACGCTGCCGCAGCGTATCGATGCGTTCCGTGGTCACCAGCAGACCATCGCGAATGATAGCCACACGGTCACAAATCCGTTCGACCTCCCACAGAAGGTGCGACGAGATGAATACCGTCCGCCCTTCCGCACGGAGCTCACCTAGCAATTCGTAGAATTCCTGCTGCATCAGCGGATCCAGCCCTTCGGCGGGTTCATCCAGCACCAGGAGTTCGGGGTCGTGCTGGAGCGCTTGTACAACGCCCACCTTTTGCTTCATGCCGCGCGAGTAGTGCCGGATCGGTCGGAGTAGATCTTGGCGGCTGAGCGCAAACCGTTCTAATAGTGCAGCACGGCGGAGCGGCGGACGGCGGGTCAATGCAGCCAAGTAGTCCAGCAGCTGCGCCCCTGTCATACGCTCATAGAGGCTCAGTTCACCCGGGACGAAACCGAGGCGACTGCGATCGATCTCACTGGCAGGGTGTCCGAAAATGGTTACGTGGCCGTGGTGCGGGTGCACCAATCCAAGCACCGCGCGGATGGTCGTCGTCTTACCGGCCCCGTTCGGCCCCAGAAAACCGAATATCTCCCCCCGCTGGACCGTGAAGGCTACATCCTCGATCCCGCGCCGCCGCCCGTAGTGCTTGGTCAGGTGGACGGCGTCGATGACGGCCTCAGCATTGCTCATTGTTCGCCATTGTTATTAAAGTAGTTCATCGCCGCTTGGTCAGGCACGACGACCGAGCTTGCGACAAGAGCGGGGTTGTTGCCTGCCCCTCTAGTCCGCCATGCATAGACCACTCTCTTTGTCGTCATCTTAGACTACTAGTCATCTTAAACCACGAATAGATCACCAGTCCAAGACAGCTTGATACGTCGATGCGGGGCTGGACGCCCCTCTCAAGGCAATGGGCGATCTGCGATCATTGCCAAAGCTTCGCAGTGCGTGCTTCGCAATCCGCGTAGGTAGGATCAAAGACTGCCACGCCTGCCGCGCAGGGGATCTCCCAAGAAGTGGTGGCGTGATCAGACTATCTGAGTCACACAGCGTTTGGGGTTTGGGCTACCCGAAGCAACTCCAGAAGCTGTGGTTAAGCGGCGGTAGGACGTTTTTCAAGGGAGTGGCTAACCACCGGGATGTGCGAATCGCCTTGATAGACCTGAGGATTCGTGGAGCAGGCGACGGGATTTGAATTCGCCGAGAAATGGTGAAGGCCCACCTGTAGTGATTTCCGTCTGGATTCCTAGCGCAGGACTTCAATCCGCTGGAGTTGGATTCCGTCCTTAAATGCGACCGTGTATTGAATATCGACGAGTAGTCGATCAACCGTCCTGTTCACAGCGAGAATTGGGTCGCATATACCGGCGTCCCCCTGGCCCTTTTCTGATGCTCCAAACGACAGATGCGACCCCTGAATCTCGTCGAAAAACTCGACTACTGGCGCACTTGTAGGATGTCGATGCCGCACACTCCACGCGAAGCGAAAGTACCCACATGCGCAGCAGGGACCATCGTCGATTAGCCTGCCAGCAAGAGGGAAGTCGACGGGGCGTTCTTCTTTCGAACTAAGCGCTAGGAAGAAAGCTGCACTATCCACACGGTTGTCCTTTTTGAACGTCCCCGTGACCTTGACCCTCAACCCACTATGCAGTCTGTGATGCCTTCCAGAGAAGACATAGACGCTACGGTCATTATCCAGGCGAAAGATACTGTAGGCCTTCCCCTGGGTAGAGATGTGCTCGTTATAGTCGGCGATGGTGCCCGCGACGCTCACTTGCTGGTTGTAAAACCGATCGGGTTGCAGTACCAATTCCCCGATAGTCGGCATCACGATGGATAGAGCAGGGGAGATGGCGGGGAAAAGAGTCAGGCCCAGGAGCGAGATCAGGCACGCAGAGAGTCGCATCGTCCTAGCTAGCGTCTCCCAGAAGGCAATCACGATAGCCCCTACCAGAGCCACTTCGGCTTGTTGCTCACCTAGCCCTTGCCCGCAGGATCCGTCAGCCCTCTCCAATTGAGGCCGCCGGCCGAATCATTTGGGAGTGGAATCAACTCTAGAAGCGGTGGTTAAGCGGTGGTAGACCACTTTCCGGAGGATTGGCTGACTGAGGGAAGTGCGAATCGCCTTGATAGACTTGCGGATTCGTGGAGCGGGCGACGGGATTTGAACCCGCGACCCTCGGCTTGGGAAGCCGATGCTCTACCACTGAGCTACACCCGCTCGTCTTTCCGACATTATATACTACCGCCCCCGGCGGGGGAGGCAGATGGGAGAACCTACCGCAGCCGCCCCACTAATCCGAGGTAGGCAAGGATGGCCACGTTGATGAAGACACCGACGCGGGAGTCAGGCCATCCAATGATGCTGAGGATGAGCGAGAACATGGCGGCGTCAAGGGTCACGATTCCACCCCACGACGATGCCGCCATGACGCCAATGCCCGCCATGACGAAGGCAAGGCCCGGAATTAGCCATAGGATGCCCATCACGCGAATCCCGATGTCGCCTAGGTCGACGAAGCCATTCAGGATCGTCGTATTGTAGGGCGAACTTTTGCCTGGACCGATGCGCCACGGGACGAAAAAGCCCAGGCTGTGCGCTAGCCCGTGGGCGATCAAGATGAGACCGATGATGAACCTCATGTCGCCTCCGTCCTCCTGGCCTGCTGTCCACGATGAGCCACGCCACCGGCCGCGATTAGGGGACTCACCGCTCGCGCGCTGTTGGTGTCGTGCCCGCAATAGAGGCAGGGCCTACGCCCACGGCGGCTTCGCCCATGCGAGTTTCGGTGGAGCGACGGCCACTTCGTTCACGATCGCGCGGATATCAAACCACCATAGCTCAGTTTCTTCGTCGATTTCTCCTTCACCGACGCACAGGTGATAGTTCAGCCACCGGTACCGCTCCTCCTGAGCGCGGAGCCACATCGCCGCGACGATTGCGCGCCGCAGGGTCGCGGTCGCCTCATCGATACTGTACCCTTGGAGCGAGAAGACGACCTGCGCTCCATCGTCGGTGGTAACGAATCCATGGCAGTCCGGACACCACACGCCGTCTTCCCGGCGACGGGGGTGGTTGGCCCAGATTACAGATCCCTGCAGCCGCGGCCCCACCATCCGGCCGCTGCCGAAACCAAAACCAGCGCCTTCTTTCTCACCATATGGCCGTAGCCACGCCGCCTTCGGATCGTACTGCATCTCCAGGCGGCCGATGGGTTCCAATCGCATTAGAGTCACCTCACGCGAGCGCTTCCGCGCCGGATGGAACTGTTCTCCTGAATCGTTGACCACGATAGGTGTGTTTCCTGTCGGGCGCCGTTGGGGCGCGACCTTCACAAGTTCTTCAAATGCGTCCTACACTATGAGAACGTGAGGTGGGTGAATGCACAGGGGGAAGCGGGTCCGATGATGAGAGGCCATGCATGGTGGCGAGGGCCGATACGGAGTGCGGTTCTGGCGGCTACGATGATCGTCGGCGGGGTTCGTGGGTACGCGCCTGCCGCCCACGCTCAGCCAGCCTCGCCGCCTGCAGCCGCGCAGGAGTTTGTGATCGTCCCCACCGAGTCTCAGGTCATCTATCGAGTCGGGGAGACGCTCATCGCGGATAATAATCGTTTCAACGTGGCGGTCGGCACGACCCAAGCCATCCGAGGGGCGGTGACGGTCGACCGCGTCAACCCCCGGGCCAGCCGCATCGGCCCGATTACCATCGACATCAGCCAGTTTCAGTCGAACGTGGCCCGGCGGGACAATGCCATTCGCCGGCAATGGCTGGAGTCGGCGAAGTTTCCGGCCGCGGAATTCACCCCGACGCAGATCGAAGGACTCCCGGCGCAATATGTAGACGGCCGCCCGATCCCGCTACGCATCTCCGGCACGCTGCGGGTACGCAATGTGCCGCGGTCCACGACCTTCGACGCCACCATAACGCTGACCGGCCAGCAGCTCACCGGTCAGGCAACCACCAAAGTGCTGATGACCGACTTCGGGTTCTCTCCGCCGGATATTTTTGGCATCCTGCGCGCTCAGAACGAGGTCGGAATCGAGTTTCGCTTCACGGCGCGACCCGCTTCAACGCCGTAGAACCGTCGCGAGGCAGCTGACTACTTGGAGAGGACGCGCATGCGCAAACTTGGGGGTTTCGGTGTTGCCCTCGTGCTGGCCGCGACGACGGGGCTGATCTGGACCACGTCGCGCGGACAGGCGCAGAGCCCCGTCCAGACGCAGACGGTCGTCAGCGATCTGGAGATTCCCTGGGCGGCACAGTTTGCGGGCGACGGCCGGCTGTTCCTGACGGAGCGGCCGGGGCGCATCCGCATCATCCGCAACGACAAACTGGATCCCCAGCCCTGGGCAACGATTCCCGTCGCGCATGTCGGGGAGGGAGGACTGCTGGGGCTGGCGCTCGCGCCTGATTTTACCCGCAGCAAGTTCGTGTATGTCTACTACACCTATCAGGCGGACGGTCGCTTGTGGAACCGCGTCACACGGTTGATCGATCAGAATGGGCGAGGAGAAATCGACCGCGTGATTCTCGATCAGATTCCCGGCGCAGTCGTTCACGATGGAGGCCGGATCAAGTTCGGGCCGGACGGAAAACTCTACGTCACCACGGGCGATGCCCGGCAACCTTCGCAGGCTCAGGATCGTGCGGCCTTGGGAGGGAAGATCTTGCGGATTAATCCCGATGGCGCGATCCCTGCGGATAATCCCTTTGCGGGTTCCCCAGTGTTCTCATTCGGTCACCGCAATGCGCAGGGGCTGGCCTGGCACCCGCAGGCTACGACGATGTACGCCTCAGAACACGGGCCGACGGGCGAGTTTGGGCTGTGCTGCCGCGACAAAGTGAACGTCATCAAGGTGGGTAACAATTACGGCTGGCCGGTCGTGGCCGGACGAGCCGGGGACCCGAGATTTGTCGACCCGATAGCTGACAGCGGAGTCAGCGACACCTG
>Ga0099794_10000814_pt1 | contig 10538 bp, 10 predicted proteins | sample Rivendell_Oct201_10_FD_77320 | JGI IMG/M metagenome (GOLD analysis project Ga0099794, IMG submission 77320) | Vadose zone soil microbial communities from the Eel River Critical Zone Observatory, Northern California, USA -... | ecosystem: Host-associated > Plants > Roots > Rhizosphere > Soil ... | reverse complement strand
TCGGCGTAGTGGATGCGCAAGATCTCGAGGTCGGTGATCATGAGGCCCGAACGCTCGACCGCGGCCACCATCTCCGACAGCGCCGGAATGTAGCCGCCGGGAAAGATGTACTTCGCGATCCAAGGATTGGTGATGTTGGGACCTTCCGATCGTCCGATCGAATGCAGCAGCATCACGCCGTCGTCGTCGAGCAGAGCGTGGCATTTGCGAAAGAAAGCGTCGTAAAAGCCGACGCCGACATGCTCGAACATGCCGACCGATACGATGCGATCGAATTTCTCCGGCACGTCGCGATAGTCCTGTAGGCGAAACTCGGCCTTGTCGGAGAGTCCCTTCTCGGCCGCGCGCACGCGTGCAAGGGCAAGCTGCCGCTCCGACAGCGTGATGCCGGTGACGCGCGCGCCGCAAAGCTCGGCGAGATAGAGTGCGAGCCCGCCCCAACCGCAGCCGATGTCGAGCACGCGCCGATCCGGCGGGACGAGAAGCTTCGCCGCCAGGTGACGCTTCTTCGCAAGCTGGGCGTCATCGAGCGATTGTTCGCCGCTCTCGAAATAGGCGCAGCTGTATTGCGTGTCGGCATCGAGAAACAGCCCGTAAAGCTGGCCGTCGAGATCGTAGTGGTGCGCCGCGTTGCGCCGCGCTTGCGGGCGCGGATTAAATTGTTTGACGCGGCGATGAAGGTAGCGGACGAGCCGTCGCAACCGCGCCCACGCCGGCAGTCCGTCCTCGCGGGGCTGACCGAGCACGATGGCAAGGACATCAGCGATCGAGCCCTCTTCGACGACGATGCCGCCGTCCATATAGGCTTCACCAAACCTCAACGCGGGATCGAGGAGGACGCCGCGCTCGGCGGCTCGCGTGGTGAAGCGGATCGCCGCCGGCGTGCCGGTCCCGTCGCCAAAGGTAAAGCTTGAGCCGGCCACGGTCCTGACCCGGAGATTCCCTGCGCGGATCAACCGTCCCAATGCCGCCCGAAGCAACCGATCCATCGGCCGCCTCCCACCGCGTCGACTAGCCGCGCCGTGCCACAATCGACGTCCGCGGTCGTTGTGCGAGCAGATCGCGCCGCGGCCGATTGCAACCGGCACTTCCTCCGGAGGGGAGAATTAAAACAAAGTCTCTTGGCTGCCGCAATGGCTTAAGTTGCAAGAGGTTAGGAATGAAATACAGGTCAACTGGGGGCAGACAGGTCGCATCCTCATTTGGCCAAAAATTCGAAGCAAAAAGTCGCCTCAGCGTCGGCTGTGATGGAGGATTGATCGTGGCGAGGGTTGCTCTAGTCGTGCCGTGGGTCATCGCGGCCGCCCTGACGACGGCGGATGCGCCGGCGCAGGCCCAATCGAATCTCGACGCCGGCAAGTCGGCCGCGCAAATATTCGCCGATACCTGCAGCGCGTGCCACCGCGGTCCGCGGGAAGTTAGGCCAACGAGCGCGGCTTTCCTGCGGGAACATTATACCACCGGCGGCCGGGAAGCGGCGGCAATGGCCGCTTATCTGGCCTCGGTCGGGAGCGATGCGCGGGCGGTCCAACAGCGGCGGCCCCCCACGCTGGGCGCGGGCCAGGCGGCCTCGCCGGGAGCCGACCAAGGCAACGGCCGTCGGACGCCCGAGCAGGGTCAGCCGTCGCCAGGCGCGGCCACCGCCAGCGCGATTCGGCCTCGGCTTCCCTCCGAGAGTGTGGAAGCGGGCAATCTGCCGATTGCTGCTGCGCCGGGAGGCGCTGCTGCCGAGACCGGTCCGCCGCAAGCCGCCGTGGCAGCACCGCCGCGGCAGAGGGGCATCGAAGCCTTCGAGGAATAGCGCTGAGACGGCGACGTCCGCAGAACTCGCCTCCGGTTCGCCCCTGGTTTCAGACAAGCGGCAATCGCGAAACCTGTCTGCGCGACTCGCGCCGACGCGGTTGCGAGATCGTCACCCGTTGGCCGCATGCGCTGCGCAAACCGCGTCAACACAAGGACGCTATTTTTTCTCCGCTTCCGCGTCCGCTGGCGAGGTCTCATCGGCGGCCTCATGCGTTCGGCGCGCCTCGACTACCTCCGGCTCGAAGAAGGCCTCCGCTGCCGCTACGGCCGCCTCGGCGGCTTCCTCGCCTTCCTCGCGGACGACGGTGATGTCCTCGCCGCGGGCGAGCCGTTGAGCCTCGTCTGCGTTGCGCGCGACGCTGACGTTGATTGTCACCTCGACTTCGGGGTGCAGCGAAACAGGCACCTTGTGCAACCCGATCGTCTTGATCGGCGCGTTAAGCGCGACCTGAGCGCGACTGATAGCAAAGCCCCTTTCCGTGACCAGCAGGGCCAGGTCGCGGGGAGAGACCGAGCCATAAAGCTGGCCGCCCTCGGCCGCCTGGCGCAGCACCGTGAAGCTCTGACCGTCGAGCTTCTGAGCGATCTTTTCCGCTTCCCCTTTTTGCTCGAGGTTGCGCGCTTCGAGCTCGACTTTCATCTTCTCGAAGCGCGTGCGGTTGTCCTTGGTCGCGCGCAGCGCTTTGCCCTGGGGCAAGAGATAGTTGCGCGCGAACCCGTCCTTGACGCGTACGACGTCGCCCATTTGGCCGAGCTTGGCGACGCGCTCAAGCAGGATTACTTCCATGACTGTCTCTCCATCTATTGAGCATCGGCATTCATCAGGTCCGCAAACTCGGCGGCCCGCGCCTTCGTGCGACGCGACCGCGAATGTTGAAAGCAGCCTCGGCGAGCCCCAGGATGGACATCGCCAGAACCGGCCAGCCGAGCACGACCGCCGCGGCATAGACCGCCGCGAGCACGAGCGCGCGACCACTGATCCCGCGCGTGATCGCATGCAGGACGGCAAAGCCGAGCATTGCAAAGACCATGAGCAGGCTGGCCGCAAACGCGCCGGCAAGAACGCCCACGAGGTCGGGCAGGAACGAGCCGGCGACGGCGGCGGCCAGAAATCCGGAGGTCGATGCAGGTAACGTCAAGGCCGCCAAATCCGGCCATGGCCGCTTGAGCCGGCCTGAGATCTTCACGACACGCGCGGCGAGCCAGAGATTGAACACATTGATAATGGTGGAGAACACGGCCGCGGCCGGCGGCACAGCGACCACCAACAGGTCGATCAGCGACTGGTCGTGCAGAATACGTTCGTAGGTCTTGCGCAAGGCGGCCTGCAGGGTCTGTTGGTCGGTGCCGAAATTGGGAACGGCGGCGACGATGATGAGCGTTCCGATCACTGCCGCCCACAGCACGAGCCGGCCGGCCGGATACCATTCGAACGCGCCCCCGCCGTTCGTTGCCGGCCGCGCGAGTAATGCCAAATAGCCTAGCCACCACGCTCCGAACGCGATGACGGGCGCGGCGATGAAGAACGTGCCGGAAAGGGCCATGATCGCCGCCGTCGCAGACGCCGCCGCAATCAGCCCCGCCACGTGGCTCCAGCCGAGCGCAGCGATCAGGATCGGTAACGGGGCGAGGTAAAACAGGAAGATCGCAGCGATCGATCCCGACACGACCGAGGCGAACAGCAGCGCTGCTGCCGCCCCGGCTCCCAGTCCGACCAGTATGATTTGCATCATCTTCAGCTGTCCCGCTTCATCAGCGGTTAGAGACGGATCGCGTTCCGTCCCAACCATCGCAGGGCGGACGACGCAGCGCGCACGGCGGCCAAGTCGGCCTCTCGTAGCACCTTCGCTCGTCCGCTGGCGCTTGCTCGTCTGTGCTCCGTCGTGCGCGCCGTCGTCTGCTAGCGGATCACATAGGGCAACAATCCGAGAAAGCGGGCGCGTTTGATGGCCCGCGCCAGCTCCCGCTGCTTCTTGGCGGACACCGCCGTAATCCGACTCGGCACGATCTTGCCGCGCTCGGAGACATAGCGCTGCAAGAGCCTCACGTCCTTATAGTCGATCTTCGGCGCATTGGCGCCGGAAAACGGACAGGTCTTGCGGCGGCGAAAGAATGGCCGACGAGTCTGTGTTGGAGAAAGCGCCATGGCTGTCACTCCTCGGTGGCCGCGGCGGGAAAGGACTCCTCGTAGCCTTCGCGCGGCGGACGGCCGTCGCGCTCGCGGTCGCGACGATGCTCGCCACGATCGCGATCGCGGAAGCCGCCGCGGTCACGATCGCGAAAGCCGAAACCGCGATCGTCGCGCTCGCGATCGCGGTCGACCTTGCGCATCATCGCGGAGGGACCTTCCTCGTGCTCGTGCACGCGAACCGTGAGGTAGCGCAACACATCCTCGCTGAGCCGCTGCTGCCGCTCGATCTCGTTGAGGGCGGCCGACGGCGCTTCAATATTGAACAGGGTGAAATGTGCCTTGCGGTTCTTACGCAAACGGTAGGCGAGGGACTTCACGCCCCACTGCTCGGTCTTGGCGACCTTGCCCCCCATTTGCTCGATGATGGCCTTGAACTGGGCGGTCAGTTCTTCGACCTGTTGCGCGCTGGCGTCTTGGCGCGTGAGGAAGACGTGTTCGTAGAGCGGCATCCGATGCCTTTCCCATGTTCGCTGCTCCCCCCGGCGCAAAGCCCTTCGAGCCCTTTTCGGGAAAGGCTCGAATGCTCAGAAGGCGGGAACACGGGACGCCGGACCATCGGCCCTGCCGCCCGGCATTGGCCGAGCAGCCGTCCGTTCAGTTCCCAGCCGGGATCGAGCGGAAGCGCGCGTTATAAGGAGTTCCGACGAAAAGGCAAGGCTGCTCCCTGGCGGCACAGGGTGCACCGGCAGCCACCGCTCGGCTTGACAGGGCGGATGTCGCGGTGTCTTAGGGCCTGACCTCATTAAGGGGAGGGAATGTCGTTCGCTTTCGTATTTCCGGGCCAAGGCAGCCAGGTGGTCGGCATGGGCAAGGCCCTCGCCGACGCCTTTGGGCCGGCACGCGCGGTGTTCGAGGAGGTCGATGCGGCACTGGGCGAGAACCTCACCCGCATCATCTGGGAAGGGCCGGCCGAGACGCTGACGCTGACGGAGAACGCACAGCCCGCACTGATGGCGGTGTCGCTCGCGGCCATGCGCGTGTTGGAGACGCAAGCGGGCGTCGATCTTGCGCGCGACGCGCGATTCGTGGCCGGCCATTCGCTCGGAGAATATTCAGCGCTCGCCGCCGCTGGCGCGCTCACCATTGCCGACACCGCGCGGCTCCTGCGCATTCGCGGTCGGGCAATGCAGAAAGCGGTGCCAGTGGGCACCGGCGCCATGGCGGCACTGCTCGGGCTTGACTTCGATCAGGCGGCGGCGGTCGCGGCGCAGGCCGCGCACGGGGAAGTTTGTCAGGCCGCGAACGATAACGGCGGCGGACAGGTCGTGGTGTCTGGCGACAAGGCGGCGGTCGAACGCGCCGTCGAGATCGCGAAAGAAAGGGGCGCTCGGCGCGCCATGATGCTGCCCGTCTCTGCGCCCTTCCACTGCGCGCTGATGCAACCGGCAGCCGACGTCATGGCCGCGGCGCTGGCAAAGATCGCCGTGAAGCCGCCAGTGGTGCCGGTCGTCGCCAATGCGCTGGTCAAGCCGGTCACTGATCCGGCCGACATCGTGCGCGCGCTTGTCGCGCAAGTCACCGGGACGGTGCGCTGGCGCGAGTCCGTTGCGCTCATGGCGGCTGCGGGCGTCACCACTTTTTATGAGGTCGGCGCCGGCAAGGTATTAAGCGGCCTTGTCAGGCGCATCGCCGATGGGGCGCGCGGCGTTGCGATCGGAACGCCGGAGGACATCGCGATGTTCGGGCTGACCAACGCATGATTTCGAGGAGCGATCGATGTTCGATCTGACCGGAAAGGCCGCGCTCGTCACCGGAGCGACCGGCGGGATCGGGGGAGCGATCGCGCGCGCATTTCACCGCCAAGGCGCGACCGTCGCGCTCTCCGGCACGCGACGCGACGTGCTCGATCAGCTGGCCGGGGAGCTCAAGGACCACGTCCACGTGCTGCCCTGCAACCTCGCGGACAAAGACGAGGTCGAGGCGCTGGTGCCGAAATGCGAGCAGGCCATGGGGAGGCTCGATATTTTGGTGGCCAATGCGGGAATCACCAAGGACAACCTCCTGGTTCAGCTGCGGGATGAGGACTGGGACCAGGTCGTTGCAATCAATCTGACCGCGACGTTCCGCCTCGCGCGGGCGGCGGTGCGCGGAATGATGCGACAGCGCTTCGGCCGCATCATCGGCATCACCTCGGTGGTGGGGATCACCGGCAATCCCGGTCAGGGTAATTATACCGCGACCAAGGCGGGGATGATCGGCATGATCAAGTCGATCGCGGCCGAATACGCCAAACGCGGCGTGACGGCGAATGGCAGGGCACCCTGGTTGATCGCCACGGCGATGACCGCCAAGCTCAACGAACAGCAGTGGGAGACGATCCTCGCCCGAGTGCCTGCGGGCCGGCTCGGCGCAGGGGCGGATGTGGCGGCTGCCGCGGTCTTTCTCGCTTCGCAAGAGGCCGACTACATCACCGGCCAGACGCTGCACGTGAACGGCGGGATGGCGATGATTTGAGCGTCGTCGTCGAGGCCCCGCGGGGTTCCCGATGCGGCGCCGCCGTGCTGGTCAAGGCATTTGAAGTATGGTAACCGAGCTTCGGTTTGGCTGGGGCGGCATAACGGTGCCAATCGTCATAGGGGTCCGCTCGCGACCCGATGATCCGACGGCGGATACCACGCAAGCCCATACCGCAATGGCTCGGGGGCGCTGACCGATCGAGCCCAATTCAAAGGACGCGAGGTTGCAGCGATGAGTGATATTGGCGAGCGGGTGAAAAAGATCGTCGTGGAACATTTGGGCGTCGAACCCGAAAAGGTGACCGAGAACGCAAGCTTCATCGACGATCTCGGGGCCGACAGCCTGGATACGGTCGAACTCGTCATGGCGTTCGAGGAAGAATTCGGTTGCGAGATCCCTGATGACGCCGCCGAGACCATCCTGACGGTCGGCGACGCCATTAAATTCCTTGAAAAAAACGCAAAAAGCTAACGCCGCCATTTCGGGCGGACCCTCACGGTTTTCTGCGATCGGAGATTGCCTTGGCGCCCTCGCGGCGGCGGGAGAATATGATATTGGCTGCGGGCTAAGGAACCGAAGATGAGACGCGTCGTCGTCACGGGGCTCGGCATGGTGACACCGCTCGCTTGCGGCGTCGAGCCGACCTGGCAACGCCTCATCAACGGCGACAGCGGGGCCAGGCGCATCGAGACCTTCGACGTTTCCGATTTGGCGGCGAAGATCGCCTGTCAGGTTCCGCGTGGCGACGGCTCGAACGGCAGCTTCAATCCCGACCAATGGATGGAGCCGAAGGAGCAGCGCAAGGTCGATGATTTCATCGTCTTCGCCATGTGCGCCGCGCGCCAGGCGCTCGACGATGCGGGCTGGAAGCCGGCGACCTACGACGAACAAGCGAGTACCGGCGTGATGATCGGGGCCGGTATCGGCGGCCTCACCGGCATTGCCGAAACTGCGATCGTACTAAAGGAGAAAGGGCCGCGGCGCGTGTCGCCGTTCTTCATCCCCGGCCGTTTGATCAACCTGGCGGCGGGATATGTGTCGATTGCGCACGGCCTGAAGGGACCCAATCACGCGGTGGTAACCGCCTGTTCGAGCGGGGCGCATGCCATCGGCGATGCCGCACGCTTGGTGGCGCTGGGTGACGCCGAGGTCATGGTGGCGGGCGGCGCCGAGTCGCCGATCTCGCGCATCGGCATGGCCGGATTTCTCGCCTGTCGCGCGCTGTCCACGTCATTCAACGATACGCCGGAACGTGCGTCTCGCCCTTACGACCGCGATCGGGACGGGTTTGTGATGGGCGAGGGCGCGGGCATCGTCGTGCTCGAAACTTATGAGCACGCCAAGCGCCGGGGCGCCAGGATTTATGCCGAGCTCATCGGCTATGGACTCTCTGGCGACGCTTATCACATCACCTCGCCGGCGGAGGACGGCGATGGCGCACTACGCTGCATGAATGCGGCGATCAAGCGCGCCGGCATCCCGGCGGGGGAGATCGATTACATCAATGCTCATGGCACCTCGACGCCGGTCGGCGACGAGATCGAGCTTGGCGCCGTGCACCGTCTGGTCGGCAACGCCGCGGCGCGCATGTGCATGTCCTCGACCAAGTCCTCGATCGGGCACTTATTGGGTGCCGCGGGTGCCGTCGAGGCGATCTTTTCGATCCTGGCAATGCGCGACGGCGTGGCGCCACCAACCATCAATCTCGATAATCCGTCCGTGGAGACGGCGATCGATCTCGTGCCGCATCACTCGAAAAGGCGCAGCATCGACGTGGTCCTGTCCAATTCTTTCGGCTTTGGTGGAACCAATGCGTCGCTCATCTTTCGCCGCCTTACAGATTAAGGCGAGCTCGGGGCGGCGCCCTGAACGGGTGTGATTCACGGTTCCACCTTTGGCCATATTCTCGTTTAATATGAGGGGGTTCTGTCCTATCCCGCTGTGCCATTCGATGGGAGATCGGCGAAATGACATGCTCACGCCTTTGCGGGGCTCGCGAGGGTCGGTACCTGAACTGGACGCGGTGGTAGCGGTTATCGTGGGCCTCAAGGTGGGGACATAGCCGGTGAACTCGCATAACGCACCGCCTGGCAGCAGCGGCCGCGATCCGGCGCGTCCGGACGCCTCACCGGACGCTTCCAAGGCAGGAGGGGGGAGCATTGATCCGTCGCTACCGCGGCCCAACCCGTTGCCGGCGTCTGCCGGATCGCCTCCTGCAGCGACTTCGGGACGGGTGGTGCTTGGTGTCGGAGAGCCGGAACCGCCCATATCGGGGCGGCCGGACGGACTGGGCGGGTCGGTCATGGAGCCCAAGCGCATCGCGCCGCGCAGCCCGCGCGCCGCGCTCGAGCCCGATCACGTGCCGGTTCCGAGCCGGCGTTCCAGGCGCGTACGCAACCCACTGGTGATCATGGGCAACGCCGTTTTCACCGCGTTGGTCCTCGTCCTTATCGTTGCGGGCGGAGCGGTTGTCTTCGGCAAGAGCCGGTTCGAAGCCCCGGGCCCCTTGCAAGAGGACAAGATCGTCAGCATCCCGCCGCGCACCGGCATGCTGGACATCGCCGATCTGCTCAAGCGCGAGGGGGTGGTGGACGCGAACCGTTTCGTCTTTATCGGCGGCGTGTTCGCGCTCAAGGCGCGCTCCGATCTCAAGGCCGGCGAATATCTCTTCTCCAAGCAGGCCAGCATGAAAGACGTGGTGGAAACGATTCTCGAAGGAAAGGTGGTGCAGCATCAACTCACCATTCCGGAAGGCCTGACGTCCGAGCAAATCGTCGCGCGGCTCCTGGAGAACGACGTTCTCTCCGGCAACATCAAGGATGTCCCGCGGGAAGGCAGCCTGCTACCCGACGGCTACCATTTCAACCGCGGATTCACGCGCGAGCAGATGCTCCAACGCATGCGCCAGGCGCAAGATCGGCTGGTGCGCGAAGTATGGGATCGCCGCAATCCCGATCTGCCGCTCAAGACCCCCGACCAACTCGTCATTCTCGCATCGATCATCGAGAAAGAGACCGGCAAGCCCGAGGAGCGCACGCGCATCGCGGCGGTGTTGGCCAACCGGCTCAAGCAGAAGATGAAACTGCAATCGGATCCAACCATCATCTACGGTCTCGTCTTCGGCAAGGGGGCGCTCGGGCATCCGCTCACCAAGAGCGAGATAGCGCAACCCACTCCCTACAACACTTACGTCATCGACGGCTTGCCGCCCGGACCGATTGCCAACCCCGGTCGCGCTTCGATCGAGGCCGCCGCCAATCCGGCGCGCACGAAGGAACTCTATTTCGTGGCCGACGGCACCGGTGGACACGCTTTCGCGGAAAGCTACGAGCAGCATGTAAAGAACGTCGGGCGCTTACGTGCGATCGAGCACGAGCTGCGAGGAGAGGCGCCGGTCCCGGACGCCCAAACGCCACCTGCCCCGACACGCACGGCGCCGTCGGCCGCGCAGCGCAGCAAGCGCAGCGCCAACGGTTCGTCAAAGGGCGCCGTGGCGCCCGCGCAGTAAGTTCGCACAACGCGCCCGCGTCCTCTGCCCTTGTGACCTCTCTCGCTCGTCGCTAAGGTCCCCGCCCGATTCGATCACCCAAGATGCTTGCGTGGGTAGAGGCCGATGGCGCTCTCGAGCATGACCGGCTTCGCGCGTGGCCACGGCGTGAGCGGCGCCTATACCTGGGCTTGGGAGCTGAAATCGGTCAATGCCAAGGGGTTCGATTTGCGGCTGCGTCTGCCGCCGGGCTGGGACGCGGTCGAGGGTCCGGCGCGCAACGGCGCAGCACAGGTGCTCGCGCGCGGCACGGTGCATGGCACGCTCACGGTGGAACGGCAGGGCGTCGCGCCCAGCGTGCGCATCAACGAGCCCGTGCTCGCAGCCGTGCTCGCGACCGTCAAGGGCCTCGCCGGACGTGTGGACGCCGCCGCACCGAGGCTCGACGGCATCCTGTCGCTCAAAGGCGTGATCGAGGTCCTCGACGAGGACGAGCGCGAGGACGACCGACGCGCCGCCGAGGCGGCGGTGATCGCCGGCTTCCAGCAAACGGTCGCCGAGCTTGCCGCCATGCGCCGCCGCGAAGGCGAGACCTTGGGG
>Ga0099794_10000813_pt1 | contig 10546 bp, 7 predicted proteins | sample Rivendell_Oct201_10_FD_77320 | JGI IMG/M metagenome (GOLD analysis project Ga0099794, IMG submission 77320) | Vadose zone soil microbial communities from the Eel River Critical Zone Observatory, Northern California, USA -... | ecosystem: Host-associated > Plants > Roots > Rhizosphere > Soil ... | reverse complement strand
TGGTGCAACATCGTGAAGTCATACGTTGGCCCAAACTTCCCTTTTGAGCTCGTATCCGGGTTTCACGATGACGGGCGGGAATCTCCACCTAATAATGGTGGTCTAATCGACAGTTTTGTGGGCTGCCTACCTGACAAGATGGGATCCACTGGAACATACGGTAAAGAATACTACTTTGACTATCCCTCGTCTAGTCCTCTCGCACGAATCATAATGGTATCTCCAGATCTGAACTTTACCAATGGCGGATACTATTCGTTTAGCGTGGGGTCTTCGCATTATGAGTGGCTGTCCAACGCCATAGACGGGGCAAGATCCGCTAAGATCTCTTGGATCATAGTGGCGATGCACAAACCCTGCATTTCAGCCGGAATATACCCCACATGCATTGTAGGTCGAGACCTGATGAATCTCTTGATTCAGAAAAGGGTTGATCTGGTGTTACAGGCGCATGACCATAACTATCAACGTAGCAAGCAGCTGACTTGCGCCGTCGCGTTGCAGTTCCAAAATGGTTGCGTGGCGAACGATGGGTCATCGGGAACTTATACCCAGGGCCGCGGGGCAATATTCGTAATCGCGGGAACCTTCGGGCAAGAATTCTACCCGATCAATTTTGCGAGTCCTAATGCTCCATACTTTGCAAGCATGGCAAGCAACAACACTCGTGGAATGGGGCATGGGTTCGTTAAGTTTACTGTTACAGCAGATGAATTCAAGGCTCAGACGGATTTCTCGGGTAGCTTCTCCGACTCATTCCGCATTGTGAAGCCTGGGGCTCTAGCAGCATTCCTTCTCTTTGTCGAGGACAATCCAATCCTCGTCTCTCTCTTTCTAGCGCCAATCTTCGCAGCGATTGCGGTGGTTTCCCTGAACCGTTGGAAAGGATGGCCGCCGCTATCAAGGCATCGGAGGTAGTAGCGCTCATAGAGCCGGAGCTGAAGAAAAGCCTGAGCCATCGAGCGTGCCGTCGAAAATCAGATTCGGGAACGACAAGTCTAAACTCAACTGAGCAGTAAGGACGCTGGAAAAACCGTGGCGAATCATCGACTAGGCGAAGCTCTTATCGACGTCCAGACTATCATCATTGTTGGACTTCTGTACTGGTTACTTCGGGAAGAACAAGACAACGCTTTCCTTCGCACTTGGCTCTCAAGCAACTTCCCGCTGGGATTGTACCTCCTAAGTCCGCTGACAGTTGTCGCGGTCAGCGGGACTCTACTACTCATAACAGTGGCGCGGATCACACTCTTTGTAACCGGCAGCAACGCCACTCTTGTCGAAGCGGTTCGTCAAAGACTGAAGAACCTGAGAGGACCGCTCCGAGATCTCGCCTCCACCAAGAGGAGCGGCTCTTCGGCCATCGTACTCACCGGCTTTGGGACAGTGCTAACGCTCTACTCGTATTTCATCGTAGACATCGTTCCACTCGCGGCCCTTGGTATCTCGTGCATCATTTTGGGTTTTACCGCGCTGTCGCTTCCCCGCCACATCGGGGGAGGCCCTGGAATGAGAGCTATGCTTCAAGGGGCTACTCTGAGTGTTGAAGCTGTACTCGAGCATTATGACATCGGAAGGGCAACTTATCTTCCGCCGGTTGATGGCGGAGCAATTCTTGCTTACGTTCCCTTGAACTCCCAGCTGTCGACTCCGAGCCTCAGCAAAATGAGACGAGCTCCCAAGAGTCTTGTGGGTAACAACCAAGAGGGATTGCTCGTCTACCCGGTCGGGTCGGAACTCAACAGAATACCTGAGTTCCAAGACGGCCTTTCCCTTGAGGAGAGATTGAGATATGTTCTTGTAGAATCAGCAGACATCTGCTCTCGAGTGATGGTCGAGGAAACTGGGAGCCTTATAGTTGTAGGAATGAAGGGCGCAGACTTGGATATCCAAGGACAGAAATATCAGAATTCACTTGGCAGTCTTCCCTCAAGCCTGGCCGCCTGCGTAATCGCTACATTGCACAATAAGCCCGTGGCACTACTGGAAGAGAAGAAGGCCGGCGATAGTCTTATTGCCCGTTTTCGATTGCTCGAGTGAGCCGAAAGGAGAACGAGATGGGTTGCGGCGAGAGAGTGCCTTTCTGACAACGCTTGCAGTCCTACTCTTAACCTCCGTGGTCTTACTTTCAACTTTGAAAGTTCAGAACCTCGCCGCCTACCTAAGCCTGTTCACTCTGTGCTACTTTGCGAGTTCGTTCGTTTTCAGGCCGAGGAGAAGGACAGTTGACTTTGTTGGCTTAAGTCTTCTATATTACAGCGCGCTCTTTCTCGCCACTCTCTTTCGGGTGTTGTAGGTCTCTTGCGCGGCTTCCTCGTCTTATTGCATTTGATAGCATTTGGGGCTTGCTCGCTTGTTATGCTGTTTCAAGCGTATACTCATGAACTGCCTACTATGGCTTATTATTTGACACTCCTCATTTTTGTAGCGCCCATTGTAACCTCAATTGTTCTAGGGAGCGAAATGCTTGCCGTTGTCGGCGTCCTGTCATTCTTTCTTGTGATCCGGCTGATGTTCTATGTATCTACCTACTTTCTCGTCTTCCCATTCGGCGACCCCTACGGCCAGTTTGGCGTTCTGAGGGTGTTCGACCAAACCTCTCACATATCGATCATCTTTCCCAATATTCCCCCTTTTGCCCAATCCCAGTATCTTGCCGTTCTAACAAATCAGTACTCCCAATGGCCGGGATTCCAGGTACTGACCCTCAGCTTCTCAAGAGTGACCGGCATGCCACTGCTCGAATCGGCAATGGCGATAACCATGATCCTTGACGTGGGCTGGTTCACGGTTTCGTACGCTCTGGTCAGGAAAGTTCTTGCCAGAACAATTGTGAACCTTCCAAACGCAGTTGCTCTATCCATGGCAATTGTTACTGCGCTCCCGACGACTGAGATTCCTTCGTATTTCAAATATGATTTTCCTGCGACACTATTCCTTCTCGCCTCTGTTCTACTCTTGTTGAGGGTTTACGACAATCACGACTTCAAGGTCATGATTCCGCTCACAATACTAAGCGTTGCTATTACAGTAACCCATAGCATATCATCCCTCTTCTGGGTTTTGTTGCTCGTCCCGTTCGCACTCTGGACAACGGTCCCAAGGCTGTTTATTACACTCTCTTCAAAGATTCCTTTTGTCTTGGGAAAATCGATTCAATGGCCTAAGTTTACACGTCAACCTCCGTTATACGCACTGTTCGTCTTTGCGCTCCTCTCTTTCTTTTCATGGTCAGCTTTCTACGCGGTATACATAGTGAAGTACTCTAGCGTCTCGACGGGAAAGATTCTCTCCTCGTTTTCTCTAGGCGCTCTATCAGGATCGCGTCTCTCGTCTAACCAGTCTCATATCGGCAGCTTGACTCCCAAGTGGATACTTGACTTATTGTACGTGAGAGACCATGTCTTTCTTGGTCTTCTCCTAGCAGGACTCGCAGCGTTGATCCTTGTACCGGCCCTTGTCCGAAGGGCTCATCTCAAGATTCTGCTTCTTACTGTGGCCGTGATTACGGTCGTCACAGAATTCTCGGGCGCGCTGAACTTTGGGGACCGTGCGCTTTTACTCTTCGCTCCTCTCATCGGGTTTTTCACAATAGCGCCATTGACTGTGTTAGGGTCTCGTTGGCCTAGGCTCGGCAAAGCTGTGGTTGTATCTTTGATGATCATGCTCGTGTTCGCTGCAGGGGTTGGACTTTGGGCCTCCTCGTACGCTCCCACCGGGCTCTACATGCAGGGAGCAGATCCCTCAACGGCGAGTGGGAGGCCTGTCACGTGGCCTGGAGTCGCGTCTTACATGTCGTTTTCCGGAAGGCAGGATTGTATTTTGACGAACGAGATCTATGTGACATCAATGAGTATCCCGGTAGACGAGTGGAATATTTCCAAAATGATTGGAAATGCCCGTCCAACAGCGGGCTGCCTCGTAGTGGTCTACCCCGGCCTCTTTTCAGCCGTCAACTCGAACGTCTCATCTTTCGGCTTTGGCGAGCCCTACTCACCATACAATGGGTTCTCACCCAGCCTCTTTTACAACCACCTCTACAATAACACGGATAGAATCTTCTCGACAAGAGAAGCGACGATTTACTACTATTCGTGATGCCGGTCTATTCCTAGCATCAGTGTCAACGAGAAATTCAGGCGAGTGAGAATATCTAGTGCACGATTATGTGCACAGCAACAATCTCGCTTCGGTCTCTTGACCGCGTTGTCTTGAGGCACGAATCGATCGATGTGTTACGGCCTGGTTTGGCTGACGCTGTGGTGCTTGTATGTTCTGGATCTGAGAACCATGGCAGAGACGCCGAAGCCCAGCGTAACTCCGACCAAGAGAAGCCATAGAATCGTTTCCGTTGAAGATATCGCCCCTAGCGGGGACAGGACACCGCAGAGGTAGCAAGATCCTCCCCCGGGCGGACCCGTTTGACCCGTAACTAGCACGCTTACGGTCTTCGTGTCCGACATTAGAGGGGTCCCATTGTCCGTGGCCTTGAAGGTTATCACATACGTACCTTCCTCGCCCGATTTGGGTGTCCAAGAGAATGTTCCTGTGGTTGTGTCGAAAGCTGAACCGGTTGGCTGGCTGGAGATGGAGAAAGTTATGGTCTCAACTGGGATGTCAGCATCTGTGGCGCTAACCCTGAAAGTGAGAGTTGAACCGGTTGTGATTGTCTCAGTGCCTGGGATGACTAGAACCGGTCGGAGGTTGATTCTCCCATAGACAAGACCCTGGACTTGTATGACAAGCGTCCGTGTGGCGTAGAGGGAGGAATTGCTCGTATCTCTGGCAGTGAAGCCGACAGTATATGTCCCCACTTGGCTCTGGGTGGGTGTCCAGGAGAACGTTCCACTAACCGTGTTGCCTGTAGCTGGCGGAAACGTGGAGTTTGTAGGAAGGCTAGAAGCTGATAATGCGGCTATCTGGGTGCTAGTTGATCCGGCAGCGATGACCCGGAAAACAAGCGTGGAATAAGCAGTCACAATCTGATTGCCGGGAACGGCAATGATAGGTGGATTCGTGATTGTGATTGAGACTACATCTTGGACTTGCACGGTAACTGTTTGAGTGGTGTAAAGGGCGGAGTTGCTGGTATCGATAGCTGTGAAGTAGACCGTATAGACGCCTACTTGACTTCGGGTGGGGGTCCAAGAGAATGTTCCGCTTGCGGTGTTTCCAGTAACTGGCAAGAACGTAGAATTCATTGGCAGACTGGCGGCTGACAGTGTGACTATCTGAGCACCAGTCGATCCTGCGGTGCTTACCTGGAAGGAGAGGGTGGAGTAGGCAGATACGATCTGATTGCCTGGGACGGCTAGGATAGGATTGTTCGGAGGAGTCTGAGCTGACACATGTCTGTATTGGAGGAGGCTTCCCCATCCATCGCTAGATAGGGCTCCATACAGTGGCTCTGCAAGCGGAGTATCGGTCCAACTTCCTATTGGCCACCACAACCAGTTGATTCTCTGAGGAGTGTTGGAGTCATAGAGGCTGGTCAATGCCTGTATGAACTGAAAAGTTGTGACGCTGTATCCAGCGGAACCGACCTGGACTTGGTCTGGAGCGCAGAGAGGAGATGGGAGAGAGATGCCACCAGAACAGTTTATTCCCTGAGGGTCCGGGCCACCCTCTGTATTCAGAACAGGCCATCCAGTTCTCTGGGACCCTGAGACTACGGCGCTATAGAACTGCTGGGCCAGCGAGTCAGCTGTTGCATTGTTCCAGCTGGAACTGTACCATTTATGGCCCATGTATGAGTGTAAGCTGATGAAAATTCTTCCCTGTGTATCATTGACCGTCGGGTATCCGTCGGCCATGTTTGAGAAGCTGCAGTTCGAGCTGCAGAGGCTCTGAACCACAATCCAGTGAGTATCGCCCAAGCCCCTAGCTTGATTGATCCATTGCTGGTAAGCGTCCGAGAGCGAAGCCACATCTGTGCTGCTCGTCATAGCGGGTTCGTTGATCGGTTCCCATATGATCTGGCTGTAGGCACCCATGAACTGTTGAACGATAGGACTCCAATAGCCCAGCCAGCAGTTAACCCCGGTTGAACTCGTAAGGTCATTGTAGCCGTGGTAGTCGACAATTATCCAGAAGTTGTAATGCTTTGCAATTGTTATTGCTCTGTTAAGCCATGTCGGGTCGTACGTGCCCATTTCTTGGGGGCTGGAACAGGCAGACTTGAAGCTAACTCGGATGCCATCGAATCCTCTGGCTAGGAGTCTTTGGACCTGGAGCTCCATATTGCTAGCTGATTCCCCCGCGAATACTTGGCTTGTTGGGTTGGCTGATTTACTCTGGGACTCGTCAAGCCTCACTCCACCCCAGCCTACTATGGTGGGAGGAGTAGAAGTTGTCCCAACATTGTAAGTCGTGAGAGCGTTAACGATGCTTGGTCGATAGGGCGCGAATACGGATGCTGCTACAATCGCGTATAACATGAGAATCATAAGCAATGACTTTCGGCCAAATCTCAGTCTTCACACCCTCCCATTCCTACCTGCGCTGGCGGGTGGCTCCGCTGGAAATCTTGTGCCGGCATGTGGTCCCCAGTTTAGTTTCATCTTCCCAGTCTCCCGTTTTCGGTAGCCCGCGTCGAATCGAAGAGCGTTCACGGGACGCGAGCTAGACTTCTTTACGACCGCATCTTGTGCAGGAAATAACTGGGCGGTCGTTCACTATATAGTGCTTTACACCGCGACCTCGGGGTCTGGGTTCAAGTGACCAGTCTCAACGCGAGAATACTATGGCCCCGAGACCAAGTCAATCCTAATACCGGATATTCTTCTTGAAAGCTGTTTCCCGTGCCAATTTTCTCGCGAAACTGAGAAAGCCCTAGACTCATACGGACTTGTAACCTACACAACCGAATACTTCTAATAGACTGAATTCGATTTGCCGACCTGTCAGGAGGGTGTAGGTCGCATCCGGTCATCCCCGTTCTCTTGCTTCTTTTATCTAGCGCGACTGGCTCTGGCATTATTCTAGGTCAGACCGCTTCGGCCCCCTCGCCAGTTTTGACGCCCGCACATGTCGTCGTTATAATGATGGAGAACCAGGGAATCAATCAGACTTACAATTGCGGCGCCAACTGCGGCTATATCACAGGGCTTGCCAACCAGTTCGGGCTGGCCGAGAACTTATCCAGCGTTGCTCACCATAGCCTCCCGGACTATCTCACATTTCTCAACGGAAGCAGCTTCGCCTATCCTGGTTCTCCCTTTGCAAAAGATTGCAGCCCATCGAACTGTCGGGTGAATGGGACGAATATTATTGATGAGATCTCAGCCTCGGGTCGGACTTGGGGGGCTTACATGGAGGACTATGTCGGTGGCTGCCAATTCACCAACGTGGCGGGGCACCGGAGTGTCGAGTACGATGACATGCACGACCCGTTCCTCTACATGGCAGAAGCCCACTCCTCACCCGCGTACTGCGGGAACCTGGTCGACGCGAACCCGACGAGCATAGGCTACTTAGCCCTCCCCACCAAACTCCTCGCAGACCTCAACAACGTCAACAGTCCAGCCCCCAACTTCATCTGGTTGACTCCGAACAATTGCGATAATGGTCATGACAATAATAGGACAATCACTTTCTACGGCACGCTGAGCATCTGCCCCCTCTCGAATAACGTGCAAGAACAGAACAATTACCTCAAGGCTCTCGTCCCGGCCATCCTCAACAGCACCACCTTCATGACATCAGCGTCACTCCTGTTCATTACTTGGGACGAAGGAGTCGCCTGCACTCCGACAAACGACCCGGCCTATCCTGAAACCTTCCCGGTCTGCATCGACCGCGTAACAACAATATTCGCAGGCTCCGATGCCCAGCTGCTCCACATTTCGAATAAGGGCTACAGCCACTACGGCTTCCTCCCCACGCTCGAAGAGGTCTGGGGAATATCCCCCCTTCTAGGACAGGTCGACGGTCCAACATTCGACGAGTTCCTAGCACCGATCCCGTCATCATCTCTCGGCGGGGGCGGGCTCGGTCGCCACCTACTTGTCTGAACCGGACCAATGGATTTATTGAGAGCTTTTTACCTCGCGGCCATGGTGTTCGCGAGACTGTAGTAAGAATACTTTCTAAGAGCAGTGAGAATTAGCAGCCCAATTGTTACGCCGCTGAGCGACAAGGCCACCGGGAACAAGGTTATTCCGAACGGCGTGAAGTTCAGCGTGAGCCCGACTAGCGTACTTATGGCCAGGCTCATAACAAAAGAAAGCGACGTCCGAGTCAAGTAATCAAGGTCTTCCTTCTTCGAGTAGATGAAGCCGAGAAGTGAGTACCCCGGGAGAAATAAGACCAATAGCGACCCGAAGATGTAACGGAAGTAGAGCGCTAAACCTGACGATGCAAAGACGAGTCCGATGGAGGCCAGGGTTGCGACTACCAGTTCCCAGAACCAAATGGAGAGCGGAGAGAAGAGATAGTCTAGAAACCGGCTGTAGGCGACTGGTTCTCTAATCAGAATCCTCTTGTCAGCTTGGAGTCCGATAATCTTTGAGATGATGTTGTCAGACTTGTATGGTAGGTCATTGGACAATTCTCTCACTAGCCGAGCGAGGGGAATGGGTTTCGTCGCTGATTTCTGCAGTACCAGAGTCTTGATTTGGCTCTCCACCTTCGAATCACTAGCTAGAACCTCTTTTTTGCTCATCTTGTGATCCGACTGTGCGGCAGTCTTCCTCGCCGGCGAAGAATCCTTGTCTGTACCTATGTTGTGACGTTTAGCCAAATCTGGTCCCATAATCCGGTATATTCAAAATTGGAGGCCGGGATATCGTAGGACCATAACTCGAATATGATCCTCGTATTATTTCCCACCTGGTTCACGCTAAGGGTCATTGGAAATGTCCAGGTTTCTTTTTCCCTAACGATGCGCCAGTACGTCGCGAGCACTGGTGCATTAGCAAATGTTGCATTGCTCACCGCAGTTGATTGATTTCCAAGTTTGACGAGCAATTCGTAATTCTCGACGTTGCCCTCATGGTTTTCCACAAAACCGTAGAGTAGAAATGATTGGTTCACCGGTACACTTGTCGGATAGCCCTTGGCTGTCTGATCGGGACCTAGGATACCTAATTCTGAATACCTTGGTTGTCTCACAGGTATCAGGGGGGCCAGCGCAGCTACCACGATAAGTATAGTTATAGATGCCAGGATGATTGTTGCAGTCTGTCTATTCATCGTTCTTTTTCACAACATGGTTTCTGTAAACGTACAGCCACAGCCGCCTGTAGACTCGGTCTCCCTTGAGATAGGCCAGGGCCGCTATGCCTAGCGTGGCCGTAATGGTACCTAGGGATCCATACAAACGAAGTTGGCGTGCCATAGAACCATTTGTTGAGGCGGAAGTAGAATTCAGGGAGACCATTTGGGCGATGGTAGTTGCGTTGGAGAGGTCGGCGGTGGCCGCATTTGGGTCTGTCGCATTTTCCGCTATGGCCTTTTGGATAAGGGAAACAGCGGTGTTCAGGTTTTCGACAAGCGCGGACACGTCTCCACCACTCTGTTCAGCGCGATAGACTGAGGAAAAAGCGGTGTTGACCGAGTTGTTCGCGGTTTCTAATTGTCCTCCAGTAGCTTCGTGCGACCGACTGGGGATTGTCGAGATCACTAGACCTATCAACATGATGGTAATGGCACATCGACATAGGGCTGAGAGGCTCAATCGTCTTCCACGTTACCAACGAATCCATCGCGTTGCGGGCTACATATCTTTGAGCATTACTTTGAACGGCACTAGGGAATCTGTTTCTTTGCGAATCTCGGCAATTACAACTAATATCTCTTGAGCTTTTTTTTCCTTCGTGCTGTCCCGTTTAGGATCTATGGCGTGTTGCATGTAATGTCATCTTGCATCTTCGAAAGAATCTCGCCTTACCCTGAAAACTCTTCTATTTCCTACCATGTTTGCAGGATCAAATCCCGTCCGGCACGTCAGCGTGGCGCACCTTAGAGACAGTTACTGATTGAACGCTATTTTCAGAATGCTCTCAAGATCCTTTCCGGAAAACTTGTCCTAGCCCGAGAGGGTGCGTGGGGTATGACTCCGGTCATCGTCAGCCACAAACGGGATGATTTTGGTAGCAAAGCCTCAATAAACCGCCGTCGTGCTGACCTCCCAATTGCTAGTTTGGACGTGTCGGAAAAACAAATGAAGATAGAGTTTGCGCCTAAAAGGATCAGGCTGACAAGAATTGCTATAGCGTTAGTCGCGATATCATTGGCGGGCTACATAGCATACGCCGCGATCCAGATCACGATCCAGAACAATTCTTCTGTCAGTATCCCCGTTACGAATCTCTTCGCAGACACAACTGGAGTAACCGCAACAACAAATTGTGCAACAGCGTCAGGGTACACTGATACCGGGCTCACGATAAATTGGGTTGCAGTCCCGCAAGGCGCAACCGTCAACGCAAACATCTGCCTCAAGAACACAGGGACCGGCACCGACACATTGAACTTCGTAGCTTCACAACTGCCAACCGGGGTTACTTTCTCGACAAACTCGCAAGGCGCTTCACTCGCCAGTGGA
>Ga0099794_10000812_pt1 | contig 10553 bp, 9 predicted proteins | sample Rivendell_Oct201_10_FD_77320 | JGI IMG/M metagenome (GOLD analysis project Ga0099794, IMG submission 77320) | Vadose zone soil microbial communities from the Eel River Critical Zone Observatory, Northern California, USA -... | ecosystem: Host-associated > Plants > Roots > Rhizosphere > Soil ... | reverse complement strand
TGCTCATCTGGAACCGAGCCGCGGAGGAAGTGTCCGGGTGGAAACGCGCCGAGGTGCTGGGGCAGCCGGATCCTTTCCTCCCCGCCGAGGCGCACGTCGAGGCGCAAAGGCCCTCGGGGAACGGCAGCCACGCGGCCACCGGGATCGAGGTCCGGCGCCCGCGCAAGGACGGTACGCCGGTGGACCTCTCCATCTCCGTCGCCCCGCTGCGGACTGGCCGCGGCGGGCGGCCGGGCACCATCGCCATCGCCGCCGACATCACCCAGAGCAAGCGCGCCCAGAGCGAGGCGGAGGAGACGGCCCGCTTCCGCGAGCATTTCGTCGGGATCGTCGGCCACGACCTGCGCAACCCGCTCACCGCCATCCTCACCGCGGCGCAGCTCCTCCTGCGCCACGGAGGCCTGCTGGAACGTCAAGCCCGCACCGTCTTGCGCATCGCGGCCAGCTCGGAGCGCATGGCGCGGATGATCGGCGACCTGCTCGACTTCACGCGCAGCCGGCTGGGCGGCGGCTTCCCCATCCAGACGCGGCGGATGGACCTGCACGAGCTTTGCCAGGCGGTGATCGAAGAGCTGGAGCTCGCCTATCCGGAGCGCACCGTGGAGTTCGAGCCGCGAGGCGACGCCTGGGGCAACTGGGACCCTGACCGCGTGGCGCAGGTGGTCTCGAACCTGGTGGGGAACGCGCTGCAGCACAGCCCGGAGAGCGGCACGGTCCGCGTCGATCTGCGCGACGAGGGCGATCGGGTGCTGCTCGAGACCTCGAACGCGGGGCCGCACATCCCGCGCGAGGTGCTGCCGCACATCTTCGAGCCCGGCCGGCGCGGGCCGGCCGGCCGCGGACGCAACGAATCGAGCGGCCTCGGCCTGGGCCTCTACATCGTGCAGCAGATCGTGCTCGCGCACGGCGGCGACATCTCGGTGCGTTCCTCGGCGGAGGAGGGGACCACGTTCACGGTGTCGCTCCCACGCCGCCCCCGCGCGCTGCCCTGAACTGCGCTACCATGCCTCGCGGTGCGGTTCCTCTCGCGCGAAGGGCGCAGCAACCTCGTGCAGTTCGGGCTGCGCCGGCACTTCTACACCGACGTGTACCATTCCTGGCTGCGGGCGCCCTGGCGCGTAGCCCTGGGGTTCGTGACGGTGCTGTACCTGGTGGTCAACTGCCTGTTCGCCGCGGCCTATCTCCTGGTCGGCGGCGTGGAGAACCTGGGTCCCCGATCGTATGCCGACGCGTTCTTCTTCAGCGTGCAGACGATCGCCACCATCGGGTACGGGCACATGGTGCCCATCTCGTACGCGGCGAACGCGCTGGTCACGCTGGAGTCGCTGATCGGTCTCCTCGGCGTGGCGATGGTGACGGGCCTCATGTTCGCCAAGTTCGCCCGGCCCACCGCCCGCGTCCTGTGGAGCGATCGGGCGGTCGTCGCGCCGTTCGAAGGGGTGCCGTCCCTGATGTTCCGGGTCGCCAACCAGCGGGGCAACCAGGTGGTCGAGGCGCAGATCCGGGTCACCCTGCTCATCTCCGAACAGACCAGCGAGGGCATCCCCATCCGCCGGAACGTCGACCTGCACTTGCGCCGGAGCCTGTCCACCGTGTTCGCGCTCAGCTGGACCGTGGTGCATCCGCTGACCCTGGAGAGCCCTTTCGTGACCCACACGCGTGACCAGCTGCTCGCCGGCGACGCCGAGATCATCGCCTCGTTGACCGGGCTCGACGACGCTTTCAACCAGACCATCCACTCCCGGCACTCGTGGGCGATGGACGAGATCGCCTGGAACGCGCGGTTCGCCGACGTCATCGGAACGCTCCCCGACGGCCGGCAGGGTGTGGACTACCGGCGTTTCCACGACGTCCTGCCGCTGGAACGGCAGGCGGCGGGCGGACGGCCTTGACCCGGACGCCGGGGGTGGGCAGCCTCGCTTCATGAGATCGAGGTGGGTAGCCGCCGCGATGGCGTCCGCGCTCTCCTGCGCGTCCGCGAGCAGCCAGACCGGCGCGCCAGCGAAGGCCGCTCCTCCGCCGGCTGCATCGACTCCCTCCAGCGCGGCGCCCGCGGCTACTGCGCCTCTCCGGCCGATGACCGCCTCGGAGGCGGCGGAGAAAGCGCACGAGGACTGGAGCCGCTCACGCGGCAGCGGCGGCGACGCGCCGCCGCCGGACGCGGGCGAGCGCCCCGCCCGGCCGCAGGCGAGCGGACCCGACGACGCGCCATGCGCGAACGACGCCGACTGCACGGTCACGCGCATCGCGCCGGGGACCTGCTGCGCGACGCTGTGCTCGCCCCGCGCCGTGACGCGCTCGCGCGGCGCCGAGCTGGAGCGCGCCAGTGCGGGATGCAAGGGCTGCGTGGAGCCGCTCTGCCGCGATCCCGGGCGCGTCGAGGCCACCTGCAGCGCTGGCCGGTGCGTCGCGCAGCGAGTCGCCTCGCCGGACTAGCATCCTGGCGACGACGCCGATTGATCTTCTCCGCCGGAATCCGACTACGCGGCCGCCGGCGCGCGGCCGTTGGTCGCGCCGCCGCCCTGCCCGCCCCGAAGCCCGGACCACAGGGCGCTCACGACCAGCACCAGGAGCACGACGGCTTGCGAGACGAGGCCCTCGCGCGTCGCATACAGCCCCAGGGCGCGCACCTCGAAGCCGCCCCACACGGTGAGCGGCACCAGCCCGACTTGTTGCAGCGCGCGCACCCCGTTCCCCACCATCAGCACGGCGAGCAGGCAGAGCAAGACACCACACGAGAGCAGCAGGGGGCGCGGCTTGAGCCGGCGGCCCAGCTTCTGGAAGGCGGCGACCAGTGCGACCAGCGCCAGAAGGCCCACCGCCGCGCCCAGCCCTACCCAGGCGCCTTCGCCGGGCGATTCGAGGAGCAGGCCGCGGAAGAAGAGCACCACCTCGAACATCTCCCGGTAGATGGCGGCGAAGGCGAGGCCGAAGACGACCAGTGCGCTCCCTGCCTGCAGCGTGCGCGTGGAGAGGAAGGACACCAGCCGCCTGGCGCTGGCGGCGGCGAGCAACCAGTGGCTCGCGTACAGGAGCAGCGCCGCGGTGACGAGCTGGAGCACGCCCTCCCAGATCTCCCGGCTCGCGCCGGAGACGCCCAGCAAGGCTCCCGAGGCCCACCAGGTGAACGCGCCCGCGCCGAGGGCCGCCGCCCAGCCGAAGTGCACCGCGCGCGCGTCGCCCGTCCGCCCCGCCTTGCGCAACAGGGCGAGCAGCGCCGCGACCAGGAGCGCTGCCTCGACGCCCTCGCGGAGCGCGATCGCGAGCGCGGCGAGGAAGGCGACCAGCGCGCCTCCGGGCCCGCGCACGTCCGCTTTCTCCAGCAGCGCATCGAGGCGCGCGGCCGGGGGACCCGGGTCGGCGGGGTCGCCCTTGCCCGCGGCGCCGCCCGGTCCGCCCTTGCCCGGCCCCCCGTCCAGCGCCACCCGGACGGCGAGGAACTCGCGCTCGATGTCCGAGACGAGCTGCGCGTCGCGCGTGCGCAATCGGGGCTCGTGCGGCTCGAAGTGGTCGAGGTAGGCGGAGATGAGCGTCCGCTTCGCGCCCGCCCGATCTCCGGAGGCCGCCTGCGCGAGCGCCTTCTGCACCGCGCGGCGCGTTTCCGACAGCCCCGAAGAGACGTCGTGCTCCTCGACGAACGGGCCCGCGCGCAGGGCGCCGAGAGCCTGTGCCTGATCGCGCGGCGAGAGCCCTGCCGCCGACAGCCGCAGGAGCAGCGCCTCGTCGGGCTGGGTCGCGAGCTCGCGGTAGTCGGTGGGCAGCAGGGCGGCGCGGGCGAGCCGCAGGCCGCGCTGCAGATCGACCGGCGCCGGATGGGCCAGCGACAGCACGAAGTAGGCGAGGTCCCAGCGCGCGGCGTCGTCGAGCGCCTCCTCGTAACCGGGCATCGCGGTGCTCGGAACGCCGTACGTGGCGGCGCTGAAGATGCGCTGGGGGCTCGAGCCGCGCACCTCCTCCGGCGCGGCGAACGACGGCGGCTGGGTTGCGAGCTCCAGCTGCTCCTTGGGCGGAGCGTGCCCGTCCGCGCCATGGCAGGCGGCGCACGCCTGCGCGTAGATCTGCGCGCCGCGGCCGGGATCCGGCGGGCGCGGCGGCAGGAGCGCGACCCGGAAGCGCTGGGCGATCTCGTCGCGTATCGCTCGCGCCTGGGCCGTCACTTCCGGCGGAGGCGCCCGCGCCTCGATCCGGGCGCGCAGCGCGTCGAGCCGCTCCGCGAGGTCGGCGCCCTGCGCTCCCGCCTCGTCGCGCAGCTCCTGCGCGGCCTCCAGGACGAAGTTCTGCTGCTCGGCATGCTCGTCCGGGGAGAGCACCTCGCCCGATGGACCCACCGCGCGCGGGTAGTCCCCGGCGACGTAGTCGAGCAGCGCCACCGCGCGGCGGAGGTTCTGCCCCGGCTGCGCCAGCGCCGGGCCGGCGGCACTGAGGGTGAAAATGAGAATCAGTCTCAACACCGCCGGACAGGATACTGGCCGGACGGGCGGTTGTCACTCCCCCCCGAACCGTGGCAAGCCGTCGCACGCACATGCCCTTGAGACTGCCTGGCTTCTTCCTGCGCACCCGCGACGACGGCGCCACGCACTCCGAGGCGGCGCACATCCCCGGCGGACGGTCGGTGCGCGACCTGGTGTTCGGCGCCAACGACGGCCTGGTGGCCGCCTTCGCGGTCGTCTCCGGCGTGCACGGCGGCGACGTGTCGCCCCACATCATCCTGCTCGCCGGGATCGCGGAGCTGCTCGGCGGCACCATCGCGATGGGCCTGGGCGCCTTCCTCGCCGCCAAATCGGAGCGCGAGTACATCCTCTCCGAACGGGCCCGCGAGGAGTACGAAGTGGAGCAGTTCCCGCACGAGGAGCGGCGGGAGGTGCGCTCGATCTTCGAGCAGAAGGGCTACCGCGGGCAGGCGCTGGACACCATCGTCGAGCACGTCACCGCGGACCCCAAGTTCTGGGTGGACACCATGATGACCGAGGAGCTGGGGCTGTCGGTGGCCCCGACCACGGCTCCGCTGCGGTCCGGCCTGGTCGTCGCGCTCGCGTACGCCGTCGGCGCCGCCTTCCCGGTCCTGCCGTACGCGTGGTCCTTGACGGTCGACCGCGCCTTCGCGCTGTCGATCGCGCTGACGCTCACCGCGCTCTTCGGCGTCGGCGCCGCGAAGACCAAGATGACCGGGCGCCCCTGGCTGCGCAGCGGGCTCGAATCGGTCCTCGTCGGCGCCATCGCCGCAGCCGCCACGTTCTTCGCTGGCCGGCTCGTCGCCGGGGGGCTCGGATGAGCGACGCTCCCGAACGGGAGCTGGCGCGCGCGCTCGAGCACGGATTGCGCGACCGCTTCGCCGAGCGCGGCAAGACGGCGCTGCACCTGGCCGAGCTGCTCCTGGACGCCGTGGACGAGGCGCTGCCCCTCGGGCACGGCAGGGGCAGCCCGGCCGGCCTGGAGCTGCTCGCGCAGCGCGCGGACGTATACGGATGGGACGGTCCGCCCGGCTGGGACGAGGTGCTGTCGCGCGGGATCGGCGAGCGCGGCGAGCTGGAGCCTGGCGACGCGCCGCTGGGCGGCCTGGGGGAGCCCGGCGACCGCGAGGGCCAGCGGCAACTCGCGGCCGCCCGCGTCCGGGCCGAGGCGCGGCGGCTGGTCGAGCTGGGCCGCGAGGCGGCGCAGCTGGGCGCCTCCTCGGGCGACTCGGCCACCGAGCTGGTCGCGCACCCCACCCTGCCCCCGGGCGGGATCCTGGTCGCCGCGCACGCCTCGCTGCTGCGGCTCCTGGCGCTCTCCTCGGCGAGCACGCTCTTGGACCTGCCCGAGGACCTGCAGGCGGGCGCGCTGCCGCCGCCGGCGCTCGAGGCGATCCTCGCCGAGATGGATTCCCGCGCCGCTTCGGGCAGCGACTTCGCGGGCGCGCAGGAGGAATGGCTCGCGCGGCTGCTGCGGGAGAACCCCTCGGCGGCCGAGCCGGGCTTCCGCACCTTCTTCGCCGGCGTCTCGCAGTCGCTGCGGCTCGCGCTCTCGCTCCGCGCCTGGCGCGATCAGGCGCGCAGCGGGCAGCTCCCGGCCGATCTCGAGAGCGCGGTCGGCGCGATCGGCGCCTGGCAGCCGGAGCGGTGGCAGGCGCTGCGGCACGGCGTCCCGTCGGCGTGGGTGCGCGAGCTGTGCCCCGCGCAGCCCGACGCACCGCCCGTCTCGCGCCTCGCTCACGAGTGCGAGCTGGCCCTGGATCTCGCCGGCAGGTTGTGGACCGCGCGCGGCCTCTCGCTCACCGGATTCGCCGCGCTCGCTACCCTGCTCTTCGCCCGCACCTGCTCGGCCCTGGCGCTGCGGCAGGAGCTGGGCTGAAGCACCTGGGAGAAGAGGATTGGCGGGGGCAGGCGCGCCGCGTTACCATCGCGCCGAACGGAGGTCCACGATGCCGGCCGATCCCTGGAGCACCCCCACTTCGTACGAGACCAGCGCCTCGGTCGAGGCGAGCTTCCTCGCCAAGGTCTACCGCTGGATGGCGGCCGGCCTCGCGCTGACCGGCCTGTTCGCTTACGCGGTGATCACGAGCCCCGGGCTCCAGCGCGTCATCATCCAGAACCCGATCGTGTTCTTCGGCCTGCTCATCGGCGAGCTGGTCATGGTAGTCGCCTTCTCTCGCGTGGTGCAGCGGGCTTCCTTCGGCACCGCGGCGGCGATGTTCCTCGCCTACTGCGCGCTCTCTGGATTGACCTTCTCGGTCATCTTCCTTGCCTACACGCGCGAGTCGATCGCCTCCACCTTCTTCATCACCGGCGGCACCTTCGCCGCCATGAGCGCCTACGGCACGCTGACCAAGAAGGACCTCACCGGCTGGGGCCAATTCCTCATGATGGGCCTCATCGGCGTCGTCATCGCGCTGGTGGTCAACATCTTCCTCCGCTCGGACGCGCTGGGGTTCGTGCTGAGCTGCGCGGGAGTGGTGGTCTTCACCGGCCTGACCGCCTACGACGCGCAGAAGATCAAGGGGTACGCGCACGCGGGCGACGAGCGGTTGGCGCTGCACGGCGCGCTCACGCTGTACCTCGACTTCGTCAACCTCTTCCTCATGCTGCTCCGCCTCTTCGGCCGCCGTAAGTAGCCGTGCAGGCCGAGGCCCGGCCGCAGCCGCGATGGGACCGCGGCGCCTTCTTCGACGTGGACGGCACGCTGGTGAAGACCAACGTGGCGCACGCGTACGCCTACTACGTCTTCAACCGCGGAACGGTGCTGGGCGCGCTGGGGCGGATCGTCAAAGGCCTGGCGATGGCGCCGCTGTACAAGGCCGCCGATCTCTACAACCGCAAGGTCTTCAACGAGCTGTTCTACCGATCGTATCGGGGCCTCAGCGAGGACCGGCTGATCGAGCTGGCCGACCGGCTGTGCGACGACGTGCTCGCGCCCGCGGTGTACCCGGGCGCGGTGGACATCCTCGCCGAGGCGCGGAGGGGAGGGTGCAAGATCGTCCTGTGCACCGGCGCCATCGACATCACCATGCGGCCGTTGGTGCGGCTGCTCGGCGCGGACGACCTGATCGCCAACTCGCTCGAGTTCGTGGAAGGGTTCGCCACCGGCAAGGTGATCCCGCCCATCGTGGAGGGGGCGCACAAGGCGCGCCGCATCCGCGATTACTGCGTCGAGCACGGGCTGAAGCTCGACTTGTCCCACGCCTATTCGGACAGCCTCTCGGATTATCCGATGCTCGCCGTGGTCGGCCGGCCGACCGCCGTGAATCCGGATCCGCGCCTGCGCGCGCACGCCCGCGCCTACGAGTGGCCGATCCTCGATCTCCGCTGAGCGCTGCGGTCGTCTGTCCACTCGATGACTTGCTGGAAGACCGGGCGGTACCTAGATCGCCGGGCGAGGGGGGCGGCGCATGCGTTCGCAAGGGGTAGTCGCGCTGATGTATCACGGTGTCGGCGACACCCCGATCGACGGCAGCGACACTCTTCGTTACCGGGTCCGCGAAAAGGAATTCGTCGCCCAGATCGACCTGCTCGCGCGTCTCGGCACGGTCCTCGACCCGAACGATGCCGCCGCCGGCGGCTCCGGCGTGGTCCTCACCTTCGACGACGGCGACAAGACGGTCGTCGACACGGTCCTGCCTCGGATGCGCGCACGCGGCATGAAGGCCGTGCTCTTCATGACCACGGCCTGGCTGGGGCGTCGAGGGTACCTGGACGCTCCGGGCCTGCGCGCGCTCACCGATGCCGGCTGGCTGATCGGCGCTCATGGCCACACGCATCGGTTCCTCAACCTGCTTTCGCCAGGCGAGCTAGAGGCGGAGCTGGCCACCGCACGCGGGCTCCTCACGGACGTCCTGGGGTGGGCGCCCACTCATCTCTCCTTCCCAGGGGGGCGGACCTCCTCAGCGGTCGAGGCGGCGGCGCGCGCGCGCGGGTTCACGACCCTGTGGTCCTCGCGTCCGGGCCGCAACGAGGACATCGCGCCGGGCGCGCCGCTCCGGCGCACGGTCGTGCGGCGCGGCACCAGCCTGGGCCGGTTCGGGCGCCTGTGCCGAGGCGAGCCGTTCACGCACCTGGCAGACGAACTGGACATGGGTTGCCGGGCCCTGGTGAGGCGCGCGGTCGGCGACGGCCGCTATCACGCCCTGACCCATCGCGTGCTAGGGGCGCTCGGCCGGAGATGACGGATGGACCACGCGTCCGCGCTGCAGGTGTTGGTACCGAACCCGTTCCATCCGGCGTTGCTCGTGCTCGCAGCCGCGCTCGCGTTCGTGGTCGCGACCTACGCAGGATATCCGATCGCGATCTGGCTCTGGGGCGTGTTGAGCCCGGTGCGGTGGGCGCCGCCGGATGCTCCGGAGATCTGTCCGGCGATGACCTGCGTGGTCGCCGCGCACGACGAGGGCGAGGCCCTCGTTCGCAAGGTCCAGAACCTGCTCGACCTGGATTACCCGGGGCGCCTGGACATCGTCATCGCCGACGACGGCTCGACGGACGGCGCGCCGGCGCGCGCGCGTGCGCTCGCCCCCGACCGGGTCCGCATCGCCTCGAACCCGAGCCAGATGGGGAAGCCGTCCGCGCTGGCGCGGGCGGTGCGCATCGCGACGGGCGACCTGCTCCTCCTGTGCGACGCGCGCCAGGTCTTCGACCGCGGCGCGGCGCGCGCCCTCGCGCGGCCGTTTCGCGAGGCGAGGGTCGGGGCCGTGACGGGACAGCTCCGGCTCGACGGGGCAAAGGGGCCTGGTCTGTACTGGCGCTACGAGACTGCCATCCGCATGGCGGAGGGGCGGAGCGGCAATGTCACCGGCGCGACGGGGGCCATCTACGCCGTCCGCCGCGAGCTCTTCCCGGCCGACCTGCCGGCCGAGACGATCCTCGACGACGTCTACGTGCCGATGAGGGTGGCCTTGGCGGGACGCCGCGTCGCCTACGCCGAGGACGCCATCGCGATCGATCGCGAGCTCGACATCGGCCGGGAGTTCACCCGGAAAGTGCGCACCCTCGCCGGCAACTATCAGCTGATGGTGCTGATGCCGTCGTTGCTCACCCCGGCGCACCCGTTCTTCAGCCGGTTCTTCTGGCACAAGACGGCCCGGCTCCTGTGCCCGTGGGCGCTCGTTGCCGCCGTGGCGTCCGCCTGCGTCGCGCCGGGCGTGCTCGGCGAGGCGCTCCTCGCTGTGCAGCTCGCCTTCTACGGGATGGCCTTGCTCGGCTACCTTCGCGGCGGGCGCAGCGGCCGACTCGCCTCGCTCGCGCACACCTTCGTCGCCTTGAACCTCGCGGCGATGTGGGCGCTCTGGTTGTGCCTCAGGCGGCAACCCAGCGTAACCTGGGTGCAAACCAGCACTCTCGGCGGCGCGACCCCGTTCGAGGCGCAAGCGAAGCTGGCGCACTGATCGCCCGGTCCGACTCGAGCACGCTTGACGTCTGGGCCGCGTCGAATTTATTATTGGTCGTATGGTAAAGAATGCCTGGATGGCTGGAGCCGTGGTGCTGGCGGCGTGCAGCGGCGGTGGGAACGGGCCCACGGAGCTGCAGGGGGTCGTCGAGCTGCACGAGAGGCAGCTCGGCTTCGACGTGCAGGGGCGTCTCGCGCAGCTCTACGTCCAGCGCGGGCAGCGCGTCGAGGCCGGCCAGCTCCTGGCCGACCTGGACGATTCCCTGCAGCGGCCTGTCCGCGACGCGCGTGCGCAGGACGCCGAGGCGGCGCAGGCGCAGCTCGACCTGCTCCGCTCCGGCACGCGCGAGGAGGACGTGCTCGCCACCGAGGCCCAGCTGCGCGGGGCCAGGGCGGCCGAGAGCACCGCCGACGAGCAGCTGCAGCGCACCCGGCGGCTGCGGCAGACGGGCGTCGTCCCCCAGGCGCAGCTCGACGACGCGGAGGCGCAGGCCGCGCGTGCGCGCGCGGAGCGCGAGTCGCTGCAGCAGCGCCTGAGCGCGCAGAAGAACGGCCCCCGCGCATCCGAGCTGCGCCAGGCGAAGGCGCGTGCCGATTCCGCCCGCGCAGCGCTGGCCGCCGAGGAGGCGCGGCTCGCGCGCTCGGTGCTGCGCGCCCCCGCCGGGGGCGTGGTGCTCGACACCACCGCCGAGCCCGGCGAG
>Ga0099794_10000811_pt1 | contig 10576 bp, 9 predicted proteins | sample Rivendell_Oct201_10_FD_77320 | JGI IMG/M metagenome (GOLD analysis project Ga0099794, IMG submission 77320) | Vadose zone soil microbial communities from the Eel River Critical Zone Observatory, Northern California, USA -... | ecosystem: Host-associated > Plants > Roots > Rhizosphere > Soil ... | reverse complement strand
TACCGCCACCTTCACCCGGCAGTTCACGCTCACAGTGACTGTTCAGAACTTGGTCGCCCTCAGTAGCGGCACGGTGACCTCGAACCCACCCGGCATCAACTGTGGGACTGCCTGTTCGGCGCCGTATAACAGCGGCACGGCGGTGACCCTGACGGCGAGCCCGGCCAGCGGGTCTACCTTCACCGGCTGGAGTGGCGGCTGCGCGGGCACTGGGCCGTGCACCGTGACGATGAATGCGGCTATCACTGTTACCGCCACCTTCACCCGGCAGTTCACGCTCACAGTGACTGTTCAGAACTTGGTCGCCCTCAGTAGCGGCACGGTGACCTCGAACCCGCCCGGCATCAACTGTGGGACTGCCTGTTCGGCGCCGTATAACAGCGGCACGGCGGTGACCCTGACAGCGGCCCCAGCGTTCGGGTCCGTTTTTGTGAGCTGGGGGGGTGCCTGCGCGGGCATCTTGATCCCTACCTGCACGGTGACTATGACAACGGATGCTAGCGTCACGGCAACGTTCGGACTTTAGTATGGTTGTTTTGCGCAAGATCAACCTCTGGACTACCATCCTGCTTAGCACTGCGGGTGACATGAATGATCAGCGTATCCGATGACGCCCGACCTCTGGCACGTGACATGTTTGTCAACCTAAGAAAGCAACTTCCCGGTGTGGTGACTCCTGTGACTTGCACGAGCAATCGTCGATGAGGGCAGTATTGCAAGCTGAAATTCACCCGGGGCCAGGGGCGCAGCTGTGTTTTCGCGGGAACCATGATCGAAGCGATGAGTTCTACTGCGCCACGCGCATCTCTGCCGGCGGAACGATGCGCACTGGAGCGTGCGGGGGATGGGCGGCACGGCAGCCGCGATTTGTAAGCGGTGGCCGTTTGCCGGGTGCCCTTGCACTTCTGGACGTTCCTTCAAGTCTTCGGCGGAGTGCTCGGTTGGGGGACGAGGGATCCTGTGGGTCCTGAGGGAGTTTCAATGGGGAATGGGTCTGATTTGCTTCGGCTCGGACACCCTGGCGCCTCGGTGTTGGAGGGGCCGCTGGCAACCGAGCCTGAGGTCCTTCACCGATGCCTGTTGGATACAGAGTCCCGCTTTTATGGAGAGTACCCGTGGTGTCTCAACGTGGTGCCGCGCATTGAGGAAATCGTTGAGCACCTGCGTGGGGAATTGGGCAGGGCAGAGGACGTGGAAGAAGGGTGGCAGCGCGGTGAGGTCATGACGAACGTGTTCTTGCTCGCGTGCGCCATCACCGACACGATCGACGATTACCTCGTGGGAGAGGCGTACAGCTTCTCCAAGGTCGGACGACTCGTGCCTCGGCTGATGCCAGCTGTACGTGCCGCGGAGAAACTGTTCGCTTTGGGTCGAAGCATTCGGCAGGCGCGCCTCCGCCCAGTACGCGCCTGGAGGCAGCAATGGGCCGCTGGCGTCGGAGAATTCCTGAGGGTCTTCGTGGCCCCCGGGCACCCGGATCGGACACGGCTGTCGGCCGCCAGGGTGCGGCTGGCACGTTTGTTGTCTATCCGCCTTCCCGCGGCCATCCGGCTCCGCTGTCCCAGAATTCCAGCCGCGTTCCGCACGCAGGATCTCACACATTTCGACATCCTGACCCTAGGCCGGATGTTTGCCGCTGCGCATCCGGATCGGCGGCGGCCGATCTTGGTGGTGGGGCTTCGGACCGCCGGTTCTTACTTCGGCCCGCTCCTGTGTGCATATCTCGAGGCCGAAGGCTATCAGCATGTGCAATGGGTGACTGTGCGTCCGAAGAAAGGTATTGCGCGGTGGGAGAGTGCGATGCTCGCGCGCGGGGCCAGGGAAGGGGCGGTTGCGGTGGTCATTGACGAACCGCCGGACACCGGAAGCACTCTGGCCAGCGCCGTGGACTTGGCTCACCGAGCCGGTTTTGCAGCAAACGACGTGGTTGTTCTGTTGCCGGTGCACCCGAAGCGGAGGGATTGGGCGAGCAGCTATGAGTTTCTGCCCCTTCGCGGGGTCCGCATCTTAATCCTCGAGCCCGAGCAGTGGCACAAGCACCGGTTGCTGGAGGCGCAGACAGTCGAAGGACGTCTCGCGGAGTACTTCACGAGCCGTGGATACGCGAGCGTGAGTGTCGTGGCGAGTGCGACAGCAGCGGGGTTCAACACTCTGCTGCAAGATTCGTCGGAGGAGAAGTTTCACACCCGACTCAAACACGTCTACGAGATTTGGATCCGCACGAACACAGGCAGAAGTGAAACGCGCTACGTGCTCGCCAAGAGCGTCGGGTGGGGGTGGCTCGGCTATCACGCGTTCATGTCGGGTTCCCGTCTTGCCGAGTTCGTTCCCCCAGTCCTGGGTCTCCGCGACGGCCTCCTGTTTACGGAGTGGCTCCCGCCAAGATCCTCCGGGACGGGCGAGGACCGGCGTCGGGTGATTGGCCGGTTGGCGTCGTACATCGCAGCCCGCGTCCGTTCCTTGGGTTTGGGGAGAGACCCCTCGTTCGACTTGAACCGGGCCGAGCAGCACAAAGGGTTTGTCGTGCTTGCCGAATCCCTCAGCCATGCGTATGGCTGGAAACCGACGGCCTTCCTGAAGCGGGGCCGTATCCAACACGAACTGTCGCAGCGCCGCTGCCCTGTCCCGACACTGATCGATGGAAGGATGCGTCGGGAAGAATGGATCACCCCGTCCGGGGGTCTCCTGAAGGCGGATTTTGAACACCACGGGTTGGGGAAGACCGAGCTCAACGTAACTGATCCAGCGTACGATCTCGCAGAGGCGATCCTGTATTTCCGGCTGTCGCGGGACGAGGAGCGCAGCCTAATCGCGCGCTACATCGAAGAGTCCGGGGACACGAGCGTAGAAGACCGGCTGTTCTTCAACAAGCTCCTTTCGGGTAGGTGGGCGATGATGACGGCCCTGGCCAACCTGGGCGATCCTCGGCTGGGGCACCGGCATCAGGAGTTCAACACGCAGTATGTTGACGCGTGGAACTTTCTGACGGTGCAGACGACGCAATTCTGCGCGGCCCTCTGCCACCGTGCGGAGACTCTTCGCTGGCGGACTCCCCTGGTCGTCCTGGATATTGATGGCGTGGTGGACAAGCAGATCTTTGGTTTTCCATCCACAACGGCGGCCGGCGTGGAGGCGATCTCTTTACTCCATGCGCATGACAGGGCCATCGCGGTAAACACGGCGCGCCCGCTTTCGCACGTGAAGGAATACTGCCGTGCCTACGGGTTTGTCGGCGGGGTAGCGGAATACGGAAGCGCTGTCTGGGATGCGGTGACTGGTCGGGAGAAAGTGCTCGTCAGCTCTGAGTCCCTCGACCAACTGGAACGGGTCAGAGATGCCCTCCGGCAGATCCCGGGCGTCTTCCTCAACGACGGCTATCGGTATTCGCTGTGCGCCTACACGTACGAGCGAGGCACGACCGTACCGCTTCCCACGCTCCTGGTCCAAAATGTGATGGCTAGTTTGAAGGTGGAGCGACTGAACCTTCACCAGACCTACCTGGACACCACCATTATCGCCAAAGAGGTTGACAAGGGGAAGGGGCTGCTGGCGCTGCTCGAGCTGGTCGGACAGCCAGACCTCGTGACGGTTGCCATTGGCGATTCCGAGCCCGACTTCGCGATGTTCGGTGTCGCCCACCAGTCTTTCGCGCCCGCGCATATCTCGCGCCGGGCGGTGGCGCGATTACTCGGATGTCGGATCGACTCCGACTCGTACCAACTGGGTTTCCTCCATAGCGTTCGTGCCATTCTCCATCCGGACGGCGGTCAATGTGGCCGGTGCCGGGCGCCTGGGCGCTTGCGGCTTAGAGAGAAGGAGCCCCTTTTTGAGGAGCTTTTGGCGGTTGCGGATCAGGGGGAGCTGCGGTCTTTGCTCCACACCCTACTTGACCCCATGGCCTTCCAGGCCATGGCACGGTAATGGTGACGCTGTCTGCCACGAGCATCGAGGTCTATGCGGCAGCCCGACGGGCTGCCGGACTGCCGGTCATCCTCGACCTTGGCTGCGGGGCCAACAAGGTCCCCGGGGCTTTTGGCATGGACACTACCGCGCTGCCAGGAGTGGATCTGGTGCACGACTTGGGCGCCGCTCCGTATCCGCTGCCAGACAGTTGTGCCGACGCGATCTACTTCAATCACGTGCTCGAGCACCTCGAGCACCCACTCACTGCCCTTGAAGAAGCGTGGCGGCTAGCGCGGCCCAACGGCCAGGTGCTGATCCGAACGCCCCACTACTCTGGGATCTACGCCTGGAGGGATCCGACACACCGGCGCACCTTCTCCGCGGCGTCGTTTCACTACTTCGGCGAAAACAACTTCTCGTACTACACCAAGGCGCGGTTCCATGTCGTGCACGTACGGCTCAAGTACTTTATGGAAGAAGAGTTCTGGCCGTGGCCGTTCCGCGCATGGGGCCGCGCAGTACAGTGGTTCCTCGATCGGCACCCGACCGTGGGTGAACGGTTCCTCTGTTATCTGATTGGCGGCATCGACGAGCTCCAAGTGACCCTTGCGGCCATGAAGTCGCGTGAGCATCTGTGATCAGAGACGCGGGGGTCGTGGAGAAGGGCGACGTGCAGCGGATTGACGATCCGTCGGCTTTTGCGGATCTCCGGGAGGAGTGGAATGAGCTCCTCGCGGCGAGCCGGGCCGACTGCCTCTTCCTGTCGTGGGAGTGGCTGCACACCTGGTGGACGCACCTCGCTGGTCGTCGTCAGCTGTGTCTCCAGCTGGTGCGGTGCGGCCGCGAGCTCGCAGCCATTGCCCCGTTGGTTCAACGGCTCCCCGCGTGGCGCCGTCTCATCCCGTTCCGCGCGCTCGAGTTTCTTGGGACGGGGATCGTCGGATCCGACTACTTGGACGTGATTGTTCGTAGCGGTCGGGAGCAGGAAGCCCTCGATGCGCTGGCCGAGGCCCTGGCCGAGACCAACCTCACGCTTGAGTTCGGCCAAGTGCGGCGCAGCGTCTCGTCTGTCGCCCCGCTGACCCAACGGCTCGCCGCACGGGGGTGGAACGAATTCGAAGCGCCGGCCAGCGCGTGCCCTGTCATCGACTTCGCAGGGCGTTCCTGGGAGTCGTACCTTGGAAGTCTCAGCTCGGCGCACCGCTACAACTTCCAGCGGCGGCTGAAAAACCTGGACAGACGCTACAACACTCGCCTCGAGCTGGTCCAAACGGAAGCCGAACGCCGCGTAGCGCTAGATGCTCTCGTCGCGCTCCACACGCATCGATGGGATACGCGGGGGGGCTCCGAGGTATTCGGGAGCCCGGCGCTCCTGGCATTCCACGACGAGATGAGCCGGCTGGCGCTGCAGCGGGGCTGGCTTCGGCTATTCGTCCTCCGGTTGGATGGCAGGCCCGCCGCGGTCCTCTACGGATACCGGTACGGCCGCACCTTCTACTTCTACCAGTCAGGATTCGACCCGGCGCTTGCGAAGGAGAGCGTGGGTTTAGTCACGATGGGGCTCACGATCCGGCACGCGATCACGGAGGGCGCAGCGGAGTACGATCTGCTACACGGGCTAGAGCCGTACAAGTTCCACTGGATGCCCGAGGTGCGCGAGTTGGCCCACTTGGAGCTGTTCCCCCCGGGCCCGCGCGGCGCTGTCTGCCGTGGCATCGCGATGGCCAGTGGACGCATCAGACGGGGCGCTCGGCATCTGCTCGGTGACGCTGTCGCCGAGCGCATCGTGAGCCGCGGGTGGGGCGGACTGGCGGGCACGCTTGGTACGGTTCGGGCGGCGTGGAGGCGAGGAGCGGGAGAGAATGCCCTCCCCCGTCCCTGACGACCGGGAACCTCGAATGCAAATTCCGCAGAACATGCTCCCGCGGCCGTGGTCGCGTTTCCTCATGCGCGTGCGCCAAGTTCGCCGGCGTCCACTCTTTGTCAATCTCCGGAGTCTGCTGGAACGGATCCCGTTCAAGCCACTGGATATTAACTGTCTGTATTTTCTCGAGTACAGCAGCGTACCGCCCCATCATGCCAATTTCCTCCGGGGGCGTGTGGAAGTTAGGGGCGCGACCATCGAGGATTTGGACGGCCTTACAGCGTGCAAACCCATCCCGCGAGTGTTTCTCCAGAGGTTCAAGGCGAACGACATTTGTGCCGTCGCCGTTCTCGACGGGCGCATCATTGGGTACCAATGGATCTGCACCAAGCCGGTCTATGTCGAGGAGCGTTACGCGTATAGGATCGAGGTGCCTCCGGATACGATCTACACCTATGACATCTACATCGTTCCTGAACACCGCCTTGCCGGGATTTGGTTCAAGTTTTACTCCTTGTATCTGAGAGAGATGATGCAGCGACTGCACCGCCAGAAGATTATCGGAATGGTCGACTACGGGAATCGCCTTGCAATGAATACGCACTTGCGTTTCGGCTTCAAACTCTTTCGCCGCGTCTTCATCATCAAAGTTCTCCGCAAGTCACTATTCATAACACGGACCCTTCGTGGGGATGCGATCGCGTTGCCCCAGTGGGTATCCTTTGCCGATGGCGCAGGAGCCCCAGGACACACACCCCCGGCGTCATCCCCAGCTCCAGCGGCCCGTGGATCCTCCCGCCCAGAACCGCCTGCAGCATGGCTTCCAAACCAGACCGGGCGCAAACTGGACTAACCGTGGAGCGCTGCGTCTCCAACCGAAGAGCAGGCAGTCGGCAGGAGGTGGGTCCTTCGCGGGTGGCCTGATCAGGTCCACACAGGCCATGACGCGGTGAACGTTGATGTGTGCCGTAGCGGTTTCCTTTATCTTTGCCCCAGCTGATCCGGAGCGCCCTGACGGAGATGATCAGAAGATCCACGTCATCGTGCCCCCGGCGCAAGCCCACCTCGCCGATCCGCTCACTAGAATGTTTGAGGGTCGAGGCGACGTCGAGGTACTAGTGGACCGGCGTCGTGGCGAGCGCCGGACCCAGGACCAGATCGTCGGTAGCGACCGGCGCCGAGCTGACAGGCGCCGTTTGCAAGGAGATGGTGCGGTCGTGATCGGGAAGGCCTCCCAGTCTGACGAGCCGCCCAAGGCGGCGCCCTAGTCGCGCAGCGTCCAGACGCTGGCCGTCTGGGGCTATTGGAAACCCTGCTCCCGCCCATGAGGGGTTTCCTCGGGTCTGTGTCGGGCGTTCACCCGATTCCGGTCGCCATGCCCCCCTGCCTATCCTCTGAATTGTGTGATGCTGGCATGCAGGCCCTCGCCACCACCCGGCGTGGATGACCACTGAGCGTGAACGGTGGCGATCATTTCAGCACGAGTAGGACCAGACCCGCAAGAAACCGGACTGCACCCGGCGCCAGAGGGTGCACCGAAGGGGCGAAGCTGTATCACACGGACAGATCCGTCCAGATGCCCAACTCCACTAGCGATGGCCAATGATATGCGTCGATGGCGCGGGAGCCCCGGTGGTAAGCGCTAAGGACCCCCAGTCGTCCCTCCGAACAATTGTTCCACGAGCAGTGTGCTGCGAAAGGGATAGGCGTGGTGCGCCGTGTGCGGCATTGTCGGGATTCTAAACTTCAATGGGCAATCCGTGAACCCGACCAGCCTCGATCGAATGGTCGCGCAGATCAGACATCGAGGCCCGGATGAGTGCGGCAGCTTTGCCGACAAACACGTGGGGTTAGCCTCCGCCCGGCTGAGCATCATTGACTTGGCGTCAGGCCAGCAACCGGTGCACAACGAAGACAAGTCGGTCTCGATCGTCTTCAACGGCGAGATTTTCAATTACATCGAATTGCGCGCAGAGTTGATCCGCCGGGGCCATAAGTTCCGCACGAACGGTGACACCGAAGTCATCCTGCACCTGTATGAGGAACAAGGAGCGGACTGCGTCCGCTCCTTGAACGGGCAGTGGGCGTTTGCGATTTGGGACAGCAAGCGGGAACGCCTCTTTCTTTCCCGCGACCGCTTGGGGGTCAGACCACTCTTTTACACCATTGCCAACCACGCGTTGCTCTTCGGCTCCGAGGTCAAATCGATCTTCGCCGTTTCACAGGTGTCCCGGGAGATCGATCCGGTTGCGCTCGATCAGATTTTCACCTTTTGGGTAACGATCCCGCCGCGGACGATTTTCAATGACGTCCGAGAACTGCCGCCCGGGCACTCCATGATCGTGCACGATGGGAAGATTACCGTGACGCAGTATTGGCGCCTGGACTATGGCGGTGGCCCAGACGCCGCGGTCGATGGTCGGGGCAGCGAAGAAGCGTACGCGGAGAGACTGTTGGAGCTCTTGGTGGACGCGACGCGCATTCGGCTCCGCTCGGATGTCCCGGTCGGCGCGTACCTCAGTGGTGGATTAGACTCCACAGTCATCACCGCACTGATCCGGAAATTCACCGACACGCCGCTCAAGACGTTTTCTGTCACCTTTGACGATCCTGAGTTCGACGAGAGCCGGTACCAGCAGGACGCCGTGCGCTTCCTCGGGACGAACCATCAGGACGTGCGGGTCAGCGGCGACGACATCGGTCAGGTGTTCCCCGATGTGATCTGGCACACGGAAACACCCGTCCTCCGGACGGCTCCGGCGCCGCTCTACATCCTGTCTGGTCTGGTACGGCGGGATGGCTACAAGGTGGTGCTGACCGGCGAAGGGTCGGATGAGATGCTCGGCGGCTACGACATTTTCAAGGAAGCCAAGATCCGCCGGTTCTGGGCCGCGCATCCCGACTCGACCATGAGACCGTTGCTCCTGAAAAAGCTCTACCCCTACCTGCCCAATCTCCAGGCGCAGCCCGGCGCGTACTTGCAGGCCTTCTTTCACGTGCGACCGGATGACGCGGGGCGCGAATTCTTTTCTCACCTCCCTCGGTGGGAGCTCACCTCACGACTCAAAATGCTCTTCTCCGATGCCGTCCGATCCCAGATCGGGTCATACGATGGCTATGCGGACGTGCGAAAGTTGCTTCCGCCCGGCTATGCCCGATGGGAGGGCTTCTGCCAAGCCCAATACCTGGAGGCCACACATCTTCTTCCCGGGTACATACTCTCATCCCAGGGCGATCGGATGGCGATGGCCCACTCGGTCGAAGGGAGGTTTCCCTTCCTGGATTACCGGGTCGTCGAGTTCGCGGCTCGGATCCCGCCGCGTCTGAAAATGAAGGTCCTGAATGAGAAGTATCTCTTGAAGCGCTGCGCGAGCGGGTTGGTGCCGCCATCCGTGTTGCAGCGGTCCAAACAGCCCTACCGGGCGCCGGAGGGGCGCTGTTTCTTCCGCGGAGCACAGCTGGACTATGTGGACACGCTGCTATCCCCCGGGCGAATTGCCCAGGATGGCATCTTCAATCCTCGTGCCGTCGACCGACTAGTGGAGAAATTCCGCCAGGGACGCGCCATCGGCAGCAAGGACAACATGGCGTTGGTCGGCGTGCTGTCAACCCAGTTAGTCGTAGACCAATTTACCAGAACCTTCAGGGGGGATTCGGGCCGTGTCGATCATCGAGCAGCAACTACGGCAATTCATCACCGATAATTTCCTGTTCGGTCAGCCGAATGGGTTGTCGAACAGCGATTCGCTCCTGGAGCACGGGATCGTCGACTCGATGGGCGTGATGGAGTTGGTCACGTTTCTGGAAACGCAGTACGGGATCGCAATTGATGATCAGGAACTCATTCCGGACAACCTGGACTCCATCGATAAGCTCATGAAATTCCTCGAGCGAAAGCTCCAGCCATCCTGATAAGGAGCGGCATCCGTGCAGGTTGAAGAGTTTCTAGAGCGGAGTACCCGACGATTTCCCGACAAGACAGCGGTGGTCTGCGGAGATCGCCGGCTGACGTATCGGGAGGTCGAGGAGCAAAGCAACCGATTGGCCCATGCCCTCCTCGGGGCGGGCGTGCAGCGGGGCGATCGGATCGCCGTGTATTTGGAAAATTCCGTGGAAGCGGTGCTCGGGGTCTTTGCGATTCTCAAAGCCGGGGCCGTCTTCCTCGTGGTCAATCCGTCCACCAAGGGAGACAAGCTCGCCTACATCTTGAACAACTGCCGAGCGGTCGCGCTGATCACGGACTATAGCAAACTCGAGGGCATCGGCGCGCACCGGGGGCAGACACCTCACCTCAGGACCGTGGTCGCGACCGGAAAGGATGCCGGGGGCCGGCGGGCCGGGGGTGTGCGGGTGATCTCCATCGAGCAGGTGCTCCAACACAGGAAAGGGCCGAGTGAGCCTCCGCCCAAGCGATGCATCGATATCGACCTCGCCGCATTAATCTATACTTCCGGGTCGACCGGTGGACCGAAGGGTGTGATGCTGACGCACTTAAACATCGTCGCGGCGGCCACGGCGATCACCACGTATCTCGAAAATGTGCCGGAGGACATCATCCTCAACGTGCTCCCCTTGTCTTTTGACTACGGGCTCTACCAGGTGTTGATGGCGTTCAAGGTCGGCGCCACCGTCGTCTTGGAACGGTCCTTCGCCTATCCCTACGCGGTCGTCGAGCGGTTGATCCGCGAGAAGGTGACCGGGTTCCCGATCGTCCCGACGATTTCGGCTGTGCTCTTACAGTTGAATTTGAAGCAGCATGATTTTTCCAGGCTGCGCTACATCACCAACACGGCGGCCGCGCTGCCTCCG
>Ga0099794_10000810_pt1 | contig 10580 bp, 9 predicted proteins | sample Rivendell_Oct201_10_FD_77320 | JGI IMG/M metagenome (GOLD analysis project Ga0099794, IMG submission 77320) | Vadose zone soil microbial communities from the Eel River Critical Zone Observatory, Northern California, USA -... | ecosystem: Host-associated > Plants > Roots > Rhizosphere > Soil ... | reverse complement strand
CACCACCGCCGAGCTCGGACACGTGGTGATGAACCCTGACAATGGCGCCCACACCAGCTTCCCCATCGGCCAGCTCACGGTCCAGGACTTCGTGACCGACACCGGAAACGACGTCGGGACGGTGCGGGAGTTCGTGGTGCTCGTCTCGGAGGCGACGGCAAACTTCTGCGACAGCAACCAGGTCCGCCACCTGACGTTCCTCGTCGACATCACCGACCCGGGCAGGCCGCAGTCGGTCTCGACGTTCCAGGTGCCCGCGGCAAGCGGAGCCTTCTGCGACCGCGGAGGACGTTTCGGACCGCATGCGTCCAATGAGGAGTTCGGGCCGCCCTTCTACCAGAAGCTCACCTTCGTCTCGTACTTCAACGGCGGCGTGCGCGCCATCGACGTCCGTGACCCGTACAACCCCAAGGATGCGGCCTTCTTCATTCCGGCGGTGAATGCGAACACGGATCTCCGGTGCGGTCCATTCAAGGGCACCCCGAACGTGTGCGTCCCCGCCGTCCAGACGAACAACGTGGCCACCGACGATCGGGGTTTCGTCTTCATCGTCGATCGCGCCAACAGCGGGATGCACATTCTGCGGCTGACCGGCGAGGCGGCTCGCATCGCCGGGTTGCGCGGGGGTGACGACGACTAGGGAGGAAGCGGTGCTGATTCTTCGAGGGGGCGCCAGAACACGGCGTCCCCTCGCGTGTTTTCGCAACCAGGCTCCGGTCCGCGCGAGCCACCCGCAAAATCGCCCGCGTGCTGCGCCTCGTGGCCACGTTGGCGTCCCTGCTCGTCGGCGTCCACGGCTTCATCCCGTGAGCAAGTGGATCGTCGCCCTCACTGCGAGCTCATTCTTCGTGACGCCCCGTACGTCGCTGGCCCAGGAGCACCAGCATCACGAGCACAGTGGTCCCACCGAAAAACCTCTTCCTGACCAGGCCGAGCCGTCCCCGCTCTCGTTCTCGCACGCGCGGGAAGGCTCCGGTACCAGTTGGATGCCCGATTCGTCGCCCGTCTTCGCGCACCACCTGATGGCGGGCGATTGGATGCTGATGCTGCACTACTGGGCGACCGCCGGTTTCGACGACCAGTGGAGCGATCGCGGCTCGCGACCGCAGGCATCTACAACCGGTGGCTCAAGGTGGAGGGCTCGCTTTTCCACGGCCCCGAGCCGGACGATCACTCGACGGACAGCTTCCTCGTCGAGGCCAACGCCGATCTCGACGGCAGGAACGTTCCCTTCCTGCGGCTGGAGTACGTCCGCAAACTCGGCCACGATCTCGTGCTGCCCGGCGATCCCGACGCCACTTACGGCGTGTTCCAGGCGCAGGTGGGGTATGCGCATCGGTTCGCGCAGATCGGGCCGGTGGTGCCGGCGATCGGAGCGGTCGCTGACATCGGCGCGGTCCCTGAATCGGTCGCGAGCGCCTACGGGACGAGCACACCGATTGGCGCCTTTTTCTTCGTGGCCTTGCAGCCTCCGAAGATGTCGGCGGGTCACGAACACCACATGAGCGGGATGTGAAAACGTCTGCGTCCATTTCCATCCCGCGCCGCCTCACCTGTCCAGCAGGGAGAGGACGCGTGCGCGGATCGCCTCCCGGTCTGCCGCGGTGAATCCTTGATGCCGGAACTGCGGCGCGCCCGTTCGATCGAGCAGGAAGGACGTCGGCATGGTCGCGACTCCTACTCGCTGGGCGAGCTCGCCGTCGGGGTCGCGCAGCACCAGGAACGCCGGAGGCGAACCGGCGAAGTACTGCTGGACCGGAGCGTCTTCGGCATCCACGCTGACCGCGGCAACGGTGAAGCCGCGGTCCCCGAGCTCTCGCTGGAGCTGGGCATAGAACGGCAAGGCTTCCTTGCAGGGGTCGCACCAGGTCGCCCAGAAGTCGAGCAACACGACGCGCCCACGGAGGTCGGCAAGCGCCGATTTGCCGCCGTCCAGTCTGGCCAGCGAGACGCCGGCAAGCACGCTGCGATCGGGCAGCGGCCGCGAGGGCGCGCAGGCACAGGCGAGCAACAGCCAGCTCCATCTCATCGGATCGGCTCCAGGGGATGCAGCAGTGACGCGCTGACAGGTGGGTGCGGCTGCTCGACGGTCTGACCTAGACGGGAGGTGCGTGTCAACGTGTTCGATTCGGTTAGTAGCAACCGCGCATCGGGTCGGCTATGTTCTCTCGGTGCTGCGGCGTACCACATCCTTGCTCGCCCTCCTGGCCCTCATCGCCGCTCCGGCGGTGACCAGCAGCCGCCTCTTCTGCCAGTACACGGGCGAGGAGATCGTCGGCTGTGCCGAGTCGGGCGTGCCGCAGCAGGCGCAACTCCGGGGCGAGCAGTGCTGCCAGCAGCGGACCTTCCACGCACTGGAGGGTGTGCGGCTGCTGGAGGACCACGGCCAGCAGGCCCCGGCGCTGGTTGCCATCGATGCCGCACCGTCGCTGGGCGCAGACGTCCTCGCACTGACATCGGCCGCGTTGCAGCTCTCGGCAGCGCGATCGATCGGGCCTCCCGCATTCCTGGTCCATAGAGCCTTGCTGATCTGAGCCTTGGGTGAATCGTCGCACCGGGCATGTCCGTGCCCGGGTCGTGCGCGTTCGTCCACCCAAGCCGCTGCATTCCAGCGGGAGGCAAGCAATGCTCGCAGTGCTGCTGTCGCTGGCGCTTGGCGCGCCAGTCCCCCTCCGACTCGCGGACCTGCTCCGCGAGGCGAGGGAGAAGAATCCAGATCTCAAGAACGCGACGGCTCGGGTACGCGCCACACAGAGTGCGATCTCGCCGGCGGGTGCACTCGACGACCCGATGCTGATGGTCCAGCTCTGGAATGCCCCGGTGGACTTCTCCACGGTGCCGCTCATGGTGCAGCTCAGCCAGAACATCCCGCTCGGCGGGAAGCGTGGGGCGCGCACGGACATGGCGAGAGCGGACGCCGCGATGGCGGACGCGGACCTTGGTCAGAAGCAGTTCGACGTCGAGACGCAGATCGCTTCGGCGTACTTCGATCTCTTCCTGGCGGATCGCACGCAGGAGATCGACGACGAGCTGGAGGCCATCCTGAACGTCGTGCTGCGCGCGTCCGAGGCTCGCGTCTCGACGGGCAAAGCAGAGCAGGTCGAGCTGCTGCGCGCGCAGGGGGCGCTCGTCCAGCTGCGCTCCGAGCGGGAGACGGCCGTCGACCACCGCCGTTCGTCCTGGGCGCGGCTGAGCGCGCTGCTCGATCGCGATCCGGCTGCTCCGCCAGGTACGACCACGCGGCCGGGCGTGCTCGGCACCGTGCCGGACGTCGCTGCGCTGACCGAACGCGCGCTGGGTGGTCGCCCCGAGTTGGCCGGATCGAGGGCAGCGATCCAAGGCGCGCAGGCGCAGGAACGGCTGGCGCGCGCGAATCGGATCCCCGATCTGGGCCTGTTCGCTGCCGAGATGCACGTCTTCCGCAACCCGATGGGCGTCTCCGATTTCCTCTTCGCCGGGTTCCAGGTGAACCTACCCATCTTCTTCGGCAGCAAGAACGAGCCGCGCATCGCAGGCGCGCAGGCGCAGCTCGTGGCGGCCCAGGAGGCGACACGCGCTCTGCGCAACCGTGTCGCAGCAGAGGTCGCGGAAGGATACGCGCACCTCCTCGCCGAGACGCACCAGATCGATTTGCACCACCAGCTCATCCCGATTGCGCGCCAGGCAGTGCAGAGCGCGGAGTCGAGCTACGCGGCCGGCAGATCCGATTTCACCATGGTGCTCGACAGCGCTCGCGAGCTGCGCATGCACGAATTGAACGAGGCGATGCACCTCGCCGCGTATGAGCAGCGGCTCGCGGAGCTGCAGCGGGCGGTCGGGAGCGATCTCGGATTGGCACAAGCGGCGGAGGCCGGTCATGAAGAGCGTCACTAATTGCGTGGCGGTACTGCTGGCGCTGCTCGCGGCCTGCAGCAAGTCGAAGGCGACCTCGTCCGATGCGCTCCACGCCGGCGACCTTCTCGTCGAGATCGCCCTGGATCCCGATCCGCCTCGCGCCGGCGACAACGTGCTCCACTTGACCGTGAAGGACGCGCAGGGCAAGCCGGTGGACGGCGCGCGCGTCGGACTGGTCTACGACATGCCAGCCATGGGCGCGATGCCCGAGATGAAGGGCAACGGCGACTCCAAGCCTCTCGGCGGCGGCAAGTACGACGTGAGCTACAGCCTCGCGATGCTGGGCGACTGGTCAATCACGCTTGGGATCGAGGCGCCCGGACATCCGCCGGCCGAGCTGCGCTTCAAGGTCTCGCCACCGCGCAAGGGGTACACGGTCGAGTCGCGCGGTGCCGGCGGAGCAGCCCGCGAAGGCGGCCCGCAGATGCTGGAGGTGACCCCGGAGCGCCAGCAGCTCATCGGCGTCGTGTTCGCCAAGGTGGAGCGCCGGCCGCTGTCGCTGTCGTTGCGTGCGCACGGCCGCGTGGAAGTCGACGAGACGCAGGTCGCGGACGTCGTGCTCAAGTACGACGCCTACGTCGAGAAGCTGTTCGTCAGCCAGACCGGCCAGCCGGTCAAGGCAGGCCAGCCGCTCCTCGCCCTCTACAGCCCAGATCTCTTGTCCAGCGAACAGGACTATCTGGTCGCGATCCACAGCCAAGGCGTCCCGGGGAGAGACCAGCTCGTCCGCGCCGCCGAGGAGCGCCTGCGGCTGTGGGGACTCTCGAGCGAGCAGCTGGCGGACTTGCGCAAACGTGGGAAGGCCGAGCCGCGCATCACCATCCACAGCCCGGCCAGCGGCGTCGTGCTGGAGAAGAACGTGGTGGCCGGAACGCGGGCCATGGCCGGGAACGTCCTCTACCGGATCGGCAACCTGGGCCGCATCTGGGTGCTGGCGGACCTCTTCGAGTCCGACGCCCCGTACTTGCAGATCGGCCAGCCGGCGACGATGAGCTTGCCCTGGGCGAGTGGAGCGACGTGGAAAGGCGTGGTCCAGTTCGTCTATCCGACGGTCGACGAGAAAACGCGGGCGGTGCGGGCGCGGCTCGCGTTCCCCAACGCGCAGCTTTCGTTCAAGCCGGGCATGTTCGTCGACGTGAACGTGCAGGTGCCGCTCGGAAACCGACTCGCAGTGCCTGACGACGCCCTGCTCGCTTCCGGGGAACACAGATACGCGTTCGTCAAGCGAGGAGAGGGGCAGCTGCAGGCGACGGAGGTGAAGATCGGGGCGATGGCCGGGGATTACCAGGAGGTCCTGGCAGGGCTCAGCGAGGGCGAGGAGGTCGCGACCCAGGCAACGTTCCTGCTCTCCAGCGAGGCACAGCTGCGCAGCGCACTCCCGAGGTGGGGCGCGCCATGATCGCGCGGATCATCGCCTGGTCCGCCAAGAACCGTCTGGCGACGCTCCTGCTCGTCGGGCTCGCGACCGCATGGGGCGTCCTGTCCCTGCGCAACACGGCCCTCGACGCCGTCCCGGATCTTTCGGACGTGCAGGTGATCGTCTTCTCGGAATGGATGGGTCGGGCGCCCGACCTCGTCGAGGACAACATCACCTATCCCGTCGTGAGCTCGATGCTCGGATCTCCGCGCGTCACGGCCGTCCGCGGACAATCCATGTTCGGGATGTCGTTCGTGAACGTCATCTTCGAGGACGGGACCGACATGTACTGGGCGCGCAGCCGCGTGCTGGAGAAGCTGTCCACCATCTCGAACAAGCTGCCGCAAGGCGTGACGCCGATCCTCGGTCCGGATGCGACCGGGGTCGGTTGGGTCTTCGAGTACGCGCTGATCGACAAGAGCGGCCACACGACCCTGCAACAGCTCCAGTCCCTGCAGGATTGGAACATCCGCTACGCGCTGCAGGCCGTGCCCGGGGTAGCCGAGGTGGCGAGCATCGGCGGCTTCGTGAAGGAGTACCAGGTCGACCTCGATCCGGATCGCCTCGCGGCACTCGGGATCCCTCTCTCCAAGGTGGTGGAGGCGGTGAAGATGTCGAACGCCGACGTGGGCGGCCGCATCCTCGAGGTGAGCGGCACCGAGCATTACGTTCGAGGACGCGGGTACGTGAAGAACCCGCACGATCTGGAAAAGGTGGTCCTGGGCGCCCATATGGGAACGCCTGTGCTGCTACGGGACGTGGGTGCGGTGCGAATCGGCCCTGCGCAGCGCCGGGGTCTCGCCGATCTCGACGGTGAAGGCGAGGTGGTGGGCGGCGTGGTCGTCGCGCGCTCCGGCACCAACGCCCTTCAAGTGATCGACGCGGTGAAGGCGCGCATCGAGGAGCTCAAGCCGACGTTCCCCCAGGGAGTCCAGATCGTACCGACGTACGACCGCTCCACGCTCATCCGCGCCAGCATCGAGACGTTGAAGCATACGTTGATCGAGGAGCTGATCGTCGTCACCCTCGTGATCCTTCTCTTCCTGCTGCACTTCCGCTCCACGCTGGTACCCGCACTGCTCTTGCCCATCGCCGTCCTGCTCGCATTCATCCCGATGAAGCAGATGGGGCTCACCGCAAACATCATGTCGCTGGGCGGGATCGCCATCGCCATCGGCGCCATGGTTGACGCGGCGATCATCGTGGTCGAGAACGTGCACAAGAAGCTCGAAGCCTGGGAGGCCTCTGGAAAGAAGGAGGCTCGGGCCGAGATCGTCGTCTCGGCCCTGCAGGAAGTCGGCCGCCCGATCTTCTTCTCGCTCCTAGTCATCACCGTGGGCTTCCTGCCCGTGTTCACGCTGGAGGGGACCGAGGGACGTCTCTTCTCCCCTCTCGCCTGGACGAAGACGTTCTCGATGGCGTTCGCGGCGATCTTGTCGGTGACGCTGGTGCCCGCCATCGCGACCACCTTCATCCGAGGGCACATCCGTCCCGAGGAACGCAACCCGATCTCTCGCGTGCTCTCCCGCGTCTACGATCCGGTTTGTAGATTTGCGCTGCGGTTCCGCTGGCCGGTCATCATCGGCGCATTCGTGCTCATCGTGGTGACGCTGCCCATCGTCCGCGCCCTGGGGAGCGAGTTCATGCCGCCGCTCAACGAAGGAACATTGCTCTACATGCCGACCAGCGTCCCCGGCATGAGCGACGCGAGCGCCAGCGACGTGCTGCAGCGGCAGGACCAGGTGCTGCGGCGATTCCCCGAGGTGGAGCGCGTCTTCGGCAAGGCCGGCCGATTCGATTCGCCCACCGACCCGGCGCCACTCTCCATGTTCGAGACCGTCGTGACCTTGAAGGACCCGAAGCTGTGGCCCAAAGGGGAGGACTGGGACGCGCTGGTCCGCAAGCTCGACGGCGCGATGCAGTTCGCGGGCATGCCCAACGTCTGGTGGATGCCAATCCAGACACGCACGGAGATGCTCGCAACGGGCGTCCGCAGCCCCCTGGGCGTGCTGGTCCTCGGGCCCGACACCAAGGAGATCGATCGCATCGGTGGGCAGATCGAGGCAGCCTTGCGCGACGTGCAGGGGACGCGCAGCGCCTTTTCCGAGCGCATCGGCGGCGGGTACTTCCTCGACTTCGACGTGGACCGGGACCGAGCCGCTCGGTTCGGGCTGAACGTGGGCGACGTCGAGGACGTCGTCGAGACGGCGGTCGGCGGCCTTACGGTCTCCACCACCGTGGAAGGCCGCGAGAGGTACCCCGTCACCGTGCGATACGCCAGGGACTTCCGATCCGATCTGAACGCTCTGGGGCGCGTCCGCGTCGCGACCATGGACGGAGCGCAGATCTCCCTCGGCCAGGTCGCAAACCTCCGGCTGCGCTCCGGCCCTTCGATGCTGCGCGACGAGAACGGGCAGTTGGCCGGGTACGTGTTCGCCGACACTAGCCGACCGATCGACGACTACGTGCGCGACGCGAAGAAGGCGGTCGCGGACAAGGTGCAGATCCCTCCGGGATATCGCCTCGACTGGGCCGGCCAGTACCGCTATCTCGAGCGCGCCAAAGCGCGCCTCGCGATCGTGGTCCCGGTCACCTTGGCGATCATCTTCATGCTCCTGTTCTTCAATTCGGGCAGCGCCGTCGAGGCGCTGCTGGTGATGCTCGCCGTTCCCTTCTCCCTGGTGGGCGCCTTCTGGCTCCTGTGGCTGCTCGGTTACAACATGTCGGTCGCCGTCTGGGTCGGGCTCATCGCGCTCGCCGGTCTCGACGCCGAGACCGGCATCGTGATGCTCTTGTATCTGGACCTCGCCTGGAAGGAGAGACGGCCAGGCACCCGCGAGGAAGCTCGCGAAGCCGTGGTCGCAGGCGCGGTCAAGCGCATCCGTCCGAAGATCATGACCGTCGCGACCATCCTGGTCGGCCTTCTTCCCGTGCTGTGGTCGACAGGAACGGGCGCCGACGTTATGAAGCGCATCGCCGCGCCCATGGTGGGCGGCGTCGTCACGTCCGCTTTGCTCGAGCTAGTGGTCTATCCGGCGCTGTACCTGGTCTGGAAGGGACGGAGGCTGCCCGCCGGAGCGAGCCCCGCCCCCATCACCGAAGGAGTTGCAACATGACCGCTGCGATCATCTCGGCATTGCTGATACTGGCGCCCGTCCATGCGAAAGCGGACAAGTCACGGACCGTCGAGCTCAGCGTGACGGACAAGGGATTCGAGCCGAACAACATCACCGTGAAGAAAGGCGAGCCCCTCCACCTTGTCGTTACCCGCAAGACGGATCAGACCTGCGCTACCTCGATCGACATCAAGGACGCCGGCATCCGCAAGGACCTGCCGCTCAACAAGGCAGTGGCGATTGACTTCACTCCCGAAAAGGCGGGGGAGATCCGCTACGTCTGCGGGATGGGAATGATGGGAGGCGTGCTGCTGGTGCAGTGACGTCAGAGCTGCCACCACTTATGGAACATGTGATTATTGGTGCCGCGCACGAATACATCGATTCGGCGGCTCGCCCACGAGACCGCTCCCGGCTCGTCGTCGAAGACTCCGCCAAGTTGGTGCCAACCGCTCCAGGTTCCGGCGTGGCCGTGGACCACGCTGCGATCGACCCAGGTGTACCAGAGTGAATTGTCGCCCCCCTTGGCGAAGCAGTCGAGGCGGTTCAAATCCCACGAAGCCGAGGCCGGGCCAGCGGTGAGCGTACCGCCGAGATCTTCCCAGCCGCTCCACACCGAGCCGTTCCACCACTTGTGCCACATGGCAGTGTTCATCCCGCGGGCGAAGCAGTCGATCCGGTTCGGTCCCCAGGAGACTGCCGTGGGCGTGCCGTCGATGACGCCCCCGAGGTCCTCCCAGCCGCTCCAAGCCGAGCCATTCCACCACTTGTGCCACATGTGCGAATTCATGCCTCGGGCGAAGCAGTCGAGCCGGTTGGCCCCCCACGAGGCCACGGATGGGCTCGACAGGATCACGCCGCCGAGGTCCTCCCAGCCGCTCCAGGCCGAGCCGTTCCACCACTTGTGCCACATGTGGTTGTCCATCCCGCGGGCGAAACAGTCGATCCGGTCGGGACCCCAGGAGACCGCCGCAGGTGTACCGTCGATGACGCCGCCGAGATCCTCCCAGCCCTTCCAAGCTGAACCGTTCCACCACCGGTGCCACATGTGATTGTTGGCGCCCTTTGCAAAGCAATCGAGCCTGTTCGCCGCCCAGGAGGCAGCGCCGACGCCTGAGGTGATGATCCCGCCGAGGTCTTCCCAGCCGCTCCACTTGCAGCGCAGCCAGTCCTCGTAGATCTCGTCCACGTACCCGTGCCAGCAGAAGAAGATCGGGGCAGCCGGAGCAATGGTGATGTCCCCCATCGTGCCACCGATGGTGACGTGGACCGCGCCGTGCCAGCCGTCGACGTTGTTGTCCCACAAGGTGTCGGCACCCGCGATGCCGCAGAGCGCCGGTGGCGCCAGGCCCGCCGGCTTTCCCAGGTGCGGGTTCAGGTTCTGTAGCGGCGGCCTGGGCGTACCGTTGTCCTGCGGCTTCACCACGTTGAATTCCGGCGGGATGGGGTTCACCGGGTTCCACGACGGCAGCGGCACGAAATTGCCGCCTCCGTTGACCCGGAGCCACGCCTCCATGTCGCCGATGAAGTTGCGGTGGGTGATGAATGCGTGCTCTCCCATGTGGTGGACGATCGCGTTCGGATTGCCCGGGTTGTGCGACCAGACCACCGCGTCGTTGATGTACTGAAGCATCAGGTTGACCAGAGTCTGGCGCGACCCTGTGGAGAGGCTGTTCAAGTCGGGTCTGTGTCCCACGGCTTCCCTCCGTCATTCACCAGGCATTTTCTTCAGCTGGCCGGGCTCCCCATCCGACATCGAGGAGTGCGCCGGGTCGGGCGGCGTCCGCTTGACCCGTGCGCCCGCCGTGACATCCGCAGAGCGCGCCCCGCTCATGTCGGGCCGGTCTTCCTCCCTCTCCGGCGGCGCTACCGGCCCGGGTTTGAACTTCTTGGCGCTCTCCTGAAACGTGGGCAGGGGCACCTTCGATTCGTTCTTTGGCATGGGATCTCCTTGGAGAGCATGGAGCGTGCCACTGGTTCGGCTTCAAAGTGGCCATCCATGCGGCGGCGGGATGGACCGGCCCGGTGGCGCCACTGTGGCGCGGCTGTGGCGCCGCCTGATCCGGTCCCCTCCGGCGGTGACGGACCGGACGAGACTATCGATCGAGCCTGGCGAACTCCGCGGCGGCGTGCACGACGCGACCGCCGACGAT
>Ga0099794_10000809_pt1 | contig 10588 bp, 9 predicted proteins | sample Rivendell_Oct201_10_FD_77320 | JGI IMG/M metagenome (GOLD analysis project Ga0099794, IMG submission 77320) | Vadose zone soil microbial communities from the Eel River Critical Zone Observatory, Northern California, USA -... | ecosystem: Host-associated > Plants > Roots > Rhizosphere > Soil ... | reverse complement strand
GGCTTTGCGGCTTTCGTCCATTTTGCCGAGGCGGCGGTAGATGCGCGCGAGGACGTAATAGTAGGCGGAGGTCCTGGGATTTGAGGAGATGCCGCGATTTAGGGCTTCGACCGCGTCTTCGAGGCGGTCTTGGGATTCCCTGACTTTGGCTTGCTGGAACCACGCGCCATCGGATTTAGGATTCAGGCGGAGTGCGGCGTCGGCGAATTCGAGGGCTTTGTCGAACTCAGCTTTGCGATTGTAGAGAGCGCTTAGATTGACGTATGCGGAGACGAAGGTGCCGTGGGCAGCGTCGTTGAGGGCGATGGCTCGCTGGTAGCTTGCTATGGCGCCGGGCTCATCGCCGACGGCTTCTTGCGCGAAGCCCAAAGCATCGAAGGCTTCCATGTAGGAAGGATCGATGCGGACCGCGGATTGGAATTCCGGTAGCGCGGCTTTCCAGTCGTCCTGGATGGAGAAAAGTTTGCCGAGGTCAAAATGCATTTCGGCGGATTGGGGATTGTAGCGGATGCCCTGGGTGAATTCTGTCAGGGCGGCGTCAAATCTTCCGATGGTCATGAGGTCGCGGCCGAGAATCTTGTGGGCTTCGGCGTTCTGGACGTCGAGTTGGAGGGATTTCGCGAGGGCTTGGATGGATTCGCCGAGCTTGCGTTGCGCGAACAGAGTGTAGCCGAGTGCGTACCAGCCCCAGGAGGATTTCGGGTGCTCTTTGACGTAGGCGGTCAGGAGGGGCTCGACGTCGGCGAAGCGATGGTCTCGGATGTAGCTCTCGAATTGGGGGATGCGCTGGGAGTCGTCGTTGGAGCTTTTTTCGACGGAAAAGGTTTCGATTTTTTCCCGGGCGGTGAGATCGCCAGGATTGAGTTCTAGGGTTTTGCGGAAGGCTTCGGAGGCACCCTGGGCGTCGCCTTGTTTTTCGAGGACGGCTCCCAGGAGATGCTGGGCGTCGGCGGAGTCCGGTTGAAGTTGGAGGGCGTGGCGAAATTTTGCGGCGGCTTGGTCTAAGTCACCTTTGTCGAGCGCGACACGGCCTTCGGCTATGTCCAGGTCGGCGTTTTGTTTGCGGTCTTCGACGGAGGCCAATTCGCGGCTTTTTTGCAGCTCGGCGGAGGCGTCGGCGGTCTTATGTGCTCTTGATAAGGCGAGCCCCAGTTGATAGTGCGCGGCCGCATTCTGCGGATCGATGCGGACGGCTTCGCGGAGTTCGACGATGGATTGCTCCAGTTGGCCGCTGCGGAGAAGTTCTTTGCCTAAGGCGAGGCGCGCAGGTGCAAAGTTTGGTTCGGTGGCGATTACTTTGCGTAATTGTTCGATTTCTTTGGCGGGGCCATAGTTGGGGTCGGCGCCGTAGGCCATGGCTAGGTTGAACTGGGCTTTTAACATGGCGGGGGCGAGGGCTACAGCTTTTTCGAGTTCGCGGACGGCGGCGGCGGTATCGGTGGAAAGGAGGGCGGCGCCGAGGTTGGCGTGGGCGTCGGCGTAGTTGGGCTGGATGCGGAGAGCTTCGCGAAATTCGGCGGCAGCGGCGTTTTCGTCGTTTGCTTGAGCGAGCACCAGGCCGATGTTGTTGTGGGCTTCGGCGAAATCGGGGCGGAGGCGGGCGGCCTCGCGGAATTCGGCTAAGACTTCGTTGCTGTCGGCACCCTTGCGTCCGAGAAGTAGGCCGAGCAAGTTGCGGGCGTCGGCGCGGTCGGGCTTCGCAGCCAATGCTTGGCGGATACCGGCGGCGGCGGCGTCCCAGTCTGGGGCGGAGCCAGAGGGAGCAGGGATGTTGAGGCCGGCTTCAAATTGTCCGATTGCTTTGTCGAGATCGCCGGTGCGGAGGAAGAGAATTCCGAGGTCGACGTATACGGCGGGCGAGGAAGGAAGGAGAGCAATCGCTCGTTGCAGGGCGGATTGCGCGTCTTTTAGTTGGTCGGTGTCGCGGAGAGCGGTTCCGAGAAAGGCATAGCTGGGGCCGGCAGCCGGATCAAGGCGGACGGCTTCTTGGAGTTCGGAGATGGCTTTGGTCTTCGAGCCGCTGTACCAGAGGGCGACGCCGAAATTGTAGCGGGCGTCGGCAAGGCCGGGTTGGAGGGTGACGGCTCGCTGGAGGTGGACGAGGGCGGAAGTCAGCTCGCCTTGTTGGCCCAGGATGAAACCGAGAAGGTTGTGCGCCTCCGCACGGGTGTCGTCTTTACGCAAGATTTCGTCGAGGAGTTGTTCGGCTTCTTTCAGATTGCCTTGTGCTGTCGCTTGGAGTGCATGTTTGTAGGGGTCATCCGGCGCGCTCTGCGCGGCTTGGCGCGGTTTGCGTTGCGATGCGGCTTGTTGTTTCAGTGCCAGGCCTAGCGCGTAGTAGCCCTCGCGGGACTCGGGGTCAAGGCGGACGGCGTTTTGGAAGGCCTCGGTTGCTGCGCGCAAATCTCCGCTCTGCTGCAAAGTCTGGCCGAGCGCGTATTGAACGTTGGCATTGTTCGGTTCGTGGTCAGCGACAAACCTCAAGTGCACGAGCGCTTCCTTGGCGTTGCCATTTTCGCGGAGGGCTACGGCCAGGTTCATACGGGCCGCAGAATTTTTGGGGTCGAGGGCTAGGGCTTTGCGAAAAATCTCAACCGCTTCGGCTAACTGGCCATTCTTGGCTAGTGCGGAACCCAGGTTAGTGTAAGCGCGCGCGTATTTCGGATCGAGCGAGATGGCTTTGCGGAATTCAGAGGCGGCGCCGGGGAAATCGCCTTGCTCCAACGTGGCGACGCCCACCCAATTGTGCGCCTCGGCGGAGGTTGGACCGAACTTCACGGCGAGTTGAAAGGCTTCGAGGGCGTGGGGGTAGTCGTTGCGATCCCAATAGGCCAAGCCGAGGGCTACGTAGAGTTTAGAGTTGCCCGGATGCTGTTTTATTTCATCCTGAATCTGGGTGACTGATGCGGGTTTGTTCTCACTCACCTGTGCGCGGCAAGGCAAGAAGGAGCCGGCCAGGAAGACGACCAGGCCTAGAGATCGAGCCATTCTCGGGCGGATGTTCATTGGTCCCAGATCAAGGTCAAACGCTATCAATATGAGTTCTCGTATGATATCGCATCACCCCGAGGGAGCCGAAGAGAAACCTGGGAGGTTGCTGGATGCTCCCCAAGGCTGCAGGCTTCGGATATCATGGCCTGCCATGGCTCCCACGAACGAATCCGCGCCAAGTTCGCGCCGCCGTACCGTGCGCGACATCCTGCTTTACGGCGCATGCGGCGGCGTCCTCATCGTGGTCCTGAAACTAACGGAGTATCGCTTCCTGGTCGTCGAGCATTCGATGGAAATATACGGCGGACTGGTCGCGGCGATCTTTGCGGTTCTGGGAATCTGGTTGGGCCTCAAGCTGACGGGAAAGGGACGGAAGATGGTTGTGAAGGAAGTGCCGGTCCCGGGCGGCGAACGGTTCGTCCCAGACGAGAGAAAGCGAGAGGACCTGGGCATCACGCGACGGGAGCTTGAGATACTCGAACTGATAGCGCAGGGCATGAGCAACCGCGAGATCGCGGGAAAACTTTTTGTGAGCGAGAACACGGTCAAGACCCATTCCAGTCGTGTATTCGACAAATTAGGGGCTAAGCGGCGGACGCAGGCGGTACAGTTCGGCAAGGAATGCGGCTTGCTTCGGTGAAAAGTACTCATACCAACGAATGATTTTTCTCTTCCGCATCGAAAATCACCCGAAAAGGTGACGACAGAGGCCCTCCCGGGCGGTATGTTGCGTGCGGATTTCACGCTTAGGAATTCGCTGGCGGATTTACCAAGGAGCGATTTATGGAACTGGGTGCGTTTTCTATCAGTTTGGCGGTCAAGGACATTCAAGCTTCGAAGGATTTTTACGAGAAATTTGGTTTCAAGGTCTTCGCGGGAGATGCCTCGAAGAACTGGCTGATTCTAAAGAATGGCGCCCACGCAATCGGCCTGTTTCAAGGGATGTTCCCAAAGAACATCCTAACCTTTAACCCTGGGTGGGACAGCAGTGCCAGCAAGCTCAAGACATTCACAGACGTTCGGGAACTACAGCGTCAATTGAAGGCGCGGGGTGTACAGCTAACGACCGAAGCGGACGAGACAAGCGCGGGACCGGCGAGTTTTACGACCGTTGACCCGGACGGTAACCCGATTCTAGTGGATCAACATGTCTGAATCTGAGCGGAGACAACTATGAAAAAAACCGTACTAGTTTTCGGGCTGATTTCGGGCGCCATTTCCTCGCTGATGATGGTGGCCACAGTACCGTTCGTGGACCGGATTGGATTTGATAAGGGCGTCTTCGTCGGCTACACGGCCATCGTGCTTTCATTTTTGCTGGTGTACTTTGGGATTCGCTCGTACCGCGACAATGTTGGTAATGGGCAGATCACGTTTGGCAAAGCGCTTGCTGTCGGGCTCTGCATCACCGTGATTTCGTGCATCTTCTATGTCGTGACGTGGGAGATTCTCTACTTCAACTTTCTTCCCGATTTCATGGACAAATACAACGCCTATATGGTCGAGAAGCTTAAGGCCTCGGGCGCGAGCGCCGCAGTGGTCCAGGTAAAACTTGAGGAACTGAAAAGATACAAGGAGCTGTACCAAAATCCACTATTCAACGCGGCGATGACGTTCCTCGAGCCGTTGCCGATTGGACTAGTGATCACGTTGATTTCCGCGGCGGTCCTGAGAAAGAGGGGGCAATCGCAATCGGCGCAAGCGCCGTTGCCGGCATCGTCTTGAACGCGAGCAATACTATTTTCTTGGGAGAGAAGATCAGCTTCACCAGGTGAGGCGAAGGAGAGAGACGCCTTGCCTCGGCAAGGTGAATTGCAAGCGTGTGACGCCATGTTCGAGGGGGATGCGTGCCGGTGAAGTGAGAAGCTGCAATTGGCCTGCGCGCTGCAACTGTTCGTATTGCTGGGCAGAAGGAGATTGCGGGGATCCCATTTCGTTCCAGGCGGTGAATGCGTTGCTGTGATGGCGGTCGACTCGGAAATGTTCGAGCAGGGCGCGGTTTGCGGATTCCGGCAGGCCCTTAACGAGTAAATCGCTTGGCGAAGCGGGGACATCTAGATCCTCGTCGTGGTAATTCCAAATCATTACTTCGAGTTGCTGCCCGTGGCGGGTGGCAATCGCGCGGATGTCGGGCTGCTGCTGCACGCCTGCACCGACAATCTCGTCGATAGGGCGGGAGCGTGTGCTGGTCACCTTTATACGTTGATCGCCGAGCAAATCAAACATCCGGAAAGCGTTTAGAACTGGCTTGTCTATTCCATTGGTGGCTAGCTCGCGAAAACCTTCGAAGTAGGGTTGGTCTTCAAACTCGAAGGACCAACTGACGGCGCCCATGATATGGACTTGTTCTTGCGCGGCGAGCGCATACGTCGCAGCTAACGATTCCGCGATGTAAGCGGCGTACAACGCGCCGTTACGATATCCATTCTGGGGACTGGTGCGCGCAGAGCATGCCGCACAGCCTTCCGGGTCGGATTCTCCGAGAATGATCGGAGTGTCGCGCCACTCGGGAAAAGAGTTCACGATTTTAAAACCTTGCTGGATGGATGCGAGTTGGCGAGCAAGGCCCATGATGACGTGCCCGTCTTGCCATTTCGGTGAGCCTTTGGGATGGAACAGGATGAAATCTAGCCGCGAGCCAGATTTCTGCGAAACGGGATTGCGCCCATGTGCGCAATGATCGAGAAAACTGCGGAGGAACTCAGCAGCTTTCGGATTGGCGGGGCCGGTAGAATCCGGGCCACCCACGCGAGCGTCGGGCAGGGCGCGCAGAACGGCGTCAACGGAGTAGTCGTATAGCTTGAAAAATTCGTCCTGGGTGCCTTGCCAGTAGCCGATGTCCGGCTCATTCCAAACTTCCCAGAGCCAAGTTTTTACCTCTGCGTCGCCGTATCGTGCGCGAAGATGGCTGACGAATTGAAAGACGAGTTCGGCCCACTTCTGATAATCCTTTGGCGGATAGGCCCAACCGGTAAAAACGGGGCCTTGCGGAAAATTGTGGCGGTAAGGCTGTGGATGAGTGGAAAGCGCTTCGGGCATGAATCCAATTTCGACTAAGGGCTTGATTCCGGCGGCACGGAAAGTATCGAAAATGCGATCTAAAATGACCCAGCTATATACGGGCTTGCCCGCGGCGTCTTCGGTGTAGACATTGGTGGAACCCCATTTCAACGAGGCTGAACCATCGCCGGTGGTTAGAAGATTGTGGACGCGCACGTAGACCGGTGCGGGACTGGCGGCTGCGAGTTCGGTGAGCAATTTCTTGCCATTGGTCGTGTAGGTGTAGTTGGGCTCGTCGTATCCGAAATAATTCCAGATGGGGATCATTTGGCCATCGGGCTGATCGGCGTGCACTTCGATTGTGGCGGTCGTTTCGGCTTGCTGCGCACGACTGAGTGTTGTGAAGAGCAGCAGTGATAATGGGGCTAGAATGCGGCCAAAAGTTCGCAGGGCGAATGAAGATTTAAGAGGCATTGTGGGCGCGAGTATAGGATTGGGGTAAGTCTCTAGCAAGGACATCGCCAGAGAATTGCGGGGTTGCTGTGTTAGAGTTTCGCGATCGATGCCAATGAAAAACTCGAGGATTTTCAGATACAAACCTGCGCATTTATCGTTCGCTTTGCTTTTCTGTGCTGTCTGTTTATTTGACCATCCGGCTCTTCGCGCGCAGGAGCGTGGAGATTCGCTTCCTGCCAACATTGATATCCGTGCGGATCAAGTCGAGGGTCAAATAAGCCCTCTGCTTTATGGCCAGTTCGATGAATTTATGTTCGAAGGGGTGAAGCGCGGACTGACAGCAGAGTTGATCCGCGATCGAGGTTTCGACGAGGCACCTAACGCGATTGGGTTGCCGCGTGATTGGGGGCGAGAGCCGGATCATCGCAACGATGATCCCGGGCTGCATTTCGGCTGGGACGATACGGTTTACTATCCAACCGGGCACGACTTTCCGCGAGAGCGAGCAGAACACTCGTTGCGCGTAGAGCTTTCCGAAGAAGACGGTCAGCGGCATGGAATCCATCAGCGCGGAATTGCGATTCGACGGGGAATTCCGTATCGCGGCTATCTTTGGATCAGGACTGACGGAATCACGGCTCGCGTCGATGTGGCGCTGGAAGCGGACCGCACTGGCGGACAAACCTATGCGTTCGCTGAGATCAATAACGTTTCCGGAGATTGGAAGAAATACGACTTCACGCTGACTGCTTCCAAGAGCGATGCGCTTGCAAAGTTTGTCGTCTCGTTTGGCGGAAAGGGGCGCTTGTGGCTCGACCAAGTCTCTCTGTTGCCCGGTGACGCTCTGGATGGCGTGCGGCCGGATGTTTTTCAGAAGATCAAAGCGTTGCGTCCGGCGTTCATTCGGTGGCCGGGCGGGAACGTTGCGCAGGACTATCACTGGATGTGGGGAATCGGGCCGCGGGATCAGCGTTTCACCTGGACGAACCTTTCCTGGGGGAACGAACTGGAGCCGAGCGATTTCGGGACGGATGAATTTGTTCGTCTCTGCCGGGGCGTCGGCGCTGAGCCGTCACTTACGGTCAATGTAGAGGGTCGCGGTGCTACGGTTGATGAGGCGGCGGCATGGGTTGAGTACGCAAACGGTTCGGCATTCTCACGGCATGGGGCGATGCGTGCCGCGAACGGCAATCCGGATTCGTTCAAGGTGACGTATTGGGAAATTGGCAACGAGATCTGGGGAGACTGGGTGCGCGGTCACAGTGACGCGACTACGTATGCCGCGAACTACAAACGCTACGCCACGGCCATGTCTGGGGTTGATCCATCGATCCGGCTGATGGCTGTCGGCGACAACAATATGGATTGGAACCGCACGGTGCTTGGGAACGCGGGATCTCAAATCGATTATCTGGCGATCCATCATTATTACGGTGCGGCGGAGATGGGCGGTGATGCTGCTAACCTGATGGCTCATGCGCTGTCTTATGAACGTTTTTACAAGCAAGTCGCGGGTCTGATGCGAGAAATTGTGCCTGGGCGCACAATCAGGCTGGCGATTAACGAATGGAACACGGCGCTGCCGTTGCCGCGCCAGCACTCGATGGAGGCTGCGTTATATGCGGCGCGGCTGATGAACGTATTTGAGCGAAGCGATATTGTGGGGATGAGCGCAGTGTCCGACATGGTGAATGGATGGTCGGGGGGAGTGATTCAGGCTAGTCGCGACGATGTATTTGTGACTCCGACGTATTTGGTGAATGAGCTTTACAATCGGCACCTTGGCGCGACACGGCTGGCAGCGCGGGTGAGAAGTCCCACGTTTGATACAAGCAAGGAGGGGAAAGGCGTGCCCTACTTGGATGTGATGGTTAGCCGTAGCAGTGATGGTCAGAACATCTTCATAAAGGCGGTCAACACAAACCCGGAGAGATCATTGCGCACCGTTGTGCACACTGGCGGTGCGCCGGTGGCTCCGAGCGCGGTGATGGAAACGATCAATGGGCGTTCGATGAGCGCGGCGAACAGTTTTGCGGCTCCTAACGCGATTTCGACGCACGTCAGGACGATTAAGACGGGATCGGAGTTTGTGGTTGTTTTCCCTGAACGCTCGATTTCGGTAATCACTCTGAAGGTTCTACGTTCACGCACGAAGTCGGATCAGTGAGGCGAAGATTGGCGTTGGGTTGAAATCATAGAAGAATTTACCGTAAACTGTTGAACGTTAAGTGCATTGGTGTGCGCCCGTAGCTCAGTTGGATAGAGCGTCTGGCTACGAACCAAATCGTCAAAAAACACCTTGGGAAGCCGCCAGAAATTTTCGCAGGAGAATGATGTCCGAGGCTACTGCAACTATCCTAAGTGCAATAATTGGCGCACTCATTGGGGGAGTTTTCGTTTTGGCAGGTGTGTGGGTTGGCTACTATTTCAGTAAGCGTGCTAGTGAGGGTGACCGACAAGCCGAGTTGCAGTACACAATCTACAAAAAAGTTGAAAGCGTCAAATACCTCTTGGTGGCTTTCATCTGCTGACTGCTGTAGCTTTTTGATGCTCTCTGGATTCTCTGACTTGCTCAAGAAGATAGACCCTGAATTTCATGATGCTTCTCACGAACTGCTCGATGAATTAGGCGTAAAACCAGAGGACATAGACCCAGTCATATTGGTTAGCAAATCCACCATCAAATGAAGTTGCTCAGCCGGGACGAGCCGCCATATTTTGTTGTGGTAGAATCAAAAAGAAGCGCCCGTGGCGCAACTGGATAGCGCACTTGGCTACGAACCAAGGGGTTGGGAGTTCAAATCTCTCCGGGCGCACCATTTCCCTCAGATTGGTTTGATCTTGTTCTTCTCGGCTGCGTCTATCAGTTCTTGGATTCCCTTCATGGCTGGTGTGAGCGCCTGTGCCGCAATCCTGTCGTGCCAGATGTTCCATAACTTCAACACACTCCTTGGGTCTGCCGCAGGTAGTAAATTACAGGCGTAACAAAGTATCTTTCCCTGGCGGCCATAGGGATCATCTCGGACGAAGAGCCATCCAGCGCCGTCACATCGAATACATGCTTTGCCCGGACCAGTCCAGGGGGTTAAGTTGCAGCCATGTCCGTTACATTTCGGACATTTAGCCCAAGCATAGAGGGCGATGGCGCTTTGATTCACTCCTCGGCATCTCTTCCCGTTAAACCTCTGCCCACACTCAACGTTCGTAAGGCTAATGGTGTACCCAGCCTTCCCGCAAACCGTGCAGGATGTGATCGGGAGCGGCTTTTCCATTTCAAGGCAATCCTAATTTCGGGGCTGCACGCGGAGGAGGGTGAGTTCCTTTGCAGAGGGAAAGGAGGAGAGAAACTCACCCTTTATCACGTTTACTCAGGTAGGGATATTAGTGGGCGCGGCCTCATCGGCAATCAGGTGAATACCTGAATTTCTGCAAAATCGCTGTTGGTCTGTACTTCGCGGGTGGCAAATGAACGGGCAGGATGGCGCGGAGGGAAGCCGCTGTGTCAACAGGGGCGCTTAATAAGGCGGCAGCTTCCTCTTCGCGTCGCAGGAGAGACGGGCCAGACTTGCCGCACCCTTCTCAAAAATGCGGCACATCCAACCCGTCGGTTTAGGGGGGTTGTACGACGGGCCTGACAATAAGGTGCGATCAATGCAGGTTCCACTGGCAGATTTTACAGGCCGGGGACGCGGGAAAAGTTCCTCGGAAGGAGCAGTTCCCATTGCTTGCATCCTTCCGAGGCTCGGCCTCTAGGTTACGCTCTAGCCCTTGTAACCTAGAGGGTCTGGCCTTGCATCGAGATTAAGGTCCTTATCTCAGTTGTTCGTTGCTCTACAGCAATGAGCGAATGAGTCCGCTACCACCGAGAGGACTGCCCAAACCGAAGCCGATCACGATGCCGCCTAAGCCGGATAACCCGCCGCGCAAGCCCTAATGCGTTAAGAAGGCGGCAGTTTATCTGCTCGGACGGTCAATGTATCGTTTCGTTTCGAGTCGTGGATCAGGAATGCATCTGACGGTTCGACTTTGAGTGCTTTGATCACTTTGAGAGCTGTAGGCAGTGAATCGGCGCTGCCAATCCAGATGAAGGAACCATCTGGTCTAAGCCGGAATACATCAAGAGCGTCCATAGTTGCGCCTC
>Ga0099794_10000804_pt1 | contig 10631 bp, 8 predicted proteins | sample Rivendell_Oct201_10_FD_77320 | JGI IMG/M metagenome (GOLD analysis project Ga0099794, IMG submission 77320) | Vadose zone soil microbial communities from the Eel River Critical Zone Observatory, Northern California, USA -... | ecosystem: Host-associated > Plants > Roots > Rhizosphere > Soil ... | reverse complement strand
TGTCGCTGCCGGATCGACTACAAGATCAACGCGGAGACGCGGAGACGCGGAGGTTTTTGTCGCTGTCGGTGTCGGTGTCGCTGTCGCTGTCGCTGTCGCCGCCTCCTCCTCCCCGATCCTCCGGAGCACCCTCCTCAGATCCACCTCTTCCGCGTGCCCCTCCGCGCTCATCCTCCTCGCCACCTCCGCCCACGTCCTCGGCGCCGTCCCCGCCCTCACCGCCCCCGCCCGCGCCGCATAGAGCAGCGCCGGCACGTCGTTGGCGTGCGCGCAGTACGTCTGGCAGCGCAGGCAGCCGGTGCAGGCGCCGAAGGCGAGCGCGGCCGACTCGTCCGGCGCGCGCCCCGCGAGCGCCGCCAGCGAGACCTTTCCCCAGGGCGTGAACGCCTCGCGCGAAGTGGCCTCGGATGCCGGACACGCGAAGCGGCACATCTTCGGGCAGAACACGCACAGCTCGAGCGCGCGGGTCAGTCCCGTCACGGCCGCTCCTCCGCGCCCAGCGCGGCGAGAAGCCGGCCCCACGCCGCTCCCGCCCCCATCTCCTCCCAGGACGGCCCCGCGTCGCGGAGCCGCCTCGGAGCGATCAGGCGCGCTCCGGCCGCGCGCGCGGCGCCGGCGCACTGCTCGACGTCCTCGGCGGTGAGCGAAAGCACCGCGAACGCTCCGCCCGCGTGCATCCCATACAGCGCGAGCTCCGCCGCGCCGGGGTGCCGTGCGAACGCGGCGAGCACGCCCCAGCGCGCATCCACCTCGACCCCGCGCGAGGAAGCCGGCGCGCGCACCTCCGGTCCCGCTTCCACGGCGAGCGGCTCGCCGAGCGCCCGCACCGCGCGGTCGCGCAAGAGGCGCGCCGCCTCGGGTCCTTCCCACGACAGAGCGAGCAGCGCGGCCCCCTCGTGCAGCCGGAGCCTCCCGCGGGCCGGCGCCAGGCGGGCGCCGCACAGCCGCTCCACCAGGCTCACCGCGGCCGGGAGGTCCGGCGCGCGCCAGGCGGCGTACGCCGGCGGCGCCGCAGGAAAGAGCCGGACCCAGGCAGCCGCGATGACGCACAGTCTTCCGGCACCCCCGAGCGCCAGGTGATCCAGGTCGGGTCCCGTCGCGGAGCGCGGCGCCGCGCGGCTCTCGGCGAGCCGCCCGTCCGCCAGCACCGCGGACACGGACAGGGCGGCGGTCTCACGCCGCGCGCCGAGGACGGCGCGCTCGCCGCGGGTCGGCCCGGCGAGCCAGGCGCCCACCGAGCCTGCGCGCACCGAGGGCAACAAGGGCCCGAGCGTCGCTCCAGCCCGCCGGGCCGCCGTCTCCAGCGCGGCGACGCTGCAGCCGGCCTCCACCCGCGCGATGCCCGTCGCTCCGTCCACCGACGCGATGCGGTCGAGCGCCGTCAGCTCCAGGAGCGCCCCGCCCGCGGGAGCCTCCACGGGCGCGTCGCCGTTCCCGCGCACGCGCACCGGCAGGAGGTGCCCGCGCAGCACCGCGACCGCCCTGCCCAGCGCGGCCACGCTGGGCGGCGTGACGCGCAGCCCTTCTCCCTCGGCCACCACCGCCGACCCGGTGGCCGACAGATCGTCTCGGAGCCCGTTCACAGCAGGAGCTTTCCCGGGTTGAGGATCCCGTGCGGATCGAAGGCCTGCTTGAGCGCGCGGAGCTGCCGCATTCCTTCGCCGTGCTCGCGGGGCAGGAAGACCTGCTTGTGCAGTCCGATTCCGTGGTGGTGGCTGAGCGTCGCGCCCGCGTCGCATGCGGCCGAGAGCGCCGCGTTCCAGCACGCGTCGTAGCGCGCCTCGGCCTGCTCGAGGTCGTCGGCGTCGCTCGCGCCCGCCGGGGCGCCGGCCAGTCCGACGAAGGTGAAGTAGATCGAGCACCCTTCCAGGTAGGCGTGGGAGAAGTGGGCCATCACGAAGGCGTGCGGCGCGACCGCGTGCCTTACGGCGCCGTAGAGCGGGTCGAGCCGGTCCCAGGTGGTGGCGACCTCCATGGTGTCCACGAACGCGCCCGCCGAGAAGAGCGGCGACTGCCGGTAGCTGATCTTGTACCGGTTCGCCAGCCACTTCTCCCCCGGAGCGGGGCCCAGGTCCTCCGCGCCTTCCGCCGCGAGCAGCCGGAGGGCCAGCTCGCCCTCCTCGCGCGCGTCGGAGGCGGCGAACGGGCCGTCTCCCTCGAATCCGAGGAGCAGGAGCGACGACCCCGGCAGCGCGTCGACCAGGCGGTTGAGCAGGACGGGCGCGCGCAAGGCGAGCCTGAGCGCCTCGTCCTGCGCGCCCTCCACCACCCAGCGCAGCGGCTCGGGGACCTGGACGTGCGCATCGCCGCCTCCGCGGCCGGCCAGCAGCGTGTCGAGCGGATCGTAGAGACGCGCGACCGCGGGCCGCAGCCCCGATCGCATCAGCGCCCGCAGGCCCGCCATGCCCGCCTGCACCGAGCCGAAGCGGAGCCCGCGCATCCAGCGCGCGGTCGGCGAGGGCCAGCAGCGCAGCCGGGCCTTGGTGAGGATGGCCAGGGTGCCCTCGCTGCCGACCAGGAGCTGTACGAGGTCCGGCCCGGCGCACGGGGCGTCCTGCGTGCGCAGGACCTCTCCCGTGCCGTCCACCGCCTCGAGCGCCAGCACCATGTCCTCGATCTTGCCGTAGCGCGAGGAGAGCTGGCCCGCGCTGCGCGCCGCCAGCCATCCCCCGACGGTGGAGCAGTAGATGCTGGAGGGAAAGTGGCCCAGCGTCGCGCCCGCCCCGCCGAGCAGCTCCTCGAGGCGCTGACCGTTCATGCCGGCCTCGACGTCCACCGTGCGCGCGGGCAGGTCGATGCAAGGAGGACCGGACAGCCGCTTCAGGTCGAGCGCGATCCCGCCCTTCACGGGCACCGCGCCGCCGCACACGCCGCTGCCCGCGCCGAACGGCACCACCGGCACGCGCCGTTCGGCGGCGAACCGCACCACCCGCACGACCTCCGGCGCCGAGGCCGGCCAGACCACCACGTCGGGCGGGTGCGGAGCGACGCCGGTCTTGGTCCACAGGAGCGCGCGCGGCCAGCAGTCCCGGGACATGGCCCACAGGTCGGCCGGCTCGCAGGACGCGGCCCCGGTGCCGAGCAGCGCGGTCAGATCGCGCTCCAGCGCCCGGCCCCGCGGTCCCGCGCCGCGCAGCGGAAAGGTCACGTACCGAGCCCGGGCTGCGCGGCGGCCACCGGCTCCTCGGCGGGGGTCAGCTCGGCGGCCGGCTCGCGCGCCGCGTCCACCTCCGCGAGCTTGCGCCGGGTGAAGGCGAAGATCTCGAGCAGCGGCACCGCGCGCGGGCACACGTCCTGGCAGGCGTGGCAGACCCCGCAGGCGTCGAGGGTGGCGATCGCCGCGCGCAGGTGCGGCAGCTCGGGCGTCGCCCGCGAGTAGGCGATGGCGAAGAGGCTCGGGCCGCGCCAGTCCGGAAGCTCCGCGCGCCCGACCAGCGGGCAGACCGCGTCGCACAGCCCGCAGTTCACGCACCCGGAGAAGCGCGGGAGCTCGCCGCGATCCCGCGCGCTCATCGGCACCAGCGCCTCGGGCGCGTAGTTGGAGAGGAAACGTCGCTTCCCTTTCCGCTCCGGCGGGGTGAAGAGCTGCGCGAGGGGGTGCAGCAAGAGCGCGCGGAGTCCGAGGAGCAGCAGCGCGACGAAGCGCTTCACGGGCGCACCGCCCCGGCCGGAGCGCTGGCCCCCGCCCTTCCCGCTGCGCGGGCCGCATGGCGGCCGGCGACGAGGCCGGTGACGGCGCAGACTCCCAGGCCCCCTTCGTCGCGCGCGGGATCGAAACCGCCCAGCACCGCGCCGCAGACGAACGCGCTCCCGGCGCGCAGCTCGGAATCCGCGCCGACTCCCGCCGCCAGCCCGGGGTGCGGCCCGGCGGCGCGCTCGGCGAAGAGGCGCTCGTTGGGGAGCGCCGCGAGCGAGTCGCGGCCGGCGGCGCGCGCCGGCAGATCGAACACGGTCTCGCGCAGCCGGCCGTCGGCGTCGCAACGGATCCCGCCCCCCAGGAACCGGCCGCTGGCCAGCACCACCGACCCGGCGCGGACAGGCTCGCATTCCACCCCACGCACGATCTGCACCTGGCCGTCCGAGCTGCGCTCCGCGATCGCCTGCACCGATCGCACGCCCGACTTCTCGAGGGCAGCCTGCAGCGCCCGGTGCAGCCGCAGGCCGGGGACGCTGGGCGGCGCGCCGAGCATCTCCAGGACCGGCAGGCCCGTGGCGCGCTCCAGCTCGGCGCGAGCAGCCACCGGGTCTTCGAGCCCGAGGGTGGGGACCAATAGACAGGTCGCGTGCGCCTGCGCCGCGGCGCGGGCCAGCGACGCTCCCAGCGCCGCGCGGCGGCCGGGGCGATCGAGGTCCTGCGCGATCTCCGGCAGCGTCCGCAGCGGGTCGCCGCGCTGCCGGTAGAAGTCGGGCGCGACCACCACGGCATCGCAGAGCGGCGCGAGCAGCGGAGCGAGGCCGTGAGCGAGGAGGCGCGCCTCGACGGCCTGCGCGCCGGACAGCGCGACCACCCCCAGTCGCGCTTTCCGCGCGGCGAGGGTGCGCAGGTCGCCCGCGGCGATGCCGCCTTGCGCCAGCGCGGCCGGCTTCGCGCGGCCCAGCGGGGTGGCGAGCCACAGGTTGCGGTCCGCCGCGGTCCGCGCTCCCGAAAGGCCCAGGGCGGAGAGGTGGCGCTGCAAGAACGCCAGTGCATCGTCGATGGCCGGGACGAGCCCCTCGCCGAGAAGAGCATAGGGATGGCCCGGCGCGGTCCGCGCCAGCCTGTGCGCGGCCTCGCCGACCGGCGCGTCGTCCTCGGCGCCCGCGAAATCGATCGCTCCGCTGGACATGGCCGTGGCGCCCGGCGCGCGCGCGACCAGCAACACCTCGGCCCCCGCCTCGCGGGCGGAAAGGGCAGCGCAGGCGCCGGCCAGACCCCCTCCGACGACGACCACGTCGGTGATCAGCGCCACGGCCTGCCTCCGCCCCGGCGCAGGCCGCCGGTCGTGTAGTAGGTGCCTTGCACCATCTCGGCTTGCGCGAGGCCCTCCCCGGCGAGCACGGCCCGGTTCCCCTTCCAGCGTTCGTCGAGCAGCGCGGTCAAGTCGGCCAGCGCGGCCTCCGAGGAGAGCTGCCGCTCGCTTGCGACCAGGGCGGCGGCGGGACCGGCGCAGCGCGTCCCCTGGCACACCCCCATCGCGAGCCGGCACCGGCGGCGCAGGTCGGCCAGCGACTCGGCGAACTCCTCGCGCAGCGAGAAGGCCAGCTCCGCGAAAGTGACCCCCTCGCACGAGCAGGCGACGGCGCGCAGCTCCGGCTCGTCGTCCGCCGCCTGCAGCACGCGGTCCGCCTCGGCGCCGTGACGGTACGAGATGCGCGCCGCCGCGAACGCCGGGACGGCGTACTTGCGGGAGAGCTCCTGGGCCTCGGGGGGCGGCGCCTCGCCGCCGGGCAGCGCCACCTGGTGGGTGGTGCACGCGGCCGAGTTCCCCAGCTTGCGCGCCACCGCGTCCACCGCCTCCTGCGCCATGGCGCGGAAGCTGGCCAGCTTGCCCCCGACGATGGTGAAGAAGCCGGGCGCGCCGTCGACCTCGTGGTCGTGGATCCTGTGGTCCCGCGAAAGCTTGTCCTCGAGCGGCCCGTACGCGTAGAGGGTCGGCCGGATGCCCGCCCAGGCGCGCAGCACGCGCGCCTGGCGCACCGCGGGGAAGGTGTGCTCCACCGCCTCCATTAGATATTCCACCTCGTCGCGCGTGACGGAGAGGTCGTCCGGGTCTCCGTAGAAGTCGTCGTCGGTGGTCCCGACGATCGACGAGTCCTCGTGCGGCATGACGAACACGTCGCGGCCGTCGACCGCCTTGCAGATGATCCCGTAGTTGGAGAGGCGGCGGTCGAGGGTGACGTGCACGCCTTTGCCCGGCCGGATCTTCACCTCCACGCCGGCCAGGGCGGCGATCTTCGGCGCCCACGGCCCGCCGGCATTGAAGACGCAGCGCGCGCGCACTTCCTCCGCGCGGCCGGTGCGCAGGTCTTTGAGCTCGGCGCCGACCACCGCGGCGCCGTCGCGAATCAGCCGCAGCACCTGCGTGTGGTTGCGCACCGCCGCGCCGTAGCTGGCGGCGCTGCGCGCGTTCAAGGTGCACAGCCGGAACGGGTCGATCCCGTACTCGTCCATGGTGACCGCGCCGAGCGTCCCCGGCACGATCCCGGGCTCCAGCTCGTGCAACTCGCCGTCCGTGAGGCGGGTGTGCGCCTTCCCGTTCTTGAGCGGCTGGTACCGGTCGTAGGCCTCGAAGTAGCACTCGGCCCCGTACAGGAACGCGCGGTCCTTGAGCGTCGGCTCGCCGGGGCGCTCCAGCAGCACGGGGTAGAGGAAGGGGATGCGGAACAAGAGGTGCGGCGCGATGTGCTGGATGTAGCCGCTGTCCAGGCAGGCGAGGCGCGTCACCTGCGGGTCGTCGATCAGGTAGCGGAGGCCGCCGTGGATCATGCCGCTGTTCGCGCCCGAGGACCCCGCGGCGAAGTCCTTCTTCTCGACCAGCATGGTGCGCAGCCCGCGCATGGCGGCGTCGCGGGCGATCCCGGTGCCGTTCACCCCGCCGCCGATGACGAGCAGGTCGTAGCTCCCCACGGCCGGATCCTCGCAGGCGTCCGGGGTAGGCGCAAGGAGTTCTTGTCGCGCTGCGGCATCCAGAAAACAGCTTCTTCCAACGCCGCTTCCGCGACACCCTCTGGTCCGACGAACGGGGACGAAAAGCGGAACGCGGAGGCGCGGAGACGCGGAGATTTTCTGGGTGCGAACTCGAGCGCCGGCGCCCGATCGTGCGCCGAGAACCTCAACTCGGCGTCTCCGCGGCTCCGCGTTGATCGTTTAGTCCGGTTTCTTGGCGGTGGAGGCGATGTGGAGTTCGTGGAGTTGCTTGGGGTCGGCGTCGCCGGGGGCGTCGGTCATGAGGTCGGTGCCCTTCTGGGTTTTCGGGAAGGGGATCACGTCCCGCAGGCTCTCCGACCCTGACAGCAGCATCGAAAGGCGGTCCATCCCGAGGGCGATGCCGCCGTGGGGCGGGGCGCCGAAGCGCAGCGCCTGCAGCAGGAAGCCGAACTTCTGCTCCGCTTCCTGCGGCCCGATCCCCATCGCGGCGAACACTTTCTGCTGCACGACCGGGTCGTGCAGGCGGATCGACCCCCCGCCGATCTCGAACCCGTTCAGAACCAGGTCGTAGCGGTGGCACAACACGCGCCCCGGGTCCGAGTCGAGGTACTGCAAGTCCTCGTCGCGCGGCCGGGTGAAGGCGTGGTGCGCGGCCACGTACTTCTTCTGCTCCTCGTCGTACTCGAACAGCGGAGGGTTCACCACCCATAGAAGGTTCCAGCTCGCCGGGTCCTTGGCGTCCCGCGGGCCGTGCTCGGGGATGAGGCCCAGCTTCTTGCCCAGGTGCAGGCGGAGGTTCGCCAGCACGGTGTGCACCTGGGCTTCCTTCCCGAACTGGAAGAGGATCAGGTCACCGGGCTTTGCCCCCACGGCCGCGTTGATCGCCGCCCGCGCCTGCGGGGTGACCGATTTCGCCAGGGGGCTCTGCGTCCAGTTGCCTTGCTCGTCCACCTTGGCGCGCGCCAGTCCCTTGGCGCCCATGCCCTTCGCGATCTCCTCCAGCTTGTCGGTCTCGGTGCGCGAGAGACCGGCGCTCGCCGGCACCACCATCGCCTTGACGATCTGCCCGGGCGAAGGCCGGGCGAAGCTCGACCACATCGGCACGCCGGCGCCGCCCTGCGCTGCGATGAGCTCCGTCAGGTCGACGTGCTTCATGCCGAAGCGCAGGTCGGGCTTGTCGTTGCCGTACTCGCGCATCGACTGCTCGTACGGCATGCGCGGGAACGGCCGGGCGATCTCGACCCCGAGGACTTCGCGCCACAGCGCCGTCACCAGCTCCTCGACCACCGTGAACACGTCGTCCTGCGCGACGAAGGACATCTCCAGGTCGATCTGGGTGAACTCGGGCTGCCGGTCGAGCCTCAGGTCCTCGTCGCGGAAGCACTTGACGATCTGGAAGTACCGGTCGAACCCCGCCACCATGAAGAGCTGCTTGAACAGCTGCGGGCTCTCCGCCAGCGCATAGAACTTGCCCGGCTGGAGGCGCGCCGGGACCAGGAAGTTGCGGGCGCCGCCCGGCGTGTATTTGACCAGGAAGGGCGTCTCCAGCTCGAGGAAGCCGCGCTCGTGCAGCACGCGCCGGGTGGCCGCATTCATCCGCGAGCGCAAGAGCAGCGGGCGCTGCACCGCGGGCCGGCGGAGGTCGAGGTAGCGGTAGTGGAGCCGCTTCTCCTCCGCCGTGTCGATGCGGTCCTCGATGAGGAACGGCGGGGTCTCGCTGCGGTTGAAGATCTGCGCCTGGGCGACGTGCACCTCCACCTCGCCGGTGGGGAGCTTGGGGTTCACGTTCGCGCCCCGCGAGACCACCTTCCCGCGCACGCCGACGCAGTACTCGAGGCGCAGCTCGTGGGCGAGCTCCTGCAGCTCCTTGCCGGCGTCCTCCTCGAAGACCACCTGGGTCAGGCCGGCGCGGTCGCGCAGATCGATGAACACCGCGCCGCCGTGATCGCGCCGGTTGTGCACCCAGCCGAACAGCACCACCTCGCGGCCGATGTCCCGGGCGGTCAGCTCGCCGCAGGAGTGCGTGCGCTTCAGGTCGCGGATGAATTCGGCCAAGTTCCAGGTCCTCCGGGCTGCGGTGCGGGGCGTTCGGTAGCACGATTCGCCGGCCCTTGCGAGGCGTCCGGCCGGGCGGGCGAGCGGCGGCGGCGAGCGCTTTGGCGCCTGCGTTGCACATCCCGGCCGGCATGGGACGCCTGTTCCTCTCCGCGCAGACCACCTGTGTGCTGCTGCTCGGAGCCGGGCTCCTGCTGCGCGCGCAGGCCCACCTGCGCGCGCAGGAGGAGAATGCGCCCCAGGTGGCCGCCCGGACGCGTCCGGCGCAACTGATTTCCGACACGCACGCTGTGTCCGGACGCGGGGGGCAGGCCCCCCGCGTGGTCCGGACGCCGGCCAGCCGGGAACGGACGGCGACCCGCGGTAGGAAGACCCGTACCCAGGGGAGGAAGCCGATGGCGCACCGCGCCGGGCAACCCGAGCGGGGCGGGGCCGCGGTTGCACAACCGAACACGGGCGAGGACGGGGGGCGGCGGTGAATTCGGGCGAGGGGAAGAAGGTTTCAGGGAAGGCTTACGACCCCATCTGCGGCGTGTGCGTCGAGAGCGGCGAGGGCGTGCCGAGCAGCGAGTACAAGAAGCGCCGCTACTTCTTCTGCTCGGACAAGTGCAAGCACGAGTTCGAGCGCGCGGCCGAGCGGATCCGCATGCAGGAGGCCGCCCGCGCCGGGGCGCTCTTCACGCAGGGCAAGGTGAGGTGGGGCCTCGCTTGAACCGGCGCGGCGTGCGCGGCGGTCGCCTCAGGTGGCGAGGTCCTTCACCTTGAGCTGCACCCGCTCCTCCCCGAAGTAGCTGTCCAGGCCGATCTGGAAGGCGGCCCGCACACGCGCGCCCCGCGCGATGGGCGCCGCGCCCATGCCGAATGCGATGGCGTCGACCGGCGCGCCGCCGGGCGAGTCGGAGACGCGCGGCGACCAGCCCGCCGGCGCGGGCGCGGCGAGCCGCAGCTTGAGGTGCCCAGGTCCCCCCGAGCGGCGATCGGGAAGCGTGCGCACCTCCAGCGCTTCCAGCTGCTCGCAGGCGAAGACCGGCTCGGGGTTCCCGGCGCCGAATGGCGCCAGCCGACGGAGCTGCTCGGCGAGGCCCCTGCCGATCTCCTCGGGACGGAGCGTGGAGTCGATGCGCAAGCGGGGCTCGAGCTGCTCGGGAAGGAGCCGTTCGCGCGCCACCGTCTCGAGCGCGTCGGAGAGCTGGAGCACCGCCGAGGTGGGCAAGGTGACGCCCGCGGCGTGGCGGTGCCCGCCGAACCGCGTGAGGTGCGCGGCGCAGCGGGCCAGGGCGTCGTACAGATGGAACCCTTCGATGCTGCGCCCCGACCCCTTGGCCGTGCCGCCCTCGTCCTCGCACAGCACCAGCGCCGGGCGGTGGAAGCGTTCGACCAGCCGGCTCGCGACGATGCCCACCACGCCCACGTGCCAGCCGGGCGAGGACACCACCAGCGCGCGCCGGTCGCCCAGCTCCTGCGCCTTGCGCACCGCCTCGTCCGCGATGCGCGCCTGCAGCTGCTGCCGCTCGGCGTTGGCCCGGTCGAGCTGCTCGGCCAGCTCGCGGGCCTCGGCGAAGTCTTCCGACAGCAGCAGCCGCACGCCGAGGGACGCGTCCGCCAGCCGGCCGGCGGCGTTCAGCCGCGGCCCGAGCTTGAACCCGACGTCGCCGCAGCTCACCTCGCCCGCGATCTGCGCGACCGACTTCAGCGCCAGAACGCCCGGGCGCCGGCTGCTCGCCAGCTCGCGCAACCCGAAGTGGACCAGGACGCGGTTGGGTCCGGTGAGCGGCACCACGTCGGCGATGGTGCCGAGCGCCACGAGATCGAGCTGCTCGCGCAGGTTCGGCTCGGTCCGGCCGGCGAACCACCCCGCCTCGCGCAGCCGCCTGCGCAGCGCGAGCAGCAGGTGGAAGGCGACCCCGACGGCGGCCAGCTCGCGCCCAGGGAACGCGCAGCCGGGCTG
>Ga0099794_10000803_pt1 | contig 10645 bp, 9 predicted proteins | sample Rivendell_Oct201_10_FD_77320 | JGI IMG/M metagenome (GOLD analysis project Ga0099794, IMG submission 77320) | Vadose zone soil microbial communities from the Eel River Critical Zone Observatory, Northern California, USA -... | ecosystem: Host-associated > Plants > Roots > Rhizosphere > Soil ... | reverse complement strand
GATCAAATTGGGCAACAGCCTGTCGATGCTGCGCATGGGTTGCCAATGCGATCGCCTCGTGGGTCTGCCTGTCTTCGACGGTCACCGCTAGATCGCTCAGCTTACGCCGGCGTTCCGCCTTGGCCTGTGCATTTTCGGCCGTAGCCTTGGCCTGCAGCACGCCTGCTTCTGCAAGGTCGAGAGCGATCCTGTAGTCGGTCGGGTCGATGACCATCAGCACATCGCCCTTGTGCACGAACTGATTGTCGAGCACTGGCATCTCCACAATACGCCCTGATACCTCTGGCGCCATCGTGACGACATAGGCGCGGACCCTGCTGTCGCGCGTCCAAGGTGCAACCACATACGCCTCCCACATCGCGCGGCCCAGCACGATGGCAATGCCAACTGTGGCGAGCGTAATGAACACCGGAACGATTTTGACGCGCCGCCGTTGCGCCTTGCCGTGAACGTCGACGCTCTTGGTTACCCCCGATTTTGTTTCAACGTGTGACATGCCAACCTTAGCGTGCTATGACAAGTACAATTGACGACAACGCGATTATATGCGTGGCAAGGACGAACAGTGCCGGGTGCCAGACATGACGCAGCAACCCGAATCGCCCGGCCACCCTCAACAACGCGAGCGTCGCCAGCCAAGCTGAGAGCATCAGCATCGAGATGGGCGCAACGTAGACGCCGAGTAGGTTGATCTCGAAAAACTTCAAGCGGAGGGTCCTGTATCGAAGTATGCGCGGTGGTCGGCGAGGGCGTCGCAGATGGCAAGGATACGGCCGCGAGTACGTGCGGCGAGCTGAGTGTCGACCTGTTCAGTTGAGGCCAGGTAACGATCCAGCCAGGTGAGTTGAGCGATTGCGGCGGCGCTATTTCCCTCGGCAAATGTCTGCAGTGCGGCTTCGAACTGCAGTGGCAAATCGAGCGCTGCCGTGTCATGACCAAGATGGATAATCTCAGTTCCCACAAACTGCGCTGCCAAAAGCTGCGCCCGCTCCAAAGGCTCGGCCTCTTCCGGCAAAGCCGCGAGCCGGCTGAATGTGCGGCCCTGCCAGTCGTCAACGCTTGCTGAAAGACGGCTCATCGCCAGGCGGCGCAGGTCGCGCAACGTCAAATTAAGGAGCCGCTTGGTTCGGAAGGACGGAGATAGCGGTGGCACGAGCAGAAATGACAGAGGCGCCGCCGCAACGCCCACGAAGATTCCCAGTGAGGAGTTGTAGAATTGCGCTGTGTCGTAGCTCATCTCGTTCGTAAGCTGGAGCACGGACATAAAGGTAGCCGTGCATATGGCCAACAAGGGATACTGCCGAGTTGCGGCCAACGCAGTGCCGACCGGTATCAGAAAAGCAGCCAAGGCTATGCAGAAGGCAGGGAATGACTCGAGCCCAGGCAGCAGGGCGAACTTGATCGCCGCTGCAATAGGAATAACCGTCATTGCACCGAGCATGAATGCGATGGCGTCGGCGTAGGCCAGTTCGGCTCGGGGCGAAAGCAACAGAACCGCAACTGCGACGAAGACGATTGCCGAGCCGCCGTCTGGCCAGGCGGTGAGGACCCAGAATAGCTCGGCCGCTCCGATCGCTACGAATGCGCGGCCGGCACTGACGAGGGAAGGCAGCCAATCGAGAACGTAGATTTTGAAGCCGCGATTGCGAGAACGCGGGCGCGCTGGGCCGGCAACCAGCAAAGCCGTCGCCTCGAGCACCGCTGCAAACCCCACTAGAACATTTGCGGTCTGATCGGCAAGCAGCCGCAGGGAGGCTGTGCTGGCCGGCATGGCAATGAGCGCCCGAACTGCTGCCTCGCAATGGCGGCGCAAGGTGATGGGATCGGCTATCCAGAATGTCGCCTGGCCTGCTGGCAGCGCGGAACGCATTTCTTCCGGAATGCAGCCCAGAACGGCATTGCTTTCTTCGTCAGCGACCTCAGGCGGAATTTTAATGAGCCGCGCTGCAATACTGTGCCAGGCAGCGAGCGAGGCAAACAGCCCGTCGATAGCGCCCTGCAGAACGGGCGAGTGATAGCGAATTGTTGAGGATTCCCCGATCGCCTCGTCGATCATCGAGTTAAGCGCGGTGACCTGTCGAATGAGCTCTCGTCGGGCCGGCTGCTGCGCATCTCTGGAATCCGATCCGGCAAGTCTCAAAGTGGTCCCGAATCGAGCCGCGATCTCGGTTGATACGGCCGCGAACATTCCCGCAAGCCTTTCTTCAGCGCCGCCGAAATCAGTTAGGGCGAGGATGGCGCCAGCGCAAAGGATGCCGATCCAGATTTCGCTGGCGCGGATAACGGCCAGCATGAACACCTCGCTGCTTGCGCCACCTGTTGCGCCAAGTGTGTCGGCCCCTATTATCGCCGCGGTGTACCCAGCAAGCGCCGCCGCGTAGGAGGCGAAGTTGCGGAACAGGGTGGCAGCAAAGGCGCAAACTCCGCCCCACACCGCAAGTCCGACGAGAAAACCGATGCGGTTCTGGGGAAACCAAGCCGTCAGCATGACGATCATCGTAGCTCCCACGAGAGTGCCGATGATGCGGTAGCGTGACTTGCGCAGCGAGGCCCCGAGATATGGCTGACACACGATCGCTGCGGAGGCGCCCGCCCAATAGGGATTGTCGAGCTCTAGCCAAAACGCAACGAAGAGGGCAAGACAAACGGAAGCCCACAGCCTGAAACCGAACAGCAGCGGAGGGCCCGCGGCTCGCGCTGCGTTCGCCAGCGTCACCTGCGATCTGACGGCCGCACTGCCTTCTGCCGCTAACACACTCCGATCTGTCATAGAGGTCTCGCTGGACTTACTGGGGTTTTGACTGTGGTCGCGCTGATGAAGCCGGGATCGGCGGCGTCTCGGCCGGGCTCACCAAGCGCCAAGTCAGAATTGTCGAAATCAGCATGAACAGTGCGCCAGCTAAAAAGAGGGCGTGATAGCCGCTTGCAAAGCTCACCGTGGCGAGTGCCCTGAAACTCAAGGCGTCGTGACCGGCAAGAGTCGCCCCGGAAAGATTGCCCGCCGTTATGTCGTGGACGAGAGTGGCTCGATCGGCAGAAGAGACCTTGGGCAACGCCTCAGCCACGGCCAAGGTGACGCGACTGTAAAGTACCGCTCCCAACGCGGCGATACCGACGACGAGACCAGTGAAGCGCACCGTGCCCGAAATGCCCGAGGCCATCCCGGAGCGCTCCTTTGGAATGACCGTCATTCCGACCTTGGTCGTTTCACCATTGAGCAGGCCTGCTCCGACCCCAGCAATCACCATCCCACCGATCAATGGGCCATACGCTACGTCCCGTACAGCCAGCGCAAGCGCGAAGAGGCCGAGGCAAACCAGCGACAAGCCGGCTGTCAGAAGATCTCGACCGGAAAACCGGTGCGCGAGATAATGCGTGACGATGCGCGGCACGATGAACATTGGAATAACCATCGGCAGCATCATTAGTCCTGCGCTCGCAGAGGCATGACCGAGGCCGCTTTGAAGAAAGATCGGAATGAAGGTCAGCATTGTCAGCATTCCGGCCGAGAAGGAGAACTGTGCCAGGTTGGCGCCGATGTAGGTCGGTTTGCGGAAGTAGGAGAGGTCAAGCATCGGGCGGGCCTGCTTGCGCTCGACGAGAATGAAAAGGGCGAAGAGAATCACCGAGCCCACGCCTTCGCCAAGGATCCATGGATCGGTCCAGCCGCGGTGGTTGCCTTCGATAAGCGCGAGCGTCGTCAAGAAAAGCCCGCTACCGAAACAGGCCACGCCGGGCAGATCGAGCTGCATGGCGTCGGGATCTCTGGAGGACTCGATGACACGGATGATCAACGCGATTAAAGTCGCGCCGATAGGAAGATTGATATAGAAGGCCCATTCCCACCCGAAACTCTGGGTGATCAGGCCCCCCACGACAGGGCCCAAGGCGGCGCCGATCCCGACCACTGATCCCCAAAAGGAAAAAGCCCGCGCACGGGCTTCTCCCTGGAACACATGCGAGAGGGTCGCCAGTGCCGCACTGAGTTGCATGGCGGCGCCTACACCCTGTAGCGCGCGGGCGATGATGAGGACTGTGAGATTCGGTGCGGACCCGCAGAGAAACGAGGCGAAGGTGAATACCGACAGGCCAAGGATCAGCAGCCTCTTGCGACCGAAGCGGTCCGCCAGTGCTCCGGCCGGCAGTAAGAGCGACGCAAAGCTCAGTATATAGGCCGTGATCACCCACTCGATCCCGGCAAAGCTCGCGCCCAGAGAACGGGCTATTGCCGGTAGCGACACCGAGACGATGTTCGCGTCGAGCTGTATCATGAAAGAAGGCGCTGAAGTGCAGATCAGCACGAGCAATGCATGGCGGTCGGCTGCGCGCGAGCTACCGAGCGGAGAGGCGGTTCGATGCATCGGATGTCTCTGCTTTTAGGCCGCGTACGTAGCGATACCATTGCCGAAGGACCAGTTCTCCTTCTTGACCTCGATGAGGTTGATCAAGACGTCCTCGCGCCGGAGTCCGACAGTTGCGTGAAGGCCGTCGGCGATGGCCTTGTAGAGCGCTTGCTTTTGCGTCGTCGTCCGGCCTTCATTCCAGGTAATCTGGATAATCACGAGATCTGCACTGCGCTGGATGCCGAGATATTCGGTATCGAACTGGAAACCGTCAGCTTCGTGCTCAGCAATGATTTGGAAGCGGTCTTTTTCCGGAACCCCGACGCTGACAAGCGCGTCATAGACGATGCGACCGATCTTCTGGCGGTAGGCCGCATCCTTGCCTTTACGGACATCGATTCGAACGAGAGGCATATCTTTTCTCCTGATGCTGCTGGCCTTTTCAGCGCGACGCTAGGCGCCGCGTTCGAAACAAGTGCATATGCTTGCTTTCTAAATACATGCATATGCTAATAATGAGAGTCAAGGCGCGGCAGAGCCGAACCGATGAAGGGCAGGGTTGATCAGAACGCAGGGGACGCAGGAGACGCGTTCCCGTCCCGTTCGCATCGACCAGTTCGTTTTGCAGGCAACAAGGGAGCTTGGACCATGATTTCTGCGTAGCGACACATGAAGCCGTCCTACCCCCGAAATGCGTCAGGCGATGGCAAATGCCGGAAGTCGGTGACGACGTCTACGGCGATGATCCCATGGTCAAAACACTCTAGCGGCGTAAAGCCAATCTTTTGGGTAAGGCGGGGGTTCGCTGGCTGATCGAGACGCTGGCTTCCGTAATGGATGCAGGCAGGGGGCACCACCTCGCATTGCGTCTTGACTGAGCGCGCCTAAACTGCGCCCTCGAAGCTGGCGATGAACTTGTCGGAAGCAATAAGAGCAAGTGCCTCGCGCAGGGCTGCGGACGCTGCGGACCCATACGCTTTGTCGAATTTCTTTTGTGCGCGAGCCCAGAGCATCTCCGACTCCCGTAACCTGGCGCGCCCTTCCTCGGTCAGACTAATGACACGATTCCGACGGTCGCGCGGATCAACGTCCTGCCGCACAAATCCGTCGCGTTCCAGCGGTTTTAGATTGTGCGCCAGCGCGCCGCGATCCATCACCAGATCGGCAGCCAGCTCACCGACCGAGGGGGTCCCCGCGCGCGAGATGTGGTTCAGGATTGCCCGCTGCGTAGTGCGCAGTCCGCACGGCGCAAGAATGGCATCGTAGAGCTGCGACACACGCCGAGACGCTTTTCGCAACGACGTGCAATTGCATTGACCGGCCTGCACTTTGGCCGGCCCCACCTTTTTATGACGACGATGCCTCATTTCTTGTCCTCATTTGCGGAAATCCCCGAACGTAAGCATATGCACATTTTTCAAGATTTCAAGATTTGGGCATGCAGGGGCAGACTGTGGCAGTATTGGCGGTATGAGTGCCGTGCAATGGATCGTCGATAGTGGCGGGCATCACCCCCGCCTCCTCGTCGGCGTTCCCTTAATCCTGCTATGCAGGACTTTTTCCGACTTTGCGCAAAGGTCATTCAAGCGGCGTGCGCAACCGTCGAGGTGATAACGCGAGGACGTCGCCGGGTCCTGCTGATGCCTTGCTTCCCAATCATGGCTGCCATCCGCCCTCATGCCAACACTCACGTTGACAATAGATGCATATGCCAACATCTCCAATACTTGCATATGCCAATAAAGGTGACCGGCTCGGGTCGTTCTTAGCCCTTCCCAGCATCTTGGCATTCATCGGCAATGGAGATCTCAACATGACGTCACCTCGCTCAGTCATCTTCGCAAACCCCGCCCGAACGGCGATCGGGACCTTCGGTGGAAGCCTCAAAGAAATCGCGGCCCCCAATCTCGGTGCCGCCGCCATCAAAGCGGCCATCGAGCGCGCCGGTCTCAAGCCCGACGAGGTCGGCACCGTGGCCATGGGCAATGTTATACAGGCCGGCACCAAGATGAATCCGGCGCGGCAGGCGGCGATCCATGGCGGTCTGCCGGTGTCTGTGCCGGCGATGACTGTGAACCGTGTCTGCGGCTCGGGCGCGCAGGCCATCGTCTCCGCGGCGCAGGAGATCATCTTGGGCTCGGTCGACGTCGCGGTCGCCGGCGGCATGGAGAACATGGATCTCGCCCCCTACCTCGTTGCGCGCGCACGGTGGGGCCATCGGATGGGCGACGGACAGCTCTACGACAGCATGCTGCGCGACGGCCTCAACGACGCGTTTTCGGACGAGCACTCAGGCTGGCACACCGAGGATCTCGCCGAGAAATTCCAGATCGGCCGCCCGGCGCAGGACGAATGGGCGCTTCGCTCGCAGCAGCGCTTCTCGGTGGCGCAGGAAGCGGGAAAATTCAAGGACGAGATCGTTCCGGTCGAGCTTCCCGGCCGCAAGGGCGCGACGATATTCGATAAGGATGAGCACAATCGGCCGCAGACGACGCTCGAGGCGCTCGCCGCGCTGAGGCCGGCATTCCGCAAGGACGGGACGATTACCGCGGGCAATGCGCCCGGCGTGAACAGCGGCGCGGCCGCCGTCGTCCTCGCCGACCGAGACTGGGCTGAAGCGCGCGGCCTCGCACCCGTCGCGCGACTCGTCTCCTACGGCATTGCCGCTGTCGAGCCCGGCATGTTCGGCCTCGGGCCGATCCCGGCCGTCCGTCAGGCGCTCGACCGGTCGGGGTGGACGCTCGGCGATGTCGAGCGCATCGAGATCAACGAGGCCTTCGCCGCGATCGTCATTGCCGTCACGCGCGAGCTCGGGTTTTCGCCCGACATCGTCAATATCGAAGGCGGCGCGATCGCCCACGGGCATCCGATCGGCGCCACCGGCGCGGTGCTGACAACCCGCCTCATACATTCGATGCGTCGCGACGGCCTCAGGCGCGGGATCGTCACTATGTGCATCGGCGGCGGCCAGGGCATCGCGCTCGCACTCGAGACGATCAATTGACGTTCCGTTCGAGGAGATCGGCCGCGGATTTGTTCGAGCCCCAGCTCTTCGCTTGCCGCCTTGCCGGCGGCGAAGCTCAAGCGGAGTGCGGCGTGCTCGCGGCCGTCGCCTCGATGAGGCGCCCGCAACTTCAAAGTTCGTGGGAGCGTTCTGAATGGCACGCCCGCGAACGGCGATCACACGTCTCATGGAGCGCCGACGACGATCCACGCGGTGGCATCGCAAGCCGCTATCCAGGTCGCGCAAGGTGCGGAGCCATCAACCGCCCAAAAATGCGGCGTGGCGACGTCGTTTATCGACTCGAACACGGCCCGAGGCAGTTGTGAAAAGCTATCAAGGTCGCTCATGGCAGATATTGGACCGACTGAGCTCGAGGCGCCATGCGACGAAACGTGGGGATCGATAAAGCATGGCCGATACATGGCCGCGAGCTCGTGACCGCCCAGGAAAATCAGGTGCGGGGTCAGCCCTCCGCGTTGGTCGATCCAGTGCCGGACCTCAAATGGATACATGGAATACAGGCTCTGCGTTGCTTCGGGATTGGTTATCCTGCGACCGTTAGGTCCGGGATTCCAGGCGGCGTGAAATCCGAGCCTGGCGCGGGACGTCACGCATATCCTGTCATAAGGAATCGCACCGAGAACGATAGTGCAAGCCGAGGCACAATAACCGTCGATGATCACCCTCTCGCCCGAGACTCGCACGCCCTCATATCTGTCGACGTAGGTTCCGATCCGGCCGCCAGGGTCATCCACAATCCGAACCGTCGCATTGACTGCTCCAATTCCTATGAGCAGGGTAGTCGTCGCGAATAACGCCCTGAGGCACTTCATGGCCATTGCACTCTCAAACCGTCGAACTGAATCCGACCAACTCATTCGATGCCAAACTGATACCTAACTGCCCGCAAACCATGAGCGCTCGGCGGGCGCGCCGCTCAGCACGAGAAACGGAATCCATGGCACGCCTCATCAAAATTTGATGCAGATGTTTGAGGGTTCGGAATAGAAGTTGAGGAAATGGATGCCTTCCTCGACAGCCGACCGTTGGTCACTTCTCCTCCGCCAGGTTGCGATCCACGATCACCGCCAGCTTTCCTAGTACGTCGCGACCTGCCTTCAGCGACTGCAGTCCAGCATTGATCGCCTCAACGGTGCCGTCGATGGTCTGGCTGACGTGCGGGACCACAAGTCCGCGCGCCGCCCATTCCATCGCCAGATCCATCCCGCGCGCGAGGAAGGTCTTCGCCTCGTCGTCCAGTGTGGCGGGCTCGGAAAAGTAGCGCAGCAGATTGATGTTGACGTGCCTGGCCCCGCGCTCGGCCAGAATGGAATCGACCGGGCTATGGGTTTCGACCAACTGGGTTGTCTTTCCGGGGCCGATCCCCAGCACGACCCAACTGCCGCCTTGCCGGACCGTCTTCGCGGTCTCAATAAAGCCCGCCTCGCTGTAAGTGGCGTCAAAGACGAGGTCGACACCTTGGCCGCCGGTCAACTCTGCGATTTTCGCTGCGACGTCGTCGTGCCTGTAGTCGAAAACGTGATGCGCGCCGGACTGCCGGGCCAGCGCAATTGATTGCGGCGAGCTGCCGCTGCTGATGACCAGCCCGGCCCTCAGGGCACGCGCCGCCATTTGCACGGCGAGATGACCGACGCCACCCCCGCCGCCGGGAATGTAGACCGTGTCGCCGACTTTGACGGCCCGTAGAGGGCTGCGAAGGCGGAGAGGAAGCACATCGGCAGCGCCGCCGCATCGCGGAAGCTCAGGGATGGCGGCTTCCGGACGGTGAGGAATTGGCGTGCCACGGCGTAGCCGCCTCCGCTTCCGCTCTCCCCAGTCGCGCTCCAGCCGCCATTGCCGTTCAAATCCGCCATCGCGGCCACCGCGTCACCGACAGCCACGCCGCGCACGCCATGGCCCGCCGCGACGACGATGCCGGAAAGGTCGAGGCCAAGAACGACGGGGGGCGTCCGCCCCATGAAATTGAGGTCGGCCAGCTTGTATTCGAGTGGGTTGAATGACGAGGCCGCAACGCGGATCAACACCTCGTCGGCCGCCGGCTGCGGGACGGGAACACGCACCGCGTCGAGCGGGAGGCCGGCTCGCTCCAAGAGATAGCCAACGCCGAGAACCATCTCCGGAATCGTCTGTGTCTGCTTCATGAGAATTCTAGGACTTCCTAGTACTGCAGGTTGGGGTAGGCAGCGTTGTCTCCGCGTCCCTCGCGCGTCAAATCGAGCACGCCGTAGATTGACCAGACCGGGTCGAGGGGACTGGTGTCGCCGCGCTTGAATATCCCCTCGCTCGCCCAGTGGTGGCGGATCCCGTCCTGATCGCGTGAGAACACATGCAAGACCGCGAGTTGCACGCCGTCCGGTGTTTCCGCATGGTAGTCGCGATTGAAGGTGTTGTTACGCGAGGACAGCAGCCGAACGTTGCGCCAACCGCGTTCTTTTGCGTAGGTGCCGAGGCGATCGGCACTTGTCTTCGCGATCACGACAAGGTTAGTGCGCTCGGCGAGGTGAAAAGCAGCCCCCTCGAGCCCGTCGACGACCGATGTGCATGACGGGCACGGCTGCTCGACAAGCGGCAGCTCGGCTGTCTTGCCCCCTGGGGCGCCCGCTCGCTGGTCTTCCGACCAGCGCGGGAACATCATGTTGTAGATGACCAGCGAGTTCTTGCCCGGTGCGAACAAGTCCGAGAACCTCACCTTGCCGCCATCGGCCGCGGACTCGAAGACGTAGTCTTCCCTGATGAGGCCGCCCGCTGGAAGTGCCCGGCGTTTGGCGGCGATCTGCTCGTTCAGCCGCTTGAGTTCTGCCTCCGCCTCCAACAGTTCGTTGCGTGCGCGCCGGTATTCGCTCGACTCGCCGGGGAAATGGACATTCGGGTCTAGAAGCACTTCCCGCCACTTGTTCATGTCGCGTGGTTTGCCCTTGAGAGCCATTGTTTCAGTCCTCCTGCCAATCTTCGACGAGCCCTGTGTAGGCTTGGCAAGCGGCGACCGAAATGTCATATAAGAGTCAATTTCGGACATGTGGAGGCATGATGCGTAAGGTCGGCTTCATCATCTCCCCCAACTATCAGTCGATGGGCTTCGCCCTTACCGCCCCGTTCGAGATCGCCAATCGGCAAGCAGCCGAACCCGTCTACGACATCCGAATGCTGTCCAAGTATGGCGGGCCGGTGCGCACCTCACTCGGCTTCCAGGTGTTGACCGAGCCGTTTGCCGCGGAGCCGTACGACCTCATCATCGTAGGTGCGAGCACGGAGGATGCATCCCCCGAGCTGATCGACT
>Ga0099794_10000801_pt1 | contig 10655 bp, 7 predicted proteins | sample Rivendell_Oct201_10_FD_77320 | JGI IMG/M metagenome (GOLD analysis project Ga0099794, IMG submission 77320) | Vadose zone soil microbial communities from the Eel River Critical Zone Observatory, Northern California, USA -... | ecosystem: Host-associated > Plants > Roots > Rhizosphere > Soil ... | reverse complement strand
GCTGCGGATGGGCGGCGAGGAGCGGCTGCGGCGCCAGCGCGAGCGGGGCAAGCTGGACGCGCGCGCCCGGCTGGAGCTGTTGCTGGATCCGGGCAGCTTGGTGGAGATCGGCCTTCTGGCCACCCACCTCGGCCAGCTGCCCGAGGAAGCGCAGCGGCCCGCCCCCGCCGACGGAGTGGTGTGCGGGACCGGGTTCATCGACGGCCGGCCCTGCTGCGTCGCGTCCTATGACTTCACCGTACAGGGTGGGAGCATCGGGCCGGTCGGCGAGCGGAAGGTCACGCGGCTGCGCGAGCTGGCGTTGCGCGAGCGCATCCCGATGATCTGGCTGGTCGACTCGGCCGGCGCGCGCCTCTCGGCCGACGCGGACGAAGCGGCGATCGTCAGCTCGTTCGCGGACACGGGCTACCTGTTCCGCGAGCAGGTGGTGCTCTCGGGAGTGGTGCCGCAAATCGCGGCGATGGTGGGGCCCGGCGCAGCGGGAACGGCGTACATCCCCGGTCTGGCGGACTTCGTCCCGATGGTGAAGGGCACCGCGTCGATGGCGATCGGCGGGCCCTACCTGGTCAAGAGCGTGGTGGGCGAGGACGTCACGGAGGAGCAGCTCGGCGGGAGCAAGGTGCACACGGAGATCTCGGGGTGCGCCGACCTCGAGGCCCCCGACGACGCCGCCTGCCTCGCGGCCGTGCGAGAGTACCTGTCCTACTTTCCGCTCCGCTGCGGGGAGAAGCCGCCCCGCCGCCCCAGCTCCGATCCGGTCGACCGCCGCGACGAGGCCCTGCTCGACGTCGTCCCGGACAACCCGCGGCAGGCCTACGATGTCCGGAAGATCGTCGCCGCGCTGGTGGACGAGGGCCGTTCGCTCGAGATGAAACCGCGCTGGGCGCGCAACATCGTGACCGCGCTGGCGCGCATCGACGGCCGCAGCGTGGGGATCGTCGCGAACAACCCGCTGCACCTCGGAGGCGTGCTCGACGTGAACGCGGCCGACAAGGCGGCGCGCTTCGTGAACCTCTGTGACGCGTTCGAGATCCCCCTGGTGTTCCTGCAGGACGTCCCGGGATTCATGGTCGGGACGAAGGTCGAGAAAGAGGGGATCATCCGGCACGGCGCGAAGATGCTCTACGCGGTCGCCTCGGCGACCGTGCCGAAGCTCACCGTGGTGCTTCGCAAGGCCTACGGCGCCGGCTACTACGTGATGAACGGGCGGGCCTACGAGCCCGACGCGCTGCTGGCGTGGCCCGGCGCGGAGATCAGCGTCATGGGCGCCGAGGGGATGGTGGCGATCGCGGCGAACAAGCTGCTCGCGCAGGCCGAGGATCCCGAGGCGCTGAAGAAGGAGCTGGCCGACCGGATCCGGCCGAAGATCGACATCTACCGCATCGCGGCCCTGGGCTATGTGGACGACGTCATCGACCCCCGCGACACCCGCCCCCTCCTCGCCCACTACCTGCGCATTACCGAAGCCAAACACGTCGAGCGCCCCTCCCGCAAACGCGAAATCCCCCCGGTGTAAGGACTCAAGGCGTTTCCCGCGAAGCGCGGAAGGGGCGGAAGCGCGGAAGAACTGTTGTGTAAAACATCTTCCGCGCTTCACAATCTTCCGCGCTTCGCGTGAAACGTTTCTAGCTCATCACCGCGAGACAGTTGGGCGGGAGTCAGGCGAGCCGAGTTGGGAGAGGGTGAAGGCGTATTCGTCGGCGGTTTTCTCGATTGTGGCCTTCACGAGATCGGCGCCGCCGTGGCCGGAGTGTTGCTCGATGCGGAGCAGGACCGGGCCGCCGGTAGAAGAGTGCTGGAGGGCGGCGGCCAGCTTCCGCGCGTGCATCGGATCGACCCGATCGTCCGCGTCCGCCGAGAGCACCAGGGTCGCCGGATACTTCACCCCCTCGCGGACCTGCTGCAGCGGCGAGTACGCGGCGAGGTACTTGAACTGCTCCGGATCGTCCGCGCTGCCGTATTCGGGAATCCACGTCTTCCCTGATCCGTAGAGGTGGTAGCGGAGCATGTCGATCAGCGGCACGTGGCAGAGCACCACGGCGAACAGGTCGGGCCGCTGGGTCTCCGCCGCCCCCACCAGCAGCCCGCCGTTCGACCCGCCGCGGATGGCCAGCTGCGAAGGACGGGTGAAGCCTTGCGCGACCAGCGCTTCCGCGGCCGCGATGAAGTCGTCGAACACGCGCTGCTTGTTCTGCAGCATCCCCGCGCGGTGCCAGTCCTCGCCGTACTCGCTGCCGCCGCGCAGGATCGCCTCGGCGTACACGCCGCCCCGCTCCAGCCAGGGGTAGATGGTCCCCTTGAAGGCCGGCGTGACCGCGACGTTGAAACCGCCGTACCCGTACAGCAGCGCCGGCGCCTTCCCCTCGCGGGGGGCGCCTTTGCGGTGCACCACGAAGACAGGCACCCGCGCGCCGTCCTTGCTGGTGGCGAACACCTGCTCGGTCTCGTAGAGCGAAGGATCGACGGCCAGCTTCACGCGCGAGTAGAGCTCGGCCCCGCCCCGCGCCACCGAGGTGCGGAAGATCTCCGGCGGGTGCGTGTACGACTTGAACTCGAAGTACGCCTCGTCCTCGTCCTCGCGGCCGACCAGGTTGCTGGCGGTGCCCATGTCGGGCAGCGGCAGCTCGCGCAAGAGCTTGCCGTCGAGGTCGTGCACCTCGAGGTGCGTTGCGGCGTCCTTCAGGTACACCAGCGCCAGCTTCCCGCCGACCAGCCGGGTGCTGTCGAGGATCGCGTCCTTTCGCTCCGGCTCGATCTCCTTCCACGCCTCGCGCGCGGGACGCTCCGGATCCACCGCGAAGATGCGCGAGTGCGGCGCTCCCTCGCTGGTCGAGACGTAGAAGCGGCCGCGGAACACGTACACCTCGTACAGCGCGTCGTTGCCGGCGGCGAGGGGCGTCCAGGGGGCATCGGCCTTGCGCGCGTCGCGGAAGTAGACGTCGTTGCGGCCCCAGCCGTGGGAGACGGTGCGCACCAGCCAACGCCCGTCCTTCGACAGCTGCACGCCCTGGAAGGTGGTCGGGTCGCCCAGCTTGTCGACGACGACGCGGTCCTTGCGGGGATCCTCGCCGACGCGGTGGAACTTGATGGTCTGCCAGCCGGGACGCTCCGCGACGGGAATGCTGCGGTCCACCGGGAGCCAGGTGTAATAGAAGCCGTCGCCCTTCGGCGTCCACGAGGCGGCGGCGTACTTCGCGCCCTCGACGACGTCGACCTCGGAGCGTTTCCCGCTCGCCACGTCGAGCAGGTAGAGGATCGCTTCGTCGGAGTTGTCGTGCCGCACCGTGTACGCGACCGTCTTGCCGTCCCACGACGGCCACCAGCCGCCCAGCGCGTCGCTGCCGTCCTGTGTCCAGCCGTTCGGATCGAGGAGGACCCGCTCGCGCCCGGAGCGGCCCTCCTTGACGAAGACGACCGCCTTCTCCTTGGTCGCGAACTGACGGGCGTAGAAGTAGCGGTTCCCCCGGTGCCTCGGCGCGCCGAGGACGTCCACGTAGAGCAGCTCGGACAGACGGCGAGCGATGGCGTCCCGACCCGGCAGGCCGCGCAGATATGCCCTGGCGAAGCGGTCCTGGGCCTGCATCCAGGACTGCACGTCGGGAGACTTCTCGTCCTCGAGCCAGCGGTACGGGTCGGGGATGCGCACGCCGTGGACCGCCTCGGCGGTATCGCCGCGGCGGGTAGGCGGGTATTGCAATCGCGCGGCGCCGGAGACCGGCTGCACCGGTACCGCTCCGGGCCCGAGCTGGGGTGGTCCGGCGACTTCGCGCGACGGGGACGAGGACCCGGGCTGGGACGGCGGGCGGGAGGCGACCGGCCGCTCGGAGGCGCAGCCAGCGAAAGCGAGGAGAAGGAGCAGGCGCATGTGGCCGCGCAGTCTCTCAGGCGCGGGGGCGCAGTCGCAACAGCTCACGCGCCTGCGCGGGCGTCGCCACCGCCCGGCCCGCGGCACTCGCCAGCTCTGCAAGCCGCGCCACCAGCTCGTAGGAGCCCTTCGCCAGCACCCCTTTGGACAGGTAGACGTTGTCCTCGAGCCCGCACCGCGCGTGTCCGCCCAGCCGCAAGGACAGCTCGGCCAGCGGAAGCTGGTGCCGGCCGATGCCCGCCACGCTGAAGCTGGACCCCTGCGGAAGCTTACCGAGCAGGAACCTGAGATTCTCCTCCGAGGCGCCCAGCCCGCCGCGCACCCCGAGCACGAAGTCGAAGTGGGCGGGCAGCTCGATCACGCCCTCCTTGGCGAGCGCGAGGCAGCTCTCGAGGTGGCCCGCGTCGTAGCACTCCAGCTCCGGGACGATGCCCCGCTCGCGCATGCGCCGGGCAAACTCTCGCACCATCGGAAACGGGTTCAAGAACACGTCGTCGCCGAAATTGAGCGAGCCCGCGTTCAGCGTGGCCATCTCCGGGTTGCACTCGAGCGGCTGCGCGCGCTCCTCGGCGCTCATGCCCACCGCGCCGCCGGTGGTGGTCTGGACGATGACCTCGCAGCGCGCGCGGATGGCCCGGATCGCCTTCTCGAACAGCGCCCGATCCTGAGTGGGCGTCCCGTCGTCCTTGCGCACGTGCAAGTGGACGACCGAGGCGCCCGCCTCCGCGCAGCGCGCCGCCTCGGCGGCGAGCTCCTCGGCGGTGATGGGCAGGTAGGGCGTCTGCTCGCGGGTGGTCTCCGCGCCGCAGATCGCGGCGGTCAGGATGGCAGGCGGGACCGGCATGCGCCGGATCCTACCCCGCCTGCCGGATGTCTGCTCAATGCGTGAGCGAGGCGCCTTCCTTCACTTCCTTCACCGTGCGGCCGACCTCGCCCTCCTCGTGCCGCTCGGCCAGGTCGCCCAGGCTGATCACGCCGAGGGGCTTGCCTTGCTGGTCGCACACCAGCACGCGAGAGATCTTCCGCTCCTTCATCAGCTCCGCCACCTTCTGGACTTCCTCGTCCGGCCGGACGCTGACCACGTCCTTGGTCATCACCTGCTCGACCTTGGCGTTCTTCACGTCGCCGCCCTTGGCGATGAGACGCACGACGACGTCCCGGTCGGTGACGGTGCCGATCGCCTTCCCCGACGCATCGACGACGGGCAGGAAGCCGATGTCCTCCTCGGCCATCTTGCGGGCGACCTCCTGGATGCCGGTGTCCGCGCGGACGGTGATCACGGTTCCTTTCAGCAGCTCTTGCACGCGCATGGCGCCTCCGGTGGCTGGCTTGTCAGTCCGCCGCGGAAGATGCGCACGCGCCTCGCGCGCGTCAGCGGCGAGGAGGCCGCTGCTTGGCGGCGGGGGTGACGCAGGTGCCCACGGCCCGGCACACCACGACCGGCTGCGCGAGCACCTCCGCCGCCGAGTCCGACACGTCCGGGCGCGGCGAGATCACCTTGCGCGCCTCGAATCGCATCTTCCGGCTGGTCTTGCCGGTGGAGACGATCTCGCCCTCCACCTCGACGAAGTCGCCCGCGTGCAACGGGGCGAGGAACTCGACCGACTCGTAGGCGCGGAACAGCCCCTCGTCGCCGTCCAGCCGGACCAGGAGCTCGGTCGCCACGTCGCCGAAGAGCCCGAGCACCCGCGCGCCGTCGACCAGCCCGCCGCCGTAATGCGCGTCGTGCGCCGAAAGGCGCAGCCGGAGCACCGTCTTGAGTCCCACTCCGCTCATGGCTTGGTCGCCCCCTGGATGGTCGCGTCGGGCGTGCCGTGCGCCGTCGGCTGCGGCGGCGGGGCCCGGCCCTGTCGCTCGAGTAGACGATAATAGATGTAATTGGCCACGTCGCTGGGCTTGGTGCCCGGACCGAATCCCGCGTCGAACCCCAGCTCCAGCGCCGTCTTGTGATCGACGCGCGGACCGCCGAAGATCCAAATGGTCTTCTCGAAGATCTTCGCCTCGCGGGCCGCCTCGACCAGCGCCCGGGCATCCTCTTTGTGCGCGTCGCGCTGGGTGACGACCTTGGAGACCAGCACCGCGTCGGCCTGCACCTCCTGGGCCTTCTGCACCAGCGCCCGAGGCTCCACCTGGGACCCCAGATTGACGGCGCGGAACATGCGGTAGCGCTCCAGGCCGTAGTCGCCGGCGTACCCCTTCATGTTCATGATGGCGTCGATCCCCGTGGTGTGCGAGTCGGTGCCGATGCAAGCGCCGACCACCACGATCTTGCGGCCGATGTCCCGCTCGATCACGTCGTTCAGCTCGTCGAACGGGTGCTTGCGGTGCTCGACCACCGGCACCTCGATCGAGCCGTAGTCGAGCTGCATGTGCGTCCGGCCGTAGACGACGAAGAAGCTGTAGTCGTCCCCGGCCTTGTCCATCGAGGCGACCAGCACCTGCGAGAGCCCGAGCTTCTTCGCCACCTGGCCGGCGGCCTCCTTCGCCTTCTCCGAGACGGGCACCGGCAGCACGAAGGAGAGCTGGATGACCCCGTCGTCCTTGCGATCGCCGTACGGCCGGATGAGCTGTTTCTCGCTCACGCCCGGCCCTCGAGGATTTCCAGGAAGGGGTTGAAGTAGTCGGGGGCGCGCTCGAAAACGCCGTCGAGGCCCTTCCCCCCGGTCTGCGTCCGCGCGGTGTCCCCGAAGCGCGCCTTGCCGATGGCCGCCATCATGCCGTCCTTCGCCACCTCCTCCAGCAGCGCGACCGCCTTGTCGAACACCTCGCGCTGCCGCCGGGCGACGATGCCGTCGGGCTTGAACTCGACCTCGTCGCCCAGATGGCGCGCGGCCCGGTACACGTAGGCGGCGGACTTGAGGGCCACGTAGCGGTCCATCAGGAAGGGGTTGTGCATCGCCTCGGTCATCATCCCGAGGAGCTGGATGCCCTGCCGCGTGGTGATCGCCACCAGGTCGGCCATCACGTCGTAGGCGTGGCTGAAGAAGATGTCGCCCTCCTTGTGCTTGGTGGGCGGCATGTACTTGATCGGGCTGCGCGGGAAGAGCTCGCGCACCATCGAAGCCATGGCGAACTCGCGCAGGAGCGTGTCTTCCCGGGCGGGGTCGATCTCGAAGGAGTGCCCGAATCCGATCAGCTCGTCGGGCATGCCGGCGAGGTGGGCGAAGGTCTCGTTGACGAGCTGCGAGGCGATCACGGTGTGCGCCGCCTCGTCCGCGTCGGCGGTGGTGATGTAGTTGTCTTCCCCGGTATTGATGATGATCTCCGCGAAGGCGCAGATCCGGCGGGAGAAGTACTGGTCGCAGAAGGTCCGCTGCATGTTGATGTCGCGGAAGAGGATCCCGTACATCGCGTCGTTGAGCAGCATGTCCAGCCGCTCCGCGGCGGCCATGTACGCGATCTCCGGCATGCACAGCCCGCTCGAGTAGTTGGTCAGGTGCACGTAGCGGCCGAGCTGGCGCGAGACCTCGTCGAGCGCCTCGCGCATGATGCGGAAGTTCTCCTGCGTCGCGTACGTGCCGCCGTAGCCCTCGGTGGTGGCCCCGTGCGGGACGTAGTCGAGCAGCGACTGGGCGGTGCTGCGGATCACCGCGATCACGTCGGCGCCCTGCTGGGCGGCCGCCCGCGCCTGCTCCACGTCGTCGTGGATGTTGCCCGTGGCCACGATCACGTACTTCCAGGGGGCTCCGGGGAAGCTGCCCACTTGCAGGCTCCGCTTCAGCTCCTTGCGCTTCTCGACCTTGTCGCGCAGGTCGCGCGCGGCCGCGCGGGCATCGGCGCGCAGGGTCTCGCGCAGCTCGGCGTCCTCGGCGGGGGTGAGCGGCGGCAGCTTCTCGGGGTGCGCGGCGACGCGCTCCACCGCCTGCAGCGGATCCCGCCCGGGGCTCGCCTTGAGCGCGCGGCCCAGCCAATAGGCCGCGCCTCTGTGCAGCACCTTCGCGTCGCGGAGCTTGTCCACCAGGAGGTTCGCGAGCGGCGCTCCGCGGGCGCCCGCGCCACCGATCCCGAGGAGCCGCAGCACGGTGCGCTCGATGGCCACGGTGCTGTGCCGATCGATGAAGCTCTGCACGCCGCGCGCCGCCTGCTGCGCCAGCTCGCGCGCGCGCACCACCTTGCCCGGCTCGACGAAGAGCTGCGCCAAATCTCCTCCGCGAAAGAGCGGAGCGACTAAAGTACATCCCCTCGGTCCGCGCTATGAAATAAAGCAGCAGGCTCAGGGGACGCTGACGGTGCCGTTGGCAAAGGTGATGAGGTCGGCTGCCGCCGGGGCGCCCGAGATCGGCGGCACGTTGGTGGTGGAGATCTGCGTGAACGCGTTGCCGCGCGGCGTGGTGCGCACCAACTGGCTGGGCGGCAGCGCGGTGCCGTCCTTCAGCCTCGCGTACATCAAATCGAGGCCCTGGAGGACGTACGGGTGGAGCGGAACGTAGCGGATCGCGAGCGAGAGGAACGGCAGGAAGGAGTCGAAGTGCTGCGCGTTCTCCACCTCGTAGAAGACGGTCGGGCTGCCGTCCCCGTCCACGTCTTGTTCGCGCCGAAGTATGCGCGCGATGCGTGGTTCACCGGCACCAAGGCGTCCGCGCGGCCCTGGACCAGGATGGTGGGGACCCCGCGCAGCCTGGCGGTCCGCAAGACCTCATGGCTGCCCGCCTTGACCGCGTTCGAGCGGTCCAGCGCGGCGCCGGTGAGCGGCGCGCCCGCGGCGTCGGTCCCGGTCGAAAGGCCGCGCAGGCAGAGGACGCCGTCGGTGTTGTAGTCGGACCCGGCCTGGCCCTGGGAGACCTGGTCGCGGATCGGGCCGTTCTGGGCATTGTCGTTGATGAGCTGGATGGTGGACATGGGCGGGATGCCGCTCCCGCTGGCGAAGATCTGCGCGAGCGAGCTCTGGTTTCCCGCCGTGGCCGAGACGGCCTGCGGCATGTCGGCGCCGTCCACCATGGCGAAGCTGTACCCGCACAGGTCTTCCGCGACGCTCGCCCGCGAGTAGGCGTTCGCGTACGTGACCGCGATCGCGGAGGTCGCGTACGAGGAGAAATGGGAGAGGTGCAGCAGGTTCGACTGCGGCTCCCAGCCGTACTGGTTGAGCTTCGCGAGCGCCTCGTCGCCCTGCGCCGTGGTGGTGGTCGCGGTGAGCAGGCCCTTGGCCTTGAGCGAGGCGCAGCGAGCGGCAGCCGCGTTGGCGTCGAACGCAGGCCCCAGGGCGGCGGCAACGAGCCCCGAATACGCCGCCGCGTGGGTCGCGCAGGCCTGGTACAGGTTCGCGTAGGTGACGTAGTCGAAGAGGGACTTGCCCGACGCTGCCACCGCAATCCCGCCGCGGTGGATCGTCGCGGTCGAGACCACCTGCACCTGCGGCTCGCCCGCCACCACTCCGCTGATCAGCCCTTGCGTGTCTTGCTCGGCAGCGGCCAGCGCCGCGCCTGCGCCGTTCGAGACGCCGGCGGCGATCACGATGGTCCGCCCCGGATGGATGGTCCGCATCGTGCCGCTCGAGGTGTGCTCGCCGAACTTCTCGTTGAGGACGTAGAAGGCGAACTCGACGGCGTGCAGGGTGTACCTGCCCCAGTCCTTCTCCGGGTTCTGCCGGGAGTGCGCGTGCTTCACGGCGAACCGGTTGGGGTGCTGGGCGCGCTCGGCGTCGCTCAGGCGCGCGGTGAAGGTCGACGCGGCGCCGGCGGTCACCGCGTCGGCGCGGGTCCCGTCGATCCGGTTGACGGTATTGCCGGCCAGGTCGTGCACTCCCATCCCGCTGCCCTTGTCGGTGTACGCGACCGCGCAGCCGTGCTTGAGCCCCCACTCGCCCGCGGTGGCGATCGCCCCGTAGACGCCCCGCGAACACGACGAGGTGCCGGTGACGATGCACGGGACGTTCGCGTCGAAGCTCGCCGGCACCTGCACCAACATCGTGGCGTTCACCTGCCCGGTGCCGTCGTCGTCGAAGGCGAGCGTCTCGTCGCCGGCGATCTTCCCTTCGCCCAAAGTGTCGTTGCCCCGAGTATCGATATTGGGTCCGTACAGCACGCCGTGGCCGCTCGTCGCCGTCGTATCGACCAGCGCGCGATAGTTCTGGTAGATGGCCAGCCTGCGCAGCTCCGCCGCGGCCGGGCTGGCCGCATTGCCGAATCCAGGGGCGGGAGCGAAGAAGGCGAGCCCGGATCTGCCCAGGCCGCCCGTCAGCAGGTCGTCGCTGGTCCCGTCGTAGGGGGTGGTCACGATGGCGCCGGTCACGAACGACGGCCGGGTGTTCAGGTCGTTGTTGGACCGGCACTCGGCGAGCGCCACGACGAGCAGCGCCGCCGACAACTTTCTCACGGACACCTCCGCACGATCCCACCGTTCGGAGGCCGCCGCGAGGAGGGCAATGTAGGAGGGCTGGCACGGCTGCGCCCTGCGGTACACTGGCCTGCATGCGCACCCTGGCCGCCATCGCGGTTGCCTGCCTCCTCGCCGCCGCCCTCGGCGCGGGCGCCGTCTGGCACTTCACGCATCGCGAGCGGCCGCTGCCCGATGCGCCGGCGCTGGCGGTGAAGGTGCGCGAGGTTGCGCGCCTGCAGGCACTGGACGTCTCCCTCTACAAGAAGATCGCCTTCGCCCCTGATCCGCGCGACACCGGGTCCGTCTGGGGCGACCTGTTCCAGTGGGCGAGCTGGACGCTGCGGCCGCCGCGGGGGAAGGCCATCGTCTTCGCGGAAGCGCACCTGGCCCTCGACCTGGCGAAGCTCGACGCCTCCTCGCTGCGCGTCAGCGGGCGCCGCGTCGAGGTGGTGCTGCCGCCCGTGCAGGTGCAGGT
>Ga0099794_10000798_pt1 | contig 10670 bp, 7 predicted proteins | sample Rivendell_Oct201_10_FD_77320 | JGI IMG/M metagenome (GOLD analysis project Ga0099794, IMG submission 77320) | Vadose zone soil microbial communities from the Eel River Critical Zone Observatory, Northern California, USA -... | ecosystem: Host-associated > Plants > Roots > Rhizosphere > Soil ... | reverse complement strand
CCTCGACCGCCTCGTAGTGCTCCGGGAACGGGCCGTCGTTGAGGACCGGGGCGTAGAGGCGTCCCACGCCCTCCGGAAGCATGATGAAGGCGCCGTACTGGCCCGGCGGCGAGTCGGGCGGAAAGTCCGGGACGTCCCCCACCCATTTCGTCCCGTTCCACGCGATGCCCGGGCGGGTCGGATCCCACGGCCTGCCTTGCGCGTCGGCCGAGGCGCGGTTGTACAGGATGCGCCGGTTGGCGGGCCAGGAGAACGTCCAGTCGGGGTACATGCCGAGCCCCGTCGGATCGTCGGTGCCCCTGCGCGCCGCGTTGTTCCCCGCCTCGGTGTAGACGCCCGAGTAGATCCAGTTGCCGCAGCTCGTGGAGCCGTCGTCCCGCAATTGCGCGAAACCGTCGAGCTGCTGCCCTGCCGCCCGGATGACCTTGCCGTCCTTGTCCTTCAGATCGGTGACTGCCTTGCCGTTGACCTCCTTGAGTACCTCGCCCAGGTCTGGATTGACCGGATTGGTGTAGTTCCAGGTCACGTTCAGCACCTGCTCCGGCAGAGCGCCGCCCTCCTTCCGATACAGCTCGCGCACCGCGAGCAGGATGCGAGCGATGACCTCCTGATCCGTCTTCGCGTCGCCGGGCGCGTCGATCGCCTTCCACTTCCACTGGATCTGCCGCGCCGAGTTGGTGAAGCTGCCGTCCGTCTCCGCGAATCCGCCGCAAGGAAGCTGGAACACTTCGGTCTGGATGCGGGACGGATCGGGTCCGCCGTACTCCTTGGGCGCCCTCCAGAAGGTCGCGGTCTCGATCTGGTAATTCTCGCCGACCACCATCCACTTGAGCTTAGAGAGCGCGTTGATCATCTTGGACGAATTGGGCCCGACCGCGACCGGGTTGAAGCCGAAGGTGACCAGCCCCTCCGGCGCAGGCTCCCTGCCGCCCGCGCGCTGCGAGCTGCCGCGATACATGTCGTCGAAAATATAGAGCCACGAATGGTTGCCGTCCGTCTTCGGCAGCCACTGGTAACCCCAGTCGTCCTCCTTCACCGCAGCCTTGCCGTAGAGCGCCTTGAGGAGGCTGACCATGAACTTGGGATAGTTCGAATAGTAGTTCACGCTCGCCCACGGCTGGCTGTTCAGCGTGGCCGGCGTCACCGCCTTCAAATAGGTCTGGAGATCGGTGAGCTCGCTCCGGGGTGTCGCCAGGTAGCCGGTCAGGATCTCGAACGTGCCGGCCGTGTCGGTCGAGCCCTGGATGTTGGAGTGGCCGCGCAGCGCGTTGACGCCGCCGCCCGGCCGGCCCACGTTGCCCAAGAGGAGCTGCAGCGTGGCCGCGGTGCGGATGATCTGCACGCCGACGGAATGCTGCGTCCAGCCGAGCGCGTAGGTGACCGTGCCCGCCCGCTGCGCATTGCCCGTCGAGGTGACCACCTCGGCAACCTCGAGGAACTTGTCCTTGGGGGTGCCGCAGATCCTCTCGACCATCTCCGGCGTGTACCGCTCGACGTGCTTCTTGAGGAGCTGCAGGGTACAGCGCGGGTGCTTCATGGTGGGATCGACCTGATACCCGTTGGTCTTCGGGTCTGCCTCATAGGCCCAGGCCGTCTTGTCGTACTCGCCCTTCGCCGCGTCGAACCCGGAGAAGAGGCCTTCTTCGAACTTGAATTTCTCGCCGACGATGTACGGCCCGGCGGTGTGGATGCGGACGTATTCCTCGTGGTAGCGGCCGGTGCTCAACGCATACCGGATGATGCCGTTCAGGAAGGCGATGTCCGTCCCGGGGCGGATCGGCGCGTAGACGTCCGCCACTGCCGCAGTGCGCGTGAAGCGCGGATCCACCACCACCAGCTTGGCGTTGCGGGTCTTCTTCGCCTCGATGGTCCACTTGAAGCCGCAGGGATGGTTCTCGGCCGGATTGCCGCCCATGGCCAGGATGACGTCCGCGTTCCGGATGTCGACCCAGCCGTTGGTCATCGCTCCGCGGCCGAAGGTGGCGGCCAGACTGGCCACCGTGGGACCGTGTCAAACCCTTGCCTGGCTGTCGCGGTACACGACGCCCAGCGCGCTGGCCATCTTCCACTGCAGGTAGTTGAACTCGTTGGTGTCGGTGCACCCGCCTACCAGGGCGATGCCCGGCGTTCGGTTGACCACCTGTCCCCTCGCGTTCCTGGCTACGAAGGTCCGGTCACGAGTGGTCTTGATGTGCCGCGCGATCTGCTGGATGGCGTCGTCCCACGAGATGTCTTCCCAATGGTCGGACCCCGGCCGGCGGACCTTGGGCGTGCGTATCCGGTTCGGGTTGTCGATGTCGTACTTGAGCGTCGCGCCCTTCGGACAAAGCGTGCCGCGGTTGATCGGGCTGTCCGGGTCGCCTTCGACGTGCACCACGGTCGGCGTGACGTTCTTAGCTTTGTCGCCGAGCGTGTGGATGATCACGCCGCACGCGACGGCGCAGTACGGGCAGATGCTCCGCGTCTGGGTAGTGCGGGCGATCTTGAACTGCCGCATCTCCGCGCGCGCCCGAGACATGTCGAAGCCGATTCCGACCGCCGCCCCTGCGACCGCCGCGCCCTTCAAGAACGTCCGCCGTCTCATCGAGCCTCCATCCCGTTTCGGCCGAGCCGACCAGGCTGAATCGTGCACGGTCCGTGCCGGTTCGGGATGCGTCCGGGCCGCTAGCGTTCCCTCGCCGGATACGCGGCGGGCTGTTCGCGTTCGCGACAGCTGTCGTCAAGCGATCAACTCGAGCCGTGCATCCGCGTGCAAACAGGGTCGCGGAAGGGAAGTGACGCGCTGGCGCGACCCTTGCATCCCGGTCGGCGTTCTCTCAAGGAAGGAAGAAAACCATGCGTTCCAGATTCAGCTTCATCGTCCTCGCCGTGGCAACCCTCGCGGCTCCCGCATTCGCGCAGAACGACGCGCCCGCCGGTCAGTGGGATGGGGTCCTCGTACGAAACGGCGCGCAGACGCCCATCGCACTCCGCCTTGCGGAAACCGGCGACATCTGGAGCGGCAGGCTCCAGGTCGAGGGCGCCTCGTCGCCGCTCGACAGCCTGCGCGTGACCGACAACAACGTGCACTTCGAGCTGCCAGGCCAGGGCGTCTTCGACGGCACGTTCTCCAGCAATTCGATGACCGGCTCCGTCTCGGGCTCCGGCTCGGCAGGGTCCTTCATGCTGACGCGGGAGGAATCCCAGCAGGAGCGGCAAGACGGGTTTGGAGACGCGATCGAATCAGAAGGCCCCTAGCATGCGCGCTTGCTTTTGCGCCCTGTTGCTGCTGCCGTGGCTCGGGCCCGCGGCGGCAGCGACGCGCGCCTTCGCGATCGACTCGAGCGCGAGCAGCGTTCGCATCCACGTGGGGAAGACGGGAATCGGCAGTTTCGCCGGGCACGAGCACGAGGTCGTCGCTCGGTCGGTCCACGGCGAGGTGGCCGCCGACTTCGAGGATCTCCCGCGCTCTTCGGTGGAGGTCCTCGTCGATGCGTCGTCCCTGACGGTCGTCGCGGAAGGGGAGCCCGAAGGAGATGCTCCGAAGATCGAGCGAGAAATGAAGGGCCCTCACGTGCTTCGCGCCACCAGGTACCCGAGCATCCGCTTCCGCTCGCGACAGGTCGCGGGCAAGCAACTCTCCGCTGGCTCGTACGACCTGAGCGTAGCAGGCGATCTATCGTTGCACGGCGCCGTGCGGCCGATCGTCGTACCACTCCAGGTCGAGCTGCGCGGCGACGCGCTGACGGGGACCGGCAAGTTGGTGGTGAAACAGACCGACTTCGGGATCGAGCCGACGATGGCCGCGGGAGGGCTCGTCAAGGTCGAGGATGAGGTGACGGTGACGTTCCGGATCGTCGCGCGAGCGGGAGGACCCTGAACTCGCTATCATGGGTCCGCAAGAGAGGTTCGGAAGGGAGGCCATCGATGGGAACCAACGACCGTTCCGTGCAGCTCGCCGGGGGCGTGCTCGGCCAGCAACGTCACGTTTGCGCCTTCTTCAACAGCATCGCCGAAGAGCACCGGGTCCTTCGCTCGTTCATCAAGGACGGCCTTGACGGGGGAGAGCGAGCTTTCCACATCGTGGACCCCGAGCTGCGCGAGGAACATCTGAAACGGCTCGCCGAAGCAGGCATCGACGTGGAGCGGGCAATGGGTACGGGCCAACTGGAAGTGCGGCCGTGGCAGGAGGCTTACCTCCGCGGAGATCGCTTCGATCAGGACGCCATGCTGGCCTTGATCGAAGAGGTGCTCCAGTCGGGCGCAGCGGGAGGGTACCCGGTCACGCGGCTGCTTGCGCACATGGAATGGGCGCTGCTCGACAAGCCGGGCGTCGAAGACCTGCTCGAATACGAGACACGCATCAACTACGTGCTTCCGAAGTACGACGATCCGGTGATCTGCACGTACGATCTGACGAAGCTCCGCTCGACCATGGCAATGGACATCATGCGCACGCACCCGGTGGTGATCATGGGCGGGCTCTTGCACGACAATCCGTTCTTCGTTCCTCCTGACCAGTTCCTCCTCGAGATCCGGGAACGACGGCCAGATCGGCAAGCGCGCAAGCAGGGCGAGCTGAATGTACATGGAACCCAATGCTGAGATCGTCCGACTGCGATCGGCGCTCAGGGATCTGGTGGCAGTTTCCACCATCCCGGTGGCGTGGCTAGGGCGGGAACCACCCGACATCGCCGCCGGCGTTGCCGACGTGCTGATCGGATCGCTGTGCCTCGATTTCGCTTTCGTCCGCTTGTGCGATCCCACCGGTGGTGCCGGTATCGAAGTGACGCGGGGGGACGCATGGAAGGCATTTCCGGAATGGCTGCAAGAGCACCTCGCCGCCGCCGGCCGGTTGTCACGCAAGGAAATCATTCCTGGCGTCGGCGACGGAGCGGAGCCATGCCGCGGTCTCGTCGTTCCCATTGGCGTCAATGCGGAGGGCGGCCTGGTCGCTGCGGCGTGCGATCGCTCCGACTTTCCCACCGAGATCGATCAGCTGCTGCTTTCGGTGGCTGCGAACCACGCAGCAACGGCATTCCAAAACGCACGAGTCGAGCAAGACCTCCGTCGAGGCCGCAGCGAGCTCGAGACGAAGGTTGCGGAGCGGACGGCGGAATTGCGGCGGGCCACCGCCGAATTGCAAACGATTCTGGATGCCTCGCCGGTCGGCATTGCGCTGTTCGGCACGGATCAGGCCATCCAGCGCTGCAATCCGGCATTGGAGCGCATCCTGGGATGGAGGGCCGACGAGATCGCAGGGCGTCCCGTTTCGGTATTCAAGGCCAATCAGGCCCGGTGCGCCCAACCAGGAACGCTGCATGGCGACCAGGAATTCGCGACCATGGAGGCCCGCCTGGTTCGGAAGGACGGGTCGGAATTCGACGCCGCCGTCTCCTTTGCTCCCTTGCACGATGAGGACGGAAGCCCTGCCGGGTTCGTGGGAGCGATTGAAGACATCAGCGACCGTAAGCGGGCCGACCAGGCCTTGCGGCGGAGCGAGGCCTATCTAGCGGAAGGGCAGAGGCTGACGCATACCGGCAGTTGGGCACACAGCATGGCGACGGGAGAGCCCACCCACTCGTCCGAGGAACATTCCCGCTTGTTTGGCTTCGATCCGGAAAGGGGCTTGCCGACCGCCGAGGAATTTCGCCAGCGCATTCATCCGCAGGATCGAGCCTGGTTCAACGAAATCTACGAGAGAGCAATCCGTGAAAGAACGAACGTCGATCACACTTTGCGAATCCTCCGTCCGGACGGCACTCTCCGGCACCTGCACACGGTGGGCCATCCTGTCTTCAACGCGTCCGGCGATCTCGTCGAAATGGTCGGCACCACCGTGGACGTGACCGAACAGAAGCAGCGTGACGACGAGCGCGAACGACTGCTGGCAGGCGAGCGCGGGGCCCTCGCCGAAGCGGTGGCTGCGCAGCAGCGGTTCCGCGATCTGGTCAACTCGGTCGAGGGGATCGTCTGGGAAGCGGATGTGCCGAGCTTCCGGTTTTCGTTCGTCAGCAAGCAAGCGGAGCGCATCCTCGGTTATCCGGTGGAATCGTGGTTGTCCGAACCGACGTTCTGGACAGACCACCTTCATCCGGACGACCGGCAGTGGGCGGTGCGGTTCTGCGAAAGCGCCGTCGCCGACAAGCGCGACCACGACTTCGAATATCGCATGGTCGCCGCCGACGGACGCGTCGTCTGGGTGCGAGACCTGGTGACCGTGGTGGTGCAAGGAGATCGCGCGAACCAGTTGCGCGGGGTCATGGTCGACATCACCGATCGCAAGCAGGCGGAGGAGGAACGCCACGCGCACCTCCGGTTCCTGGAAAGCATGGACCGGATCAACCGGGCGATCCAAGGCACCAACGACCTCGAGCAGATGATGAGCGACGTGCTCGACGAAGTGCTTTCCATCTTCGATTGCGACCGGGCGTGGCTCGCGTACCCCTGCGATCCGGAAGCTCCCTCCTGGCAAGTGCCGATGGAGCATACCCGCCCGGAGTTCCCCGGCGCTTTCGCCCTCGGGCGCGACATGCCCATGGACCCCGAGATCGTCGAGTTGTTCCGAGCGATGAATGCTTCCAGCGCTCCCGTGCAATTCGGTCCGGGCTCGGGACATCGCCTGCCTGCAGGGGTCGCGAAGCAGTTCAGCATCCAGTCCCAGATGGCGATGGGCATCCATCCCAAGGCAGACAAGCCGTACGTGTTCGGGCTGCACCAGTGCTCGTATCCGCGGGTCTGGACGCCGCAGGAGGAGCGGCTTTTCCAGGAGATCGGCCGGCGGCTCGCCGATGCGCTGACCTCGCTGTTGATGTTACGCAACCTGCGAGAAGGCGAGGCGAGACTGGAAGAAGCCCAGCGCATCGCGCATGTCGGTCACTGGGAACGCTACCTCGAGGCCGACGACATCACCTGGTCGGACGAAACCTATCGCATCTTCGGGCTCGCGCCGCAGGAGCGCGCGATCGACTTCGCCGGATTGCAGCAGTTCATCCATCCGGACGATCGGCAGACCATGATCGCCGCAGTGGCGGAGACGCTGCGCGGCGGCCCGCGCTACGATCTGGAGTACAGGGTCGTGCGGCCCGACGGCGAAGAGCGGATCGTCCACAGCCAGGGCGTGGTGAGGAGGAGCGAGCCCGGTCTGCTGCCTCGCATGTTCGGCATCATCCAGGACATCACCGACCGGAAACGGGCCGAGGCAGAACTACGGGAGAGCGAGCAGCGTTACCGCTACATCTTCCAATCCACCGGGGTCTCCATCTGGGAGCAGGATTTTTCCGAGATCAAGGATGCAATCGACGATCTGAAGGACAAGGGTGTGCGCGATTTCCAGGAATACTTCGCCGCGCATCCGGAATTCGTCGAGCGGGCCATCGCGGCGGTGAAGATCGTCGACGTCAACGACGCGACCCTCGAGCTGTTCGCGGCGCAGAGCAAGGATGAGCTCCTGGTCTCGCTGCGCAAGGTATTCCTGCCCGAGACGGCAGAAGTCTTCGTGGGAGAGCTGATCGCCATCGCGGAGGGCCGGACGTCCTTCGAGGCCGAGACGGTCCTCCGGAACCTGAAGGGCGAGAGGCTGACCGTGCTGTTCACCATCACGTTCCCACCGCCGCCCGCTCGATTCGACAACGTCCTCGTGACGCTGATGGACATCACCGAGCGCAAGCGGGCGGAATACTTGACCGGGCAGGTGTTCGAGAGCTTGCCCGATCGCGTATCCATCATCGGGAGGGATTACCGATATCGTCGGGTCAACCCGGTCTTCGAGCGGAATTGGAGGATGCCGGCCGAGAAGCTGGTCGGGATGCACATCGCCGACCTGTTCGGCACGGAGGCGTTCGAGCAGATGATCAAGCCGAACCTGGACCGGTGCTTCGCGGGAGGAGACGTCAGCTATGCAGAGTGGTTCCCCGGCCCCCCCGGCCGGCAATACATGGCGGTGAGCTATTCGCCTCTGCGGCCGGACTCGGATCGGGTGGAGGCCGCGCTGGTGATCGCCCGCGATCTCACCGACCACATGCTCGCGTCGGAAGCATTGCGGCAGGCCCACTCGGATCTCGCGCACATCAGCCGGGTGACCACGATGGGAGAGCTGACTGCTTCGCTGGCGCACGAGATCAACCAGCCGATCGCTGCCGCAGTCACGAATGCGAATGCCTGTTTGCGCTGGCTGACGCGCGCTCGTCCGGATGTCGAGGAGGCGCGCGAGGCTGCGTCGAGAATGATCAAAGACGGAACGCGTGCGGCCGACATCATCAGCCGGATCCGCTTGCTGTTCAAGAAGGGCGCCCCTCCGCGAGAGTCGGTGGACGTCAACGAAGTCATTCAAGAGATGATTGTCCTGCTGCGCAGCGAGGCGACGCGGTACCTGGTTCCGATCCGCGCCGACCTTGCCGTGGGGCTTCCCAAGGTCAAGGCCGATCGCGTGCAGCTGCAGCAGGTGTTCATGAACCTGATGCTCAACGGCATCGACGCCATGAAGGGCATCGGCGCGGCAGGTGAACTGACCGTCAAGTCGGAGCGAGCCGCGAGCGGTCAATTGCTGATTTCGGTCAGCGATACCGGCGTCGGATTGCCCCCGCAACAGTCGGACCTGATCTTCAATGCATTCTTCACCACCAAGCCCGACGGCACCGGCATGGGCCTGCCGATCAGCCGATCCATCATCGAATCGCACGGTGGCCGGTTGTGGGCTGCCGCCAATTCCGGGCGGGGCGCAACCTTCCAATTCACCCTGCCGGGCGAAGTCGAGGCACGTCAATGACCTCCGCAGGCGCTCCCACCGTGTTCATCATCGATGACGACGCCGGCGTGCGTGTATCGATACAGGGCCTGTTGAAATCGGTAGGGTTGCGGTCTGAGTCGTTCGAGAGCCCCCAAGAGTTCCTCCGCGGCCTGCGCTCGGACGGTCCGAGCTGCCTGGTCCTGGACGTTAGGCTTCCCGGCGTCAGCGGGCTCGACGTCCAGCACCAACTGGCCGAGGCGGGCGTCCACCTTCCCATCATCTTCATCACCGCTCATGGCGACATTCCGATGACGGTGAAGGCCATGAAATCGGGTGCGGTGGAGTTTCTCACCAAGCCCTTCCGGGACCAGGATCTCCTGGATGCCATTCAACAGGCGCTGGCTCTCGACCGCGTCACGCGCGAACGGCAGGAGGAGCTTGCGGATTTGCACAAGCGGTACGACATGCTGACCCCGCGCGAGCGCGAGGTGATGGGCCTGGTCACCTCGGGCTTGCTGAACAAGCAGGTCGCCTCGGATCTCGGCGCCAGCGAAATCACCGTGAAGGTGCATCGCGGTCAGGTGATGCGAAAAATGCGGGCCGGGTCCCTCGCCGAATTGGTGAAAATGGCGGAAAAGCTCAAGCTCCCGCCAGGCAAGTAGCATCTCCTCCCACGGGCCGGACCCAGCCCTGACGGGCGCGAGCTTCAGGGCGACCTTGCGTTGGTGTCAGGTGACCATACCAACGGATTGGATTGCGCGGGGATTGGGGTCTGGGAGATCGTCCCGGCGACCGCCACCTGGCGCTGCTCGTCGCGCTGCAAGCAGCTGCTCGGGGTGGCCGAGGACGACGATCCCCTGGATGCGCTTTCAGAGGAGGACCGCAGGCGCTTCAGCGAGGCGATCGCGCGCGCGATGCTCGGCGGCGAGTACCGTCTCGACTTTCGAACACGGGAGCGTTGGCTCTCCGCGACCGGGCGCGTCGTACGCAATGAGCGTGGGCCAGCGAGCATCGTCGGCACGCTGCAGGACATCACCGCGCAGAAGGTCGCGCTCGAGGAGCGGGAGCTCCGACTCGCCGAGGTGGCACACGACCTCTTGAACCCGCTCACCGCCATCCGCATCGGCATCTCAATCGCGGACGCCCGGTACCCGGCGACCTCCGCGCGCATCTGTTCGAGCCGTTCCGATGTGGGAGCTCGAAACGCAGCGGTGTGGGCCTCGGTCTCTACATCGTGAAGCGCATCGTCGAAGCCCACGGTGGATCCGTCGAGATGAGCAGTGACGAGGGGGCACGGTCTTTCGGGTCGCGCTACCGAAGGGATGACGGCCGCCGCGCGCCGGCAGCTACTCTGCTGCTCGAAGCCTCCCTGGTCGGATAGCCGGTTGCCCGCTCTTGTCGAGAGGAACGGATATCGAGTACGATTGACGAGAAGGTCAGGTCGAGCGCCTTCCCGATCGAGGGCACGTGGCAGAGGACGGCGGTCGCCAGCGGGTAACCCTCGACGGCGGAGGGCAGCTGGTCGCGAGGCCGCTCCGAACGAACCGGAAATTCGTGCTGGTCGTGCGCCAGACGCGCATCGTGCACGGGCGTTGGGCCAAGGCTTCCTACGCTCCAGGCGAGGAGTGTGAGCTCGTCGTCACAGGTCGGAATCTCGGCGACGAGCCCCTGACGCTGGAGATCGAGCTTGAAGAGGCGGGTGGATGGCAGCGCGTTGGAGTCGTACGTCCAGAGATCAATTCCGAGGCGACCGAGGCGCGCGCCCGCTGGACCGTCCCTGCGAGAAAACCTGAACGCCTGCCCGAATCCGAGCGGCTCCAGCAGGGAGCGATCGTCGAGGCAAGGTTCGAGGACGAGGATTTGGAAGTTGGCGAGACCGCCTGGATGTCGACCCGCTTCTCGGGGCTGGACGACTCAATGGCCCAATTCATGCTGGAGCGCCGGCGAGCGGATCATTCCTGGG
>Ga0099794_10000795_pt1 | contig 10685 bp, 12 predicted proteins | sample Rivendell_Oct201_10_FD_77320 | JGI IMG/M metagenome (GOLD analysis project Ga0099794, IMG submission 77320) | Vadose zone soil microbial communities from the Eel River Critical Zone Observatory, Northern California, USA -... | ecosystem: Host-associated > Plants > Roots > Rhizosphere > Soil ... | reverse complement strand
TCGTCGAACCGTTTGATGTCAGCTTTGCAAGAATTGACCACAGTTTGGAGAGACTGACGAAGCCGTTCAATCTGTTCGAGCCGGAGTAATGCCTGTACTTCTTTTGAACGTTCGCCCGGTGGCGTAATAACGTATTTGATGATCTCCCGACGAGATAGAGCAAATTCTGGATGTTCACCCAACTCGCGAACAGTCTCTAAGACATCAGGATCGGCAGGACTGATTGTCGGAGTGCTTGGCGAATTCACGCGTCGTTCAATCACAACTTGTTTCTTTGAAGACGAAATGATTGCGGTCAATACCACGCGGGCTTTGTCAGGATTTTCGCGCTGATCTACGTGCGGGGCATGCATCTTGACGCTGATTCCTGACGTACCTTGGCCGGTCAGACGCGTGATGCTGCCAGTCAGTGCGAACTCAAGCGCATCGACTACTCCGCTCTTGCCTGTTCCATTGGGTCCGCAAACAGCGAAATTCTTTGTGGCGAGATCGAGCTTGAGTCGACGAATTCCGCGAAAGTCTTCTATAAGTAGGGTTTCTATTTGAATCATGCGAGTGGTTCTTCAAAGAAAAGCACCCGCCGGACGGAATCGACAGATAGTTCCGGGTTTTCCGAAAAGGCCGCCTTGAATCGTTCCGCGATGCGGGGGTCGAGCGATGTATCGGCACTTAGAGCCTCGACAAAACTTTCAAAGACGGTGGACACAACTCCCTGCTGCTCGTGAATTGTCTTTTGTTTTGGCATGAGTTAACGATACAGGAACAGCTACATCTCTTCAATCTGTGAGCCTCCACGCCTTCTCGATTGACTCTTCGAGCTTCACCTGTCGAGACTTCACCCACCGAGCGTAGTGCTTTTCAGCGATTTTTATCGTATTGCTGCTCCCCAAATTTCGGAGAATGTTGTTTGGGGAGTGCAGCAACAGGCCAACAGAGGATGCATCTTGCATAAAGCATTAATATGTGCCAGACTCCGTACCATTGCCGCACTGCGGGGGCCATCAGTGGGGCTCACCGAACAAGCCGCGGAACCTGCCGATCTGAGAAGTCTCCCCGATAAGGAGCTCGTTGGACGCTTCTGTCCGGAGCGCACGGACGAAGCAGTGGCCGAAGAACTTTGGCGACGCCATAATCCCGAAATATATAAAACCCTCGCGAAGTGCACTAGGACTCTTTGCCCGGCCTTCTACGACCAGGGTGACCTGGCGCACGACAGTTATCTACAAGCTCGGCAAAACCTCCTTAATCGCATCTGCGGTTGTGAGAACACGGGCTCAGAGCGCAGTTTCAGTGCTTGGCTTGGCCGAGTAGCTCGCAGCACGATGCTCGATGAACGGCGAAAGGTAACCGAGAGCCGCATAAAAAGAAAAATCGTCAAGGTAAGCATCGAAAAACCTTCTCAAGACGAAGATGAGGTCGCAAAGCCGGCAGAAATTACGGAAGAGACGTTTTTGGAAATTCCCCCTTTGGCGATTCGGCCCAAGCCTGAAGCCGTTCGTTTCCATGGACCCTTCGAACCGCGCTCGCATCACGAGTACTTTCGCTCTCTGTACAGCACGAGTCCCCTGGATCCGTCAGCGCCTGTCGAACGGAAAATCGTCGAGAGTCAACGCAAGGTTGTTTTTCTCAAGATTCTGACGCGCCATGTCCAAGAGTCCGACGAGAATGCCACCTGCGGCGCCATGATCCGCCTACGGTATTGGTCGAAGTGGAGGGTTGCGAAGATCGTTGAGCGATTCTACGGAGAACCGTTGACGAAACAGCAAGAGCAGGCACGACGCCAGGCGTATTTTCGCCTCCTCGACAAGAACTACGATGGGATCATCAAAGATCTCGAACGAGCTGGCATCATGAGGCCAGAGCATATTTGAGGCGTCATGGCTTTCTTGAACGCTCATCCACGCGAAGATCTCCTACGATATGTTGACGGCGACGTGGGAGAGGACGAGAAGCGCAGTCTCGAAAAGCATCTCGCATCCTGCAGCGAGTGCCGAACCTATCTCTCGTCGGTGAAAACCTTTAACGAGGGCTTGGGCGAACTAACCGAGGAAGAATTCACATCCCAGGAACCTTGTCCCGATTCGTGGACGCTGGTCTCCTACGAGGCGGGCAAAGTTGATGAAGAAACCGCGCGGCATCTCCGCGCGCATCTGCTTTTCTGCAATGACTGCAGAGAAGAGTTCTATGCCCTGCGCAGGCTGCGCGGCCCAAGCTGGACGAAGCTCGTGCTCAATCTCGTCCGAGGTGCTGTTGAACTCGTGAGTATTTCCGGGTCCGGCGTGTTCGAGCCGGCCTACGCAGCCGCCGAGCTGCGCGCCGAGGTGGCGCCGCCCTCCGGTGCTTTAGGTGTGGAAGACGCGGTGGTCGATCCGGAGACCAAAGCGACGTCGACAGTCCGCGTAAAAGTCGAAGCCGAGCCGAAACCGTCAACTGCATCGATGCTTATCGAGGTGGAGCCACCGCAACCTAACTGGAGGGCGTACCTCTACGACGCCGAGGAACAGGAGCTTGAGAGTATGCCCCTCTCGGCAAAAGAAAGTCCGATTGGCTCGAAGCTCCTTGCAGGGACATACACGATACACGTTCAGAAGGGTCTGGACGTGCTTGCGAGCTTTGCGATTGAGATCCGCAACACGTGAGCGAGTAACTTCTCGTATGCAAGAAAGCCCGCGCATTCATCTCGTGTTCATCGATGTCGAGGAAGACGACCTCGTCCACCAGTACATGTGTCGTGAGGGCGACGCCATCCCGCCGCTTACCATTTTTCGCAAGCGCATCCGGATGCACGACCTCAGAGAGCAAGCTCGGACTCTTGCGGACTTCCTCGCGATGCGGGGAAGCTCGGCAACAACCGATGCGGCGCTCCGCGAGTGGGGCGGCATGCTCTACGACCAGGTGATTCCTGCCGAACTTGCCGAAAGGCTGCAAGCGGATTCGACGGACTCGTATCTTGTGCTCTATCTCGATCCCGCTCTTGCGTGGATTCCCTGGGAACTTTTGTGGGATGGAGACCAGTTTCTCTCGCGGCGCTTTCGCATGTCTCGGATTCTTCAAAAGACCGCGCATGAGCTCCGCGCTGTGGAGCGGCGCTTGCGGGAGCGGCGATCAGGCCGCGGCGCCCTCATCGTCTTCGGCGACACATCCCGGCTTCAGGCTGACGCTGAGAAAACTGAAGTGGAAAAGGCACTGGGCATGATGTACGGCTCGAATATTTGGTTCCATCGCGCGCGGAGCGCAGTCGACATCTTAGGGGAGCTCAAAAAGGATTACGAGATCTGTCACTTCATTGGCCACGGAAGGTATATCCCCGAAGCCCCCGACGAGACGGGATGGATATTCGCCGACGGAACGACACTCACGTGCAGGGACATCGAAGCAGTCTCCTCGCGATCGGCATTTCCGCTGCTTGTCTTCGCAAACTCTTGCGACTCAGCGCATCCTTCATTTGCCGAACGTGAGGGGTATGTGAGTACGCTGTACCGCGCCTTCCTCAAGCAGGGCGTGCCGCATTATATCGGCACGATCACACCCGTTCCCGACGAGGCGGCAAAGGAGTTCGGGCGCACCTTTTACAGACTGGTTGCGGAAGGACGAAGCGTGGGCGAAGCTCTTCACGAAGCTCAGCGCATTTTCAGAGAAAGACCGGGAATGCCTGTCGCGGCTTACGTTCACTACGGGGACCCGACGTTTCGATTCCTTAGAACGCCCGAGACAGACGCGGTACATGATGCCGCGGCCGAGCACCCTGCCGAAACGGTGCACGAGAAAACGTCGTTTTCCGTCCTCAGCCGCTTGAGCAAAGAAGAACTCCAGCGCATGTTGAAACGCTATAGAAGCGCGATTGCCGAAAACGCCGACGATGGAGAGGCCCATCACGGTTTGGCCCTCTGCTGGCTCCACGTCGGACTCTTTGATCTTGCCGCCAAGAATTTCAAGCGAGCCCTTGAGCTTGTGCCTGACTACGCTGACGCATATTACTACTACGGGCTCTCGCTCATTCGCGGACGAAGACCCAAACTTCTATCACTGGGTGAGGCGAAACGTATTGAACAACATCTGGAAGCCGCCCTGCAGCTTGACGATCGTCCGGCAAAGTACTACTACCTCGCTGGGATGCTGAAGTTCGACTATTACCTCGCGAATGGTTTGCTCTGCCATCCGCCTTCCCCTGAGGAACTCTTTCTCGTCGCGGAAGGCAAAGAGCATGATGCGTGGGAACTGGAGAGACTTCTTCATCTCATTCCCTTTCAAGACAGGGAACTACTTTCCAGGATCCCTAGGGTTCATGAAGTGTTGAAATCATAACGAAGAGAGGAGATATCCCATGGAACAAGACAAACGATCCCAGATCAAGAAGTACTTTGCAAAATTTCCGAAGTGGACGGTAGTGGCAATCTTCTTTGGATTGCTGCTTTTGGGCGCCAAGGGCCTGGGGATTATTCCGATTGCAATCGGGATCTGGGGCATTGTCGCCTATTACAAAAAGCCGAGTGATGCGCAGATGGATGCCTGGATTGCGGAGGATTTGAAGAATCTTCAATCAAAAGCGCTTGCAAAAACCGGGCTAGACCCTTCTGAGCTCATCGGGGAGTCAGTCATGGTCTACGGGCCCCGGTTCTGGAACGTAGGGGGCGCCGAGGTAGGCATCAAGAAGGGCAAAGACGATCTGGTTCGATTCATGCCTATCGGCGTAACAGTGATCAATTTCACGCAGCATCAGTTGGTGGCGTACCAGTGTGCGGTGGACCTGACGACCGGCAATCCGCTCAGCGAAAGCACCGATGAGTATTTTTATCGAGACGTGGTGTCTGTCGCAACGCAGTCCAAGACCATGACGTGGGACAAGGCATCGCTCGCGGCGAAGGCACAATCCTCGAAGCCACTTGCGGCGCTCATGACCGGAGGCAAGTTGCAATTCAACGCGGCAGAGACATTCGTTCTTACCACGTCAGGTGGAACATCTATTGAAGTGATTCTCCGCGACCCCCAATTAATAGAGAAGGTCGGTGGCGGCAGCATACCGACTGACACCGCTGATAAGGCTGTTCAGACGGTCCGCAAAATGCTTCGCGAGAAAAAAACTGCGGCTGCCGCCGCATCTGCGTGAAACGCACAAATTCATTGCAGTTCCCTCAGTAGAATAGAGTGTCCGCTGCCCGGCGGATTCAAGGGGGTTGTGGCACGCCCTCTTTTCGCTGGCCGAAGCGAGCGCCAGCGCGTGAAAGGATGAGAATGTCGCCTTCCTGCTACTCGAAGGCCCTGCGCGAGCCGGGTTACTTTTTATGGGAGCATCGGGGAGCGAATCGTTTCCCTGCGACCATCCACCATGCGAAGCGAATGGCTCGCCAACATAATCACACGCTAGGTGTTGAAACGGCGAACCCCAGAAGCATCCCGATACCTCCAGCAAACCCGAGTTGCGCGATTCTTCCAGCCAAATCCACAGATGAAAATAACGCGAAATCGAACAAATTCCTCAATCAAAAAGGCCGGTGTCGACCTTTTTGCTTGAGTGTAATTGCGGAAACTATCCACCTAAACCATTTCACGATTTATCATAAAATAACTGTCCCTTACTCGTAATGTGGTAATGTCCCTTTTCATTGGACTCGACTATGAAACCGCCTTCAATCAAATTGTCGAGATGAGATTCTTGGAACCTACGCGCCTTATAATCATCAAATTCGTGTCTAATCTCATCGGAGGTAAAATCCTCTGGATTAAGATCTTCAAAAATAAGTTTCAACAACTTCTTAGCTTCGAACCGTTTCTCGGTTTCCGCCACTTCTGCAGGAGCAACTCCCATCGCTTCAAAGTTTCCTGCTTCTTTTTTGTTTCTGGGCATGAAATAAATTCAAATACCGACCTTTGTTGTTTGTTCAATTTGGCTTTTCTCCTTGCTTAAGGTTGGCTTCCACGCTCTTCTCCTCAAAAGAGGAGGGATCAATGGTATTTGGCTCCCGTTCCCCCGCCGGAATCCCGTTATCAGGAACTTCCGCTTTTTCTCCCTTAGTCCTCCCTTTCTCCATTTTTGCTTTTTCTTCCTCCAGCTTTTGTTCTACGCGCTCTGTGGCTTCTTTCGTCAAGTCTTCGTTAAATGCTTTCAGAAGTTCCGGCAGAGTTTCAAGGATTTTCGGGAGTAGTTTAATTCCTTCTTTGAAGGCTCTTGCCAACGACTTAGCAATTTCAGGATCAAGCTCTCCCAGTGAAGCGCTCTCGACATTTGTACCTTCTCGTGTTTTACCGCCCTCAAAGATACTTTCGAAATCGTAGGTATTTAGGGATTCGAATTCCTTAAATAATTCATCAAGCTTTTCTTGGAGAATGTTTTCTTTCTCCTCTCTAATAAGCCGCTCTCTTTCTCTCTGACTAATAAACTCTTCCCTCTGCTTTTCTAAGGCCTCGTGCTCAGCTTGTAGTTTTTCCAATTTGTCTTTTTCTGAAAATACGGTCGGCGGATCTTCTTCGGTCGGAGGAAGTCCCAATTCTTTTCGTATTTCGTTCACTTTCGCCTTGGTTCTTTTAACCGATTCGGTTAATCTCGTAATTTCTTGTTGTCGAGCTTCACCTTCTTCCCCTAAGGTTGTGAGTTGTTGTTCCGGCGATAACTCCGATTGTTCTCGTTTTTCTTCCACCTTCAACTTTTCTAATTCTTCCGGCGCAAGTTTGCCTTCGAGTCTTTCCCCGATATTATTAATATCCGCCCCCATCTCGCTGAGGTTCGATTCTGGATTATTTATATTTGGGGTATTTTCCAAATGCATGGCTCAAGCCGATTATTTTGAGGCACTGTACGTAACTGATTAATATAGTAATTTATTGTAACTATAATGGAGCGGCTCCGACCGTGCAAGTGGCCAGCACGTGGCGCTGCCGGTAAGAGGCCGGAGCAAAGCAACTACGGAGTTAAATGGTAAAAGCGATTCTTTCCTTTCTCGGGCAAGAAGTGTGCAGTCCCAGATCTGACTTGAGTTCGGCTAATCATTTTCCTTTCTCTCTTTTCTGTACGGGGAGGGCACTCGTGCCACGAAATCTGTCGCACTCACCCTGTCCTTGCCGTCTAGCTAGTACGCCTCGGCGCGCCAACAAGCCAACCAGGGCGAAATCAGACATTGAGAGGCAAATATGTCAGGCAGCCCAGACCAAACGTTTAAGGAAACTCTACAGACAGTAGGCCCAGGGAACGCGCAAGTCCTAGAACGCAAGGCGAATATCGCTGCCTTGCTTGCGGGAAGTTACCCCGAATACCGAGATGTCTTGCGGGCACTTGAGACTAAGGCGCTAGGCCAAGTGTTTCGGATCCTGACAGGCATGGCAAGCAGCCACGCTCTTTCGCGCACCACGCATAAGCGGTCTGACCGTGAACCTGCCGGTGTCAGCCTGTTTGCCGACTGACAGGCGATATGTCGCTTCGTTTTCTGTCCGCGCCTCTCAATCGAGTCGTCATTCAAGATGGAGGCCAGTTCGTATGAGCAACTCAATCTTCCAAAAAAGGGAATATCCAATGCTAAAAGTTTCAATCTGCATTTCTTCAAATTTTGACGCTGAGAGAAGGAGAGGGTCACACATGGACAAAGAGCGATTTGTAATCACGGAGGAGGGGCAGGTCTACCGCTTGCGCGACCACGACCGTCCGCTGCTACTCGGTCATATCTCCTGTCTCGTCCACGAGAAGACTCGGCTGGGTCATGAGGTTCGCGCGTGGTGGCAGGCACGGTTAGCCTCAGAGGAACCCGGGGAGAATATCGTGCTAACCAGGAGCGGCGAATTCTATTTCGTATGTTCCGGCGAGGCGACTGTGGTCGAGCGACCAAATCAAGAAGTAGCTGTCGCGCCGATGGCTGCCGATTGAACCGCGCTTCGCGGCTACCGCTCTTCTTTCGCCTTTTCACCGGTCAAAATCCAATCGATGCTTTTGCCGGAGTAAGCCTTTAGCTTCAACAGGATATCGGGCGTCGGTGCGCTAAGCCCAAGCTCGTACTTCGACAGTTGAGCTTGGGTGATTCCCAGGATTCGCCCGAAGTCGCCTTGTGTAAGGTCGAACCCGCGCATTTCCCGAATGCGTCGTCCGATCGATTTGAGGTCAGCGGCAATCTGCTTCGGGGCTCGCAGAATATTCGTTTGACGCCTACTCATATTGGTTGTATTTTATTCTCATTACGATTGCGCTCTCATATTGCCACTTGCTTTATATACCGCATGGGCTTCGTTGGGGGCAAATAGTTTGGGCCAAGGGGACCTGAAGAAGTTAACGTCAGAAAGGGAGCAAGAAATGCAGACAGAGCAGAATGATCGACTCTTAGAACAGGGAGAGAACATGAAAGACAATGGTAGCAAACCGAATGGAAGTTACGCGGACACTCCAGACATCGCGACCGTCAACGTACCACCAGACCCTCTAAGCGATGTGGTCTCACCCGTTCACAGCGGGTCGGTGCTCGAAATGCAAACCGGGTTGTTCAACCTTGCGCGCAACAGGGCGCTCCAAAGCGGAACGGTAGAGGCGCGGCCCGAAGACATCGAGGCGCTTACCGATCACGCCCGCGCGATGGCCAGGCAGACCTACCGCGATAAGTACGATCCTTCGAAAAATATCCATGATGAGATGCACGAAGCTGAATATCGGCGCGACTGTGCACGCCGGACCGAGGCGGAACACGCGGAAGGGCACGCCGCTGCCAACCTTCGCGACGCCGAAATGAAACTAGCAGCGACGCCAAAAGCTGGCCCGACGCCTCACGTCCATCCGTTGCTCACTGCCGCGTTCATCGTCGCGATTACGCTCACGGTCGCACCCACATTGCATGACAACTTCTTTCTCTCGATGGGTGACGATCTGCTCGCGTGGTTCGCAGCCGCTCTGAGCTCCGCGTTCGTGGGGGCCATGCTGACACTGGCGATCTTGAGCGGCCGGCGCACGAAATGTACCTGGGTCGGCGTCGCAGCAGGCGTTATTTTGGGCGTTGGTCTGGGAGCGGTGAGACTGTCTTCGGCAAACGGTGCCGCTGAAGGAACGTTTGCGGTCGGTCTCACAATTGTGGAAATCGCCGCGGTGTTGCTCCTCGAATGGCTCGCGAGCGGGTTGCGGACGAGGGATGGAGAGTGGCTCCAGAGGCAAGCCGCCGAAACCGTAGCTGCTGCTGAGCGCGATGCCGCTCATGCCGACCTTACGCGATGGCAAGTCCGGGTGAAAGACCTGAACGAGTCCATCGCCGCGAAGATCGACCTTGTTGAGAACCGCTTCAACCGCAACATCCAGCTTCCAGAACTGGAGGCTGTCGCGATCAAAGCAATGATGGATGGCTACAACGCCGGTATCACCGAGAACATTGGAAGGATACGCGGCGTCCGTTACGCCACAAGGAGGACCATGTGAAGACGGGGATTCTCTACACCGTTCTGTTTTGCGTCGGGTCAGTTGGGTTTGTCGCATGGCGAGTTCATGCGGTGCGAAACCACGAAACGGCCCATTTCGAAATTGTGGAAGATCCTTCCGCCTCGCACTGGGATGGAAAATGTGAATCCCTGATCGGCTTGACGCAACAAGTACTTCAAATAAACGATGCTGCTTCCGGTTCGACGCTTACCGTGCTCGTCCTTGGCGACCAATCGACGGCAAATGAGCCGTGGCGAATGGGCGCGTATTCGATTGCCACGCTTCGGAAGGTACTCGAAGGCAAGTCGGGCAGACTCCGGCGCGAGCAGGAAATTCTCCGCGATATTTCAGACAAGTGCCAGCATCTCCGCCGAACCACAATCTCTCCGATATTCCTTGGTGTCACACGGGGGCTCGCTGACCTTCATGCCCGTGGATGCAAACCAACTTCTCGGTGCAAGCTTTTCGCTGACTCCGACTCTCACGAGAACGCCGAGCCCTCAATCAGGAAGATGCTCAACAAGAACGATGGTCGCGAACGCATTTCACCGCCACGGGTAGACAACACCGGCATCGAGGTCGTTTTCTGCGGTGTCGCCGTTACCGATGGTCGTATTCACGATCTCGCCGAAAAAGGAGCTCGGAAGTTCGTGACAGGCGATTCCGATCGAGTGCACCGGGCCGAAGAGGTTTGGCGATCACTCTTTGCGGAGCCCGCGTCTGTCAGGTTCGAGCCGTACTGTCCCAATTCCACAGAAGTTGGAAGGCATCCGATGCCGAAGACCTCGTCGATCGAGGCTCCACGGCCCTGATCGGCGACTCCGGTACAATGTCGGCAAGTCCCATCAGTCCCATCAGGTATCGTCGCGCGGGCATAGCAGCCAGTAAAAATCGAATCTGCTCTTACGAACGTTCGTAGATCTTCGCCTCCACGTTAAATAATCCAGAATTTGTTTTCTTTTTGTGTCGCTCCGGCTCCGTTCGTGTCGTCATTGGATATGCGGGCTTATCAGAGCCCTTATTGAAATCTTTCTTGATAGAGGTATGAATGCGTTTTCATGATTTACTCGACCCCGAGCGAGCTCTATCAGCCTTGATGAAGCTCGCCGTCTTTTTGATCGCCCTGTCGGTCTTCTTCCAGTGCGTTGCATGCCTTTTGCAACCAATCTCTCCATCGGCAGAATTTGTGCTGCTTTTCGTTTTCATCTTGCTGAGCCCGCTTGCCTATCTGATCCGCCGGATTCGCCAAGGACGCCAGCAACGGCCAGGACCGAGGCGTGGTGACGAACGTACGCCCTTGCTTCCATCG
>Ga0099794_10000794_pt1 | contig 10690 bp, 10 predicted proteins | sample Rivendell_Oct201_10_FD_77320 | JGI IMG/M metagenome (GOLD analysis project Ga0099794, IMG submission 77320) | Vadose zone soil microbial communities from the Eel River Critical Zone Observatory, Northern California, USA -... | ecosystem: Host-associated > Plants > Roots > Rhizosphere > Soil ... | reverse complement strand
GCGCGAACCGCACGATGGGGACCACCGTGAGCGGCACCGCCACGAAGGCGAAGGCGGCCAGGCGCCAGTCGAGCGCGATCGAGACGCCCAGGAGCACCAGCACCTGCATGCCGTCGCGCAAGTACGAGGCGAGGCCGTACGTGACCGCGAACTCGACCGCCGCCACGTCGCTCGCGAACCGCGCGAGGAGGTCGCCCGACGAGGCCCGCGCGAAGAACGCCGGAGGGAGCGCCAGCAGCTTCTCTTGCAGGGCGCGCCGGAGATCGGCGACCACGCGCTGCCCGAGCATCCCCATCGAAAAGAACTGGCCGAAGTACGCGGCCCCGCGCACCAGCGCGATGCCGAGGATGAGGAGCGGCAGGGCGCGCCGCAGCTGCTCCCGGCCGAGATGCGGCAGCCCGGGAAGCGCCGTCGAGCCCAGCTCCCCGCCCCGGAACACGTACTGGAACAGCGGGCCCACCAGCCAGGAGAACAGGCCCGTCGCCGCCGCCAGGACCACCATCGAGGCGACGGCCAGCGCGAATAGCCCGGCATGCGGCCGGACCGCGGCGAGCAGGCGGCGGTAGTTGCCCATCGGCCGCGGACGGTGCCACGAGGGCTGCCCGGGCGCCACCGCCCAGTAGCCGGCCCTGGGGCGGAACTGCGCTTTTCACGGCGCGATGCCTACCGTCGCAAAAGGGAGGTGCTCGATGGAACGCATCGTGGAATTCCTCGCCACGCCCCTCGGCCGGTGGGTACGCATCGGAGCGGGCGCTGTCCTCGTCGCCGGCGGGGTCCGCTCGCGGCGGCCCAAATTGATCGCGGTGGGCGCGCTGCCGCTCCTCGGCGGCCTGTTCGACTTCGTCCTGCCTGCGGTGCTCGTCGGGCTGCCCCCTGGCGGGCCCGTCCTGCGCCGCGAGCTCGGGATGTTCCCCGAGGCGCCGCTGCTACCCCGGCGCGGCCCGGGTCCGCTGGTGAGCGCGGAGGCCACCGCCGTCTGATGGGCGCTCAGGAAGGCAGGAGCCGCCCGACGATCGGCGCGCCCCACACCAGTCCGACGAGGAGAGACACCGCTCCCACCGAGCCCATCAGCGCCGCGTGCGCCGCGGGGCGGCGCGCCAGCTTCGCGATGGGCACGCCCGCGGCGCCGGTGAGCAGCGCCATCCCGCCGATGGAGCCGAGCGCGAACAGGGTGACGTAGGCGAGCGCCGAACCCACCGTGGGCATGGAGGCCAGGGCCAGCGCGGTGATCGCGCCCGTGCCGGCGAGCCCATGCACGAGGCCCACCAGGAACGGACGGCGTGCGATGGTGAGGGAGCGCACGTGGAAATGGTCCTGGTCCCCGTCGTGTGCGTGCACGAGGTGCCCGTGCGCGTGCTCGACGGGGGCGCCGCCGCGCGCCCGCAGCGCCCGCCGCAGGCTGCGCACGCCCAGCGCGATCAGCATCATCGAGACGCCCAGCTCGAACAGCTCCGCCGCCCGGTCCGGCAGCCGGACGCGAAAGAGGAGCAGCAGCGCCCCCGCGCCGAGGAGCGCCGCGGAGTGGCCGACGCCCCACCAGACCCCGAGGAAGGCGGCCCTCTGCCGCCTGGGCTGATCCACCACCAGAGTGCTCATCGCCGCCAGGTGGTCCGGGTCGAGCGCATGGCGCAGCCCGATGAGGAACCCGAGCCAGCAGCTGGTCGCGAGCGCGAGCATGGGCGGACGGTAGCAGAGTTCCTGCAGCCTCGCGCGACTCGGGATGTCGGCCCGGCGAGCGGTTGCCGGAAAGCCTACGCGAGCGCCCGCACGCCTCTTGCGCATTCCCCGCGGAAGAGTAAGGCGGCCGCATGCTCGAGAGCGTCCGCACAAGGCGCTCGATCGCGATCGAGGGAGTGGTCCAGGGAGTCGGCTTCCGCCCCTTCGTGCACGGTGTGGCGTCCCTCCTGGGTCTCGGCGGATTCGTGCGCAACCGCGCCGGCGGCGTCCTCATCGAGGTGGAAGGCGAGAGCGAGGCGCTGGAGCGGTTCCTCGACGAGGTGCGCCGGCGCCCGCCGCCGCTCGCCCGCATCGAGGAGATCAGCTGGCTCGAGGCCACTCCGCGCGGCGAATCGCGCTTCCACATCGAGGAGAGCTCGGCGGCCGCCGGCGGCGCGGTGCTGGTCTCGCCGGACGTCGCCACCTGCGACGACTGCTTGCGCGAGATGTTCGATCCCGCCGATCGCCGCTTCCACCACCCGTTCCTGAACTGCACCAATTGCGGGCCGCGCCTCACGGTGGTCACCGGCGCGCCCTACGATCGCGAGCGCACCACGATGGCGCGGTTCGCCCTCTGCGCGGAGTGTGGCGCCGAGTACCACGATCCGGCGAACCGCCGCTTCCACGCCCAGCCGACGTGTTGCCCGCGATGCGGGCCCACGCTCCGGGCGCTCGACGCCCGCGGGATCGCGGTGGACGAACCCGATCCGGTCGCGTTCGCCGCGCGCGAGCTGTCGCGCGGCCGCATCGGCGCCATCAAGGGGATCGGCGGCTACCACCTGGCCTGCGACGCGCGCCGCGAGCAGGCGGTGGCCGAGCTGCGGCGGCGCAAGGCGCGCGACGAAAAGCCTTTCGCGGTGATGGTTCGGGACCTGGAGGCCGCCGCCGCGCTCTGCCGCCTGAGTCCGGAGGAGCGCGCGCTCCTGGCTTCGCCGCCGCGGCCCATCGTCTTGCTCGAGCGTCGGGCCGGCGCCGGGGTCGCCGCCTCGGTCGCCCCTCGCTCGCCGCAGCTCGTCCCGTACGCGCCTCTCCATCACTTGCTACTGCGCGAGGCGGGCGGTCCGCTGGTGATGACCAGCGGCAACCGCTCCGACGAGGCTGCTCCGAGGCCTCGCATCCGTCTCACGAGCATCCTCACGAGCACGGGCACGACGATCACGGGCACGAGCACCATCACCGGCACGGCCGCCATCACGAGCACGGGGATCAACAGGGGCACGAGCACCGCGACGCGCAAACGCGGCGCGTGCTCCTCGAGCGCGACGTGCTGGAGAAAAACGACCGCGCCGCGGGGCGCAACCGCGGCGCGTTCGCCGGGCGCAGGCTGCTGGCGATCAACCTGGTCAGCGCGCCCGGCGCGGGAAAGACCACCCTGCTGGAGCGCACCGTCCGCGAAGCGGGCCTGCCGGTCTGCGTGATCGAGGGCGACCAGGCCACCTCGCGCGACGCGGATCGCATCCGGGCGGCCGGCGCTCGCGCCCTGCAGATCAACACCGGCGCGGGCTGCCACCTGGACGCCGAGATGATCGAGCGGGCCCTCCCCTCGCTCGAGCCCGCACCCGGCTCCCTGCTCGTCATCGAGAACGTCGGCAACCTCGTCTGCCCCGCGCTCTTCGATCTGGGCGAGCACGCGAAGGTCCTGCTCGCCTCGGTCACCGAAGGGGACGACAAGCCGCTCGAGTACCCGCACATGTTCCGCGCGGCTTCCCTGCTGCTCCTCAACAAGGTCGACCTGCTCCCGCACGTCTCCTTCGACGTGTCCCGGTTCGCCGGCGCCGCCCGGGAGGTGAACCCCCGGCTGTCCGTCCTTCACGTCTCCGCCAGCCGGGGCGACGGGCTTCAGGCCTGGTACGCGTGGCTGCGCGCCCGGTCCGGCGAGCTCAGCGCGCCGTCTCGCGCAGCCGCCGGCGCAGATCGTCGGTGAATCCGCCGCGCGCCCACCGGTGCTTCCAGCCCTTGACGGCGAGCCAGGCGGCGGCGATGCCGAGCAGCAGCGCCGCGTAGGGCAACAGGCCGTATCCGCGGAGGCCCGCCGGCGCCCCGGCCGCCCGGGCCCGCACCGCCTGGTCGGAGGCGAGCAGCAGGACCACGAGCGCGGCCCACGCCGCCAGCGGATTGTGTTCCTTGCGCAGGGCCCGCCGCCACGACCACGGCCGACCCGCGCCGCCCGGCCCGCGGAGCCGGGGCCAGAACCTCGGCACGCGCACGCAGTAGTCCTCGAAACGCGCGCCGAACCGGCCGCGCAGGAAGCTTTCCTCGGCCGCGACGATCGCCCGGTACTGCGCCGCGAAGAGGACCGCGACCAGCGCCAGCAGGACCGCATCGTGCGCGACCAGGCAGAGCCCGAGGGTGATGAGCAGGTTTCCCAGGTAGAGCGGATTGCGCGTCCTGGCGTACGGCCCCGAGGTGTTCAGCTCCGTCGCGATGAGCCGCTCGTTCTGCCCCGAGGTGCCGTCCGGCACCTGGCCCAGCACCCACGCCCGCAGGACCTGCCCGGCCGCGCACAGCCCGATGCCCGCCGCGGTCCATCCCGCCCCACCGCCTCCGCGGCCGCGCCACAGGAGCGGCGCCGCCACGACGAGCAGCGGCACCGGCGTGAACGACCGCCAGCGAAACAGCACCCGCCCGATCCTCTCGATCTTTCCCTGTGCGGCCTCCGCCACTCCGCGCTGAACTACCAGACGCACCCGTGGTCCGTCACTCCCACTCCGCCGCGACCCGAGGCCTAGAAGCGTTTCCCGCGAAGCGCGGAAGGGACGGAAGCGAGAAAGTAATCTGGTTTTCTTCCGCGCTTCGCGGGAAACGTTCCTGTTCAGGATCGCGTCCGGTTGGTCAATTCGGGTGGGCGAGTGCGGAGCCGACGGAGCGGAGGGTGGAGGCGACTTCGGCGGCGTCACCGGGGCGGTCCCCGGGGCGCTTGGAGAGGAGGCGGTCGCAGAGCGCGCCGAGGAGGCGGGGGGCGCCGGGATTGATCTCGCAGACGGGAGCAGGGCGCCTTCCGACCACGGCCTCCAGCAGGGCCAGCTGGTTCTGCTCGGTGAACGGCGGCCGCGCCGCGAGCAGCTCGTACAGCGTCGCTCCCAGAGAGTACAGGTCGGCCCGCAGGTCCACCGTCTCCCCGCGCGCCTGTTCCGGCGCCATGTACCGGTACGTGCCGACCGCGCGGCCCGGATCGGTGGCGCGATCCTCGTGCAGCCGCTTCACCAGCCCGAAGTCGACCAGGATCGCCCGGTGCGCCGGGGTGACCAGGATGTTGGAGGGCTTCAAGTCGCGGTGCACCAGCCCGCGGGAATGGATGAACGCAAGCCCGTCGCACAGCTGCGCCATCGACTCGCACAGCGCGGCGAGCCGTTCCTGCCGGTTCTGCTCCGCCTGCTCGTCGGGCGAGAGCATCGCTTCCACTCCCGTGGTCAGGGTCAGCCGCCGCGCGCGCGCCGTCGCCAGGAAGATGCCCGAGTCCGGCTCGTCGAAGAGCACGTCGAGATCGACGCCTTCCGAGGCCCCCTCCACCGGCTCCGGCTCCAGCAGCACGGGGTCGCCGACGACCGAAAGCCACTCGCGCAGGCTGAGCCCTTCGACGAACTCCATCGAGAGCCAGGGGATGCCGTCCTCCTCGCCCACGTCGAGCACGCGGACGATGTTCGGGTGCGACAGCATCCGCAGGGCGGCGAACTCGCGGCGCAGCCGCGTGAGGCCGATCGGGTCGACGCCCGGCGGCAGCATCTTGAGCGCCACGGTGGCGCCGGTGCGCGAGTCGACCGCGCGAAAGACGGCCCCCAGGCCCCCGCGACCTACCTGCCGCTCGAGACGGAACGGTCCGAACCAGCCTCGCATCCCCCTCAAGGTAGCGCACGCCTGGGCACGAAGCCGAGAGGCAGGACGCTGGAACGTCGCGAAAGACGGTCGCCGCCCCTGCGCGGCGCCGTGCCGTTCGACCGGGGGACATCGCGGGGAGCACTCTAGTGTAGAGTCGTCCGCTTTCTCCGAGGGAGGAGAGTTGCTCACCGAGTTGGAGCTCGCTCACCTGCGCGCCGAGGTCGCCGCCCGGCCGCTCCCCCGCCACGTCGGCATCATCATGGACGGGAACGGCCGCTGGGCGGAGCAGCGGGGCCTCCCTCGCCTGGAGGGCCATCGCCGCGGGTCCGACTCGGTGCGGGAGGTGACGCGCGCGGCGCGCAAGCTCGGACTGCCGGCGCTCACGCTCTACGCCTTCTCCGCCCAGAACTGGAACCGGCCGGAAGGCGAGGTGAGCGGCTTGATGGACCTCCTCCGCGACTACCTCCACCGCGAGCGCCCCGAGATCATGGACAACGGCATCCGGTTGCACGCCATCGGCGAGCTGGATCGCCTGCCGCCGCGCGTCCGCGATCCGCTCGAGGAGCTGCGCAGGGACAGCGCGCGGCACGCAGGGATGGTCCTCACCCTGGCGCTCAGCTACGGAGGCCGCGAAGAGATCGTCGCCATGGCCCGCAAGGTCGCCCAGGACGCCCGAGCGGGCGCGCTGCGGCCGGAGCAGATCGACGCCGAGGCGGTCGAGGAGCGCCTGTGGACGGCCGGGCTGCCGCCCCTGGAGCTGGTGGTGCGGACCAGCGGCGAGGTGCGCGTCTCCAATTTCCTCCTCTGGCAGCTCGCGTACGCGGAGATCCACCTGACCGAGACGCTGTGGCCCGACTTCGGCGAGGAGGCGCTGCTCGTCGCCCTGGACGACTTCCAGAAGCGCGAGCGACGGTTCGGGAAGACGAGCGCGCAGACCCGGCGCGCCCGCTGAATGGGTACGGGGATGACCGGCGTGGACCGCAATCTCGTCGTGCGCGTGGCGACCGCGGTGGTCCTGCTGCCGCTCGTCCTGTGGCTCCTCTGGTTGGGTGGCCTTCCCTTCGCGCTGCTCGTCTCGGCCGCCGCCGCCGCCGCCGCGTGGGAGCTGAACGAGCTCCCCCGCGAAGGGCCGCAACCCGGGCGGGGCGCCGCGCCTCTGGATCGCTTGCGCGGCGCGGAGATCGCCTCCATCGCGGCGGCCTTCCTCCTGCCGCTGACCGAAGGCCTGGACGTCCACGGCTTCACCGCTCGCGCCATCTTGACCGCGCTGGTGATGGTGTCGCTCGTCGACGCGCTGCTGTTCGAGCCGGACCTTCCGCGCGCGCCGCAGCGCGTGGGCCTCGCCGTGCTGGGCGCCGCCTATCCCGGCCTGCTGCTCGGCACGGTGGTGCGGCTCCGCCAGCTCCCCGACGGTTTCGCCTGGCTGGTCCTCGCCCTGGCGGTGACGTGGCTCAACGACACCGGCGCGTACTTCGCCGGGCGCGTGTACGGCCAGCGCAAGCTCTACCCGCGCATCTCGCCGAGCAAGACGTGGGAGGGCGCGGCCGGCGGGCTCCTCGCCTCGATCGGCGGCGCGCTGGCCGTGAAATCGCTCGGCTGGTTGCCTCAGCTGCCCTGGTGGGGGAGTGTGGTCGTCGGTGCGGGAGCGGGCGTGCTCGGGCCCCTCGGCGACCTCAGCGAATCGATGCTCAAGCGCGCTTATGGGGCCAAGGACTCGAGCCGCCTCCTGCCGGGGCACGGCGGGCTGCTGGACCGCATCGACGCGCTCCTGTTCACGGGCCCGTTTGTCCTCTTGTGTGCACGCGTCCTCCCCTACCTCCGATGAAGCGATGCTGGAAATCGCCGCCATGCACATTACACTGGTCGGAATGATCTCCTGGATGCACTCGGCCGGCCTCACGCTGGTCTCTTTCGCGGTGCTCATCAGCGTCGTCGTCTTCTTCCACGAGCTGGGGCACCTGCTGGTCGGCAAGTGGCTGGGAGTCAAGGCGGTCCGGTTCTCGATCGGGTTCGGCCCCAAGCTCTTCGGCGTGCAGTGGGGCGAGACCGAGTACCGCGTTTCGCTGCTTCCCCTCGGCGGGTACGTGAAGTTCGCCGGCGACAACCCGCTCGAGCAGCTCGCGCCCGAGGACCGCGGCAGGGGCTTCCTCGAGCAGCCTCCGCGCAAGAAGGCCGCCATCGCCTTCGCCGGCCCGGCGGCGAACTTCCTCCTCGCGCTCGTCCTCTACCTGGCGGTGAACGCCGCGCCCCACCGCGATCTGGCGGCGAAGGTCGGCTACGTGAAGCCGGGGTCGCCGGCGGCGCAGGCGGGCGTGCAGTACGGCGACCGGATCGTGGCGGTCGACGGCGAGAAGGTCGACGGCTTCCTCCTGCTGCAGGAGAAGATCCGGGCCCACGCGGGGCAGCCGCTCACGCTGACCGTCGAGCGCGGCGGCCAGCGCTTCGAGGTCCGCCTCACGCCCGCGGTGCACGAGGAGACGAATCCGATCGAGACGGTGAAGCAGGGGCGCATCGGCATCTCCGCCGCGCCGCGCATCGCCGAGATCGCGCTCACCGGGCCGGATACGCCGGCAGCGCGCGCCGGCCTCAAGACGTTCGTTCTGGTGGTCAAGGTGGCCGGTCAGCCCGTGCCGAACTACGAGGAGCTGGAACGCCGCCTGCCTTCGCTGCGCGGGCCAGTTCCGATCGAGGTGCTGCGGCGCCTGGAAGTCCCCGCGCCGGGCGGGACGCTGTGGGCGCAGGAGCCCGTGCAGCTGACGCTGAACGCCGCCGGCACCGCCTCCGGCATCGAGTGCGCCGACCTGAACCTGTTCGCCGTGCAGCCCGGTTCCGCGGCCGAGGAGGCGGGCCTGCGGAGGGGCGACCGGGTGATCTTGATCGACGGGAAGCCCGTCGTGTGGTGGTTCGACGAGGTGGAGACGGTGCGCCGCGCCAAGGGCGCCGAGCCGTTCCCGATCACCGTCCGCCGCGACGGCAAGCTCCTCACCGTCACCGTGCGGCAGCACCTGCGCACCGAGCGCGACGAATCGGGCATCCGCGTCCAGGTGCCCGAGCTGGGTGCCGCGCCCGACGCCGCCATCTTCAGCGGCGAGACCGAGCGCATCTGGGTGCGCTACCCCTTCGCCGACGCCGCCGCGCGCAGCGTCACCGAGACGGTGGGCGCCATCCGCGGGCTCGCGCTCGGCATCGCGAAGATCGTCAGCGGCCGCATCTCGTCCGAGGCGATCGGCGGGCCCATCATGATCGCCGACGTGGCCCGGAAGGCGGCCGACGCGGGCTGGCAGATGTTCGTCTACGTGATGGCGATGATCAGCGTGAACCTGGGCCTCATGAACCTCATCCCGCTGCCGGTGCTGGACGGCTTCCACGTCCTCTCCGCCGGCATCGAGGGCATCCGGCGACGGCCGCTGTCGGTGCGCTTCCGGGAGATCGCCAACGTGGTCGGGATCGCGCTGGTGCTCGGGCTCATGCTGTTCGCCCTGCGCAACGACGCGATGCGGAAATTCTTCGAGTAGCGCCTTGCGCGTCCTCGCGCTGGACAGCTCGTCGCCCCTGCTCAGCTGCGCGCTGTGGGAGGACGGGCGCGTCGTCGCCGAGTCGTTGCACCCGCAGAAGGCCGGCGACGTGCTCCCGGAGGCGCTGCTCGCGCTCGCTCCGCTCGAGTCCGTCGACGCGCTGGCGGCGGGCGTGGGCCCCGGGTCGTTCACCGGGCTGCGCGTCGGCCTCGCCGCGATCAAGGCGCTGGCCTATGCGCGCAAGCTGCCGGTCGCGGGCGCCTCCAGCCTCCGCGCGCTGGCGCTGTCTGCCCGCCGCCCCGGCGAGCTGCTGGTGCCCACGCTCGAGGCGCGCCGCGGGGAGCTGTACGCCTGCGCGGTCCGGGACGGCGAGCTGATCAGTCCCGAAACGGTCCTCCGCGCGCGGGACCTGGCCGCCTGGCTACCCCCGGGTGCCGTCGTGCTGGGGCCGGGCGCCCGGGCGAACGGCCTCCCGTCCGCAGACGAACCGCGCGCTCCGGCGGCCTGGGCTGTCGCCGAGCTCTGCGCGCCGCTCCTCCGCGGCACCCACTACGACGAAGCAGCCTGTTTCGCTCTTTCCCCGAACTACCTCCAACCCAGCTCCGCCGAAGTGGCCCTCCGCGAAGGCCGCGTCGGCAAACTTCCCTGAGGAATTCACGCCAAGAGACGGTCGCGACGGACGAAACGATTGCACCACAGAGCACACGGAGGACACGGAGGAAACGATTTCTCCGTGCTCTCCGTGTGCTCCGTGGTGCAATGGTTGAGTCATCGAGAGCTTCCCTGTGAAATCTCGAATGGTCGACTGACGGGCCGTGGCGTAGGATCGGGACGCACAGAAGAGAGGGTCAGATGCGGAGAGTGAAAGTGGCGGTGGCGGGGGCGACGGGGGCGGTGGGAAGAGAGATGTTGAAGGTGCTCGAGGAGCGCGAGTTCCCCGTGTCCGAGTTGGTGCCGCTCGCCTCGGAGCGGAGCGAGGGACATACGCTCGAGTTCCGCGGCGACGAGCTGACCGTGCGGCGCCTCAAGCCCGAGTCGTTCGAGGGCGTGGACATCGCGCTGTTCTCGCCCGGCGCGTCCGTCTCGCGCGAGTTCGCCCCTTACGCGGCGCGCGCCGGGGCGGTGGTGGTGGACAACTCGTCCGCCTTCCGGATGGACGCCGACGTGCCGCTGGTGGTGCCGGAGGTCAACCCGAAGGCCGTCGAGCTGGCGCTCCGGCCCGGCGGGCGCCGCATCATCGCCAACCCGAACTGCTCCACCATTCAATTGGTGCTGGTGCTGAAGCCGCTGCACGACGCCGCCGGCCTGGAGCGGGTGGTGGTGTCCACCTACCAGTCCGTGTCGGGCGCCGGCCAGAAAGGGATCGACGAGCTGCAGGAGCAGAGCCGCGCGCTGTTCAACCTGGCGGAGGCCAAGCCGAAGAAGTTCCCCCACCGCATCGCCTTCAACCTCCTCCCCGAGATCGGGCCGGCCAACTCCAACGGGTACACGGAGGAGGAGATGAAGATGGTCAACGAGACGCGCAAGATCATCGGCCTGCCCGACCTCCGGGTGTCGGCGACCTGTGTCCGAGTGCCCGTCTTCTACTGCCACTCCGAGGCGGCGACCCTCACCTTCCGCGAGGAGCTGACGCCGGATCGGGC
>Ga0099794_10000793_pt1 | contig 10701 bp, 10 predicted proteins | sample Rivendell_Oct201_10_FD_77320 | JGI IMG/M metagenome (GOLD analysis project Ga0099794, IMG submission 77320) | Vadose zone soil microbial communities from the Eel River Critical Zone Observatory, Northern California, USA -... | ecosystem: Host-associated > Plants > Roots > Rhizosphere > Soil ... | reverse complement strand
CGATCGGCCGGTCGGTATAGCCGCCCCAGTGGAGCGTGAGCCGGCCCTCCACGGCGGTCGAGATGCGTGCGAAGGCAGGTCCGAGCGCGCGCGACCATGGCACCCGCACGCGCACCGCGATCGAGTCGGCCTGCTCGTCCAGCTCCTGGGACACCGGGGACCGGCCGCCCGTCAGCACCATCTGCTCGTTCCAGGTGTTCGCGATCGTGTAGCGCAGGTCCAACTCGGGCGCGGCGAGGCTGCGCGCGTCGGCGGCCGTCACCTCCAGGAACAGCTCGCGCAGCGGACCCTGCGTGCGCGCCCCCAACGGCGCGCGCGACTGCGCGCGAGCGGCGACGGAGGCGAGGAGCAGGGCGAGGAACGCACGGCGCACCGCGGGCAGCGTAACCCGAGAGCAGCAGCCCTCGCCCGAGACTTTCAGTCCCGCAGGAGGAGCTGCGTGGGCCGGGGTAGGAGGCCGCGCACCATTCCGCGCAAGGCATCGAGCAGCGGCGGGCGCTTGCGGCCGGGCACCAGCAGGCCGCGCGATCCCGTCCCGTGGACGACGCGCGCGGGAACGCCGGCCACGGTCGTCCCGTCGGGGACGTCGCTCTCCACCACGGCGTTGGGGCCGATGACGGCGTCGTTGCCGACCCGGATGGGTCCGATGAGCCTGGCGCCAGGGCCGATCTGCACGCGGTCGCCGATCCAGGGCGCTCCGCCTGCGGCCGCGATGGTGACGCCCTCGGCGAGATCGCAGTCGCGGCCGATGTACGCGTCCGGAGCGACGCGGATGCCGCCCACTCGGCCCACCCGCAGGCCGCCGCCCACCTCGGCGGAGGGCGGGAGCGCCACGCGCGCGAGCGTGCCGATGGCGAGCTCGAACGGTTTGTGCGCGCATCGAGCGGGCAGGCGGAGGAGCCGCGGCAACTGCCGCAACGCGCGGCCCAGCCGGTAGGTGAAGACGACCCAGGTGCCCGGGTCGGCGAGGACGTCGAGGGGTCGCGCGCCCGCCCGCGCCAGGCGGTCGATGTCGCGCCAGAGATGGTCGATGAGCTCCACGCTGCCCTCCCGTTCAAAAGTGGACCGCCTGCCCTCGCGCGCCAAGTGCACGGCCAGGCAACCATCCGCCCGCCCCCGGCCCGAGAGTTCTGCTGGCGCGCCAGGAGAAACAATTGCACCACGGAGTCCACGGAGCTCACGGAGTCTGGGTTTGTTCGAACTCGTTTCTCCGTGTTCTCCGTGGGCTCCGTGGTGGAATCGTTTGGTCCGGAGCGGGGGCGTAGACGACCAGCGGCCAGAGTGGGAGCGTAAAGCGGATGAGGGTGCTGTATCGGGATGAGTGGGTGATTGCCGTGGACAAGCCGGCCGGTGTGCTGACGGTGCCGGGGCGGGGGCCGGAGGAGGAGGTGCTCTCCGCGCAGGTGCGGGCGGTCGCGCCGGGGGCGCTGCCGGTGCACCGGCTGGACCGCGACACGAGCGGGGTGGCGCTCTTCGGGCTCACGCGAGTGGCCCATAGGGCGCTCAACGCGGCGTTCGAGTCGCGGCGCGCGGAGAAGACGTACCTGGCGCTGGTCCGGGGGGACCTGGCGGCGCCTGCGCGCTGCGAGTTGCCGCTGGTCGAAGGACGGCGCGGAGCGATGCGCGTCGCCGGCCGCGGAGAGGCGCGCGGGCAGACGGCGCGCACGGACGTAGAGCCGATCGAACGGTTCGGCGGGGCGACGTGGTGCTCCTGCCGGCCGTTCACCGGCCGCACGCACCAGGTCCGCGTGCACCTCGCCGCTCTCGGGCATCCCCTGCTGCTCGACCCGCGGTACGGCGAGCCCGGCCCCGTGCTCCGCCGCGCATTGCACCCCGGCTGCACGGACCCCGACGAGCCGGCGCTCTCGCGCACTCCGCTGCACGCCGCGGCTCTGCGCCTGCCTCATCCGTCCGGCCGCGGCTTCCTGCAGGTCGAGGCGCCGTTGCCCGAAGACCTCGCCACGTCTCTGGAGCTGCTTCGCGCCGCCCGGCGGGCGGGGGCAGTCAGCTCTTCCCGTGCACCAGCGTCTTCACGTCCGCCTTGAACGCGACGCTGATCTTGTCGCCGCGGACTTCCCGCACGAGCCCGATGCCGAAGACCGGGTGCTCGAGCACGTCCTCCGCCTGGAAGCGGTCCTTGGCCGTATAGCGCCGCGCGCGGGAGAGGTCCTTTTCGCGAAGCAGCGCCTCCCAGCTGGTCACGGCGGGACGGGCGGCGCGCTCGGACGCGGGCACCCACGAGCCCTTGCGGGCGGGAGCAGAAGAGCCGCGGTAGTTGTGCTCGCCGCCGCAGGTGTTGCAGCGCACCCGGGCGGGCTTCTTGCCCACCAGGGCCAGGATGGTGTGGCCCAGCTCCATCTTGCAGCGAGTGCAGAAGGCGTCGACGTCGCCGCCGACGCGGTGTGCAGTTGTCATCGGGCGGACCCTATCAGGGCGCGCGGGAAAGCCAACCGCAGATTCGGCAGCCGCCGCCGGATTCGTTGGCGCTGCGCTTTTCAGCGCGGCGGGTGTGGATGCATTGTAGAGTTCCGCCGGGAGGTCTCGCGTGTCCGACTCCGCCGCCGCTGCGCTCGGCGACACCGCCCGCCGCGCTTTCGATCTGCGCATCCGACCCACCGAGGCGCGCATCGACGCACATGCCTTGATGCACAACCTTCGCGAGGCGCGCCGGGCGGCGCCTCGCAGCCGCGTGATGGCCGTTGTGAAGGCGGACGGCTACGGCCACGGAGCCGCCATCGCCGCCAAGGCCTTCCTCCAAGCTGGGGCGGACTGGCTGGGAGTCGCGCTCGTCGAGGAGGGCCTCGCCTTGCGCCACGTCGGCGTGACGGCGCCGATCCTGGTCCTGGGCGGGCAGTACACGGACTACGGCCTCTTGCTGCAACACCGGCTGACGCCGCTCGTGTACCGCCCCGAGATGATCGACCACCTGGCCGCCGCGGCGCGCGCGCGAGGCGCCGTCGCCGATGCGCACCTCAAGCTCGACACGGGCATGGGCCGCATCGGAGCGCTGCCCGAGGAGCTGCCCGGGCTCATCGCGCACCTGCGCGGCCGGCCGGAGGTGCGAATCACCGGGCTGTGCTCGCACTTCGCCAACGCGGACCTGCGCGATCCCACCTCGACGCGGCTGGCGATGGAGCTGTTCGCCGACGGCCGCAGGGCGCTGCTCGACGCGGGCCAGCCGCTCCAGCTCAGCCACCTGGCGAACAGCGCGGCGACCATCGACCTGCCCAGCTCGCACCACGACATGGTCCGCCCGGGGCTCATGCTGTACGGCGCCGTGCCGGCTCCGCGCTTCGCCGGACTGACCGACCTGAAGCCGGCGATGAGCTGGGTGACGGGGATCTCGCACCTCAAGCGCGTGCCGGCGGGGACTGCGATCTCGTACGGCCATCGCTGGACCGCGCGGCGCGACAGCGTGATCGCCACCCTTCCGGTCGGATACGCGGACGGTTACCGCCGCAGCCTGACCAACAAGGCCGAGGTGCTGCTCGGCGGCCGCCGCGTGAAGCAAGTGGGCACGGTTTGCATGGACATGACGATGATCGACGCCACCGACGTCCCGGGCGCGCGCGTCGGGGACGAGGTGGTCCTCCTCGGCGGGCAGGGCGGGGAACGGATCACCGCGCAGGACCTGTCCGACCTGTGCGACACCATCCCGTACGAGCTGTTCTGCGCCATCGGCTCCCGCGTCCCCCGAGTGCCCATCTAGCCACGAGCAAGGCTAGAAGCGTGAAACGCTTTTAGGTCCCCTCAGCGGCTGGCGTGGGTGGAGCTGGTGGGAAAGGTGGAGCGGACGGCGGACAATACGGCTTCGCGGTCGGCGGGAGACAACCCGCTCTGAGAGAGGGCGGCGCGGAGCTGGTCGTCGCTGCGGACGGCGAGCTGGAGGTAATCGGGCGTGAGAGGCGCCTTCCGCAGAAGCTCCTCGCCGCGGGCGCGCTCGCGGGCGCCTGTGTGGGCCAGCGTCAACGCATAGAAGGCGAGATCCCAGCGCTCGCCCTCGGTGAGGGCGTCGCCGAACGACGGCATCGCCGTCCCGGGCACGCCCCAGGTCGCGGCGGAGAAGACGCGCTGCGGGCTGAGCCGCGAGATGTCCGGCTTCGACGCGAACGCGACGGGTCGGGTGGGGAGCGGCAGCTGCTCGGCCGGCGGAGGCCTCCCGTCCTGGCCGTGGCAAGCGGCGCAGGCCTGGCGGTAGAGCCGCTGCCCGCGCCGCAGATCGGGCTGCGCGCGAGGCAGCACGGCCAGGTCGAAGCGCTGCGCGATCCGGGCGGCGATCCTCCGGGCCCGTCCGATCACCTCCGGCGGCGCGGCCCGGGCCTCCACTTGGTGCGCGAGGTGGTCCAGCTCGCCTGCGAGGTCCTCCGCCGCCGACGCGCGCAGCTCCGCCGCTGCCTCGCGCACGAACTGGCCCTGCTCGGTGAGCTCCTCCGGGGAGAGGACCTCGCCCCGGGGGCCGACCGCGACGGCGTAATCGCCCGCCACGTACGAAATCAGGGCCGATGCGCGCCCGGCGCGTTCGCGCGCGGCAGGGTCCGCCGCCGCGAGCAACGCCAGCAGCACCCATCCCGACATGCGGGCAGGCTGCGCATCGCCCGCACTCCCGGCAAGGCACAAGTCGTCGACCGGACAGTCCGACTGCCGCGTCGCCGATCCCGCGGCGGCTGGAGCACCAGTCGGAAGCTCGCCTGCCGGGCCGTCTCGGAGTAGAAAGCGCCCGCATGGCTGAACAGACCACCTCGTCCCACCCGGCGGGGCCGCCGGCGTGGATGAAACCGCTGCGCTCACCGCTCGAGATGCTCGGCGAGCTGAGCCTGTTCTTCGCGCAGTCGGTCGCCGCCATCTTCCGCCCGCCCTACCGGGTGGGCCTGCTCTTCAGCCAGCTGGAGTTCATGGCGTACGGCTCGTTGTTCGTGGTCGGGCTGACGGGCCTCTTCACCGGGATGGTGCTGGCGCTGCAGACCGTCTACGCGTTCGGCCTGTTCAACGCCCAATCGCTGGTGGGCGCGACCGTCGAGCTTTCGCTGGCCCGCGAGCTGGCCCCGGTCTTCACCTGCATCGTGCTGGTGGCGCGGGTCGGAAGCGCGGTGGCCACCGAACTGGGCACGATGCGCGTCACCGAACAGATCGACGCGCTCGAGACCATGGCCGTGGACCCCATCAATTACCTGGTCGTTCCTCGCATCATCGCCGCCCTGATCGCCGCTCCCATCCTGGCCATGCTGTTCAACGCCATCGCCATGACCGGCGCCTACGGCGTGGCGGTATTCCTGAAAGACCTGTCCCCAGGCACTTTCCTCAATCGGATCCAGTACCTGGTCGAAGTGAAGGACATCACCGACGGCCTGGGCAAATCGGCGGTGATCGGGTTCGTGGTGACGCTGATCGCCGCTTTCCGCGGCTACCGCGCCCAGGGAGGCGCCCGCGGTGTGGGTATTGCTACCACCCAGGCGGTCGTGGGCGGCCTCGTGGCCATCTTCGCCATCGACTACGTCTACACCGCGATTACATTGTCGAATCCGCAGCCGCGCGGAGGCCTGGGCGGATGACCGAGCCCATGATCGAGGTGCGGGACCTGTGGAAATCGTTCAACGGCAATGAAGTGCTCAAGGGAGTGAATCTGAAGGTCTGGCCAGGGACGACCGCGGTGATCCTGGGCGGCTCGGGGAGCGGCAAGACGGTGCTGATGAAGCACATCATGGGGCTGTTCAAGCCGGACCGCGGCGAGGTGATCGTGGACGGCGAGAACATCACGCGCATGGACCGGCGCGAGCTTTCGCGCTTCCGCACCCGCATGGGGATGGTGTTCCAGAGCTCGGCGCTGTTCGACTCGCTCACCGTCTTCGAGAACGTCGCCTTCCCCCTGCGCGAGCACACCAAGCTGCCCGAGGAGCAGATCGCCGCGGCCGTCAAGGAGAAGCTCGCGGTGGTGGAGTTGTACGAGGTCGAGCAGAAGTATCCCGCGGAGCTGTCGGGCGGCATGCGCAAGCGTGTCGCCCTGGCCCGCGCCATCGTGCGCGAGCCCAAGATCGTCCTCTACGACGAGCCCACCACCGGCCTCGATCCGCTGACCACGGAGAGCGTGGACGAGATGATCATCGGCGCCCGCCAGAAGCTGGCCGTCACGAGCGTGGTGATCAGCCATGACATCGGGTCCACCTTCCACATCGCCGATCACGTCGCCATGCTGCACGATGGGCGCATCGTCGAGGAAGGGCCGCCGGACAAGGTGCGCCACAGCCAGGAGCCGCACACCCGGCATTTCCTCGCCACCTGGTTCGGGCGAGCATAGGATCGCACGGTGCAATCCTTCTGGACACCCCTGCGGGTCGGTCTGGTGGTTGCCGCCGCCGCCGTTGCTTTCGCGCTGGCGCTCTATTTCATCGGCGCCAACATCGGAGGCGACAAGGGCTACCGCGTGTATGCGATGTTCGACGACGCGACCGGCCTGGGGGCGCGCTCGCGCGTGCAGATCGCCGGCATCCCGGTCGGCCAGGTCGACCGCATCGAGCTGGACCAGGCGACCGCGCGGGCGAAGGTGTGGCTCAAGATCAAGCAGCAATACCCGCTGCACCGGAACGCCACCATCACCAAGCGGTCGGAGAGCATTCTCGGCGACTTCCTCCTCGACCTGACGCCGGGCACGCCCGATCAGCCGCTGCTCAAGGACGGCGACGAGATCCGGAACGTCGTGCGGCAGCCCGGCATGAACGAGGTGTTCAACCAGCTCTCGAAGATCGCGGGGGACATCGGGGCGGTCACCGAGAACATGCGCAAGACTCTCGGGGGCGAGGAGGGCGAGAACAACCTCCGCACCATCATCGAGAACCTCACCCGCATCACCGACGGGATCGAGGGGATCATCGAGCGCAGCCAGTCGCGCGTCGACAGCATCCTGGGCAACGTGCAGTCCTTCACGGGGAACCTGCGGAACATCGGCGCGGGCGGCGAGCAGGACATGCTGGCCATCCTGAAGAACACGCGCGACGCGACTGCCGAGGCGCGGGACATCCTCAAGACCGTCGGCAACGTGGTGGGATCGCAGGACACCGGCGAGCTGAAGAAGAGCGTGGGAAGCGTCCGCTCGAGCATGGAGAAGCTGGACGCCTCGCTCGCCAACGTCCGGGAGATCACCGAGAAGATCAACAGTGGCCAGGGCACCATCGGGCGGCTGGTCAACGACGACAAGCTGGCGAGAAATCTGGAAAAGACCACTTCGTCGCTCAACGAGGTGTTTGCGGGGATCGGGCAGCTCAAGATCGAGATCCAGGAGCGCAGCGAGTTCCTCATCGGCTGCGCAGGGTTCTTGGGCTGCACTCCGGTGCGCCCCTCTGGGACGACTCCGCCCACCGGTCTGGACGCGCTGGCGAACTACTCCTACAACCCGTGGACGAAGACGTATTTCTCGATCCGGCTCATCCCCAAGCCGGACCGCTGGTATGGCCTCGAGCTCGTGGACGACCCGCGCGGAGTGGTGAAGCGCGTCCAGATCCAGAATACCCTCCTCGATCCGAGCCAACCGCCCTCGAACTCATTCTTTCCCAGCAACTACCTGCAGACGACAACCGAGCGCACTCTCAAGTTCAGCGCGTATCTCGCAAAGCGGTATGGGCCGATCAGCGGCCGCTTCGGCATTCTCGAGGGGACCGGCGGATTCGGTGTCAAGCTGCACCTGCTCAACGACCAGCTGCTCGTTTCCCTCGACGCCTTCGAATTCGCCAATCCGCTCAAGGATCATCCGCGCGTCAAGTTCTATGCGGACTACCGCTTCCTCGATCACCTTTTCTTGACGGCGGGGGTGGACGACATGGTGAACCACCGCAAGTACGATGACGTCGACAGGACGCGCATCATCAGCGGCCGCGACTACTTCGTCGGCGCCGGCTTCTTCTTCACCGACGACGACATCAAGCTGCTCCTCAGCGCCTTGCCCTTCCGTTTCTAGTCGCCGCCCCATAAGGCGGCGCTATGCTTTTTCCGAGCGCGGACGTTGTGAAATTCATTCCGGCCTGCTAAAAGCCCCGCCCCTCACAGGAGCGGACATGGCCGTCGAGCGCACCCTCAGCATCTTGAAGCCGGATGCCCTGCAGTCCGGCGTCATCGGCAAGATCCTCACGAAGTTCGAGGAAGCGGGCCTCAAGCCCGTGGCGATGAAGATGCTGCAGCTCACGCAGAAGCAGGCGGAGGGCTTCTACGCCGTCCACCGCGAACGGCCGTTCTTCAAGAGCCTGGTGCAGTACATGACCAGCGGGCCGGTCATCGTGCTGGTGCTGGAGGGAGAAAACGCGGTGGCGCGCAACCGCGAGGTGATGGGCGCGACCAACCCCGCCAACGCCGCCGAGGGCACCGTCCGCAAGCTCTACGCCAAGAGCATCGAGGCGAACAGCGTGCACGGGTCCGACTCCCCCGAGAACGCGCGCACGGAGATCGCCTTCTTCTTCGCCCCTTCGGACCTGGTCCGGTACGAGTGGAAGAGGTAGCCAGCCGGGCGCCGGCCTCCCTGCCGGGGCGGGGGGCACTGGGGGCCGCGGGCTGTTAAACTGGTCCGACCGTGGTCCCGACCTGGCAATGGGTGAGCCTGATCCTCGGGCTGATCCTTTCTGCATTCTTCTCTGCGGCCGAGACGGCGCTCACCGCGCTGGGCGAGGCGCGGGTGCGCCACCTGGTCGAGACCGGCGGGTGGCGGGGCGCGCTGCTCAAGCTGTGGCAGCGGCATCCCGACCGCATCCTCTCCACGCTCTTGCTCGGCAACACCCTGGTGAACGTGGGGCTCGGCTCGCTGACCGCGGTCATCGCGCACGACCTCGGCATGGACAGCAAGCTCGTCATCGTCACTGGCCTGACCACGGTGGTGGTGCTGGTGTTCGGCGAGATCACCCCGAAGACGTTCGCCAAGCGGCACGCCACCGGCGCCGCGCTCGCGCTGGTCCCGCTGGTCATCGCCTTCTACGGGCTCCTGTGGCCGTTCGCCTGGCTGTTCGTGCAGATTCCCCGGGGGATCGCGCGCGCGATGGGCCTGGGCGAGCCGACCGCCGAGTCGGTCACCTCGCGGGAGCTGGAGTACCTGATCGAGCAGGGCGCCAGGCACGGCTCGCTCGACGAGACCAAGGAGCAGCTGCTCAGCTCGGTGCTCGCCTTCACCGACATGCTGGTGAAGGAGATCATGATCCCGCGCACGCAGGTGGTCGCGCTGGAGGAGAGCGCCAGCTTCGACGAGGTGATGAAGCTGATCGAGGAGACCGAGCTGTCGCGCATCCCCGTCTACCGCAGCTCGCTCGACGAGGTGGTGGGGATCCTCTACGTGAAGCTGCTGCTCGTCGACGTGCGCAAGGGCATCGATCCCGCCCGGTTCCAGCTCTCCAAGTACCTGCGCCCGCCCTTCTTCGTGCCGGAGGTGATGAAGGTCGTAAAGCTCCTCAAGGAGATGCAGCGGCGCAAGATGCACCTCGCGATCGTGGTCGACGAGTTCGGCGGCACCAGCGGCATCGTCACCCTCGAGGACGTGGTGGAGGAGATCGTCGGGGAAATCCACGACGAGTCGGACGTGGAGGAGAAGCGCATCAAGGTCCTCTCCGACGGGGTGGTGCTGGCCGACGGCTCGGTCCCGCTGCGCGAGCTGGAGCAGCACCTGGGGGTGGACTTCCCCGAGGGCGGCGACTACGAGACGCTGGGCGGCTTCCTCACCGCCACCGCGGGCCGCGTGCCGCCGCCGGGCTCCCTGGTGGTCTGGGGCGGCCTCACCTTCACCGTGAAGCAGGCGGACGACCGGCGCGTGCTGAAGGTGGAGATCGCGCGCAAGCCGGAAAACAAGCCGGGGGGCAAGCCGGCGGCGACGGCGGGCATCTCGTCGGAGAAGGTGCACTGACGTGCCCGCCGCCTTGCACGCGCCCGATCTGCGTTCCTTGTCGCTCGAGGAGCTGGCCGTGCTCGTCGAGCGCATGGGCGAAAAGCCGTTCCGCGCCCGCCAGCTGTTCCGCTGGATCCATCACAGAGGCGCGGCGTCGCTCGACGAGATGACCGACCTGCCGCGTGCCTTCCGCGAGCGGCTGGCGCGCGAGACGCGACTGACCACGCTGGCGGTGGACGCCGTGCAGCGATCGTCGGACGGGACGCGCAAGTACCGGCTGCGCACCGAGGACGGCAAGTTCATCGAGGCGGTCTACATGCCCGAGGAGCCGGGGCCGGACGCGTTCGACCCGGAGGCCGACGACGAGGACGAGCCCGGGCGCAAGCGCGTGCGGCGGACCCTGTGCGTCTCGACCCAGGTGGGCTGCGCGATGGGTTGCGGGTTCTGCATGACCGCGACCATGGGGCTCGTTCGCAACCTGACGCCGGGAGAGATCGCCGATCAGGTCTACCGGGTGAACGCGGACCTCCGCGACGAATCCGGGCTGGAGGAGCGGGCTTTGCCCGCGACGGGCCGGAGCCGGAGGGCGGAGGCACCGATCGACCCCCAGAGGCCGCTCACCAACCTGGTCTACATGGGCATGGGCGAGCCGCTGCACAACTACGTGAGCGTGAAGCGGTCACTGGACCTCTTGCTGCACCCGGAGGGGGCGAACTTCAGCCACCGGCACGTGACGGTCAGCACCTCGGGGCTGGTGCCGAACATCCAGCGGCTCGGCGAGGAGACGCGCGTCAAGCTGGCGGTGTCGCTCAACGCCACCACCGACGAGCAGCGCGCGAAGCTCATGCCGGTGG
>Ga0099794_10000792_pt1 | contig 10712 bp, 10 predicted proteins | sample Rivendell_Oct201_10_FD_77320 | JGI IMG/M metagenome (GOLD analysis project Ga0099794, IMG submission 77320) | Vadose zone soil microbial communities from the Eel River Critical Zone Observatory, Northern California, USA -... | ecosystem: Host-associated > Plants > Roots > Rhizosphere > Soil ... | reverse complement strand
GCTGTGGCCAAGGCGGAGATTCCAGCCGCCGCACCGTCGCACTTCGTCATGATCAGCCCTTCCAACACCAACCCCTGCCTGACCAAGGACCTGCCGGACTGCAGCTACCACCCGCAGGACCTGCGCAAGGGCAACGCGAACAACTACTTCCGCGTCGTGACCACTGACGACTACCAGGGTCCCGCAATGTCGTCCTACGCCTACACCACGCTGAAGTCGACCAAGGTCGGCGTGCTGGACGACAGCACCGTGTTCGGCGTCGGTATCGCCAACACCTTCGAAGCGAAGATCAAGGCCCTGGGCGGCACGACCCTGCGCAAGAACTACAAGAAGGACCAGACCAGCGACTTCCGCTCGATTCTGCTGGCCTTCAAGAACTTCGGTGCCACGTCGGTTTACGTCGGCGGCACCGACGACCAGAACATCTGCATCCCGCGGGCGCAGATGAAGTCGATCGGTTGGGATGTCCCCTTCTTGGGCGGTGACGGCATCGAGACCACCGACTGTATCGACCAGGCGACCGGCAACGAGGCGAACATCTACGCCACCTCGGCCGGCGCTGACGCTACCCAGATCCCCGGTGCGGCCAACACCATCGCGGCGTTCCGCAAGGCCTTCCCGGGAGCCAACGACTTCGGCGGCTACACCATGCAGGCATACGACGCCGCAAACGCTTTGATGGCGGCGCTCGGCCGCGCGATCAAGGCCAACAACGGCAACGTGCCCACCCGTGAGCAGGTCCGGGCCCAGATGGCCGCGACCAAGGGCTTCGTGGGTGTCATCGGAACGTACGACTTCGACGCCAGCGGCGACACCAACCTGAAGATCGTGTCGATCTACCAGGTCCAGGTTGTCAGCGACCCGTCGAAGTCAACCGGCGTGTGCGGTTCCAAGACGGCGAAGAACGCTTGCTTCGTCTACAAGGACCTCATTGACTACGCAAAGGCCTAACTAGCCGGCAACAGTTCAGAATCTACGGAGGAGGCCCACCCGGGCCTCCTCCATCTCGTTTAGGGGAGGGGACCTCTGGACACGGGTAGAGTCGGAGCCGGGCTCGGGGCGCTGAAGAGAGTGCGGTCCGCGCGCCTGGGCGGGATGGGCCTTGCCGACCTCGGCTTCTTCACCCTTGGCGGAGCCACCCTGGTGCTTCTCGGAGCCCAGGCGGTCATCAATCCCACCCAGTTCACGCAGGTCCTGGTCTTCGGCCTGGCCGACGGCGCGATTTACGCCCTTGTCGCGCTTGGCTACACGATGGTCTACGGCATCATCGAGCTGATCAACTTCGCCCATGGCGACGTCTTCACGCTCTCCGCTTACATCGGAGCAGCACTCATCGCCTTCTTCTCCACCAGCGAGAGCGGCTTCCAGATCGGCAACGTGATCGCCCTTCTCGTCGTCTTTCCTGTGGTGATGCTCATCATGGGCGCCATCAACGTCGGCATCGAACGCGTCGCCTACCGTCCGCTTCGCAACGCGCCACGCCTGGCGCCGCTCATCACCGCCATCGGCATGTCGTTCACCCTCGAAGGCATCATGTTCTTGTGGCACGGCCCGGCGACCGTCCACGTCCCGAACCTGCTTCCGCACGGGCCCGGGTTCGAGACGTACATCGGTGGAGTCTTCATCGGCTTCAAGGACGTGTTCGTGGTGGTGGCGGCGGCGATCCTGGTCGCGCTGCTCGCCGTCTTCATCAACCGCAGCAAGCTCGGCAAGGCGATGCGAGCCACGGCGCAGGACCGCGACGCCTCCCAGCTGATGGGTATCGACATCAACCGCACCATCGCGGCCACGTTCTTCATCGGCGCGCTGCTGGCCGGCGCGGGCGGCATCATCTGGGGCCTCTACTTCAACACGATCACCTACAACCTCGGATTTCGCACGGGGCTCATCGCCTTCACGTCCGCGGTCTTCGGCGGCATTGGCAACATCCCCGGCGCTGCGCTCGGCGGCCTGGTCATCGGTTTGATCGCCGCCTTCAGCGACAACTACATCGGGCCGAAGTGGACGCAGGTCGTGGTCTTCGGGATCCTGATCGCGGTGCTTGTCTTTCGCCCAACAGGTTTGCTGGGCATGCGGGTGCCCGAAAAGTGATCGCTCGCCTCCGTCTGCGCGAGCGCATGCGAGACCGGGACACCGCCGTGTACGGCATCCTGCTGATCGTTGCGTTGATCTGGCCGCTGGCGACCATCTACGCGACGGACAGCACTTTCCTTATCTCGCAGGCAGGGCACGCAGGTACATTTGTCCTGCTGGCGATCGGGCTCAACGTCGTGGTCGGCTTTGCGGGCCTGCTCGACCTGGGTTATGCCGCCTTCTTCGCGATCGGGGCCTACACGTACGCCCTCTTCGCCTCGGACCAGCTCGGATCATCGCCGGCCCACCATTCGTTTCACCTGCCGTTCTGGGTGATGATCTTCGCGGCGATGTTCGTGGCGGCGGCCTTCGGCGCCATTCTTGGTTTCCCCACGCTTAGACTCCGAGGTGACTACCTCGCCATCGTCACGCTGGGTTTCGGCGAGATCGTGCCGCAGCTCTTCTACAACATCGACCAGTGGACGGGCGGCATCAACTCAATCGGCAACATCGACCAGCCCACGTTGCCGTTCTGGATCACCGGACCATGGGCCGGGGACCCCGCTGTCGCGCTCGTTCGCAACTTCGACTTCACCTCCAACCCGGTCGCCTACTACGTCCTTGTCCTCATCCTGATCATCGGCGCCGTAATCCTGGTCACCAACCTCTACAAGTCCCGGCTGGGCCGCGCGTGGATGGCAATCCGGGAGGACGAGGTGGCGGCCGCCGCCATGGGCATCAACACCGTGACCACCAAGCTGCTGGCCTTCGCCATCGGCGCTTCGTTCAGCGGCTTCGCCGGCGCCTACTACGGCGCCAGCTTCGGCATAGTTGGCCCGGACCAGTTCCTATTCGTGGTCTCGGTCACGGTCCTGGTGATGGTCGTGCTCGGTGGCATGGGCAACATCACCGGCGTCATCGTGGGGGCGCTGATCATCTACTTTCTCCTCAACAACGCCTTGCCGGCACTTCCCGCCAACGTCGAATCGTTCGCGAAGACCATTGGTCTCGGTTCGCTCAACCAACAGAATGGAGAGTGGCCCGGCCTGGCGGGCGCGGCCCAGCGACTCCAGTTCCTCCTCTACGGTCTGATCCTCGTCCTCATGATGCTGCTGCGACCGCAGGGCATTTTCCCGAGCCGGGTCCGCGAGCAGGAGCTGAAGCACACAGGCCCGGTGGAAGAAGAAACCGTCGTGGAGGCTGAGCACGCAGGATGAGCGAGGTTCGCGCCGCCGACAACATCCTCGTCCTGACCGAGCTCACCAAGCGCTTCGGCGGCCTGGTCGCGGTGGACGGCGTGAGCCTTTCGATCAAGCGCGGCGAGGTCTTCGCCCTGATCGGCCCCAACGGCGCGGGCAAGACCACTCTTTTCAACAGCGTCACCGGCTTGTTCTCGCCGACGAGCGGCACTGTCGTCTTTGACGGCAAGGAGATCACCGGCTCGAAGCCTCACCAGGTGGCGAAACAGGGCATCGCCCGAACTTTTCAGAACATCCGGCTCTTCGACTTCATGACCGCGCTGGACAACGTTAAGGTTGGACACCACGTCCGGATGAAGGCGAGAGTCTGGGACTCCCTCGTCAAATCGCCCCGAGAAAGGAAAGAGGAAGCCCTCACAACTGAGTTCGCGATGGAGCAGCTTAAGTTTGTCGGCATCGAGCGCCACGCCCACAGCTATGCCCGCAGCCTTCCTTACGGACAGCAGCGCCGCCTCGAGATCGCACGCGCGCTGGCGACCGAGCCCAAGCTGCTGCTCCTGGATGAACCGGCGGCAGGTTTCACGCCCCAGGAGAAGGTCGAGCTGATGGAGCTGGTGAACAAGATCCTCGGCCGTGGAATCACGGTGTTCCTGATCGAACACGACATGAAGGTGGTCATGGGCATCTCGAAGAACATTGTGGTGCTCGACCACGGCGAGAAGATCGCTGAGGGACCACCCGCCGAGGTGCGGCAAAACCCTCGCGTGATCGAGGCGTACCTGGGCAAGAGCGCCTAGGGTGCGCAAGAGCTCCTACTAGACATGGCGCTGCTCGAGCTCAAAATCGTCGACGCCCACTACGGGCGCATTCAGGCACTGCGCAAGGTGACCTTGCAGGTCGACAAGGGCGAGGTGGTGGCGCTCATCGGCTCCAACGGCGCCGGCAAGACCACGACGCTGCGGACGATCTCCGGCCTGATGCATCCGACGTCCGGCTCCATCATGTTCGACGGCCGCGAGATCACGCACACCGGCCCGGAGAAGATCGTCGGGGTGGGCATCTGCCAGTCGCCCGAAGGGCGCCGGCTGTTCCCGCGCATGACGGTGCGCGACAACCTCCTGATGGGCGCCTACATCCGCAACGACAAACAGGGAATCACCACCGACATGGAGAGGATCTTCGTGCTCTTTCCCCGCTTGAAAGAGCGCATCAGCCAGATCGCCGGCACGCTTTCAGGTGGCGAGCAGCAGATGCTTGCGATGGGGCGGGCGCTGATGGCCCGACCGAAGCTGCTGATGCTCGACGAACCGTCGCTCGGCCTTGCACCGATCCTGATCGAAACAATCTTCCAGATCGTTCGCGAGATCAACGCCCAGGGCACGCCGGTGCTGCTGGTCGAGCAGAACGCCACCAAGGCGCTCGAGGTCGCGCATCGCGGCTATGTGCTGGAGACGGGCGTGATCGTGCAGACCGGGACGGGCAAGGAGCTCCTCGCGTCGGAGGAAGTGCAGAAAGCCTACCTGGGGATGTAGCCGGCGCGTCGGCGAAATTACCCGCGGGGGCATGCACTCGCGGGTTTCGTTGGGCCGCGAAACCCGCGGGGGCCGGTACTCGCGGGCTTGGATCGGGGGCGAAACCCGCCGGAGCCGGCACTCGCGGGTTATTGTGCTGGACCGAGGTAGATATGCCGGGCCCGAAACTGACTCGCCGCCAAGCCGGGATTCTGCAGAACGTTGCAAATCAACTTGCACAGATGGCGGTTGGCTGGGAGCTCCTAGTCAACTCAGGCGCTTTGTTCGTTGGCAAGCCGACATCCGGGGTTATCCGGATCGACGCGTTGAGGAGGACTGACCTACTCAACGAAATCCCGATCGAACTTGGGATGGCAAGTTACATGCGAAGGTGGCTCGACGATGAATTGCAGCGTCAGGGACTAAATGACTCGTGGCTGCATTCAGCGGCGGTCGACATCATGTACGAGATGGCTGAGCCCGAGTTGTGGGTAAAGTCCGGAATGACCGGGGTGAACTTGGTGGCAACCGCTGACATAGGTACCGATTACGGCAGCGGGCATGCAACCTCTAAGAATCAGCAAATGCTCCGGAGGAGTTGAACTACCGGCTACCGACCCGGCTGGTAGCTCGAGACGACCAGGTAGATAAGCACCACCGCGAAGGCCCCGTACTCGAGGACAACGTTCCGGGTGAAGCTGTCTTCGACGGTGTGCCGCACCAGGCCCCGGTTGATGTACCAGGCGAAGAGCAGCATGGCCGCAAACGTGCCTTCGTTGACGACCAGGTAAATGGACAGCGCTGTGATTGCCCACGCGAGGAAGGTGACGACCTGCGCGACGAACAGCGCGAAGATGAAGGCGCGACGCGGGACGATGGCCGATCCGTTGATGCGAAAGCTGCGGTACGAGGCCATGAACGTGATGGTGAAGATCCAGAACAGCTGGAAGATGGGGTTGAAGTGGAGCGACACCGCCACGATATAGGCACCGGTGAGCGCCAGGATCAGGATCGTTTCCTGCAGCACGACATGCCCGCGCTTCTCCGCGTCGCGCAGCCGCAGGTAGTCGAGCCGCGCCGCCACGATGAACCCGGCGCCGAACATCGCGGTGAGCACCAGGTATCTCCAGAGCTCTGAGGTCAACAGCGAAAGCCCCGCGAGCGCGGTCGCGCCCAGGGCCACCGGGATGTAGTGCTCGACGCGCGGGAACTCGTCGGTCCCGCGGAGATATCCGAGCAGGGCCGGCGCGGCCACGATGACCAGCCCAAGGCCCAGCGCCCAGACCTGGCCCTGACCGAGCAGCTCCGACTTGAAGCCGAGCGCGATAGCGACCAGCACCACGCCCGCGAAAACAAGAAAGCTGCGGTCGCGCTCCGCCTTGACCGCGGTCGCGGTGGGCGCCAGCCTGTCAGCGGGAACCGGTGGTGTCTTCATTGAACCGGTGGAAGTCTAAGTCCCCGCGCGGCCGTAGCGGTCCTCGAGGCGTACCACATCGTCGACCTCGGGCGTGGACACCTCGAAAATGTCGGCCTCTTCGACAGCGGTCAGACGATGCCGCGTGCCCGGTCTGATGTGCAGCGTGTCCCCCGCCTGCATGCGGTGCTTCTCGAGCAACCCATCCGGCCCGCCCAGCTCGATGTCCACGGCGCCTTTGACGAGGTACTGATACTCATCCTTGCGCTCGTGGTACTGAAGCGAGAGAGCTTCGCCCTTGTTGATGTGCAGCACCTTGCCCGCGAAGCGGTCGGTGATCCCCCAGCGCAGCTCATAGCCCCACGGTTTGTCCACCCGTGACGCGTCGGCCCGACCGAACTCAGGCATGAGAGCGGATCCCGACGATGTCCTCCAGCGCCGCGAGCCGCGCCTCCACCGCCTCGCTGCCGGCCGCCTCCGCGTAAACCCTGATCAGCGGCTCCGTCCCGCTTGCTCGCAGCAGCACCCAGCTGCCGTCCTCGAGGTAGAACTTGAAGCCGTCGTCGGAGCGAACGCGCTGGACGCGCACGCCGGCAACATCCTCCGGCTCGTTGTTCTGGAGTGTGTCGAGGATCCGCTTGCGGTCCGCGTCGTACGTCTCGCGGACGAGGTGGATGTCGTGCCTCGCATATGCATGCGGGCCGACTCTGCGCTCGAGGTCGGCAAGGATCGCCGATAAGGGTTTGCCCGCCTTGACGATCATGTCCGCGAACAAAAGCCCCACCAGGATCCCGTCGCGCTCCGGTATGTGACCGCGGATTCCGAAGCCTCCCGACTCCTCGCCGCCGAGAACGGCTTCGGTCTCCATCATCTTCGGCGCCACGTTCTTGAATCCGACGGGCACCTCGAAGACCCTGACGCCAAACTCGGCACCGAGCTTGTCCACCATCGCGGTCATGTTCACAGTCTTGATCACGGGACCTCTCATGCCGCGTACGTCGAACAGGTACAGCATCAGCAGGGCGAAAACCTGCAGCTGGTTGATGAACTGACCTGTCTCATCGATGATCCCCACCCGGTCCGCGTCGCCGTCCGTGCAGATACACAGGTCCTGGTTCCCAACTTTCATGACCGCGATCGCGGAGTCGATGTTGGGCCGGATGGGCTCGGGGTTTAGGCCTCCGAACAGCGGGTTTCTCTGATTGTGGAGCTCGGTCACGTTTGTCCGCGCGCCGCCGATCAGCTCCGAGATGTACCCGTAGCCCGACCCGTACATGCACTCGTGCACGATCCGCAGCCCGGCGCCCTTGATCGCGTCGAGGTCGACCATCCGGCCGACCTGCGTGTAGTACGCCGGGCGGGGATCGTAGACCGTGACCAGCTCACGGGCGGCCCGATGATCGCCTGGCGGGACATCGCCCAGCGCGTTGATCCGGCTTTCCAGCTCCGCGATCACCTCGGTTGGCGCCGAGCTGCCGGTTTCCGGTTTGTACTTGACCCCGTTGAACTGATAAGGGTTGTGGCTGGCCGTGATCACGGCGGCGCCAGTCGCCTTGCGGTCGATCACCGTCCACGAGGCGACCTGTGTCGGCGAGGGCCGGTCGAAGATGAGCGTTCGCACTCCGTTGGTCGCGAAGATGTCGGCCACCGTGCGGGCGAAATCCTCGGACGCGAACCGGCAGTCGTAGCCGACGACCGCCAGCGGGTCGCTCGAGCGCGTCTTCATGTACTCGGCGGTTCCCTGCGCGACGCGCCGCACGTTCGCGTAGGTGAAATCGTCGGCGACCACGCCTCGCCAGCCGTCAGTGCCGAACTTGATCTGGTCGGTCATCGGCGGTGCCCAGACCCCGAGGTCCGCTGCATATTCCGCGACATCGGCGGCCGGAGCCAAGGAGACGACGAGCACGCGAGGGAGCGCATCGCGTAGATGCGTGACTGAGCGCGCGCAGGAGTCGACGCAGGCTTCAGCGCCGAAGGCGCCCGGCCGCCTAGGGCGCGGAGATGCAAGGACCTTCGGGGGCGGGGCACCGATTAAAGGTAGCGCGTCTTCCGGGCCCGGCGGAGCGCCTCGACCACCTTCCGCACGTCCTGCGCCCGGGACCGCGGAACGACTAAAAGCGCGTCCTCCGTGTCGACGATGATCATGTCCTCGAGGCCGATCGCCGCCACCAGACGGTGCTGGCCGAGGATCATGCTTCCTCGCGTGTCGATGAGGATCGACTCGCCCTCCACCGAGTTGCCGTGCTCGTCCGCATGGACGCGGTCGCCGAGCTCCGACCAGTTCCCTATATCCGCCCAGTCGAAGTCCGCCGGCACCAGCAGCAGCCGATCCGTCTTCTCCATGACGCTTCGGTCGATCACCTCGATGGGCAGCTTGTTGTAGAGCCTCGTCGCCTCGGCCTCATCGCCGGCCGCTCGCGCGGCCACGACTTTGCGCAGGCCCGCCAGGTGCTTGGGCGCGTGCACTGCCAGCTCCTTCACGAAGACCTCGACGCGCCACGTGAACCACGCGAGGTTCCAGTAGTAACCTCCGCTGCGCAGGTATCGCCGCGCGCTGGCGAGGTCCGGCTTCTCGATGAAGCGCCGGACGCGAAGGGTACCTCTGGTCATCCGACCCGTAGCCTGGATGTAGCCGAGGCCGGTCGAGGGAAAGGTCGGCTTCAGTCCGACGGTCACGAGCGAATCGGTGTTGACCGCGGCCCCGACGGCGGTCTTGACGGCTTTGGCCACCTTGGCGCTTCCGTGCACGACGTGATCGGCCGGCATGCCGACCATCACCGCCGACGGGTCGCGTTCCATCAGCGTCAGAGTCGCGAGACCATACGCGTTGGTCGTGCCTCGGGCGGTCGGTTCGAGAATGAGATGCGCGCTGTCGACCTCGGGAAGGACGGCCTCGATGATCGGCCGCTGCCGTTGCTCGGTCAGGATGAAGACCTCATCGGCCAGCGACTTCGCGCGGTCGAATGTGGCCCGCAGCAGCGGCCGGTGATCACCGCCCAGGGGAAGGACGTGTTTGGGAGTGGAGGCGCGTGAACGTGGCCACAGTCGCGTGCCCATGCCTCCCGCGGGTATGACCGCGAACGTTTTCGTCAAGCTCGGGCGACGAGCTGGTCTTTGAACTCTTCTTGCAGCTCTTCGGCGCGCGCCGTCGACTCCCACGGCGCGTCGATGTCGGTGCGCCCGAAGTGGCCGTAGACAGCTGTCTGACGGAAGAGCGGCCGCCTGAGGTTCAGCTCCTTGATGATGCCCAGCGGGCTGAGGTCGAACAGCTTGCCAACGGCGTTGGCGATCGCGCCATCGGACACCTTGCCGGTGCCGAAGGTGTCGATGCGAATCGCCACCGGCTTCACCACTCCAATCGCGTACGAGACCTGCACCTCACACCGGGATGCGAGGCCCGCGGCGACGATGTTCTTCGCCACGTAGCGCGCGCCGTAGGCGCCCGAGCGGTCCACCTTGGTGGGGTCTTTGCCCGAGAAGCACCCGCCGCCGTGCCGCGCATATCCGCCGTATGTGTCAACCATGATCTTGCGTCCGGTCAGGCCCGCATCGGAGACCGGGCCGCCGACCACGAATCGGCCCGTCGGGTTGATGAACGAGCGGATGCCGCCGGCCCGAAGCTCCGCTGGGATCACGGCGTCGATCACGTGCTCGCCAATGTCGGAGCGGAGCTGCTCAGTGCTGACCTCGTCGTGGTGCTGCGTGGAGAGAACCACGTTGTCGACGCCCACCGCCTTGCCGCCCTCGTCGTAGCGGACGGTGACCTGGACCTTTCCGTCGGGACGCAGGTAGTTGAGCGTCTTGTTGCGCCGCACCTCAGCCAGCCGGCGGGCTAGCCGGTGGGCGAGCGTGATCGGGAGCGGCATCAGCTCCGGCGTCTCATCGCAGGCGAAGCCGAACATCATTCCCGAGTCTCCGGCGCCGCCGACATCGACCCCCTGAGCGATGTCGGGGGATTGCTCGTCGATGCTGGTCACCACACCGCACGTCTCGGCGTCGAAGCCGTACTTGGCCCGCGTGTAGCCGACCTCGCGCACGGTGTGCCGGATGATGCGAGGGATGTCGACGTAGCAGTCGGTCGTGATCTCGCCGACCACCATCACCAGTCCGGTGGTGACGATCGCCTCGCACGCGACTCGGGCGAGCGGGTCCTTCGAGAGGATCGCGTCCAGGATCGCGTCCGAGATCTGGTCGGCGAGCTTGTCCGGATGGCCTTCGGTGACCGACTCGGACGTGAACAATGTCGATTCCGACTTATTTGCCGTCACTGGCGTGGTCCTCCACTGAATCTCCCGCGCCGGCAAGCACAAACCACCGTGCGGGTTTGGGCCCAAGCGCCAGGTTCATACCTCTGGGACGGGGGAATCCTACCTCACTAGCGCGGCCTGGCGGCCGGGTTCATCCCGGCCGCAACTTTGTCCCTATCGCCTCCATCGCGTGGCCAGGAGTTGACATTCAATTAATCCAATCCCGCGGAGGATGAGCAGGCCCGTCGGCGAAGCCGACCGGCCGATG